>FTAG01002291.1_pt1 | contig 10560 bp, 11 predicted proteins | sample 1638911 | NCBI WGS metagenome assembly FTAG01 (sample SAMEA3914813, study PRJEB12502) | metagenome | biome: forest; material: soil | place: Canada | collected 2011-07-07 | depth 0.3 m
CCTCTCATCGCGCTTTTGCTTCTTGCGATGAGAGGGCGCAGTTCCCGGGAGGCGGCGCTTTTTGGTTACTTTTTGGCGCTGCTGCCAAAAAGTAACTCGCCTGTAGGCGAAAATCCACGGCTTCATTCCGCGAAAGCAGTGCGGTGCGTGACTACGTCAATGCACGCTGAGACAGCGCTGGATTCCCGCTTTCGCGGGAATGACGTCGTTCTTTATTTCGTCGCCGGCGGAGCAACTCAGCTGTGCAACGGCAGCCGCAACCCGACATGCTCGCTAAGGAAGTAGGCCAGCACCAGCGCCCCGGTATAGAAGGTGGTGACGCAGACAGTGGCGCCAAGGCGGACCAGGGGATTGCCCTCGCGGGTCCGCTCGAAAGCATAGGCTGCCGCCCAGCCCAGCAGCATTTCCGGTATCAGCACGTACTCGGCCACGCCGAGGATCTGCCCGACATGCTGCGCATGCCACAGGTGCAGCGGCTGCGCCGCCCACTCCGCGCCGGCAAACAGCAGCAGGGCCAGGATCGCGGCGGTGAAGCCGGAGCGGCCGGCCAGCCACAGCACCCAGAACAGCGGGATCACCCACATGCCGGCCAGGTAGGCCGGCACGGTGCCGATGCGCGGACCGCCCAGGTCCGGGAACACCAGGATGCCGAACTGCTGGCTCAGCACCCAGTCCGGCAGCACCTGCAGCACCGACAGCGGCAGCAGGAATACCCAGATCTCCATCCAGTCGCGATGGCCGCCGCGGCTGGCGATCAGCGGCAGCAGCAGGTTGTAGACGGCAACCAGGCCGAGGATGCCCCAGCCGAGGTCGGGCACGTGCAGGCCCCAGAACACGCCGAAGGCGGCTGCGCCGAAAAACAAATGGAACAGCAATGCGTCGCGCCAGGCGCGCATGGCGAATCTCCCCAATTCAACGACCCGGCGGCTTGTGCCGCCGACCTACGTCCCTCGCCCGCCTCGCGGGAGAGGGGAGGGCCAATCGCGGAGCGATTGGCGGGGTGAGGGAGAGCCCCCGGCTCCCCCGAAAGGCTGCGCGGCCTTACGCGAGCAGCGGCGCGATGTCCTTGCCGATGCTTTCCGGCGTATCCATCGAGCCGTAGCGCTTCAGCACCTTGCCGGTCTTGTCGACCAGGAACTTGGTGAAGTTCCACTTGATGGCGGTGGTGCCGAGAATGCCCTTCTCCTCGTTCTTGAGGTACTTGTAGAGCGGGTGGGCGTCGTCGCCGTTGACCTTGATCTTGGCGAACATGGGGAACTTGACGTCGTAGGTCAGGGAGCAGAACTCCATGATCTCCTTCTCGTCGCCCGGCTCCTGGTGACCGAACTGGTCGCAGGGGAAGCCGAGGATGACCAGTCCCTGGTCCTTGTACTGCTCGTACAGGGCTTCCAGGCCCTTGTACTGCGGCGTGAAGCCGCATTTGCTGGCGACGTTGACGATCAGCAGGGTCTTGCCCTGGTAGGCATCCAGCTTGATGCTCTGGCCGTCGATGGTGCTGGCGGTGAAGTCGTAAACGGAGGACATCTGGGCATCCTTGGTTTATTGAGGGCGACTCACCGATGCTAGCACGCGCCATGCCCGCGCAACCCGCTGGTTGACCGCCGCGACAGCGAAAAACTCAGGCCCGGGTCCATCTCCTGGTGTACGGTGAGGGCGCGCGATCGGCGGCAGGCTTTACACCCGCGCCTGCGCCACCAGCTGCTGCAGCTGCCGCAGGTGCAGGCCCAGCGCCTCGCGGCCCTGCGCGGTGAGGTGGTACCAGGTCACCGGCCTGCGCGCCTCGAACACCTTGCGCAGGCCGACGTAGCCGGCGTCCTCCAGCTTGCGCAGCTGGGCGCCGAGGTTGCCGTCGGTCTGCTGCAGCAGCTCCTTGAAGCGCGAGAAGCTGATCTCCTCGCCGCGCGACAGCAGCACGCAGGCGGCCAGGCGTACGCGGTGTTCCAGCAGCGGGTCGGCCGCCTCGAACGGTCCGCCGGGAGAGTCTTCACCCAGGCCCATCTCAGGCTCCGGCCGGCACGACTTGGTCGCGCCAGGCGGCCAGACCCAGGGCGGCGGCGACGATCAGCCCGGTGCTGGTCCAGATGTAGGGCAGCGGCAGCCAGACCAGCGCGACGTAGCCGGCGGACAGCACCAGGCCGCTCCACAGCAGGCCGCGGTTGAGATGGATGCCGGCGAACACATGGCCCAAGGCGGCGATCAGCATCCAGTTCGGAAACGAGGTGCGCAGATCGATGTGGCCGCTGGCCAGGGCGGTGCCATAGAGGAAGAACGCGGCCAGCACGGCGGTCCAGTGCAGCGCGGTGCGGCGCACCAGCACCATGTCGCGCACGCCCTGCTTCAGCGCGGCGTTGTGGCCCAGCCAGAAGCTGCACAGCACGCCGCCCGGCGCGGCGATGGCCCAGTACAGGCCGGCGTGGAGCGGCGCGAAGTCGGAGAGCGCGAAGCCCGCCGGGATCAGCACGGCCCACAGCAGGTAAATGGCGGGACGGGCACGCTTGCGGTCGCGGCGCACGGCGCCGGCGACGTAGTCGAGGTCTTCACGCAACTGGTCGAGGCTGGGCATGGCGGTACTCCTTGCTGAACTTGAAAGTACTCTAAATACTAGAGTACTTAAAGTCAAATACCGCTGATCGGCCGACTGGATCAGGCGAGGGGTGGCCTCAGCGGGGCTTCAAGGCCCAAGCGGTGTTGTAGCCGTACCGACTCTTCAGCAAGCGCAGGAAGGCTTGGGCGTCGGCGCCGTTGCGCAGGCCGGGGATGGCGACGCGGTAGCGTGGTGTGCCGCGCACCGTTGCGGGGCGGACTTCGGCCGGGAAGCCGCGTTCGGACAGTTCTCCAACCTGGGTTTCCGCTTCGGCGCGGGTGGCGTAGCTGACCAGGGCCACGGCCCAGCGGCCGTCGGCATACAGCGCCGGCTCGCCCGGCTTGAGATCGGTTTGCGGGAACCACTGCTCGAACTTCCCGTCCGGCACCGGCACCACTTTCTGCGGCGGCTGGCCGCGTAGCACGACGTAAAAGGTGCGCGGCTGGTCCATCACCACCGGTGCGGCGCCGCCGATCTCGACGCGGCCGTCGATCAGGCACAGCAGGTCCTGCTGCTCGTCGGCCTTGAGCCAGACGTCGGTGCCGCGGATGCCGCTGGTGATGGTGTTGCCGACCCGCAGCGTAATGTCGCGCCCGCGTGCCTTGTCGAGCAGGCCGGTGGTGAAGCGGAAGGCGCCCTTGAGCACGTGCAGGGTTGCTTTGTACAGGCCGCGCGGCTGCTCCGGGGCGGGGACCAGATGCAGCTCCGGCAGCTCCAGTTTCGCCTGCTCGCCCAGCTTGACCGTGCTGCCCTCGGCGGCCTCGAATTGGACGCGGCCGTCGGCGCCGGTTTCCAGCAGGTCGCCGGCGACGAGCGCGGCGCCGGGCAGGACCGCGCCGCGCGCGCCGGCATGCAGTAGCCAGGCCGGCGGCTGCACCGCCAGCACGCGGGCCAGGATCTCGCCGCTGTCCTGGTCCTGCGCGCGGGCGCTTGCCGCCACCGCGAGCATCGCCACGAGTGCCAGTCCCGCAGGTTTCATGGACTCCCCCTGTCGCCCCTGCCGCGCATGCTAACCGGGAACCGCGCCCCGGTGGTTCAGGCGAGACCGCCCGCGGGCGGGTGCTTCCCATGGCCGGCGGCGAAAGCGCAGTCCGGCGCCAGCGGGCAGCGCTGGCAGTCCGGGGCGGGGCGATGGCACAGGGTCTGGCCATGCAGGCGCAGCAGCTGGTGGGCGTCGATCAGCCTGTCGATGTCGCCGGGGAGCTGTTGCTGCGCCACGACGCGGGCGCCGGCGTAGGTTGCCGCGTAGTTGCGGTGCTCCGCGCACAGGCCCAGCCGCACCATCACCCGGAGCGCGTTGGAGTCCGGCGCCAGCAGCGGCTGCTGGCGGGTGAACAGCAGGATTTTCTCGGCCCCCGGCTCGCCGATGCCGGGGAACCTGCGCAGACATTTCTTCGCGTCCTCGAACGGGCGCCGCACTACGGCGTCCAGGTCGCCTTTGAACTCGTCGAGGGCGATGCGCGCCGCTTCGCGCAGCTTGAGGGCGAAGCGTTCGCCGAGGATGCCCTTGGCGGTGACGTCCAGCAGCACCTCGCCGCTGGCGGCGAGGATCGCGCCGGGGTGGGTTCCGACCTGTTCGCGCAGTGCTTCGAAGGCTTGCAGGCGCCGCCGGTCGTTGGCCAGGTAGGCCACGTTCTCCCACAGGATCAATTCGAACGGCGCGCTCGGGTAGGGCGCGGGCGGCGCGCCGTGGTGGGCGCGCAAGGCTTCGACGTACTGCGGCAGGCGGAGGACTGCGGCCATGCCAGCCACTTTATGCCCCCGGCTCCGCTAAGGCGCAAGCCGGGGGCTGTAGCGGCCCGGCTGCTAGATCGCCTCGGCGGCGAGTTGCATCAACTCGCCGGCCGGACTGCGCACGTTGGCGCAGAGCTGGTGCACCTGCGGCAGCATGCGCGCGGCGAAGAATTGCGCGGTGGCGAGCTTGCCGCGCCTGAAGTTTTCATCGTTGCCGGCGCTGGCGGCCTTGGCCATGCGCAGCCAGTTGTAGCCGAGGTAGGTGAGGGCGAAGGCGCGCAGGAAGTCCGCCGCGCCGAAGCCGGCGTCGTCCGGATTGGTCTTGAACGACTGCTGCAGCCACTGCGCGGTGTTCTCCAGCTCGTCCACCGCTTCGCGCAGCGGCTTGGCGATGAAGCCCAGCGGCATGTCGCCGGTGCTTTCCGAGCGCACCCTGGCGAAGAAGCGCTTGGGCAGGCGGCCGCCGTTGAGCATCAACTTGCGGCGCACCAGGTCCATCGCCTGGATGCCGTTGGTGCCCTCGTACAGGCACAGGATCTTGGAGTCGCGCACGATCTGCTCGATGCCGTGCTCGCGGATGAAGCCATGGCCGCCGTAGACCTGCACCGCCATGCTGCCCAGCTCGAACGCCGAGTCGGTGCAGTAGGCCTTGACCAGCGGCGTGTTCAGCTCGACCCAGTCCTGCGCTTCCTCGCGCTCTTCCGGGGTGGCGGCGTTGTGCGCCAGGTCGACGTAGATGGCGGTCTCGTAGGCCATGACGCGGGCGCCCTCGGTGGTGGCCTTCATGGTCAGCAGCATGCGGCGCACGTCGGGGTGGTGGATGATGGTGTCTCCACCATTGAATGCTTTGCCTTGCCGGCGCTCCTTGGCGTAGGCGATGGCGTTCTGCGTCGCCAGTTCGCACTGGCCCAGGCCCTGCAGGCCGACCAGGATGCGCGCCAGGTTCATCATCACGAACATGTTCTGGATGCCGGTGTTGGGCTGGCCGACCATCCAGCCCTGCGCGCCCTCGAAGGCCAACGAGCAGGTGCAGGAGCCGTGGATGCCCATCTTGTGCTCGATCGAGGAGCAGCTGACCTTGTTGCGGGCGCCGAGGCTGCCGTCCTTGTTGACCAGGAACTTGGGCACGACGAAGGTGGACAGGCCCTTGATCCCCGGCGGCGCGTCCGGCAGGCGCGCCAGAGTGAAGTGGATGATGTTCTCCGCCATGTTGTGCTCGCCGGAGGTGATGAAGATCTTGCCGCCCTCCAGGGAATAGCTGCCGTCGCCGTTGGGGGTGGCCCTGGTCTTGACCGAGGCGAGGTCCGAGCCGGCCTGCGGCTCGGTCATGCACATGGTGCCGGTCCACTCGCCGGTGCCGAGCTTGGGCAGGTAGGTCTGCTTGAGCTCGTCGGAGGCATTGGCCAGGATCGCCTCGAAGCAGCCCATGGTCAGGCCGGGGTAGAGGGCGAAGGCGACATTGCCGGCGCAGAGGATCTCGTCGACCACCTTGGACAGGGTGTAAGGCAGGCCCTGGCCGCCGAATTCGACGGGATTGCACAGGCCGACCCAGCCGGATTCCCAGTACAGCTTGTAGGCCTCGGGCATGCCGTCCGGCACCTTGACGTTGCCTTTGTCCCACGTGCAGCCCTGCTGGTCAGCCTTGGCGCTGAGCGGTGCGATCTTCTCCTGCACCAGCTTGGCGGCTTCCTCGATCAGGCCCATCAGGGTCTCCGGGGTGGCCTCGGCGAATGCCGGTAGCTTCGCCAGCTGGCCGACGTCGAGGACCTGGTTGAGGACGAATTCGATTTCGCGCAGGGGCGCGGTGTAACTGGCCATGAAACGCTCCGCAGGGACTAGGGAAAAAGCTCAGCCGCGAAGGCTAGCACAACGGGGGATGCCCCCACTCCGCCCACCCGGGTAGGCGAGGCAGCCTAGAGCAGCACCCCCTGGGGCGGGTAGGCGACGAAGCGCGGCTCGATGCCGCGATCCCGCAGGGTTTCGACGATTTCCGCCTCCTGCTCGACCGGCCCCAGGTAGATCAGTACCAGGCCATCGAGCGGCTGGCCGCGCAGCTGTTGCAGCGCCGCCAGCAGGGCGCGCCGGTTACGCGCCGGATCCGGCCCGCTGATGCCCAGATAGTCGTGTTCCCGCGCCGCCTGGCGCAGCTTCTGCGCCAGCTCCGCCGCCTCCCGCGCCGGCGCCGCCTCGCCGATCAGGGCGAAGAAGTAGTACTCCTGCACCAGCAGCGGTACCTGCTCGCCGGCCAGGTTGAAGGCGGTGTCCAGGTCGTAGGCTTGCACTTCGAGCAGGGTGCCGCCCGGGGGCGGGGAGACGAGGCGGGCGGAGCGGGGGGCCGCCAACAACAGGGCCGCGATCACTATCAGCAGCGCCGCCCGGGCCAGCCAGGCTGCGCCGCTGTCGCGCGGCAGGGAGACCGGCCTGGCCATGCGCACACCTCGCCAGCTGATGACCTTGGGCCGAGCATAGCACCCGGATTGGGCGCCACCGGGTTCCGGCCTTTGACCATGTGGCATAATCCGGCGCTCTTTCAAATCCTGTGGAAACGCCCGTGCAGCTTCTCGATCTGCTGATTCCCACCGCTTATGCCCAGTCCGGCGCGCCGTCGGCGCCGAACCCGATTCTGAATTTCCTGCCGATCATCGTCATGATCCCGCTGTTCTACTTCATGCTGATCCGGCCGCAGATGCGCCGCAGCAAGGAAGCGCGGGAAATGCTGACCAAGCTGGCCAAGGGCGACGAGGTGATCACCAGCGGCGGCCTGGCCGGGCGCATCGCCTCCATTGGCGAGGTCTATCTGACGGTGGAGATCGCCGAGAAGGTCGAGGTGAAGGTGCAGAAGAGCGCCATCACCAGCGTGCTGCCGAAAGGCACGTTGAAAACCCTGTAATGCCCCGCACCAGCCGGGAGCGTCCCGCTTCCGGCTATTCAAACAAGCATTAACTCGCGGTTTTATTAGAGCGAAGCTCCAATGCAGCAATACCCCCTCTGGAAAACGCTGACCCTGGTCATCGTCACCCTGTTCGGCGCGCTTTACGCGCTGCCCAATCTCTATGGCGAGTCGCCCTCGGTGCAGATCGCCACCATCAGCGGCGATCCGGTGCCGGCCGACCTGGGCGCCCAGGTGGCCAAGGCCCTGGACGCCGACAAGATTCCCGTGGATTCCTCACGCGCCGAGAAAGGACAGTGGATCGTCCGCTTCAACGGCCCGGACGCGCAGCTCAAGGCGGTGGACACGCTGAAGCAGGAGCTGGGGCAGGGCTACGTGGTGTCGCTGAATCTCGCGTCCCGTACTCCGGCCTGGCTGGAAGCCATCGGCGCCCGGCCGATGCCGCTGGGCCTGGACCTGCAGGGCGGCGTGCACCTGCTGCTGCAGGTGGACATCGATGATGCGCGCAAGGCCGCGGTGCAGCGCTACCTCACCGACCTGCCGGGTTTCCTGCGCAAGAAGGACATCCGCTACACCGCCCGCCATGCCGACGGCGACGCGGCGGTGCTGGAGTTCGCCGACGCCGACAAGCTGGAGAAGGCGCGCGCCGCCATCGCCGGCGACTACCGCGAGCTGGAGCTGACGACGCAGAACACCGGCACGCCGACCCTGCGGGCGCGCATGTCCGACACCGAGGCCAAGCGCATCGTCGATTACGCGGTGCAGCAGAACCTGATCACCCTGCGCAACCGCGTCAACCGCCTCGGCGTGAGCGAGCCGGTGGTGCAGCGCCAGGGCGCCGACCGTATCCTGATCCAGCTGCCCGGCGTGAAGGATCCGGCCGAAGTGAAGAAGATCCTCGGCGCCACCGCCACCCTGGAATACCGGGCGGTGGACGAGACCCCGGGTGCGGCGCAGACCGCCGCTTCCACCGGCATCGTGCCGCCGGACGACGAACTGTTCTACACCCGCAACGGCCACACGCCGGTGCTGCTCAAGCGCGATGTCATCGCCAGCGGCCCGCAGTTGCTGGACGCCGCGCCGATGGTGGACCAGCAGAGCGGCACGCCGGCCGTGAGCGTGACCCTGGACAGCGCCGGCGCCGCCAAGATGTTCGAGTTCACCCGCGCCAACGTCAACAAGCCGATGGGCGTGCTCTACAAAGAGACGATCATCGAAACCAACTACAACGCCCAGGGCGAGGCGATCCGCGAGCGCCGCGACGTCGCCGACGTGATCTCGGTGGCCAATATCCGCGAGCCCTTCGGCAAGCGTTTCCAGACCACCGGCCTGAGCCAGAAGGAAGCCCACGACCTGTCCGAGTTGCTCAAGGCCGGCGCCCTGGCGGCGCCGATCGAGATCGTGGAGGAGCGCACCGTCGGCCCCAGCGAGGGCGCGGACAACATCCGCGCCGGCACCCACGCCGCCATCGCCGGCTTCTGCCTTGTGGTGGTGTTCATGGGGGTCTACTACACCGTGTTCGGCCTGTTCGCCGACATCGCCCTGTTCCTCAACCTGGTGATCCTGGTGGCGGTGCTGTCGATCTTCCAGGCGACACTGACCATGGCCGGGATCGCCGGCATCGTGCTGACCCTGGGCATGGCGGTGGACGCCAACGTGCTGATCAACGAGCGCATCCGCGAGGAGCTGCGCCTGGGCCTGTCGCCGCACGCGGCGATGAACGCCGGCTACGACCGCGCCTTCCTTACCATCGCCGACTCCAACGTCACCACCTTCATCGCCGCCGCCGTGCTGTACTTGCTCGGCCAGGGCAGCATCAAGGGCTTCGCCGTCACCCTGATGATCGGTCTGGCCACTTCCGTGTTCACCGCCACTGTCGGCACCCGCACCATCGCGTACTACGCGCTGCGCGGCCGCAAGCTCAAGGACCTGCCGGTCTGAAGGTCCGGAGATAGACCATGCGTATTTTTTCCCGTGTTCCGAAGATCGACTTCATGGCCCAGCGCAAGACCGCGCTCGGCCTGTCCATCCTGCTGTCCCTGATCGCCATCGGCCTGCTCTTCACCCGCGGCCTCAACCTGGGCATCGATTTCAGGGGCGGCGTGCTGGTCGAAGTGGTGTATCCGCAGAGCGTGCAGCTCGAACAGGTGCGCGGCGCGCTCGACCAGGGCGGCTACAAGGAAGCCGTGGTGCAGTACTTCGGCGGCACCAGCGACGTGCTGATCCGCCTGTTGCCGCAGGCCACCGCCTCGGCGGCCGACACCAAGAAGGCCCAGGCGGAGATCAGCACCGGCGTGCTGGCGGCCCTCGATGCGCAGAAGAACAACGTGCAGCTGCGGCGCATCGAGTTCGTAGGCCCGGAAGTGGGCAAGGAGCTGTCCGAGGATGGCGTCATCGCCTTGCTGGTGGCCCTGGTCGGCATCTTTGTCTACGTTGCGTTCCGCTTCGAGTGGAAGTTCTCGCTCGGCTCCATTGCCGCGCTATGCCATGACGGCATCATGACCCTGGGCTTTCTGTCCCTGATCCAGGAGGAGTTCAACCTCACCACCCTGGCCGGCGTGATGGCCATGCTCGGCTATTCCAACAACGAGACCATCGTCATCTTCGACCGCGTGCGCGAGAACCTGATCAACCTGCGCAAGCAGAACGTGCTCGACATCATCAACCTGTCGATCAACCAGACCCTGCTGCGCTCGATCATCACCCACTTCACGGTGCTGATGGTGCTGTTCTGCCTGTTCTTCTTCGGCGGCACCACCGTGCACAGCTTCTCGGTGGCGATGATCGTCGGCGTGATCGTGGCGACCTACTCCTCGATCTACATCTCCAGCGGCGTCACCGTGCTGCTCAACATCAAGCGCGAAGACCTGGTGCCGCCGGAGGACCATGCCAAGACCCAGGGGCGCAGCGGCGACGGCGCGGTGGTCTGAATTTTTTTTTTGAGGGTTCGGCCTCGCCCCGTAGATGGGGCGAGGGCTTTTTTATTGGCGAACGGGTTCTTGTCACTCTGAGCGTCGCGGAGAATCTGATGCCATCTCTCTGCACCTTTGACTCGTCATTCCCGCGAAAGCGAATCCATGGTCGTAGCGCGAATCTCCGCTACCGATGCCCCTCACCCTATCCCCACATTCGTGGGGAGAGGGGACTGGAAGCAGCGACGCTTGGTTTTTGACGTTGCTGTGCTGTTGCCGTTGCCGTGCCTTTGAAGTTCCCCCCGTAACTGCGCCGAGCATCGGAGTCTGCGTCGGCATTAGCCCGCGCGTGTGTTCGCGCGGGGCGAGGCATGGATGCCGAAGCGTCCAGCGTCAGGCCAGGGATGGCCTGTCGCTGGACCCCGACGCAGGCGAGAAGC
>FTAG01001615.1_pt1 | contig 10530 bp, 12 predicted proteins | sample 1638911 | NCBI WGS metagenome assembly FTAG01 (sample SAMEA3914813, study PRJEB12502) | metagenome | biome: forest; material: soil | place: Canada | collected 2011-07-07 | depth 0.3 m
CATCCAGGTCATCGAGCTGCCGGCGACGGGTTTCTTCAGAAAGGACAGGCCGATCGGCGGAATGAAATCGGCAATGCCCAGCACATGCTCTTCGCTGGCAGTGCCTACGTCGCGCATGCCGATCTCGACCACGTTCTGCGCCACGATCGAGCCGGTAAACGGCATGCCGCCGCGCAGCCAGCGCACGGCAAAATGCCGGGTGAAGCTGGGCGTGACGCCTTCGATGTAGGGAAAGACCATCGGCTTGTCGCATTCCACGACCGGCTGCACCGGTACGATCCGCACGGCGGACGGACGCGCCGCACCGAACACGCCAATGACCGTGCACAGGGTCTGGTCCTGATCCATCAGCCGCGCCTCGACCTGCATGGCGCTCTTGCCGGCACGCAGCACCTGAGCCTGGATGCGCACCGTCCCCGCCGGAACCGGCGCGACGAAGGTGATCTGCAAAGTGCGCAGCGGCACCCCGGGCACCAGCGCACGCATCGCGCGCAACGCCAGCGCCGCCTGCAGGCCGCCGAACACGCTGCGTCCCTGCAGCCAGCCTTCAGGGACGGCGGCAGTCCACGCTCCATCGTGCTCCTGCACGGAGTTCAGCACTTCCGAATACAGCATCTTTTTCACCCAATATCTTTTCTGGAAATCCGCGGACTGCGCAGCCTCAGCCGCCCTGCTCGGCCCGCGTGATGCGCTTCTGCACCCGCGCCAGCATGCGCTTGTAGAACTGGTTGAGCAGCTGCAGCGACGGCCCCGGCGCTGCCGCGGTGGCGACGGTGAAGGCCCGCGCCAGGTTGGTGGTGCGGCGCGCCGGGCGCGTCTTCACCGCGTCCACGATCCAGCCGGCGGCTTCCGTCACGTCCATCTGCGGCAGGTAGTTGTAGATCTTGGTCGGCTCGGTCATCGCCGTCTTCACCAGCGGATAGTTGAGCGTGGTCACCGCGATGCCGGAGTCGTTCAGCTCGATGCGCAGCGAGCGCGAGAAGGCATCGAGCGCCGCCTTGCTGGCGATGTAGGCGGCGAAGCGCGGCGTGCTCATCAGCGCGGCGACGCTGGAGACGTTGACGATCTGGCCGCTGCTTTTCTCCAGCATGCGCGGCAGCAGGCGCAGCGTCATGCGCATCGCGGCGAAATAATTGAGCTGCATGGTGCGCTCGAAATCGTGCGGCCGGTCGAGCGACTCGCGCAGCGGCCGGCGGATCGAGCGACCGGCATTGTTGACCAGCACGTCGACGCTCTTGTGCCGGGCCAGGATGGCATCGCAGCAGGCTTCGATCGAGGCATTGTCCGACAGGTCGGCCGGGTAGATGAAGGCCTTGCTGCGTCCCCTGCCCTTGCCCGCAACCTTGTCCACCGCACTGTCTATTTCGCGCTTGACCCGCGCCAGCTCCTCCTCGCGGCGCGCCACCAGGCACACCGTCGCGCCCTGGCGCGCCAGCTGCTTGGCCGCCTCCTCGCCGATGCCGCTGGAAGCGCCGGTGATGACGATGATCAGACCTTCAACGGCGCGCGCTTGCTTCGACATCGCTGGAATATCCTGGTGGTTGGCTGGGCGGCTGGCCAGATGGCTGGCCGGATGACTGACGGTCACCCTAGCATACTCAAGCGTATGGACCTTGCAGATTGGCCCTACAGCCGCAGCTCCCAGGTCTGCCCGACCAAGTCGCGGCCGAAACTGTGGTGCCGCTCTTCCTCCAGCAGCTTGAACCCCGCCGCTTCGTAGAGGTGCCGGGCCGCGGTCAGGATGTCATTGGTCCACAGGATGATCCTGTCGTAGCCGCACTGGCGGGCGAAGCGGATGCACTCCTCCACCAGCCGGCGGCCAATGCCGAGGCCGCGCGCCGAGGGCTCCACCAGCAGCAGGCGCAGCTGCGCCGCGCCGTCGGGGTGCTTCACCAGGAACACGCTGCCGAGGATTTCGCCGTCGCGCTCGGCCACCCAGCAGCGCTCCCGCGCAGGATCGAATTCGCGCACGAATTTCGCCACGATCTCCGCCACCAGCGCCTCGAAGGTTCCATCCCAGCCGTATTCCTGCGTGTACAGCTCGCCATGCCGGTGCACCACCCAGCCCATATCGCCCGGCCGGTGCGTGCGCAGCAGATACGGCTCACGCGAAGCCTGACGCGGCCCGAGCAGGCGCTCGATGGCGTACATGGCCTGTAGCAGACGGCTCTGTTCGTCGACGGCAAGATTGCCCAGCATGGCGCCCACCTCGACGTTGGAGGCGGCCTCCAGCGCCGACTGCGCCTTGCGGCCCGCCGCCGTCAGCGACAGCAGGCTTTGCCGCGCATCCCTGGGCGAAGCCTGCTTGCGCAACAGGCCATCCTGCTCGAAGGAACGCAGCATGCGGCTGAGGTAGCCGGCATCGAGTTGCAGATCCTGGCCCAGCTCGGTAGCGGTAGGTTGCTGCCGGTGCGCAAGCTCGTACAGCACCCGTGCCTCGGCCAGTGAATAAGGACTGTCCAGCAAGCCCTGCCGCAGCACTCCGATCTGCCGCGTATAGAAGCGGTTGAAGCGCCTGACGGCAGCGATGCTTTCGGGATGGGCGGCAATTTCAGCCATGGGACGGTCCGGATTTATTTATTTGATATAGTCAAATAATTATTTGCTTTTGTCAAATAATTAAACGCGGGAAAATTGATACAGACTTCCTAAGGGATTGGGGACTCGTACTTCGCCGATGCGCCCGGCCCATTGCCGGCATCGCATCGATCACAGCCGATCAACCGTCGCGGACGACGGCTGACCGGCCGCACAGCGGCATGCCCTTACTTCCGCCCGGCCTTGAGGCGGTTGTCGACTTCCCGCACGCCTTCGATCTCGCTGACCACGTACTGCGCCTGGTCGATCTGCACACTCGAGGCGACCGCGCCGGACAGGCGCACCACGCCTTCCTTGACGCTGACGGCAACGTGCGAGCCGCTGCCGAGCTTCCTGGCCAGGGCAGCCTTGACCTTGGTGGTGAGCGTGGCATCCGGCACGATGACCTCGGGTACCGAGGCCGTCGCTGCGGGAGCGCTTGCAGTCGTATCAGCCGCGTCGGGCACCGCAGGTGTATCCGAGATGACCGGTGCCGGCGGCGGTGCCGCGGCGGCGGCCAGATCGTCCCCATCGTCCGCTGTCCGAGTTGCGCATCCGGACACCGCCGTGATCGACACGGCACCGATTCCAAGCATCATGGCGAGCAGCACTGGCTTCATGTTCACCTGAATTCTCCTTTTTTTGTACGCGTTTTACCCACGCCGAATGGCAACGGCACCTGAACCCTGCCTCATTATGACCGCGTGCAGGCCGCCAAATCTCCCCCATTCCAGGCGCCGATCCGCACTGATCGGCATTTACGCTTTTGATTCAAATAGATATGCAATGTTATTCAAGCAAGAGGCAAACCGCTTGCGGTTTAATCCGGCCGCCCTCAACTTGCATCTAACGGGTATTGAACGGATCGGGCAACCAAGGAGCTCACCATGGCCGTGCTGTTGATGCTGTGCCTGCTGGCGGTATTCGGCGGCGTGTGGCTGCTGTTCGCAGCGCTGTGGCTGGCGTTCCGCATCGCCTTCTGGTTCGTCGGTGGATTGTTCGGATTGATGGCCGCCGGCGTGAGCTTGCTGGTGCTCGGTATCGTCGCCATGGTCATGCTGCCCGTGCTGGGGTTGTTGATGCTGCCGCTCGCCTTCCCCCTGCTGATGCTGGCGGGCCTGGTCTGGCTGCTGACGCGCAACAATCATAGCTACCGGCCGATACCGGTAACGATCAGGCGCTAGGGAGTCTGTTATGCGCGCCGTCGCAAAACGGCGCGTGCCGGCTGCGCTTGCAGCCGCAAAGCCAGATCTTCTCGCTGTGTTTTGCGATGAACCGCAACGGCTCCAGGCCGCTGCCTTGATGCGAGCCGTCGCAATAGGGTTGCGTCCGGCTGCGTCCGCAGGCGCACCAGGTATAGGTCTTGCCCTTCTCCACTTCGACGGCGTACGGCATGCGGCTGGCAATCAATGCTTGGCTCATGGTGCTGCCTTGCGGTGAGGTCTCGATCTTAACCAAACGACCGCAGCCCTCGGTCTTGTTCGAGTAAGGTCAACAGGTTGCCGTGGCATTCTGCCAGCCCTACTCCGCCTGATTGCGCATCCAGTCGGCGGTCTGGAAGAACGCGGTCAGCAGACGCTTCTGCAAATCTTCCGGCAGGGCGCATTCGCGCAACGCCCACTGCATGCAGCCCAGCCACTGGTCGCGTTCACTGCTGGCGATGGCAAACGGCAGATGCCGCGCGCGCAGGCGCGGATGGCCGAAGCGTTCAACGTAGCGATCGGGACCGCCCGACCAGCCGCACAGGAACCAGAACAGCTTGTCGCGCGAACCGGCCAGAGTCGCCGGGTGCAGTGCGCGGATGCCGGCATACTCGGGCGCGCTGTCCATGCGGTCGTAAAAAGCATCGACCAGGCGGCGCAGCGGCACTTCGCCGCCGATGGCCTCGAATACGGGTTTGGGATGCAGATCCATCACGATCTCTTCGGCAGGGGGCGCAAGCGTAAAGGTGGCGCTAAGCTTTACGCAATCAATAGCAAGAACAAGACGGGGAAATTCATGCAAGAGCAGTCCTGGCTGACCCGCTTGGCGCTACGCAGCTGCGCCTGGGCCGAGCGCTGGTTTCCGGACGCCTATGTCTTCGCCGCACTGGCCGTGGTGGTGGTAGCGCTGGCGGCCATGGCCTGCGGCGCCACCCCGACCGCGGCGGCCAGCGCCTTCGGCGATGGCTTCTGGAGCCTGATCCCCTTCACCATGCAGATGTGCTTCATCATCATCGGCGGCTATGTCGTTGCCGCCTCGCCGCCCATTGCGGCGGCCATCGAACGCCTGGCGCGGCTGCCGCGCAGCGGCCGCGGCGCGGTGTGCCTGGTGGCGCTGCTGGGCATGCTGGTGGCGCTGCTGCACTGGGGGTTGAGCCTGATCTTCAGCGGCCTGCTGGTGCGGGCGCTGGCGCGGCGTGAGGACTTGCGCATGGACTACCGCGCCGCCGGCGCGGCCGCCTACCTCGGGTTGGGCGCAGTGTGGGCCCTGGGCCTGTCCTCCTCCGCGGCGCAGCTGCAGGCCAACCCCGCCAGCATGACGCCGGCGCTGCTGGCCATCACCGGCGTCATCCCCTTCAGCGAAACCATCTTCCTGTGGCAGTCGCTGCTGCTGACGGCCATCCTCGTCACCGTATCGCTCGGCATCGCCTGGCTGTCCGCGCCCACCGGAACGGACGCGCGCACCGCGCAAGCCCTGGGCGTGGATGTGCAGGCAGCCCCGACCACGCTGCCGCCGTTGACGCGGCCGGGCGAGTGGCTGGAACGGAGTCCCGCGTTGAGCCTGCTGCTCGCCGCCCTGGGCGCCGGCTGGCTGGCGCACGAGATCGCGCTGAAGGGCCTGGCGCTGGCCATCTCCAGCCTCAACACCTACAACTTCCTGTTCCTGATGCTGGGCCTGCTGCTGAACTGGCGGCCGCGCCGCTTCCTCGACGCGGTGGCGCGCGCCGTGCCCAGCGCCACCGGCGTGCTGATCCAGTTTCCGCTGTACGGCGGCATCGCCTCGATCCTCACCGCGGCCAAGGGCGCCGACGGGCAAAGCCTGGCGCAGCAGCTCGCCGCGTTCTTCACCCATATCGCCACGCCGTCCAGCTTCCCGGTGGTGATGGGCGCCTATTCCGCCGTGCTCGGCTTCTTCGTGCCTTCCGGCGGCGGCAAGTGGCTGATCGAGGCGCCGTACGTGATGCAGTCGGCCAACGATCTGCATGCGCACCTGGGCTGGGCGGTGCAGGTCTACAACGCCGCCGAAGCCCTGCCCAATCTGATCAATCCGTTCTGGATGCTGCCGCTGCTCGGCATCCTCGGCCTGAAGGCGCGAGACCTGATCGGCTTCAGCTTCCTGCAGTTCGTGGTGCACCTGCCGCTGGTGTTGTTCCTGCTGTGGCTGCTGGGCCTGACCCTGGACTACCACCCGCCGGTGATGCCCGCAGGCCATTGAAAAAAGACCGCTCCCCGCCGCATGGAACAGATCTGCGCGGAGACCTAGTCGGAATTGTCACGTTCGGCGATGATATGCGGGCACTTCGGGCCCGGCCGCGAAGTGTCCACCCCGGCTTGCCTGCAGCGATGCGCGCGGCAAGCCGATGCCCGATTCAACGCTGCACGCAACCGAGATCCCCCGACAACATGATTGGTTTATTCCTGGAGTCCGCAACAGGCGCACTCCGGCGCCGCCGCACATGCGCCCGCCTGCTGGGCCCAGCCGTCCCGCTCCTCTTCTGCCTCAGCCTTCCCGCCCATGCCGCCGACTGGCAGGCACTGCGTGCGCTGGAAAACAGCGGCGCCGTGGTTACTGCCTCGGCCGTGGACCTGGACAGCGGCGCAGTGCTGGAACAGTTCAACGCCGCCGACCGTCTTACCCCAGCTTCGCTGACCAAGCTGGCGGTAGCCGCCACCGCACTCGACGTGTGGCCGGCCGACAAGACCTTCCAGACGCGTCTGCTCGGCGCCGGCACCTTCAAGGACGGCCACATCGACGGCGACCTGATGCTGCAGGGCATGGGCGACTCCACCCTGGATCATCTGGCGCTGTGGTCGCTGGCGGCCCAGCTCAAGGGCACCGGCGTCACTACCATCAACGGCCGCCTGGTGGTCAACACCTGGCCGTTCGGCCCGCTAGGCTGCGAAACCAAGGACCGCTGCGACGCCTTGCAGCGCAGCGACACCGCCTACAACGCGCCGCTGTCGGCGGTGGCGGTGGACTACGGCAACTGGTGCGTGGACCTGCGCCCCACCGGCATCGGTTCGCCCGCCGTGGTCAGCACCTGCGGCACGGCGCAGGCGCCGATCCCGATCGAAGGCAGCGTCAAGACCGTCGGCCCCGCGGGCAAGCCCACTTTCTGGGTGGAACGCGTCACCACGGCCGACGGCGAGAAACTGCGTGTCGGCGGCGACATTCCCCTCGGCGGCAACATCAGCGTCTATCGCGCCATGTCCGATCCCGCGCTCGGCACCGGCCTGCTGTTGCGCGAAGTGCTGCGCGAAATCGGTATCAACGTCACCGGCTCGGTCGACGTGGTGCATGTGCTGCCGCCGATCAATGCCTACCCGCTGGCGCTGAATGAAGGCCTGTCGCTGAAGGAACAGCTCGGCCGCATGCTGCGCTTCTCCAACAACTACGTCGCCGACATGCTGACCCTGAACCTGGCCGCCACGCAGCGCTCGCAGGCGCCGGCGCAGCTGTCGGATGCGGCGAAGTCGCTGTCCGATTTCATCGTGCGCATCAAGACCGCGGCAAAGAGCGGCAAGACCACGCCGCCGGCATTGTTCAGCGGCAGCGGCCTGACGCCGGAAAACGAGTTGTCGGCGGAAGACCTCACCAGCCTGCTCGCCGCGCAGTATCGCAACACGCGCAACTTCCCGGCCTTCTACGGCGGGCTGGTGGTGCCGCGGCAGGCGCCGTTCCAGTTCCTGCGCGTCGGCAGCCCGGCCTGGCTGGACCGGGTAGCGCTGAAGACCGGCACCATGGACGATCCGCACTCGGTCTGCGGCATCGCCGGCTACATCCGCAAGAAGGACGGCGGCTGGATCGCTTTCGCCGCCATCGTCAACGGCGGCCAGAGGATGCGCCATGTGCCGCTGTACAAGGCCATGGAAGCGGCGCGCGCCGACGTCGATTCCATCCTGGCCCGCTATTGAAGCCGGCGCTGCTTCACAACACGCCCGCCCGGCGCGGGTCTATAGTGCCGGCATAAGCCCGAGCAACCGGAGGAGCACGACCATGCAGTCCATCGCCCATTCCATCACCCGCCTGCTGCTGCCAGCCCTGTTGCTGGGCCTGTCGGCCACGGCATTTGCCCAGCAACAGCACACACCGGTACTGATCAATACGCCGACGGTGCAGGGCAACGACAGCAACATCAACCTGCAGACCAACACCGGCTCGGCCTGCTCCTCGCCGGCGATCGGCAATTGTGGCTCCTGCTCGGTAACCTGCCCCACCGGCCACGCGGCGATGTGCAAGCCCGGCCTCGCGGTCAATCCGCAAGCGGGCGCGTCCTGCGTCACCGCTCCCGAGTGCAAGTGCCAGTAGGCACACCGGAGAAGCCGCGCTGAGTGCAGCCGACTCCAATCCGCTGAAGCTGGAAACGCTGGCGATCCACGCCGGCCGTGCCGTCGATGGCGGCAGCGGCGCGGTGGCGGCTTCGCCGGTGCTGTCCAGCACCTTCGAGCGCGCCGCCGACGGCGGCTATCCGCACGGCCATATCTACACACGCGCCAGCAATCCCACCCGCGCCGCGCTGGAGCAATGCCTGGCGGTTCTGGAACAGGGCGCGGCCGCCACCGCCTTCCCGTCCGGCTCGGCCGCCTCGATGGCAGTGTTCCAGTCGCTCGCGCCCGGCGATCACGTCCTGGCACCGGACGATATGTATCACGGCACCCGCACGCAGCTGCGTGATCTGCTGCAGCGTTGGGGGCTGGAGCACAGCGTCGTCGACATGACGGACCTGGATGCGGTGCGCATTGCGCTGCGCCCGCAGACGCGCCTGCTGTGGCTGGAGACACCGTCGAATCCACTGCTCAAGGTCAGCGACATTGCCGCGCTGGCGCAGCTGGCGCGTGCCGCTGGCGCGCGCTGCGTGGTCGACAACACCTTCGCCACACCGGTCTTGCAGCAACCGTTGGGCCTGGGCGCCGATCTGGTGATGCACTCCACCACCAAGTACCTCGGCGGTCACAGCGATCTGCTCGGCGGCGCCGTGATCGCACGCGAGGACGATGCGTTTTTCGCCCGCGTACGCGACTTCCAGACCAAGGCCGGCGCGGTGCCGGCACCGTTCGACTGCTGGCTGCTGCAACGCTCCATCGCCACACTGCCCTACCGGGTGCGGGCGCAGGCCGCCAATGCGCAGCAGGTGGCCGAGTTCCTCGTCGCACAGCCGCGTGTCGCCGCGGTGCATTACCCCGGCGTGGCCACCCATCCCGGCCATGCACTGGCCATGCGCCAGATGCGCTCCGGTGGCGCCATGCTGTCGTTCCAGGTGCACGGCGGGCGCGACGAGACGCTGGCCGTCAGCGCCGGCGTCAAATTGTTTACCCGCGCCACCAGCCTGGGTGGCGTGGAAAGCCTGATCGAGCACCGCGCCTCGGTCGAAGGGCCGTACAGCACTACGCCGGACAATCTGCTGCGCGTCTCGGTGGGGCTGGAACACGCCGATGATCTGATCGAGGACCTGCGTCAGGCGCTGGCCTGAGCCCCTGATCCGGCTCAACTTCGGCGCGCGGTTAAGCCCCCATTCAGTCGTTCCGGCGCACTCTGGCAGCGCATCCTGAACGGAGGTGCGCCATGCGTCACTCATTACGGAATTTCCTGCGGATAGGCCTGCTTGCCACGGCGGCAGTCGCCACCAGCGCCTGTGTGGTCGACCCCGGCTATGGCTATGGACCGGGCTACTATGGCGCGCCCGCTGCCGTTTATGTGACGCCGGCGCCCTACTACGGCGGCTATGGTGGCTACTATCACGGCGGCGGTTATTACCACGGCGGCTACGGCCATCGCCACTGGCGTTGATGCGGGATAAAGTACCTCCGGCCGGTTCAGCTGCAATTCAGGCTGGCCGGTGGACGATGCCGGATGATCAGGAGCAAGCCGATGAAACGCATATTGATGGCGACTGCCATGATGGCTGCCGTGGCGCTGCCGGCGACCGCTTTTGCCCATGTGTCGGTCGGCGTGGGCATCAATCTGGGCGGCCCTGGCTACTACGCGCCGCCGCCGGTGGTTTATGCCCAGCCGGCGCCGTACTACTATGCCCCGCCGCCGCCCGTGGTTTACGCCGCTCCCCCGGTGGTCTACGGGCCGCCGGTGGGTTACCGCCCGTACCACTACCGCCACCACCGTTGCTGGTGGGAGAACGGCTATCGCGTCTGCCGCTAGGCAGAGTTAGCAACACGCAGCTACAGCCTCGACGCTTTGCGGCTGTCGCAGGTCGCACCGTGCGGTAACCCCTCTTACTGGGCCACCCTGGGTAAGATGGGCTTCTCCTCCCCGCCGGCGTAGCATTGCAGAATGAAGCCCGCTCCGATTTTCGATGCCGTCACCGCCGTATTGATTCATGACGGCGAGCTTTACCTCGCGAAGCGCCAGCGCAGGCTGACCGCGTTTCCCGGCTACTACGCATTTCCCGGCGGCAAGGTGGATCGCACCGACGGCAATGAGCCGCTATCCGAAGCGGTATTCGCCGGTCATGAGCCGCGCCTGATACGGGCGCTGTCGCGCGAGCTGGAGGAGGAACTCGGTTTCAATCTGATCGCCAATGCGGACCAGGTCGAAGCGCTGCGGATGACCGGCGTCGCCCTGACCCCGGAGGCGGCCCCGGTACGTTTCAATACCTATTTCTTCCGCGTCGACCTGCGCACGCGCCCGGATTTCGTACTGTGCGAGCCGGAAATCGAAAGCGGCGCCTGGGCCAGCGCGCAGCACTGGATGAGCATCTACGAACAAGGTGAACTGCTGCTGGCGCCGCCGACAAAA
>FTAG01001819.1_pt1 | contig 10487 bp, 7 predicted proteins | sample 1638911 | NCBI WGS metagenome assembly FTAG01 (sample SAMEA3914813, study PRJEB12502) | metagenome | biome: forest; material: soil | place: Canada | collected 2011-07-07 | depth 0.3 m
AGGGGCGCAGTTGTCGGGTGGCGGCGCTTTTTGGTTACTTTTTGGCGCTGCTGCCAAAAAGTAACTCGCCTGTAGGCGAAAACCCACGGCTTCATTCCGCGAAGGCAGGGCGGCGCATGGTGAAAGGTCAGCGCACGCCGAGGCTGCGCTGGATTCGCTTTCGCGGGAATGACGACGGTAAATAGGGCCGGCGCGGCCTAGTGCCCCATGCCGCCCACGTTCCGTCCCGGCCTGCGGATCAGCGGCACCAGGAACACCGACAGGATGGTCGAGATCGACAGCAGCAGGTACATGTCGCTGTAGGTCATGGTTGCCGCCTGATGCGCGGCCTGCTGCGCCAGCATGCCGATGGCCCCGGCATCGCTGCCGCCGCCCAGCGAAGGATGCAGCAGGCCGCTCATGCCGTTCAGCGCTTCGCGCACCGCCGGGCGCGACAGCCGCGTACTCTCCGCCAGCGCCTGCCAGTGGGTCCAGTTGCGCTGGTTGATCAGGGTCGCCACCACCGCCAGGCCGAAGGCGCCGCCGAGGTTGCGCGTCACCGTGTACAGCGCGCTGGCGTTGTTCAGCTCGTGCGGCGCCATGGTGCCGAGCGCGAGGTTGGTCATCGGAACGAAGGAGAAGATCAGCCCGGCGCCACGCAGCGCCTGCGGCAGGATGAACTGGTTGTAGCCCCAGTCGGCGGTCATCTGGGCGTTCGCATAGGAGCCGGCCGCCACCAGCACCAGGCCGATGGCGATGGTGACGCGCGGGTCCAGCGCGTTGGCCACGCGCATCACGAACGGTGCCACCGCGACCATCGCCAGGCCCTGCACCATCATCACTGCGCCGATCTGCTGCGAGTTGTAGCCGCTGACCTGGCCGAGGAACAGCGGCGTCAGGTAGATCAGGGTGAAAATGCTCATGCCCAGCACCGCCGACACCAGGCAGGTGACGGCGAAGTTGCGGTTGCGGAAGGCGCGCAGATCGACGATGGGATGCTCCGAGCGCAGGCCGCGCCACAGGAACACGCTGCCGCCGACCAGGGCCAGGAAGGCGCTGGCGAGCACGGCATCGTCGTCGAACCAGTCGTGGCGCGGGCCGTCGTCGAGCGTGTATTCCAGGCCGCCGAGGAACAGCGCCATGAACAGCACGCCGATCAGGTCCAGGTTCTTCAGCAGGTGCCGCTTGGGCCGGTCGACGTCGAGCGTGGCCCAGACGATGAAGGCGCAGGCGATGCCCGGCACGAAGTTGATCAGGAACAGCCAGCGCCAGGACAGCGAGCCGGTGATCCAGCCGCCGAAGGTCGGGCCGATCGCCGGGGCCAGCATGGTGGTCATGCCGCCGAGCAGCTGCGGCAGGTTGCGATCCTGCTCCTTCGGAAACAGCAGGAACATGGTGGCGAAGGAGGCCGGGATCAGGCCGCCGCCGAGGAAGCCCTGCAAGGCGCGGAACACCACCATCGAGCCCAGGCTCCAGGCGAAGCCGCAGGCCAGGCTGGAGAGGGTGAAGCCGATCGCGGCGATGGTGTAGAACACCCGCGTCGACAGCATCGGCGCGAGGTAGCCGGACAGCGGGATGGCGATGATCTCGGCGATCAGGTACGAGGTCTGCACCCACTGGATTTCGTCGGCGCTTGCCGACAGCCCGGCGCGGATCTCGTTGAGCGAGCTGGCGACGATCTGGATGTCGAGGATGGCGATGAAGCTGCCGATGGTGATGGCCAGGAACGCGGTCCAGTCGCGCAGCTGGCGTGCGCGTGCGGCGTGATCCGGGAGTTCCGCTGTGGACGCGCCCTGGGCCATGCGCGGTTTCGTTCTTATGGGAATGACCGGCCCATTTCACACCAGGCCCCGGATTGCGGCCTACCCAGTTCGGCCTAGGGCGGGCGCCGCCGCCCGCCGTCACTTTTCCCGGAACATCGGTCGCCGGCGATGGTCACATTGGTACCGCACGACCAGAGGAGGGATGCCCATGTCCACGAAGCAGGTGCTGATGCTGCTCGGAATCACCGCCGTTGTCGCAGCCTGCGGACCGTCTTCGAACGCGCCGCAGGACCAGAATCCTCAGCAGCAACCCCCGCCCGCGGCCCAGCCGGCTCCGGCGCCGCAGGCCTCGGCCGACGCCGCCAAGGACGAGCAGATCGCCAAGCTCAAGGAAGAGCAGCGCCGGCTGGAGCGCCGCCAGAAGCAGCTGGCCGAGGAGCAGGCGACCCGTACCGCGGCGTCGCAGGCGCCGCCGCCGTGCTCCGACTGCGGCGTGGTCGCCTCGGTGACGCCGGTGCGCAAGGAAGGCCAGGCGGGTTGGCTCGGCACGCTCGGCGGCGCCGCGGCCGGCGGCCTGGCCGGCAACCAGTTCGGCAAGGGCAAGGGCAATATGGCGATGACCGCGCTGGGCGTGGTCGGCGGCGCCTTCGCCGGCCGCGAGGTCGAGAAGCAGGTCACCGCCGACACCGTCTACCAGGTGGCGGTGAACATGGACAGCGGCGGACAGCGCGTGGTCACGGTGGCGAACGGCCAGGGCCTGGCGCCCGGCACCAAGGTGCATGTCGACGGCAACAGCCTGCTGCCGTACTGATCTCGCTGCGGCCGCCGGGGCCGGGCTTGCGGTCCGGCCCAGGAGGCGCTTGAGTCTTCTCCAGGCGCAGCAGGCTGCTAGTGCCCGCCGCGCGAGGCCGCGTCCGGCGAGAACATCGCCGGCGTGAGGTTGCTGCGGTTGATCTTCCACCACCTGTCGCCGGGCTCCTCGTTGCTCAGGTAGGTGGCCTCGTAGGAGCTTGCCGTCAGGTCGTGATAGATCGAAGCGCCGCGGTGCCAGCAGCTGCATTCCTGCGAGTAGTGGTAGTTGATCAGGGTCACCCGCCACAGCTGGCCGCGCGAGTCGAAATTGTCCGCCCACGGCGTCAGCCAGGAATCCTCGTCGATGTACAGGAGGCGCCGGCCGTAGATGTGGCGCACGCCGGGCTTGAGGTTGGCCTCGAGCACCCAGACGCGATGCAGTTCATAGCGCTCGTAGTCCGGGTTGATGGTGCCCGGCTTGATCAGGTCGGCGTACTTGATCGAGGTGTCGTTGACCCTGAAGTTGTCGTAGGGGACGTACATTTCCTTCTTGCCGATCAGCTTCCAGGTGTAGCGCTCGGGCGAGCCGTTGAAGCCGTAGTCGTCGTCCACGGTGCGCTGGCCGGCCGGCGGCACCGGGTAGTCGAAGCCCACTTCCGGCGCCTCGCGCACACGGCGGATGCCGGGCAGGTACTGCCAGGACTGGGTCGCGTCATGGGCATTGTCGTTGGGCTGGTAGCCCACCGCGACGAAGCCCTTTTCGCGCTGCGGCAGCATGTAGCCGGCGTAGAACCAGGCGTTGATCTTGTCCTGGTAGGAGCCGCGCTTGGCCGGATCGTTGGCCAGCGCCAGCACCATGAAGTGCTGCTTGCCCCAGGTGATGCCGCCGTTGGCGTAGACGTCGGCGATATCGACGATGGCGTCCTCGGTCCAGGCGCGGTACGGGTCGATGGCGTTCCAGATCGCCTCCAGGCCGCTCTGCGGGATCGGGAAGGGGATGGTGCCGGTGATGCCGGTGACGCCCTTGCCGTCGTGCACCACTTCCGAGGTGACGGCGTTCTTCCTGGTGGCGTCGCAGACCCAGGCCGGGTAGGCGAAATCGCGATGGCTGGGATAGACGTTCATGCGGAACGCATCCGGGTACTTGGCGAGCAGGGCCTTCTCGCCCTCGGTCAGCTTGTCCTGGTATTGCGCCACGTTCTTCGAGGTGATGGTGAACAGTGGCTTCTCGTCGGCGTAGGGGCCGGGCTCATAGCCTTCCTTGCCCTTGATGCCGGGCCAGGTGCCGAGATACTTGCCGGTGAAGGCCGGCACGCCGTCGGCGCTGCCGGCGCGCTCGGCGCCGATGCAGGTCAGCTTGGGGCCGTCGAGCGCGGCGGCGACATCCGGCGGTACCTTGGCCAGCGCCCGGTGCAGGGGCAGGCCGGTACCGGCCAGGGCCAGGAGCGAGGCTGCTAGGATTCGATGGTTCATGGCTAGAACTGGTACTTGACGCTGAACGTCGCGTTGTCGCGGTCGCTGTAGGGATGTTCGTGCAGGTCGCTGCCACGTATCGTCTTGGACGAATCGCCGAAGAAGAAGTTGTAGGTGACGGCGAACTCCAGGTTGTCCAGGTAGGTGGCGCCGAGGCCGGTGCTGAGACGCTGGTCGCCTTCGCCGAACAGCGCGCCGAAGGCGCCGGCCATGGACGGATTGCCCTTGGCGATGGCCGAGAAAGTCACCGGGTAGCTCAGGTCCCAGCCCGGAAAGACGTTGTGATTCTTGGGCAGCGCCAGCACCTCGTAACCCCAGGCGTTCTTGCTGAAGAACAGGTCCTGGCCGTTGCCGGTCGGCTGGATCGGATTCTTCACCGTGGCGAACGGATGGATGCCCGACGAGCCCGGCGACGCAGCCGCCACGTTCACGTCGGGCTCCTGCAGCGGGTCCACACCGAACACGTGGATGTAGGCCACCTCCGCCACGATGGGGAGTTCGTCGAATATGAACTCGGGGTTGGTGGTGAAGATCGACGACAGGTCGGCCTGGCCCAGCTTGCCGCGGGTGTAGACCGGCTCGATCTCGCCGTCGATCATCGCCTTCACCGGCATGTCCAGACCGTCGCGGTAGTTCAGCTCGCCGGAGATGTTGAACGGCCCCCAGGAAGTGGAGAAAGTGCCGCCCAGCAGGTGGATGCCGTCGTAATACTTCTGCTGGTACGAGGTCGGCACCGACTCGTTGAGGGTGCAGGTATCCAGCGGCACCACGGTGGAGAACGCGGCGCAGCCCGGATTGAGCTGCACCGCCGGGGTGGTGTCGCTGTAGCGCAGGAAGAACAGGCCCAGCGCGGTCTTCTGCGTGATTGGATATTTCGCCCCCACGCCCCACTGGCCCCACTTGCTCGGCTTGATGTCGGGGCCGTGCTGCGAGTAGATGAAGGGCTGCGCCCCCAGCAGCGGGCCCGGGACGCCGTTGAGGTTGCAGGCGCTGTCCAGGGTCAGGCCGGGGCTGATCTGTTGCAGTGTATTGTTGATGCTGCTGACGAGGCCGGGCTGTCCGGTGAGGTTGGCGGCGACGCTGGTGAACAAGCCGTTGCAGCCGTTGGCAAAGGCGGGATTGATCGAGCCGTAGGCGAACTGCGCGCCGGGGCCCACCGCGTCCTGGATCGAGTAGAAATCCCCCACCGGGAAGATCTCGTCGGCCTTGTAGTCCAGGTGGTAGTAGCCCATCAGGCTCAGGCCATGCGGCAGGCCGAGCTGCAGCGACACCTGGTTCACCGGCAGCAGGATGTCCTTCACTTCCGCGCCCGGAATGAAGGCCTTGGTGGCGTCGGTCGGCGACTGCGCCAGGGCGATGCCGGTGAAGAACAGCGCTTCGCCCCATGCCACCAGCTGCTTGCCGATGCGCAGGTCCACGGCGGCCTCGCTGTCGCCCACGTTCCAGTCGCCGTAGGCGTAAGCTTCCAGCAGGCGCGGGCGCTGGCCGTCGTAATAGCGGGCGCCGGGGGTGAAGCGGGTGACCGGGCCGGTGTGGTTGACGGTATCCGGCGAGTCGTGGTCGTTGGGGTGGTGGTAGGTCTGGTCGAAGAAGTAGTCGCCGCTGAATACCGCGCCGTAGTTCTCGTGCGTAAACTGCAGTTCGCCGTAGGCGCTCAGGCGGTTGTTGATCAGGCTGTGCTTCCTGAAATTGCGCTCGCCGTCATCGAAGTTGGCGGTATGCGGCAGGCCGGTATGGGTGAAGGCGGTGCCGTTCTGGAAGTCGGCCAGGTCGGTATTGACCACCAGCGGGTCGATCGGGCCGTTGTACAGGTTTCCGGCCGGGCTGCGCATGCGGATCGCCACCCCGTAGGAGGCCACCGCTTTGTAGTTGACCGCGGTGTTCCAGCCCAGGTCCAGGTCGCCGGCCTGCGCCGCGCCGCCCACGGCGGCCATCCCCAGCAGCAGCGCCAGCCGGGCCAGGCGCGGCCCCCCGGCCACGGTTTGCGAACCTGACATTGCTCCTCCCCCTTGCCTTGGCTTGTTATCTATGCTTTGGGCTGTTGTATACCCGCCGTGTGCTGCCCTGCCTCATCGGAACAGACTAGGAAAGGCCTGGTTTGAGCCGGGGAAAAGGCACGAATAGGAAACGGCGTGCCGGGCGGCACGGCCAAGCCGGCCATTTCGGACTCCCTGCGATCGCGGCGGAGAAGGGACGATGCGCGCCACCCATACCCACAAAAAAGCCGCCGGATGCTTGCGCGTCCGGCGGCTGGTGACTCCCTGTTACCGGGTGCCGGTCCTTACGGCAGCAGCTTGCACAGCGCCGACAGCGGCGTGCCGGCGAAGATGCAGGTGCTGCTGCTGCTGCCCAGGATCGAGCTGAGCACGCTGGTCAGCGGCGCCAGGATCGCATCCAGCGGGGTGCCGGTGGGGCCGCCGCCGGAAGAGCCGCCGCTGCCGGCGCCGGCCAGGGCCTGGTTGATCGGGCCGAGGATCGCCGGCAGCAGGGTGTTGAGCACCGGATTCACCACCGGAGCCAGCTGGCTGCTGCCGAGCGCGGCCAGCAGCTGCGCCTCGCCCTGGCCCAGGGCCGTGGCGACGGTAGTGCTGAAGGTCGCGGCGGCCTGCTTGATCGGGCCGGTGATGGTGCCGGACTGGCCGGCCTGGGTCTCGATGTAGCTGGTCGGCACCACCTGGGTCAGGACGTTGACCAGCAGGTTGTCGAGCATGGTCTGGGTGGCGGTCTGGAACGCGGCGCTGTTGTTGGCGCCCACCGCGTCCATCATCGCGGCGAGGTTGGCGACGGTGGTGCCCAGGGTGGTGAGCACGCCGCCGAGCACCGGCTGCGTCTTGGCCGAGGCCGGGATCTGCGCCAGGCCGGTCTGCAGCGCCGTGTTGAGCTGATCCACCAGGAGGGCCAGCTGCGCCAGGCCGTTGCCGCTGCTGGAGCCGGAGGCGGTCGCGCCCTGGATCTGCTGCAGCACCGGCAGCAGGGCCGCGCCCAGCGGCGCCAGCGGCGTGCCGGCGAGCGGATTGGTGGTGGGGATGCCGCTGGCGGTACCGCCGCCGGAGGCCGTGCCGCAGCCGCCGGTGCCGGACAGCGCGGTGAGCAGGCTGCCGAGGTTGTTGGCGATCTCGTTCAGCAGCGCCTGCACCTGCGCCGGGGTGACGGTGGTCGCGGTGCTGGGGTTCTGCAGGCCGTTGAGCACGGCGTTGAGGATGTCCAGGGTGTTGTGGTTGACCACATCGTCGGTACAGATCAGTACGCCTTGCAGCGGCGTGCCGGCGGTGGCGTTCTCCAGCGGGACCAGCACGCTGCCCGACAGGGTGTTCTGTACCGTAGTGAGCGGGCCGCTGACCGAGGTGGCGGTGCCGGTGTTGCCGCCCGAGCTGGAGCCCGAACTGCTGGAGCCGCCGCCGCAGCCCGCCGCGATCAAGCAGACGGCAAGGGTCCCCGATAACATCACTTGTTTGATCATCTCCCGCTCCTCCGTAACAAAATTGTCAGTACTGCCGCCGACGTGGCATGCCCGACGGAAACTAGGCGGTATGACGTGTGGTTCCGGTGTGAGGCCGACCGGCGGTAGCTGCCGCGGGATGGCGAGACCGGCGGTAGCGCGAGCGGGGTTGAACGGTAGTCGCAGGCAGGGAAGAAATGCCGCTACCGCCTTCTTTAGCGCGTCACAATTGGATGCGCTGGCCCCGACTTGATCTTTGGGAAGCGCATCCTACGGGCTGGAAGTAGCGGCGCTCAGCTTCCCGTGGGCACGCTTCGCTTTGCCCGCCCTACCAAGCTACTTTGCCTCGAGACATAGCTCGGCGCCCAGAAGGTGAAGCATTTCCGCTGCGTTAGGAAGGAGGCGGACCTCACCTCTTGGAACCCGGCACGAGCACACCAGTCGTACGCCTTCCGCAGCGATTCGTTTAAGCAGTCTGCGCTCGTGCTGCAAATGGCCCCAAAGCCAAACCAGATGCTCATTCAACGTGGCGTCGGCTCCAAGCGCCGAATGAATGACAACGTCTCGACCTTCAACAACTGAAAAGCGTAAGCGAGCTTGCACGCTCTCCGGCGAGGGATGCCCGATGAGCTTTAGACAGACCGTCGTCATGCGTCACGCCGTGAGCCCGGAAGAGCGAACGATCATTGCGATGAGGATCAGAAAGCTGATGATCTGCAGAAAAAATAAAGTGAAGCGTCCCGCGGCCACGGTATTGGTTTGAACCAAGCACACATGAACCAGTGATTGCATGATACGGGCAACCAGAACGGCTGCCGACAGGAAATTCACGGTTGACCCGCCGACGCCGCTGACGAAAAGGGCAAATACGATTGCCCCAAATACGGGAAGATTCTCGATGCAGTTCGCGTGTGCCCGCATCGCGCGGCAATACCATTCCTCGCCCTCGACCTTGTCGGCGCGGAAATCGCTGATCGGAATCCGTCCGGTCAGAATGCGCCTCCAGCGATATATTCCAACTGTGAAAAGCAGCAGGAGCACGGTCCAGGTTGCAAAACCGAGCAACATCCACACTGGTATCGTCATAGATCCGCCTCCCGAAACTGATATGACGCATAACGCTGATCAGACTGAACCGTGCAGTAGAGTGGGTCTGGCCCGCCGTTCACCGCGAAGCCCCGCGAAAGGCGGGTCACGCCCCGCCTTTGTGAACTACGCGTATGTTGCTAGTGCGCTGTGAGAGACGCCAAGTCCCCATAGAAAGCATAAGAACGAGGCGAGGCCGGCATCATTTGTCTCCTTGCTGAGTTAACTCTACTTGGTTTGGTTACGCGTTCGCTTGAGGTTCAATTCCTTAAGATCCAACTCTTCCATCTCCAGCACCTTCATCAAAGCCAGAAACAACTGCGCCCCCATATCCCCGCGCCCAAGCTTGCTGCGCAGATTGGTCGGCGTCTGCCGCATGCCGTACTGGCGCAAGCGTACCGAGATGTCCTCGAAAGTCAGCCCGAGCCGCGCCTTCTCCGCGCGGATCAGCGCCTGGATGTAGCGTTTGGCTGCATCGTGCTTGGCCATGGTTTTCGAGCCGTCGAAATCGCGTGAAAATATAGTGACATGCGTCACTGATTGTTGACAACTCCCTGGATACGGCGCAGCATATTTTCCGTCACCGGATGGTGACATTACGGCCGCCGCCCCAGGCGTCCGGAAGCCCCTGCGAGGTGGCTTCGCATGAGTCTGCATCGTTCAGACCGTGGTTCGCTGCACCGCTACCTCAGCGCCGGCCGGCGCATCCCCGGCCGCAAGCCCCGGGCGCTGACACCGCCTTAGCCGCACCGCGGTATTCCCGACTTTGATCCCGCGCGTGCGCGCCTGAACGGCGCGCGCCCGAGAGGGTTTTACGTCCCCTGCTGCCCGAAGGGCAGTGTCTGTCTGCGACAAAAAAGGAGAGTCAGATGGAACTCTGGTCGTTTTTCCTGGCGATACCCCTGGTGATCCGCGTCATCGTGGCTGTGGTTATCGCCTTGTACCTGATCTACATCTCGCGCGTCATCGTCTACATCGGCAACGACTCGATGGGCGTGATCGAGAAGATCTGGAGCTTCAAGGGCTCGGTCAGCGAGGGCTTCATCTCGCTGGAGGGCAATGCCGGCTTCCAGCCCGAGGTGCTGCGCGGCGGCATCCATTTCTTCCCGCCGTTCCAGTACCGCATCCACATCCACCCGCTGCCCACCGTGCCGCAGGGCACCATCGGCTATGTCTTCGCGCGCAGCGGCCAGCCGCTGTACCCGGGCCAGGCCCTGGCGACGCTGCCGGAGGGCGCGCACTTCGAGGACGCGCGCGGCTTCATCATGAGCGGCGGCCAGCGCGGCCCGCAGCGCCAGATCCTGCGCGAGGGTGTGTACGCCATCAACATCGCGCAGTTCGTGATCCTCACCAGCGAGGGCAACCACGCGGTGCGCCTGTCGGGCGACGAGGCGGCGCTGCACGAGATGCGCAGCCGCATCGAGGAGCGCCACGGCTTCCAGCCGGTGGTGATCCGCGACCTCGAGGACAAGATCGGCGTGGCCACGGTGCATGACGGCCCCTCGCTCGACCACGAGGAGATCATCGCGCCCAGCGTCGGCACCGACCTGCGCGACCCGGCGACGTACCACAACTGCTTCCAGGACCCGGAGAACTTCCTGCGCGCCGGCGGCCGCCGCGGCCGCCAGGAGCAGGTGCTGGTGGAAGGCACTTACTTCATCAACCGCCTGTTCGCCACCATCGACCTGCAGCCCAAGACGGTGATCGAGATCGGCAAGGTTGGCGTGGTGGTGTCGTATACCGGACAGCGCGGCAACGACCTCACCGGCGTCGAGTACAAGCACGGCGAGCTGGTCGAGTCCGGCAAACGCGGCGTCTGGAGCCGCGCGCTGCAACCCGGCAAGTACGCGCTGAACCCCTACGGCGTGAAAGTGATCCAGGTGCCCACCACCAACTTCGTGCTGCGCTGGATCGAGGGCCGCAGCGAGGAGCATGGCTTCGACGAGAACCTGTCG
>FTAG01000494.1_pt1 | contig 10462 bp, 11 predicted proteins | sample 1638911 | NCBI WGS metagenome assembly FTAG01 (sample SAMEA3914813, study PRJEB12502) | metagenome | biome: forest; material: soil | place: Canada | collected 2011-07-07 | depth 0.3 m
GGCGCTTTTTGGTTACTTTTTGGCGCTGCTGCCAAAAAGTAACTCGCCTGTAGGCGAAAACCCACGGCTTCATTCCGCGAAGGCGGAACGGCGCGTGACGTCACTTCAACAGCGTGGGTACGGCACCAGATCCTTCGCTGTGCTCAGGATGACAGCCAAAACTGGATCCCCGCCTGCGCGGGGATGACAACCTCCACATGACGGGGAATGCCCGCCCTAGCTCACCACCCGGTAGCACGGCTGGTATTCCTTCCCCGGCAGCTTCATACGGTGCTGCGCGACAAAGGACTGAAGCAGGGCATCCATCGGCGCCATCACCGCGGCGTCGCCATGGATCTCGAACAGTCCATGCTCCTGCACCGCGCGGATGCCGGCTTCCTTGACGTTGCCGGCGACGATGACGGAGAAGGCGCGGCGCAGCGCCGCCGCCAGCAGGTGCGGCGGCTGGTCGCGGTGCAGGGCCAGGCCGCGCACGTTCTCGTGGGTGGGGGCGAACGGCCGCTGGAACTCCGGCGCGATGCGCAGCAGCCAGTTGAAGTAGTAGGCGTCGTCGCGCTCCTGGCGGAACTCGCGCACCTTGCGCACGCCTGCCACCGTCAGCTGCGCCACCCGCGCCGGATCGCCGACCACGATCTGGTACAGCGCCTGCGCCGCCGGGCCCAGGGTCTGGCCGATGAAGGCGTGGACCTGCTCGAAATAGGCGGCGGACCGGGCCGGCCCGGTGAAGATCAGGGGGAACGGCAGTCCGGCGTTGTCCGGGTGCAGCAGGATGCCGAGCAGGTAGAGGATTTCCTCGGCAGTGCCGGCGCCGCCGGGGAAGACGACGATCGCATGGCCGGTGCGGACGAAGGCCTCGAGGCGCTTCTCGATGTCCGGCATGATCACCAGGTCGTTGACGATGGGATTGGGCGACTCGGCGGCAATGATCCCCGGCTCGGTGATGCCCAGATAACGGCCGCCGGCGATGCGCTGCTTGGCGTGGCCGATGGCGGCGCCCTTCATCGGCCCCTTCATCGCGCCGGGACCACAGCCGGTGCAGATGTCGAGGCCGCGCAGGCCCATCTCGTAGCCCACCACCTTGGTGTAGTCGTACTCTTCGCGCGAGATCGAGTGCCCGCCCCAGCACACCACCAGGTTGGGACTGGACACCGGCCGCAGGATATTGGCGTTGCGCAGGATATGGAACACCGCGTCGGTGACGCCCTCCGGCGAATGCAGGTCGAAGCGCGGGTTGTTGCTGATCTCGTTGTTGACGTAGACGATGTCGCGCAGCACCGCGAACAGGTGCTCGCTGATGCCGCGGATGATGCGGCCGTCGACGAAGGCCACCGCCGGCGCACCCTTGAGCTCGAGCCGGATGCCGCGCTCGTTCTGCGACACGCTGATGGCGAAATCCGGATAGCGGTCCATCAGCTGCTGGCTGTCGTCGAGGAAGCCGCCGCTGTTGAGCACCGCCAGCAAGCAGCGGCGCAACACCTGGTACAGGCCGCCCTGGCTGGTGTCGAGCAGCTTGGCGACTTCGGACTTGGACAGCACGTCCAGGCGGCCGGTGGGGGTGATGCTGGCGTCGACGACTTCGTAGCTCATCGCTTGCGGGAATCCTGCCTGATCGGCGTTGCACGCGGTCCAGACCGCGGCGGTCACTATAGCGCGCCGCCGTCCGCCGCAAGGCGGGTATCATGGCGAGCGCCCATGCGCCGAACCAGGAACCCGGGATGCTGATCAGCTGCGTCGCCTACCAGAAGGGGCACAAGCTCGCCGAGATCGAGGTGGGCGAGATCCACGACTACCTGCACAGCCCGAACTGCTTCGTCTGGGTGGCGATGAAGGATCCGCGGCCGGACGACCTGCGCGCGATGCAGGAGGAGTTCGGCCTGCACGACCTGGCGGTGGAGGACGCGCAGCGCGGCCACCAGCGGCCGAAAATCGAGGAATACGGCGACTCTCTGTTCATGGTGCTGCAGCTGCTGGACATCCACGAGGGCGAGCTGCAGCAAGGCGAGCTGGCGATCTTCGCCGGCCACAACTATGTGCTGTCGGTGCGGCGCGGCTCGGAGCGCCGGCTGAGCGAGGTCCGCGCCCGCGCCGAGCGCGAACCGGAGCTGCTGCGCAACGGCTCCGGCTATGTGCTGTATGCGCTGATGGACGCGGTGGTGGACCGCTACTTCCCGGTGCTGGACGAAATCGAATCGCAGCTGGAATGCATCGAGGAGCGCATCTTCTCGGCCAAGGCCGCCGGCCGCCTCAACATCGAGGCGCTGTACAAGCTCAAGCAGAAGCTGGTGACGATCAAGCACGCCATCGGCCCGACCCTGGAAGCCAGCAGCAAGCTGTTCGGCGGCCGCGTGCCGCACCTGTGCGTCAACCTGCAGGACTACTTCCGCGACATCTACGACCACCTGCAGCGCCTCAACCAGTCGGTGGACAGCCTGCGCGACACGGTGGCGACGGCGCTGAACGTCAACCTCTCGCTGATCAACCTGCAGGAAAACGAGGTGGTCAAGCGCCTCGCCGCCTACGCCGCCCTGGTGGCGGTGCCGACCATGATCGCCGGCATCTACGGCATGAACTTCCACAACATGCCGGAGCTGGACTGGAAGTACGGGTACCCGCTGGCGCTGGGCATCATGGCGGTAATCGACGTCTACCTGTTCCGCCTGTTCCGCAAGTCGCAGTGGTTGTAGGCACAGGCCCCTGGCGGTACCGGCCGGAATCCTGAGAACCAGTTCGCACGGCGCCCCGCCCGGCGATGGACGCCGGACCGGTGCGGAGCGATGATGCGCCCAGCACGTGGCCGGGGACCACGAGGGGAGATCATCGTTGAATCGATCGGGATCATGGCGCCTCGCGGCGGCGCTGGCTTGCATCCTGCTGTTGCCGGCCTGCTCGTCGAAAGCGCCGCGCAGCCGCCAGGTCCGCGCGGCGCCGGCCGAGCCGGCCGAGGTCGTGGAGGAACGCCGGACCGAGCGCAGGCTGGTGGTGGATAATGTGCTCGCACGCACACGGCGCCTGGATGCCGTCGCCTACCCGATGTGGACCAGGGGCAGCGAGCTTTGCGCGCCGCACACGCGCTTCCGCATCTGGGCGTATTTCCGCAGCCGCTCCCAGTTCACCCCGCCCTGGCAGCGGGCATTCGACGAGGTGCTGCCGCTGGACGAAAGGCCGACCATCGTCACCATCACGCCGGGAGGTCCGGCGGAAGCGGCCGGCCTGCAGGCCGGCGACGTCGTCACGGCGATCAACGACACGCCGCTGCCGCAGGGCGCGACGGGACAGGAGGCGTTGTTCAGGGAAATCGACCGCTCGCAGGGCCAGCCGGTGCTGCTCGCCTACCTGCGCCACGGCGTGCCCGGAGACACGGTGGCGCTGCCGGTCAGGAGCTGCGGCTACTTCATCCAGTACGTCGAGAACGACGAGCTGAACTCGGAATCCGACGGCAGGGGCGTTTTCATCTACAGCGAGCTGATGCGCTTCACCGAGAACGACGACGAGCTCGCCATGGCGCTTGCGTACGAGCTCGTGCACAACGTCGAAGGCCACGTCACCGCGACGCGGCAGAACATCCACAAAGGCGCCGTCATCGACAACATCATGGCGGCCGGCGGTATCAATACCCACGGCGCGTTCACCATCAAGGGCGCGCTCCGCTACAGCCAGGCGTTCGAGAACGAGGCCGACTATGCCGGCCTGTATTTCATGGCCCTGGGCGGCTACCGGCTGGAACAGGGACCGATGTTCTGGCGGCGCTTCGCCGCGGAGCACTCCGACGACGTCAACAGCGGCTACCGGGCCACGCACCCGAGCTCGCCGCAACGCTTCACCGCCATGGAGCGGACCATCGCCGAGATCAAGGCCAGGCAGGCCAGCGGCCAGCCGCTGGCTCCGGAACTGCGGGGTACCGCCAACCAGCGCGCCGCCGCGGCGCCGGCCGCGTCCGAGTGATTCCGGCCCTGCCGCCGCTCAGTACCCGGCGGCAGGCGCTTGCGGCGGCGGCATCTCGAAGCGCGGCTGTCCCGCCGTCACCGTGCCGTGGCGGGTGCCGTTGACGGAGTTGTCGACAATGCCGTCGAAAGCCGCCTGCGCGGACTTGTAGGCCTTCAGTCCTTCCAGGTCGTGGTCGTCGCGGGCGATGTACTTCGAGCCGACCGCGAAGTACAGGTCCTGGTGACTGCGGTAGATGCGCTCCAGTCCCTGCGCGTCGCGATAGGCGATGGTGACGTCGTAGCGGTCGGTCGGCTTGGTCATGGAGTAGGTGCCGAAGGTCATGCCGGAGAGGAAGTAGTCCGTCTTCGTGCTGCCCGACAGGTCGGGCGAGTTCTCCACCAGCAGCAGCAGGCGCGGCTTGTCCGTCACCACCGGCAAGGCGCCGGCACGCGCGGTGATGATGGCGTGGATCTGGTTGGCAACATCGTCGCCGGGCTGGCCGATGCGGTGCACGTCCCAGCGTCCCTTCGAGCTGAGGCCGTCGTGCACGGTCTGGTACAGGGTGTCGGAGGCCTGAGGCAGGACCTTGCCGGCGGACTTGAAGGTCACGCCGACATTGAGCGCCGCCGGCGGATGCGGCGGCGGCACCATGTGGGCCACGCCGACCAGCACGTCGGGCGAGTCGTCGGTCTTGACGTAGTAGGCGTTTTCCATGCCGCAGGCCGACAGCAGCAGCGTCGACACGACAAGGGCAATCCAGCGCAATCCGGTCCGTTTCATCTCGTATTCCCCTGAAGCTGGCCCTTCCGCGAGAAGCCTTATCGGGAGCCGCAACAAGTTTAAGCGGCGGGGGATTTCCGACGCCGAATTGCGGACGGGCGCGGGACACAGGCGGATGAAGGGTCTGCGCCGGAGATGAACGGTGCATCAGGAACGACAACCGGCTGGTCCGCCCGCAGTGCGGAGTCCGTTCCGGGCACGGTCCGCCGCGTCCTTTAGGTCCTTTATGCTGTAGGCGGCGGCCGACCGCCACCCCATGGCCGCGGGATACCCGACGATGCTGCGCAAATTCCTCAAATGGAGCGCCCTGGCGCTGATCCTGGGCTACCTGGGCTGCGCCACCGCGCTGTACCTGGCCCAGGGCTCCCTGCTGTACCACCCGGAGCACACCCATGCAACCGCGGCCCAGACCGACTACGCGCTGCGCCGCGGCGATGTGACCCTGCGCGGCTGGGTGGTCAACCCCGGCCAGCCGCGCGCACTGATCTATTTCGGCGGCAACGGCGACGCGGTGCAGGGCATGCGCGAGGACTACGGCCGCTGGGCGCCGGACCGCACGGTGTACCTGGTGGCTTACCGCGGCTACGGCGCCAGCGACGGCCAGCCCAGCCAGGAGGCCCTGTTCGGCGATGCCCTGGCGATTTACGACGAGGTGCGCGGCCGCCATGCGGCGGTGGCGGTGATCGGCCGCAGCCTCGGCAGCGGCGTCGCCACCTACCTCGCCTCGCAGCGGCCGCTGGAGAAGCTGGTGCTGGTCACGCCGTTCGACAGCATCGCCCGCATCGCGCAGGCGCGCTTCCCGTTGTTCCCGGTGGACCTGATGATGCGCGACCGCTACGACTCCTGGCGCTATGCGCCGGCGGTGCACTGCCCGCTGCTGGTGCTGGTGGCGCAGCTGGACCGGGTGGTGCCGGCGGCCAGCACGGCGCGGTTGCTGCCGCTGTTCAAGCCGCCGCCGCGGGTGATCGAGATCCACGGCAGCGGCCACGGCAACATCGTCGGCGACCCGGCCTACGGCCAGGCGGTCAGCGCGTTTCTGCGATGATGGGCTTTGCCAAGGGAACAATTATGTCCGGCAACGATTTCGACCTGATCACCATCGGCGCCGGCTCCGGCGGCGTGGCGGCCAGCCGCTACGCGGCGTCCAAGGGCGCCAGGGTCGCGATCTGCGAAGCCGACCGGCTCGGCGGCACCTGCGTGCTGCGCGGCTGCGTGCCGAAGAAGATCTTCATGTACGGCGCGCAATTCGCGGAGGCCTTTGCCGATGCCGCGGCCTATGGCTGGCAGCTGGGCGAGCCGGTGTTCGACCTCGCCCGTCTGACCGCGGCGAAGAACGCCGAGACCAGCCGGCTCGAGACGAGCTATCAGCGCCTGCTGGACGAGGCCGGGGTGCGCACCTGCGCCGGCTGGGCCGAGCTGGAGGACGCGCACACAGTGCGCATCGGCGGCGAGCGCCTGCGCGCCGGCCGCATCCTCATCGCCACCGGCAGCTCGCCCTCGCGTCCCGGCATTCCCGGCATCGATCTGGCCATCGACTCGACGCAGATGCTGGAACTGACGCGGCTGCCGCGGCGACTGCTGGTCCTCGGTGCCGGCTATATCGCGGCGGAGTTCGCCGGCATCTTCCGCGGCTTCGGCAGCGAGGTGCGCATGGCCTACCGCGGCGAGCTGCCGTTGCGCGGCTTCGACCATGATCTGCGTCGTCGCCTGGCGGCGGCCGTGAGCGAACGCGGCATCGCCCTGCAACCGGGCTTCCGGCCGGCGCAGCTGGTACGCGCGGGCAAAGGCTTGGCCTGCCACGGCAGCGACGGCAGCGTGCTGCATGCCGACGTGGTGTTGAACGCCATGGGCCGCCACCCCAATACCGCCGGCATGGGCCTGGAGCGCGCCGGCGTGGCGCTGGAGCCCGGCAGCGGCGCGGTGAAGGTGGATGCCTGGTCGCGCAGCAGCGTGCCGAACATCTACGCCGTGGGCGACGTCACCGACCGGCTCAACCTTACCCCGGTGGCGATCGCCGAGGGCCGCGCCTTCGTCGACAGCGAGTTCGGCGGCACGCCGCGCGCGGTCGACCACAGCCTCGTCGCCAGCGCGGTGTTCTCGCAGCCGGCGCTGGCGCAGATCGGCCTGGGCGAAGAAGCCGCCGTAAAACGCGGCCATCGCGTCGAAGTGTACGAGGCGGACTTCCGCGCCATGAAGACCGCCTTCGCCGGGCGCAGCGAACGCAGCTACATGAAGCTGGTCACGGATGCGGACAGCGGCCGGGTGCTGGGCCTGCACATGCTCGGCGCCGACGCGGCGGAAATCGTGCAGAGCCTGGCGGTGGCGGTGACCATGGGTGCGCACAAGCGCGACTTCGACGCCACCATGGCGCTGCACCCCACGGTGGCGGAGGAGTTCATGCTGATGCGCAAACCGCGCGCCTAGCACCAAATCGCGCCGCTGAGGTCTTATCGGTAGCGCGGCCATCGCGCCTGACCCCGCCAAAATCCGACGAATGCCGATGCGACTGCGCACCCTGTTGCTGCTGGCCTGCCTGCTCTGGGCCGGCGCGGCCCAGGCGCGCGAGCAGACCTTCAAGGTCAACGGCATGCAGGTCACGGCCTGGAGCCGCGAGCCGGCGCCGCCGGGACGACAGCCGGTGCTGATCTTCTCCCACGGACTGCACGGCTGCGACGTGCAGTCACGCAGCCTGACCGAGGCCTTCGCCGCCGCCGGCTACCTGGTGTTCGCGCCGAACCACCGCGACGCCTCCTGCCACGGCGGCACCACGCCCTGGTTCGAGGGCACCGAAATGATGTTCCTGCATCCCGAGCAGTGGACCGAGTCGAGCTACCGCAACCGCGCCGACGACGTGCGCCGGCTCATCGCCGGGCTCTACGACGACCCGCGCTTCCGCGATCGCGCCGACTGGTCGCGCCTGGGCCTGGTCGGCCACTCGCTGGGCGGCTACACCATGCTCGGCCTGGCCGGCGCCTGGCCGGGCTGGAAGCTGGCGGGGGTGAAAGCGGTGCTGGCGCTGGCGCCGTACAGCCTGCCCTACGACGTGCATCGCAGCTGGAGCGGGGTCGATGTGCCGGTGATGTTCGAGTGCGGGCAGAACGACTTCGCCGTCACGCCTTTCATCAGCCAGCCGCAGGGCAGCTACGACAGCGCGCCGCGGCCGAAGTACTACGTCGAGTTCGCCAACGCCGGGCACCTGGCCTGGACCGACCAGGACCTGACCGACCGCAAGGCGATCCTGGCCTACGGCCTGGCCTTCCTCGACCATTACGTCAAGGGGGAACCGGCCGGCCGCGGCCTGACGCAGACCCGGCCCGAGGTGGCGCAGCTGCGCTACACCTCGGAACTGGGCGACGGCGACGACACAACGGATCAGGGACAGGGCGACAAGGCCGCCCCCTAGCTGGACCTCAGGAATTGCCGGGCGGACTTCCGGACTGGCCGGTACTATCCGCGCCCGCATCGTCGATGACCAGGGCCACACGGCGGTTGGGCTGGCCCTTGTCGCCCCAGGCGCCGGCCACCACCTGGCGGTTGCGCGCCTTGCCGTAGCTGACGGCGCGCACCTTGTCGGCGCCGAGGCCATCCTGCACCAGATAGTCCCGCACCGCCTGCGCGCGCCGCAGGCCCAGCTTCTGGTTGTAGGCCGCGGTGCCGGCCGCGTCGGTGAAGCCTTCCACCGTCACCAGCAAGTCGGCATGGTGCTGGCGGATGACGGAGGCGAAGTCATCCAGCGCGGCCTTGTCCTGCTCGCGCAGCTCGGCCTTGCCGTAGTCGAAATGGGAAGCCACGTCGACACGCACCCGGCCCTGCAGCTGGGAAATGGCGGAATCGTATTTCTGGAAGCGCGCCTCCAGTTCGCTCCTCAGGCCGGCCAGGTCGGCCTTGTTGGCGTCGACGTCGCGGCGCAGGCCGGCATCGTTGTTGCGCAACTCGGCGATGGCACTGTCGTAGTCTTCCTGCTTCACGTAGTGGCAAGCAGAGAGCAGCACGGCCGCCGCGACTGCGACCGGGAGTGCGGTCCGGCCGCGGCTCCGTCCATGGATAAGCATCGACAATCCTCCTTGATTGGTTGGTTTTCCAGCCGGCACCGGAACTCCTGTTCCGGCGGCGTCGGGCGGCGTGCCGCGGCCGTCCCTTTCACGCAAGGCCTGCCGGGTTCGACCGGCAGGGCCGCGCGAAGTTCAGCCAGATCAGGCCTTGACGTCGGCGGCGACCTTGAAGCTGGCGATGCGGTCCGGATTGACCACGCTGCCGTTGTTGGAAGGGCTGCCCTTCTTGATGGCGTCGATATGCTCCATGCCGGAAGTCACCTTGCCCCAGACGGTGTACTGGCCGTCGAGATGGGCCGAGTCGGCGAGCATGATGAAGAACTGGCTGTCGGCCGAATCCGGGCTGGCGGCGCGCGCCATCGAGCAGACGCCGCGGACGTGCTTCTCGCGCGAGAACTCGGCCTTGAGCTTGCGGCCGGAGCCGCCGGTGCCGTCGCCGCGGGGACAGCCGGTCTGCACCATGAAGCCGGCGATGACGCGGTGGAAGGGGATGCCGTCGTAGAAACCCTTGCGCACCAGCTCCTTGATCTGGGCGCAGTGGCTCGGCGCGAGGTCAGGGCGCATCTCGATGACCACGCGGCCGGCGGGCACTTCGAGATAGAGGGTGTTTTCGGCGTCTGCGGACATGGGTAGGGATACTCTGGCTTGTCTGAACCACCATTTTAAGCCATCGGGCCGGGACCGGCCGCCCTACCCGGCGGGCGGTCCGCCGCGGCGCCGCCGGATCGCTTCCACGTGCTCCTGCCAGCGCTCCAGTTCGCGCTCATACAGATCGAACACGCAGATCGGGCAGTCGCTGCGGCAGCAGTCCGCATCCCGCGGCAGCTGCGGGCGCGGCGGCAGGTCATCGTCTTCGCTGGAGTCGCGTTGCTGCATCGCATCAGTCTACTGCGCGCGGCCCGGCCCTGAATGGCGCAGCGGCCGGGATTGGCGTAAAAATGGGGCACAACAGCCGCGAACGGGCACATGGCGCAGATCATCAACCTGAACAAGGCGCGCAAGCGCAAGGCCCGCGCCGAAGCCGCGGCGCAGGCGGCGCAGAACCGCGTGCGCCATGGCCGCAGCCGCGAGCAGAAGCAGCGCGAGGCGGCCGAGGCCGAGGCAGCACGCCGCCGGATCGATGCCCTGCGGCGCGAGCCGGCGCAGGAACCAGGTGCGGAAGACTGAAGGCGGTCCGGCTTGGGGAAGTCCGATGAGCCTTGAAACCAATCGATGAAGCTCGCCTTGCTCGCCATCGTGCTCGCGGCCTTGGCAGCCGCGGCGGTGTTTTACAGGGCGCGCCGCGCGCGCCAGGGCGGCAATCTCGCCGTCGCCTATCGCCGCCGCGATTTCCTCAGCAAGGGCGAGCGCGCCTTCTTCCGCGTGTTGCAGCAGGCGGTGGGCCGCGGCGGCCTGGTGCTGGCCAAGGTGCGCCTGGCCGACCTGGTGATTCCCGCCACCGGCATCGGCCACCAAGGCTGGCAGGCGGCGTTCAACCGCATCAGCGCCAAACACGTCGACTTCGTCATCTGCGGCCCGGACGACATGGTGCCGCGCCTGGCGATCGAGCTGGACGATGCCTCGCACCGCCAGGCCACGCGGCAGGAGCGCGATGCCTTCATCGAAGCCGTCTGCCGCAGCGCCGGCCTGCCGCTGCTGCGCATCCCGGCGCACCGCGACTACGCCATGCAGGAGCTGCGCACGCAGCTCGCCGAATACCTGGACCA
>FTAG01000489.1_pt1 | contig 10450 bp, 8 predicted proteins | sample 1638911 | NCBI WGS metagenome assembly FTAG01 (sample SAMEA3914813, study PRJEB12502) | metagenome | biome: forest; material: soil | place: Canada | collected 2011-07-07 | depth 0.3 m
AACAAGGGCGCCGCCCTCACCACCTATGCCAGCCTGGCCGGCCGCTACCTGGTGCTGATGCCGAACAATCCGCGCGCCGGCGGCGTCTCGCGCCGCGTCGAGGGCGAGGAGCGCGAGGAAGCCAAGGAAGCGCTGAACGCGCTCAACGTGCCGGAAGGCATGGGCCTGATCGTGCGCACCAACGGCATCGGCCGCACCGCCGAGGAGCTGCAGGCCGATCTGGACCAGTTGGTCGCCATCTGGACCAAGATCATCGAGGCCTCGAAGGAGCGCCCGGCGCCGTTCCTGGTCTACCAGGAAAACAACATCGTGCTGCGCGCGCTGCGCGACTACCTGCGCCCGGACATCGGCGAGGTGATCGTCGACAACGCCGAGATCTACGAGCAGGCGCGCGGCCAGATGGCGCACTCGATGCCGGCCGAGCTGGGCAAGCTCAAGCTGTACCGCGACGACGTGCCGCTGTTCTCACGCTACCAGGTGGAGAGCCAGATCGAGACGGCGCACGAGCGCACCATGCGCCTGCCCTCCGGCGGCGCCATCGTCATCGACCACACCGAGGCGCTGACTTCGGTCGACATCAACTCGGCCAAGGCCACCGGCGGCGGCGGCATCGAGGAGACGGCGTTCCAGACCAACCTGGAAGCCGCCGACGAAATCGCCCGCCAGCTGCGCCTGCGCGACCTGGGCGGCCTGATCGTGATCGATTTCATCGACATGAACAGCTCCAAGAACCAGCGCGAAGTCGAGAAGCGCCTGGCCGACGCCTGCTCGCAGGACCGCGCCCGCGTCCAGCTGGGCCGGCTGTCGCGCTTCGGCCTGCTGGAGATGTCGCGCCAGCGCCTGCGCCCCTCGCTGTCCGAGCACACCCAGATCGCCTGCCCGCGCTGCGAAGGCCGCGGCCAGATCCGCAGCGTCGAGTCGCTGGCGCTGTCGGTGCTGCGCCTGATCGAAGAGGAGTGCATGAAGGACCGCACCGGCCGCGTCATCGCGCAGCTGCCGGTGGATACCGCCACCTTCCTGCTCAACGAGAAGCGCGGCCCCATCGCCGAGCTGGAATCGCGCTACCTCGTCACCATCACCCTGGTGCCGAACGAGACGCTGCAGACTCCGAACTACGAGATCCTGCGCGTACGCACCGATCACCTGCAGCAGGACAACAACGCGGCGATGAGCTACAAGCTGCCGCAGGACTTCGCCGCCGATGCGCGCGCCGCCCTGACTCCGGGCAGCGGCCCGGCGCGTCCGGCGACTGCGGAAGCCGCGGTCAAGGCCCTGCTGCCGGCCGCCGCTCCGGCACCCCTGCCCCTCACCCCGGCCGCGGCGCCCGCGCTGCAGCCGATCAGCACCGGCGGCGGCTTCTGGGCCTGGCTCAAGAACCTGTTCGGCGGCGGCGCCAAGCCGGAGGCCAAGCCGGCAGCCGCCCTGCCCCCGCCGAAGCCGGCGCGCGACCCGCGCCGCGAGGGCCGTCCCGAGCAGCAGCGCCGCGACCAGCAGCGCGGCGAGGGACGCGGCGATGGGCGCCGTGACGGCCAGCGCGGCGACAACCGCAACGAAGGCCGTGGCGACCGCAACCAGCAGCGCCGCGACAATCGCAACGAAGGCCGCGGCGAAGGGCGCCGCGACGGTCAGCAGCAGCGCGGCGAGAACCGCAACGAGGGACGCGGCGATCGTCCGCAGCGCGGCCAGCAGCAGCCCCGCCAGAACCAGGGCGGCCAGAACCAGCCGAACCAGAACCGCGGACAGAACCAGAGCGGCCGCAACCGCCAGCAGAACCCGCAGAATCAGCAGCCGGGAATTGTCGAGGCGGAAGCCGAGCGTCCACAGCAGCAGCCGCGCCCGCCGGTGCCGGAGAGCAGCGGCGAGCAGACCGCGGCCGCGATGGCGCCGGAAGGCGTCGCCGTGGAGCAGAACCTGAACCAGGAAGCCGTGGCCCAGCCGCAGGCCGAGGGCGCTGCGGAAGGGCAGCAGACCCAGCCGGGCGGCCAGCCGCAGGGCGAGCCGCGCGAAGGCGGCGGCCGCCGCCGGCGCGGACGTCGCGGTCGCGGTCGCGGCGGCCGTGGCGAGGGCGGCCAGCAGGGACAGCCGGGCGCAGCCGCCGCCCAGGGCCAGGAGTTCGAGACCAGCGAGGCGGAAGGCGGCGACGAGCGCGAGGACACGGCATTCGAGGCCGCTCCGCGCGCCGAACATGCCGAAGCCGCGGCGCCCCGCCACGTCGAAGCCGAGCCCGCGCCGACGGCGCCCGCGCAGCATGAGATGAGCCTGCCGGCGGTCGAGCATCACCAGCCGCACGCCGCGGAGCCGGTACAGGAACATGCCCCGATCGAGCGGGCAGCGTCACATGAACCGGCGCGCGAGCCCACCCCCGAACCCGTGCGCGAAGCGCCTGTGCATGTGGAACCCCGGTATGAAGAGCCGGCGCAGCACCAGCACCCTGCCGAACCGGTGGCCGAGCAGCATCCCGCCGTGGCGCCGCCGCACGCCGAGCCGAGCCGGCCCGAGCCGCTGACGGCGGAGCCGGAACATCCCGCCGCGCCCGCTCATGGCGAGCAGGCCAAGGCGGACAGCGAGACGCACTAAGGCGCGCGCGCCGCGTTCAAGGCGCAAAGACAAAACCCCCGCGGCCGGTTCCTGCCGCGGGGGTTTTCATTTGCCGCACCGGAAGGCGGGGCGGCTACTCTCGCCGCAGGATGCCGTCCACCAGCTTGTTGGCCCACCAGGTGGAATGGAAGGAGGCGCGCACCGCCTCGCGGTCGTAGTGGTGTTCGACCCAGTCCATGAACGAGGTGCCGTGCGCGGCATGGTGCGCACGGTAGGTTTCGAGGAAGTGGTCGAGGATGCCGGTCTTGGCCTGGCTGACGTGGCCATGGCGCCAGAAGCTCAGCTCGCGCTCCGCCGTTTCCACAGTCTGCCCCTTCTCCACCAGCAGGTAGATGGCGCTGGCCAGGCCGGCGCGGTCGGCGCCGGACTTGCAGTGCAGCAGCAGCGGCCGCGGCAGTTCCTCGAACAACTCTTTGATGCGCAGCAGCTGGTGACGCTCCGGCGCATCGCGCGAGCCGATCGGATAGTGCACCAGGTTCAGGCCCAGCTCGCGGCAGGTCTCGATCTCCAGCAGGTTGGAGCCGATGTGCGTCTCGTCACCGCGCAGGCTCAGCACCGAGCGCACGCCGGCGCGTGCCGCGGCACGCAGCTGATAGGGCATGGGATGGCTGGAGCGGTAACAGTCGTCGGCGATGGCGTGCCGGGTGTTGAAGAAGAAGCGGAAGATGGAGTGGTCGACGAACAGCATGTTCAGCCATGCCAGGAAGCGCCGCCAGGGCGTCAGCACCGGGTACTGCCTCGCGGGCACGCTGTTCATGGCTGTCTCAGCGCGCCGCCAGCAGGGCGCCGACCGCGGCGAGATCGTCTTCGGTATCCACACCACGCGGCGGCGGCAGCAGCGACACGCCGACCTTGATGCGCAGGCCGTGACTGAGGGCGCGCAACTGCTCCAGCATCTCGCAGGTTTCCAGTTCCGCCGGCGGCAGGGCGCTGAAGCGCCGCAGGGCGCCGACGCGGTAGGCGTAGAGACCGATATGGCGGAACGCCAAGCCTTGCGGCAGCGGCGATTCTGCGGAAACACCCTCGCGCTTCCAGGGAATCGGCGCACGCGAGAAATACAGCGCGTAGCCGCGCACGTCCTTCACCAGCTTGACCACGTTCGGATTGAGCCACTCCTCACGCGCATGCAGCGGGTGGCACAGGGTGGCGATGTCGGCGCCGGCGTCGCCAGACAGCAACTCGACCGCCTGGCATACCAGGGCCGGCGGCATCAGCGGCTCGTCGCCCTGCAGGTTCACCACCAGGGTGTCGTCGCTCCAGCCGGCGGCGCGGGCGATCTCGTCGATGCGGTCGGTGCCGGACTGGTGACCGGCATCGGTCAGGCGCGCATCGGCGCCGAAGGCGCGGCAGGCCTGCAGCACTTCCTCGCTGTCGGCCGCCACGATCACCTCCCCGGCGGACGAGGTGCGCGCCGCTTCCCACACCCACTGCAGCAGCGGCTTGCCGGCCAGCGGCCGCAGCACCTTGCGCGGCAGGCGGGTGGAGCCCAGCCGGGCCGGGATGACGACTTTGAATGGAATCACGGAATCAGCGTCGGCCGAGCTCTTCATCGCTCAGCGCACGCGCTTCTTCTTCCAGCATCACCGGGATGCCGTCGCGGACCGGATAGGCCAGGCGCGAAGCCTTGCACCACAGCTCCTGCCGGTCCGCGCGCCACTCCAGCGGAGCCTTGGAAACCGGGCAGACGAGGATGTCGAGGAGACGCTTGTCCATGAGGCGGGAATCAGGCCTGGTGATGGGGAGGCAGCTGGTCCAGCAATTGTTGCACAAGCGCGGCCCCTTCCGCCGTGATCAGGGCCTGGGCCGGCACGTACCAGTGATGCGGCCGGGCCAGTTCCGCGCACTTGACCGCGTCCTTCTCGGTCATCAGCAAGGGCAGCTGGTCCTCGAAGGCGAGGTCGATGTCGGTATAGCGGTGGTGATCGGGGAATGGATGCGGCACGACGTCGATGCCGGCGGCGCGCAGCGAGACGAAGAAGCGCTCCGGGTTGCCGATGCCGGCCACCGCATTGACCCTGGCGCCGACGAAGGACGACAGCGGTCGCGGCTCGCCGCCGCCGAGCGGCCAGGCCCGGCTGGTCTGCAGCTGCATATCGAGCGCCGGCACGCCCTCGGGACGCCAGCCTCCGCCGTTGACCACCACCAGGTCGACCTCGCGCAAGCGCTCCGGCGGCTCGCGCAGCGGCCCCGCCGGCAGCAGGGCGCCGTTGCCGAGGCCGCGGCTGCCGTCGACGACGCAGATCTCGATATCGCGTCCCAGGCGATAGTGCTGCAGTCCGTCATCGGTGACCAGGATATCGACCTCGCCGGCATCGATGAGCAGGCGCGCGGCGGCGACGCGGTCCGGCGCCACCGCCACCGGCACCCCGATGCGGCGCGCAATCAGCGCCGGCTCGTCGCCGGACCAGGCCGGATCGGTGGCGGCGGTGACCCGCAGCGGGTATTCCGGTGCGCAGCCGCCGTAGCCGCGGCTGATCACGCCGGGGCGCCAGCCCTGCTCGAGCAGGCGCTCCACCAGCCACAGCACGAACGGCGTCTTGCCGGTGCCGCCGACGGTGATGTTGCCGACCACGATCACCGGCACCGGCAGTTGCACCGCCCCAGCCTTGCGCCGCTGCGCCACGTTGGCCGAGACCTTGCCGTAGAGCGAGGCCAGGGGCCGCAGCGCGGCCGGCGATGTGGCGCCGTACCAGAAGCGATCGAGCGGCGGCTTTTTCATGGGCGGCTAGGCAACCGCTGCCTCGTCGGGCTCGCGGAACTGCAGGCGGTGCAGCGAGGCATAGACGCCGCCGCGCGCCAGCAGCTCGGCATTGCTGCCCTGCTCCACCACGCGGCCGCCCTGGATCACCACGATCAGGTCGGCGTTCTGCACCGTGGACAGGCGGTGCGCGATGATCAGCGTGGTGCGGCCGCGCATCAACTCCTCCAGCCCCTGCTGGATGGCGCGCTCGGACTCGGTGTCGAGCGCCGAGGTGGCCTCGTCGAGGATCAGGATCGGCGCATCCTTGTACAGCGCACGGGCGATTGCGATGCGCTGGCGCTGGCCACCGGACAGGCCACCGCCGTCCTGGCCCAGCGGCGTGTCCAGGCCGTGCTGCGACTGCTGGATGAAATCCCAGGCTTGTGCACGCCGCGCGGCTTCCTCGATCCTGTCGCGCGAGGCCTCGGCCTGGCCGTAGGCGATGTTCTCGGCGATGCTGGCGTTGAACAGCACCACGTTCTGGTCGACCAGGGCGATCTGCCGGCGCAGATCGCTGAGCCGGTACTCGCGCAGGTCGACGCCGTCGAGCAGCACGCTGCCGGCGGTGGGATCGTAGAAGCGCGGGATCAGCGACAGCAGGGTGGACTTGCCGCCGCCCGACTGCCCGACGAAGGCGATCTTCTTGCCGGCCGGGACGTCGAGCGTGACGCCGGCCAGCGCGTCGGAACTGTCCTCGCTGTAGGCGAAGCGCACGTTGTCGAAGCGGATGGCGCCACGGGCGCGCTGCAGCGGCCGGGTCCCGGAATCGACTTCCGGTTGCACGTCGAGGAAGGCGAACAGGTCGGCGCCCGCCACCACGCCGCGCTGGATGCGCTCGCTCAGGCTGCTCATCGCACTCAGCGGCTGGCGCAGCTGCAGCATCGCCACGATGTAGGCGACGAACACCGGCGGCGTCATCTGGTCGATCATGTGCGGGCTGGTGGCCAGCCCGACCAGGGCGGCGGCGCCGAAAGCCGCGATCAGCTCCAGCGAACCGACGCCGGTGGCGCTGGCGGCGGTCATCTTCAGGCTCTGCCGGCGCAGGTAGTCATTGAGCCTGGCGAAATTGTCCAGCACGAAATTCTCGCCGCCGTAGAGCTTGACCACGCGGCGGCCGGTGATGGCCTCGTCGGCGGCGTGATTGATGCCGCCCATCGAGTTCTGGATGCGCTCGGACACCGTGCGGAAGCGGCGGTTGACCCAGTTCATCAGCAGGCTCACCGGCGGCGCGATGAGCAGGGCGAACAGGGTCAGGCGCCAGCTGGTGCTGAACATGAAGCCGAGCAGGCCGATGGCGGTGAGGCCGCCCTGGATCAGGGAAGCCAGTACACCGGAAGCGGAGTCCGCCACCTGGGCCGCATGGTAGGTCAGCTTGGCCTGCAGATCGGCGTTGCGTGAGCGGTCGTGGTGCGCCACCGGAACCACCAGCAGGTGCTCGAACACCTGGAAGCGCATCCGCGCCACCACCGCCTGCCCCACCGCGGCCATGCCGTAGGTCGAGGCGAAATTGGACAGGCCGCGTACCAGGAACAGCGCCACGATGACCCAGGGCAGCCACTGGATCACGGTGGGGTTGTGGTCCATCAGCGTCTTGGTCAGGCGCTTGATCAGCAAGGGGATACCCACCGACTCGGTGCCGGCAAAGATCACCATGCCGAACAGGGCCAGCGCCAGGACCTTCCAATGAGGCGCGGCATAGCGCAGCAGGCGACGGTAGACGGCGGCGGGGCGGTATGGATCGGAGGCGGCGTTCAAGGCTCGGGTGCCGGTTGCAGGACCGCCATGGTATCAACTGGGGCCTGTTAACGTTATTTTGATCGCAGTGATCAAAACAACTTTAAAAGGCCCTCGGGGCAGGTGTTCGCTTAAACTGGCCCGGCACCCCTGAAAACCCCCGGTTGACCCCATGGCCAAGACCCTGTTCGAGAAAATCATCGACCGCGAGATTCCCGGCAATTTCGTCCACGAGGACGAGCACTGCGTGGTGATCAAGGACATCAACCCCGGTGCGCCCCTGCACCTGCTGGTGATCCCGCGCAAGCCGATCCCGCGGTTGATCGACGCGACCAAGGAGGACCAGGCGGTCCTCGGCCACTTGATGCTGGTGGCCAACAAGGTGGCGGCGGACGCCGGCTTCGGCGAGGCTTTCCGCGTGGTGATGAACAACGGCGCCGGCGCCGGGCAGAGCGTGTTCCACATCCATTTGCATGTGTTGGCGGGGCGGCCACTGAAGTGGCCGCCGGGGTAGTTGGCATCAAAGCGTCCAAGCCATCCCTGGCGCGACTCCCGCCTTCTATTGAAACCCCGGCCCGGCCATCCATGGCCGGGCGTTACGCATCCCATCCCTGGGATGCGCCCTTCGGGCCCGCCTGCGGCGGTTCGATTTCGCCCCCGGCGAAATCGTCGGTCTCGCAGGCGATGACATTGAGTCATCGCCTAAGCGCGAGCCCTCACCCCTGCTGTTCCTTCAAGCGCGCGAACTTGTTGCGGTAGCGTTCCTGCTGGGCCACGTCGTCGGTGAGTTGCATGACCACAGCCATGCTGTCGGCGGCATGCTTGGGGTCGCCCATGCGGTCAAGCAGCACCGCCAGCACGAAGAAGAAGCGCGGATCGCGCACCCGCGTCTGCACCGCCTCGCGGATCTCCTCGTAAGCGGCGGCGTTGTCGTCCCGGCGCATCGCCACCAGCGCCAGATGATAGTGGTAGTAGGGATTCTGCTCGATGAAATGCCTGGCACGGGCGTGGAATTCCCGGGCCAGCCCGGATTGGCCAAGCTGCGCATAGGCCAACGAAGCCGCCTGATAAGCGAGCGGGTCGGATGAATCGAGCTCCAGGGCATGGGCCACCGCCGTGCGGGCGGCGCGCGGCTGGCCTTCGATCAGGTACAGGTCGGACAGGTTGGTCCACAGATAGGCCGACACCGGCGCCATCTGCACCGCGCGCAACTGGTAGCGCAACGCGTCCACCAGCCGGTGCTGCAGGCGCAGTTGCACCGCCCGGTTGTTGTAGAACTGCGCCGCCGCTTCGCTATCGCTGATGGGGTTTTCGTAGTAGAGGTGCGGGTCGTATTGCTCGCCGCTGATGTCGACGATCTGGTAACTGGTCGAGTCCACCTCGACGCGGGCATTGATGTGCTTGTACAGCAGGGCGGTATCGTCGTCGCCCATGTCCCAGATCGGCGGGATATCGACGTTGTAGAACTTCACCGGGATACCGACCTCGCGCGCCAGGGCGACGAACAGCATGGTGTACGACAGGCAGTTCGCCCGCTTCTGCCGGAATGCCTGCTCGGCGGTGAGGGTGGCTTCGGCGTCGTACTGCAGGTGCAAGCCCTGCGCCGAGTCCATCGCGTCGGCCAGGGCGATGGTTTTTGCCGCCACGCCGGATATCTGGCGCACCGCATCCCTGGCGAAGCGGCGCATGTCCTCGGACACATACAGCAGGGTGGATGGCTCCTCGACGTCGCTGCCGTTCACCGCCGGCAGCAGGCCGGCGCCTTCGCTCACCCAGGCCAACTCCTCCGGTGTCGGTGGAACCTGAGGGGGCAGGCCGGCACAGCCGGCGAGCAGCGACAACAGCAAGGCCGCCCAGGCCGGCACCCAAGCCCGGATCGACGAGCGGAAACGCGCTTCGACCATGACGACCCTCCCCGGCGGCCCGCGGCCGCCGACCGGAACCGTTCCAGTCTATCGCCGCCCGCGCCGCAGGGTATTGAGCTGAAAATGCTCCGCCTGAAGTCCGTCTTGGGGAGACTCAGCGATCCACCAGGCGCTGCGCGTCGACGTGCTCGCCGAACCAGTACATGCCCCAGTGCACGTGCGGGCCGGTGGCCCGGCCGGTCATGCCGGACCGGGCGATGAGCTGGCCGCGCTGCACCCGGTCGCCCGGCTTCACCAGCAGCTTCGACAGGTGCACCACCACCGAGGACAGGCCGTGACCATGGTCGACGATGATGGTGCCGCCGGTGAAGTACAGGTCCGGCTCGGCCAGGGCGATGATGCCGCCGGCCGGGGCCACGACCTTTGTTCCGGTCGGCACCGCCACGTCGACGCCGTAATGCGCCTGCTTGGGCACGCCGTTGAGAATGCGCTGGCTGCCGAACACACCGGAAACCCGCCCTTTGCTGGGCCAGACGAAGGGCTCGGTGAAATCGTCGATGGCGGTGTCGCGCTCATGCGCCGCCTTGATCAAGGCCGCCTCGGCGGCGATGCGCTGCTCTGTTTCCGGCGGCGGGTTGACCAGCTTCGGCGGCAGGCCCTCGATGCGCTGGATTTCCCATTCGCGCTTGCGCACCGCGTAGTGCTTCACCACGGCCGGCTGGCCCGGCAGCGCCACGCTCAACTCGGCGTCGGGGCCGGCGTCACGGTCGAAGCCGAACACGAAATCACCCTTGTCGGTCAGCAGCAGCTTGCGGCCATTGAGCGCCACGCTCGCCGCGGGATCGGTGCGGCCGAACACCACGGCACCCTGCTCGAAGTCGCCGCGCAGGGTCCAGGGCTCGACAGCCGCCGCCCGCCCGGTGCACAGCGCCAGGCAGGCGGCAAGCAGCCAGCGTTGCCGGATCAATGCGGCGGCGCGGCTTCGGCGGCGAGCCGGGCGACGGCCTCCGCCAGCGGCAGGGTTTCCTGCCGCTCCGAGCCGAGACGGCGCAGGGTCACGGTCTTCTCCTCCGCTTCCTTGCGGCCGACCACGACGATGACCGGCACTTTCTGCATCGAGTGCTCGCGGATCTTGTAGGTGATCTTCTCGTTGCGCAGGTCGGTCTCGACGCGCAGGCCGGCGGCGTCGAGCGCGGCGGCGGCCTCGCGCGCGTAGGCATCGGCGTCGGATACGATCGGCGCGATCATCGCCTGCACCGGCGCCAGCCATATCGGCATGGCCCCGGCGTGGTGCTCGAGCAGGATGCCGATGAAGCGCTCCATCGAGCCGACCACGGCGCGATGCAGCATCACCGGGATCTGGCGATTGGAGTGCTCGTCGATATAGCTGGCGCCGAGGCGCTCCGGCATCATGAAATCGACCTGCATGGTCCCGACCTGCCAGGCGCGGCCGATCGAATCGCGCAGGTGGTACTCGATCTTGGGGCCGTAGAACGCGCCCTCGCCGGGCAGC
>FTAG01000322.1_pt1 | contig 10446 bp, 8 predicted proteins | sample 1638911 | NCBI WGS metagenome assembly FTAG01 (sample SAMEA3914813, study PRJEB12502) | metagenome | biome: forest; material: soil | place: Canada | collected 2011-07-07 | depth 0.3 m
CTCTTGGCCAGGGTGCCGTCGAGATCGAAGACGACCAGCTGTTTCACGGGCGATCCGGAATGGCGATGTCGAGGAGGGTGATCTCGCCGTCCGGCTGCAGCCGGCAGGGTCCGACCGAGGCGGGCAGGATCATGACGCCGCCCCGCTTGAGGGTATGACGCCCGCCCCGGTGCTCCACCGCGCCTGAACCCTTGATGCAGACCAGGACGCGCGGTTCGTCTTCGGCGCCGACGTCGAACGGCTGGTCGCCGACGATGCGGTCGAGGCGGAAGTGGGCGTTGTCGAACATCCGCTCGCGCCGCACGGGCGTGGCCGCTTCCACCTTGGGCGTGACCGGCCGGACGACGCCCTGATCGAAGTTCACGCATTGCAGCGCCTGATCCACCTGCAGGTCGCGCGGCTTGTGGGTCTTGGGATCGATGTGGTTCCAGTCATAGAGGCGGAAGGTGGTGTCGCTGTTCTCCTGCACCTCGAACACCATCACCCCGTCGCCGAGCGAGTGCACCGTCCCGGCCTGGATCAGCACAGCGTGGCCGACCTTCGGCGGGAAGCTGGCCAGATGGTCGTCGACGGTATCCTGGCTGAGGGACCTCAAGGTCGCGGCGTCGGTGTGCGGCTTCAGGCCGGCGTAGATCCGGCTCCTGGCGTCGGCCTCCAGCACCACCCAGGCCTCGGTCTTGCCGCTGTCCCCGGCCGGGATCAGCGCGGTCTGGTCGTCGCGCGGATGCACCTGCACCGACAGCATCTGCTCCACATCCAGGAACTTCAGCAGCAGGGGAAAGCGCTCGAACCGCCCGGCGAAGCGGCCGAGCAGGGCCTGGCGCGCCCGCTGCATCAGCTCCGTGAGGGTGGTCCCCTTCAACGCGCCCTCGGTCACCGGGCTCGCATGGTCCGTGCGGTCGCTGAGGATCCAGGCCTCGCCGATGGTGTTGTCCGCCCCGCCCGGCAGGGCCTTGTCCATCCAGCCGCCCAGGCGCCGGCCGCCCCACAGCCGGTACTGGAAGATCGGGTCGAAGCTGAGGGGGTAGAGGTCGGTCATGGTCATAGGCCCGCCGCCGCGCTGTCGCAGAACACCACCAGCGACCCGATCGGGTTGACCCGCGCCGCCGGCAGGGACTGGTCGCCCGCCGTCAGACGCTGCAATATGTCCCGCTTGCCGGCGCCGGTGACCATGAACACCGTGTGCCGGCTGCTCTCCAGCGCCGGATAGGTCAGGGTGATGCGCGGCTCGGCCTTGGCCCCGATCACCGCCGCGACCCAGCGCGTCCGCTCCTCCAGCACTGTCGTGCCCGGAAACAGCGAGGCGGTGTGGCCGTCCTCGCCGAGACCCAAGAGGTTCACGTCGAACAGGGGGTGGGCGGGATCCAGCCGGTCGGAGCCATGGAAGGCTTTCAGCGCCTGCTCGTAGGCGGCGGCGGCCTCGTCCGGATCGAGCCCCTCGGTCGGCACGGGATGGACGTTGGCCTCGGGGATCGGCGCCTGCTCGAGCAGGGTCTCGCGCACCATCCGGTAATTGCTCAACGGATCGTCCGGCGGCACGAACCGTTCGTCGCCGAAGAACAGATGCGTGCTTCCCCAGGGAAAGCGGTCGCGGAAACGCGGCTCGGCCAGGCGGTGATACAGGGTCTTGGGCGTCGAGCCGCCCGACAGGCACAGGCTGAACGGGTCGCCCTTGGCCGCCGCCAGTCCGATCAGCCAGTCGGCGAGGCGGTCGGCCATGGTGTCGGCGTCGCTCACCACCTGGACCTGGATCGACGCCTGGGAGGTCATGATCTGCAGCCTTCGCGGATGGCGGCGATGGCGGCGGCGTAGTCCGCCTTGCCGAAGATGGCGCTGCCGGCGACGATGGCGCTGGCCCCGGCCTCGACGCTCTCGCGCGCATGTCGGCAGTCCTGGCCGCCGTCGACCTCGATGACCGGGTCCAGGCCGCGGTCGCGGCAGAGCGCGCGCAGGCGGGCGATCTTGGGCAGCATTTCGGGCAGGAAGGCCTGGCCGCCAAAGCCCGGGTTGACCGTCATCACTAGCACCACGTCGCAGAGGTGCAGCACGTATTCGACCTGATCGACCGGGGTGGCCGGGTCCAGCACCACGCCGGCCTTCCTGCCGAGCTCGCGGATCCGGCTCAGCACCCGGTGCAGGTGGATGGTCGACCCCGGCTCGGCCTGCACCAGCAGATGGTCGGCGCCGGCCTCGGCGAAGTCGGTCAGATAGCGCTCGGGCTCGACGATCATCAGGTGCACGTTCAGCGGTTTGCGGGTCGCCTTGCGCACCGCCGCCACTATCACCGGTCCGAAGCTGATGTTGGGCACGAACCGTCCGTCCATCACATCGACGTGGATCCAGTCGGCGCCCGCCGCGTCCACCGCGCGCACCTCATCCGCCAGCCGGCCGAAGTCGGCCGACAGGATGGACGGAGCGACGATGATGTCGGCGGACGTTCCCATCAGACCGCCTTGCCCGCGTGGATGTCCATGGCCGTATGCAGCATCTCGAGCGCCTCGGCCCTGGGACGCTGGAACGAGTTGCGGCCGATGATCGAGCCGAAGCCGCCGCCGTCGCGGATGGCGCGGAACTCGTCATAGAGCGCCTTGTCGTCGAAATTGGCCGCCCCGCCCGAGAAGATCACGATGCGCCGGCCGTCGAAGGCGCACTGCACCACGTGCCGCACCCGCTCGGCCTGGGTGGCGATCGGGATCTTCTGCTCCTGATAGACCTTGCGCGCGGCGTCCTTCTCGAGGTGATCGGTCGGGAGCTTGACCTTGATGATATGGGCGCCGAGCTGGGCGGCGATCTGCGCCGCATAGGCGACCACGTCGATGGCGGTCTCGCCCGCCGTGCTCAGCCCCGAGCCGCGCGGATAGGCCCAGATCACCATCGCCAGGCCATAGCGCTTGGCCTCCTCGGCGATGGCCCGCGCCTGTTCGTACATCTGGTACTGGTGCGCCGAGCCCGGATAGATGGTGAAGCCCACGGCGCAGCAGCCGAGGCGCAGCGCGTCCTCCACCGAGCCGGTCGTCGCCTGGTCGGGGTCGGCCTCGTCGAGCAGGCTGTCGGCGTCGTTGGTCTTGAGGATCAGCGGGATGTCGCCGGCGAAGTCCCGCGCGCCGGCCTCGATGAAGCCCAGCGGCGCGGCATAGGCGTTGCAGCCGGCCTCGATGGCCAGCCGGAAGTGATAGCGCGGATCGTAGGCGGCCGGGTTGGGGGCGAACGACCGCGCCGGCCCGTGCTCGAACCCCTGGTCCACCGGCAGGATCACCAGCTTGCCCGTGCCGCCGAGGCGGCCGTGGTTCAGCAGGCGCGACAGGTTGGTCAGGGTGCCGGGGCTGTCGGCGCCGTACCAGCTCAGAATCTCCTTCACGCGGTCGGTCATGCGGGCGCTCCGGTCTTGGCGGTCAGCAGGAATGTCTCCACGGCCTTGGCGAAGCCGTCGTCCTCGTTGCTGTCGGTGACGGCGCTGGCCTGGGCTTTCACCGCGTCCGCGGCGTTGCCCATGGCGATCGAGAAGCCGCTCCGGCGGAACATCAAGACGTCGTTGGGCATGTCGCCGATGGTGGCGATCTGGCCGGGATCGAGGCCGAGACGCCTGGCCAGGGTGTCGACCACGCAGCCCTTGGTCGCCTTGGGGTTGGTCACGTCGAGGAAATAGGCCGCCGAGCGGGTGGCGCTGACCGTGTCGCCCAATGTTCCCGGCGCGTCCTCCTCGCAGGCCGTCATGATGGCCGGGTCCTCGGACACGCCGACGATCTTGATCGCCGTGTCGAGCTGGGCGTCCGAAAAGTCGGCCACCACCTCGGGCCCGAACTTCAGGATCCAAGCCTCGCGCTCCACATGAGGCGCCTTGGGATCGCGCACGAACCAGCGGTCGGCGTCATAGACCCAGATGTCCGCGCCATGGCGTCTGAACATCTCCACCGTCTTGCGCGCGGCGGCGGGATCGATGGCGCGGGTCTCGATCACCGTCAGGTCGGGGTGGGTCAGCACCCCGCCGTTGAAGCCGGCCAGGGGTTCGGTCAGGCCCAGCGGCTCGACCAGCATGGCGAGCCCGCGCGGCGGCCGCGCCGAGGTGACCGCAAAGCCGACGCCGGCCCGGTGCAGCGCCTGGGCGGCGGCGATGGCGCGCGGCGTCAGCACCTTGTCGCGGGTGACCAGGGTGCCGTCCACGTCGCTCAGCAGCAGGCGTATGTCGGCGGGCGGGCTCATGTCTCGCCCTCGCCTGTCTTGCCCTCGCCTGGGGCCTGCCGCTCGGACGGCGGCGGGCGGACGGGCCGCCAGCTGCGGTCGCCGTCCCTGGCGATCAGCGCGTCGGCGGCCTCCGGACCCTCGCTGCCCGAGGCGTAGTTGGGGAAGTCGGGCTGGCCCTTGGCCCAGGCGTCCAGCACCGGCTGGATGATGCGCCAGCCGTGCTCGACCATGTCGGCGCGCATGAACAGGGTCGGGTCGCCGATCATCACGTCATAGAGCAGGGTCTCGTAACCGACGTTCGGCTCCTTGGGGAACCAGTCGTCGTAGCGGAACTCCATCTTCACCGGCGCCAGATCGACCACCGGCCCGCGCCGCTTCACCTCGAACTGCAGCGATATGCCCTCGTCGGGCGCGATGCGGATCACCAGCCAGTTCGGCGGCAGCTGGTCCACCGGTGTGTCGCGGAACACCGCATAGGGCGCCTGTTTGAAGCAGATGGCGATCTCGGTCATCCGCGCGGCCAGATGCTTGCCGGTGCGCAGGTAGAAGGGCACGCCGCTCCAGCGCCAGTTGTCGACCTCGACCTTCAGGGCGGCATAGGTCTCGACCTTGGAGTCCTTCGCCACGTCGGGCTCGTCGCGATAGGCCTGCTTGTGCGCCTCGCCGATCCGGCCGCGGCCGTATTGGCCGCGCACCGCCAGCTTCGGGTCCACCGCCGGGATCGCCGCCAGCACGTCGGCCTTCTTCTCGCGCACCGCGGCGGCGTCGAAGCTGACCGGCGGCTCCATAGCCACCAGCGACAGCAGGCTGAACAGATGGTTGGGCGTCATGTCCCTGAGCGCGCCGGTGTGCTCGTAGAAGTCGCCGCGGCCCTCCACCCCCACCGTCTCGGCGGCGGTGATCTGCACATGGTCGATACGATCGCGGTTCCAGATCGGCTCGAACAGGCCGTTGGCGAAGCGAAAGGCCATGATGCTCTGCACCGTGTCCTTGCCCAGGAAGTGGTCGATGCGGAAGATCTGCTCTTCGGCCAGCACCTTCAGGATGTCGGCGTTCAGCGTCCGGGCCGAAGCCAGATCGTGGCCGAACGGCTTTTCGACCACCACCCGCCGCCAGTATTTGGGTTTCCCGCCCTGCCCCGCGGGCTGCTCCACCAGTCCCGCGGCGCCCAGCTGGTCGACCACCGTCCCGAACAGCCGGTCGGCGACGGCCAGGTAGAAGATCACATTGCCCTTGGTCCCGTGCGTCTTTTCGGCCGTGTCCAGCGCCGTCTTGAGCTCCGCATAGAGGTCCGGCTTGGTCAGGTCGCCCTGGACGAAGGCCATCCCGTCGGAAAGCTCGGTCCAGGCCTTGTCGTCGAAGTGGTCGGCGTTGAAGGTGCCGGACTTGCTGGCGATCAGGGTCTGCAGCGACTCCTTTAGCCCCTTTCGCCAGCCCTCCACGTCGTCTTCGCCGCGCGCCACGCCGATCAGGCTGAAGTGCTTGGGCAGCACGCCCGAGACGGCCAGGTTGTAGAGCGCCGCCACCACCAGCCGTCGGGCCAGGTCGCCGGTGGCCCCGAACAGCACCATGACGCAGGGGTCGGCCGGCTTCAGCGTGTGGCGCGGGGCGGCGTCCTTGGCCTGCTGCGGCTTGGCGACGGGACGTAGGGCGGTGTCGTCGGGCATGGCTATTCCGCCGCCTTGGGGGCGGCCGGTTCGGCCTCATGGCCCTCCACATGGCCGCCAAAGCCGAAGCGCATGGCCGACAGCAGCTTCTCGCCGAAGGTGTGCTCCTGGCGCGAGCGGAAGCGGGTGTAGAGGGCGCTGGTCAGCACCTCGGCCGGCACGGCCTCCTCGATCGCCGCCTCCACGGTCCAGCGGCCCTCGCCGCTGTCGTCGACATAGCCGGAGAACTTCGCCAGGTCGTGGTCCCTGGCCAGGGCCATGGCCGACAGGTCGAGCAGCCAGGACGAGACCACGCTGCCGCGCCGCCACACCTCGGCGATGTCGGGCAGATTGAGTGTGAACCGCTCGTCCTCGGCCAGGTCCTTGGAGTCCTTGTTGCGCAGGATGTCGAGGCCCTCGGCATAGGCCTGCATCAGGCCGTACTCGATGCCGTTGTGGACCATCTTGACGAAATGGCCCGACCCGGACGGGCCGGCGTGGATGTAGCCCTGCTCGGCGCGGGGATCGAGACCGTCGCGGCCGGGCGTGCGCGGGATGTCGCCGAGGCCCGGCGCCAAGGCCGAGAAGATCGGGTCCAGCCGCTTCACCTCATCGTCCGGGCCGCCGATCATCAGGCAATAGCCGCGCTCGACCCCCCAGACGCCGCCCGAGGTGCCGCAGTCAATGTAGTTGAGGCCCTTTTCGGCCAGGGTCTTCGCCCGGCGGATGTCGTCCTTGTAGAAGGTGTTGCCGCCGTCGATGACGGTGTCGCCCTTCTCGAACAGGCCGGCCAGGGTCTCGACCGTCTGCTCGGTGATCTTGCCGGCGGGCAGCATCGACCAGACGGTGCGCGGCGCGTCCAGCGCCTCGACCAGCGCCTCCAGCGAGCCGACCGCCTTGGCCCCTTCCTTGGCCAGGTCCTGGCCCGGCTTGGGGTTGGCGTCGTAGACGACGCAGCTGTGGCCGGCCTTCATCAGCCGCCGCGCGATGTTGCCGCCCATGCGGCCAAGACCCACGATACCGATCTGCATGCGACGTTTCCGATCTAGCTCAAGGCCTGCTGCACGGCCCGGGCGAGGTCCGGCAGGCCGCTGTCTACGTCTTTCAGGTGCACCCGCAGGGTTCGCCGCTCGCGCTCGTCCAGCACCTCCAGGTCGCCCCGCGCCTGGGCGGCCTTGACCACGCCGAAGGTGTAGCCGTGGCCGGGAATGTCCAGGTCGTGGGCGTCGTCGCAGGTGATCTGCAGGAAGACGCCGGTGTTCGGGCCGCCCTTGTAGGCCTGGCCGGTGGAGTGCTGGAACCTGGGCCCGAAGCCGACGCAGGTCGCCGCCCGGGTCTGGTCGCGCACGAAGCTGCGCATCTCGCCGATCGTGTCGATGTGCGCCGGGTCGCGCTCCACATAGGCCAGGAAGGCGGCGTAGTCGCCGGCCTCGATCCGGCCGAAGTGGCTCTTCAGATAGCCGTCCAGGGTGTTGTGGCGGCCCAGCTGTTCGGCGTTGCGCGGGTCGGCATAGAGGCTGATGCCGTTCTCCTGATAGACCGGCTCCTGCGTCGGCAGTGTGTGCGTCTTCTCATAGCTGTCGGTGAGGGCGTGGGTCTTGATCTTGCTGGCCTCCACGTCCGGCTGGTCGAACGGGTTGATGCCGATGATCGATCCGGCGACGGCGGTGGCGATCTCCCAGCGGAAGAACTCCTGGCCGATGTCCCAGATGTCCTTGACGGTGATGTAGACCACCGGGTGGCCGGCCCGGGCCAGGGCGTCCACAGCCTGGCGCTGGGCCGGGTCGGCTTTGCCCTCCAGCTCCAGATAGGCGAAGAACCGGTCGGAGCCATAGCGGTCCGGCGTGGTCAGCGGCTCGTCGGCCAGCGGGATCAGCCCCTTGCCGTTCTTGCCGGTGCTCTCGGCCATCAGCTGCTCCAGCCAGGCGCCGACGTCGGCGATGCCGGGCGAGGCGATGATGGTGACCTTGTCGCGCCCGAGCTTCGAGGCCGAGACGCCCAGCGCCACGCCGAGCTCGACGCCCGGGTTCTCGCTGGGCGGCACGTCGGCCGAACAGGCGCCGACCATGACCTGGGTCGCGGTCAGGAACCGCTTCACGTCGATGCCCATGGCCGCGGCGGGAACCAGCCCGAACCTGGACAGCACCGAATAGCGACCGCCGATCGAAGGGACGCCGTAGAAGATATGGGCGAAGCCGTTGTCCTTGGCCCGTTTCTCCATCGACGAGCCCGGATCGGTGACGGCGACGAAGTGCGCGCCCGCCTTGTCCTGGCCGACGACCGTGGAGACCCGATCGAAGAAGTAGTCGGTGAAGATGTTGGGCTCCAGCGTCGAGCCGGACTTGGACTGGACGATGAACAGGGTGCTCGTAAGCGTCACCGCGTCCTCGATCGCCTTCACCTGGGCCGGATCGGTGGAGTCCAGCATGTGGAAGCGCGGCCAGCCGGCGATCTGGCCAAAGGTGTCGCTCAGCACCTCGGGGCCCAGGCTCGAGCCGCCCATGCCCATCAGCACGATATCGGTGAAGCCGTCGGCCTTCACCTGGCCGGCGAAGGCCTCCAGCGCCGCGGTGTCGCCAAGCTCATCGCCGACGATGGTCAGCCAGCCACCCCATTTGTCCTCGTCGGCCGAGGTCCACAGGGTCTTGTCGCCGGCCCACAGGCGGCGGATGCGGCCGTCCTTGCGCCAGGCCTCCATCTCGGCCGCGAAGGCCGCCTTGGCGACGTCCGAGCCCGGGTCGATGGTCTGGGTCCGGGCGCCATCGCCCAGCGCCTTGCGGCGGCTCTCGGCGATGGAGGTGAACAGCTTGTCGAAGGCGTCGGCGAACTGCTGCACCCCGTCGGTCACCAGCGCCGTGGTGATCGCGTCGAGCGAGACGCCGAGGGCCGTCAGCCCCTTCAGCACGGCGCGGGCGCCGTCCACATCCTTCTCGATGGCGTCGGGCTGGACCACGCCGTGATCGCGGAAGGCGTCCATGGTCGCCGGCGGGATGGTGTCGACCGTGTCCCGGCCGATCATCGCCTCGACGTAGAGGGTGTCCTTGAACGACGGATCCTTGGTCGAGGTCGAGGCCCACAAGAGGCGCTGGGTCTGGGCGCCGGCCTTGGCCAGCACCTCCCAGCGCGGGCCGGAGAACAGGGCCTGATAGCGGGTGTAGGCGACCTTGGCGTTGGCGATGGCGGCCTTGCCGTGCAGCGCCTCGGCCGCCGCCTGGTCGGCGACGCCGTCCAGCTGTTTGTCGACGGCGGTGTCGATGCGGCTGACGAAGAAGCTGGCCACGCTGGCGACGTTCGACAGGTCGCCGCCCTTGGCCTTCAGCGCCTCCAGGCCCGACAGATAGGCCTCGACCACCTGCTCGTAGGCCTCGACCGCGAACAGCAGGGTGATGTTGATGTTCACCCCCTCGCCGATCAGCCGCTCGACCGCCGGGACGCCCGCGGGCGTGGCGGGAACCTTGACCATCAGGTTCGGCCGGCTCACCGCCTGCCACAGGTGCAGGCCTTCCCGGATCGTCGCCTCGGTGTCGTTGGCAAGATAGGGCGAGCACTCCAGGCTCACATAGCCGTCGCGCGCGTGGGTCTCGTCATAGACCGTGCGCAGCACGTCGGCCGCCGCCTGGATGTCGGCGATGGCCAGGTGCTCGTAGATCTCGGTCAGGCTGTGGTCGCCGTCCTTGAGGAAATCCTGGATCGCGCCCGTGTATTCGTCGCTCTCGCCGATCGCCTTCTGGAAGATCGAGGGGTTGGAAGTGACGCCCTTCAGGCCGTCGTTCTCGATCATGCGCTGCAGGTCGCCGCCCTTGACCAGGCTCCGCTTCAGGTAATCCAGCCAGGGGGCCTGGCCGCACGACGCGAGCTGCTTCAGCGGGTTCACTTGCCGCCCTCCTTGGTCGCTGAATTGTGTCTGGCGATCTGTTCGCGGGCGGCGGCGAGCACCTTGTCCGGCGTGAAGCCGAACTTGTTCATCAGGTCCTTGATCGGCGCCGACGCTCCGAAGCTGTGCATGCCGATCGCCGCGCCGTCCCTGCCGACATAGCGGTCCCAGCCCATGGTGGAGGCCGCCTCGACCGACACCCGGGCCTTGACTGCCGGCGGCAGGACGCTGTCGCGATAGGCCTCGTCCTGCAGCTCGAACAGCTCCCACGACGGCATGGACACCACCCGGGCGGCGACGCCCTCGGCCTTCAGGGTCTCGAACACAGCGACGCACAGCGGGACCTCGCTGCCCGTACCCATCAGGATCACCTCCGGCGTGATCCCGGGCCTGGCGTCGGCCAGCACATAGGCGCCCTTGGCCACGCCCCCGGCGGAGGCGTAGGTCCCGCGGTCGAGGGTCGGCAGGGCCTGGCGGGTCAGCACCAGCGAGGCCGGTTGGTGTTTCAGTCCGCCGATCACGCGCCAGGCTTCGACCACTTCGTTCGCGTCGCCGGGGCGCAGGGTGATCATGCCGGGCACGCTGCGCAGCGAGACCAGCTGCTCGATCGGCTGGTGGGTCGGGCCGTCCTCGCCGAGGCCGATGCTGTCGTGGGTGAACACCCAGATCGCCGGCAGCTCCATCAGGGCGCTGAGCCGCATCGGCGGCTTCATGTAGTCGGAGAAGATCAGGAAGGTGGACCCA
>FTAG01001000.1_pt1 | contig 10438 bp, 9 predicted proteins | sample 1638911 | NCBI WGS metagenome assembly FTAG01 (sample SAMEA3914813, study PRJEB12502) | metagenome | biome: forest; material: soil | place: Canada | collected 2011-07-07 | depth 0.3 m
GGGTTACTCGGCGGCCGAGGTGGTCAACCAGATCAGCCCCAGCGACATCCACGATCCGGACGAAGTCATCGCCCGCGCCAAGGCGCTGAGCGTGGAGCTGGCCACTACCATCACCCCGGGTTTCGAGGCGCTGGCCTTCAAGGCCTCGCGCGGCATCGAGGACAGCTACGAGCTGACCTACATCTGCAAGGACGGCAGCCGCTTCCCGGCCATCGTCTCCATCACCGCCCTGCGCGACGACTACGGCGACATCATCGGCTACCTGCTGATCGGCACCGACAACTCCATGCGCAAGCTGGTCGAGCTGGAGCTGCACAACGCCATGGCGGTTGCGGAAAAAGCCAGCCTGGCCAAGTCCGATTTCCTCTCCAGCATGAGTCACGAGCTGCGCACGCCGCTCAGCGCTATCCTCGGCTTCGCCCAGCTGATGGAATCCGGCACGCCGGCGCCGACGTTTTCGCAGAGGCGCAGCATCGAGCAGATCCTCAAGGGCGGCTGGTACCTGCTCGACCTGATCAACGAAATCCTCGACCTCGCGGTGATCGAGTCCGGCAAGCTGTCCCTCTCGCTGGAGCCGATCTCCCTGGCCGAAGTGATGCAGGAGTGTCGCGCCATGATCGAGCCGCAGGCGCAGAAGCGCGGCATCGGCATCAGGTTCCCGTACTTCGACACGCCGACTTTCGTCAAGGCCGACCGCACCCGCGTCAAGCAGGTGCTGATCAACCTGTTGTCCAACGCCATCAAGTACAACCGCCCGGACGGGGCGGTAGTGGTGGACTGCACCGCCAGCACGCCGCAACGCCTGCGCATTTCCGTCCGGGACGATGGCGAAGGCCTCAGCGAAGAGCAGCTGGCGCAGCTGTTCCAGCCGTTCAACCGACTCGGCCGGGAGACCACCAGCTTCGAGGAGGGCACCGGCATCGGCCTGGTGCTGTGCAAGCGCCTGATCGAGTTGATGGGCGGCGCCATTGGCGTGGAAAGCACCGTCGGCCGGGGCAGCGTGTTCTGGCTCGAGCTGAATCTGACCGATGAGCGGGCCGCCGTTGTCGAAGTGGTCGAAGCGGCGCCCGTGGTCAAAGCGCAGGTCAACGGCGGAGTGCATCTGCACACGGTGCTCTACGTCGAAGACAACCCGGCCAATCTGATGCTCGTCGAGGATCTCATTGCGCGCCGTGCGGATATCCATCTGCTCAGCGCGCGCGACGGCATCCAGGGCATCGAGATCGCGCGCGCCGCCTTGCCCGACGTGATCCTGATGGACATCAACCTGCCCGGCATCAGCGGCATCAAGGCTCTGCGCATCCTGGCCGACGACCCGCTGACGGCGCACATCCCGGTGGTGGCGGTCAGCGCCAACGCCATTCCCCGCGATATCGAAAAGGGCCTGGATGCCGGCTTCTTCCGCTATCTCACCAAGCCGATCAAGGTCAACGAATTCATGGATACGCTGGACGAGACCCTGAAGTTCGCCAAGGCCAGAGCAGCCCGCTCCAATATTGAAGGTAAAGCATGATCAGTGCAGCAGAAATTTTCGACGCCAGCATCCTCATCGTCGACGACCAGGAATCCAATGTCATCCTGCTCGAACAGCTGCTGAGCGAGGCCGGCTACACCCGCGTCAGCTCCACCATGAACCCGACGGAAGTCTGCGCCCTGCACCGCAGGAACGCCTACGACCTGATCCTGCTCGACCTGCAGATGCCCGGCATGGACGGCTTCCAGGTGATGGCCGGTCTCAAGACCAATGAAGCCGACGACTATATGCCGGTCATCGTGCTCACCGCCCAGCCCGGGCACAAGCTGCGCGCCTTGCAGAACGGCGCCAAGGACTTCATCAGCAAGCCCTTCGACCTGATCGAAGTGCGCACCCGCATCCACAACATGCTGGAAGTGCGCCTGCTCTACAAAAAGCTCGAGGACTACAGCAAGACCCTGGAACAGGCGGTGCGCGAACGCACCGCCGAGCTGCGCGAAAGCGAAGCACGCTACCGCAGCCTGACCGAGCTGGCTTCCGACTGGTACTGGGAGCAGGACGAGGGCGGCGCCTTCACCAAGGTCTCCGGCCCGGTGCTGGACATGCTCGGCATCCAGGTCGACGCTTTCGCAGGGGACAAACACGGCGAGGACCTGGCCGGCTGGAACGAGGCGGAGCGTGACACGCTGCAGGCGATGATCGCGGCCCGCCAGCCCTTCCTCGATTTCGTGGTCAACCGCGCCGATGCCAAGGGCGCGCAGCGCAGGTTCCGGGTCAGCGGCGAGCCGATGTTCAACCAGGCCTGCCGCTTCATCGGTTATCGCGGCATCGGCGTGGAAATCACCGCCAAGCACTAGGATTCCGAGGTTGCCATGCCCGTGCCGCACAGTCCCAATCCCAATCAGAACCATCTCCTCGCCGCTCTGCCGGCCGAGGAGTTCGAGCGCCTGGCGCCGCATCTGGAGCTGGTGCCGATGCGCCTCGGCGAAGGCCTGCACGAGCCCGGCATGCGCGTGCGCCAGGTTCATTTCCCGACCACCGCCATCGTCTCGCTGTTGTACATCCTGGAGTCCGGCGTTTCCGCCGAGATCGCCAGCGTGGGCAACGAGGGCATCCTCGGCGTTTCCCTGTTCATGGGCGGCGACACCACCCACATCTCGGCCGTGGTGCAGACCGCGGGCCATGGTTATCGCCTGCAAGGCAAGGTGCTGCAGGACGAATTCAATCGCGGCGGCGTGGTGCGGCATCTGCTGCTGCGCTACACCCAGGCCCTGGCCACCCAGATCTTCCAGACCGCGGCCTGCAACCGCTTCCACTCCATCGAGCAGCAGCTGTGCCGCTGGCTGCTGGCCACGCTCGACCGCCTGCCGCTCAACGAGGAACTGGTGATGACCCAGGAACTGGTCGCCAGCGCGCTCGGCGTGCGCCGCGAAGGCATCACCGAGGCCGCCGGAAGGCTGCAACGCGACGGCATCATCAGCTACCGCCGCGGCCACATCTCGGTGCTGGAGCGCGCCGGCCTGGAGACGCGCTCCTGCGAATGCTACGGCGTGGTCAGGAAGGAATCGGGACGCCTGCTGTGCGATGTGCGGCATCGCCAGGGTGTTGCCGCCGTTGCCGCATAGCGGCTCCGGAGTCTGCGCCGATCGCCATGGTTGCCGCTCTGGTGGCGGATTTCAGCAAAATTCGATGTGCCATTGGCAGCATCGGGTCTGAGCCCTGGCCGTAGCATTGCAGCCTCAAAGGTGTATGTTGATCATGCAGGCGTCCGCTCAGGTGCGTTCGTCTCCAATTATTCCAGATCGAACTGCGAGGAGAGAGAATCATGAAAAAGTCATTGATTGTTGTGGCCGCCGGCTTTTGCGCCTTGCCCGTCATGGCGGGCCCGTTGGCGGCGAGTCATCCCTTGGTGAGTCTGTCGCGCGCATCGGCTGCGAGCGGCTCGCCGGCCGCCAGTGTGCCGGACCTGCCGTTGCCGCCCCTTCAGGTCGAGAGTTCCTTTACCCTTCCGGGGTTCGGCAAGGGCGCCACGCCGGCGGCCAAGACCTTCAATCTGCCCGGACTGGGCACCCTCGCCACCAGCAGCAACAATCCAGGCATGGGTAACGGCCAGGCCGTATTTTCCCAGCAGTTGAATATCGATCCGGCCTCGACCAAGACCCTCACCAGCGTGGCGGCCGATTTCTCGATTCCGCAGAAGGGGCAACTCGCGGCCAACTACACGCTCCAGGGTGCGGGCTTCGGCAAGCCCTCAAACCCTGCGCTGAAACCGATAACGCTGCCGCTGTACGGCACCCTGACGCCGTCCTACAACAATCAGGGCAAGGGCAAGCTGCTCGACGCCAGCCTGGCTTATCTTTCGCCGGCACCGAAAAAATAGGGCGCAAGCGGCCGCATTGATTCGCGGCTGAAGGACGGAATGCTCTACGCATTCCGTCCCGAATAATCCCTCGGGCGCCAACGGTCCGGCGGCGCCATCCCTGCCGCGTGCGCAACACCCAGCGGATTCAGCGGTCTTATCCGCGCATCCAGCAAGGAGAAACAACGATGTCCTGCAACGCGATAAGGCGTGGCAGCGTCGGCCTGACGCTGTGCCTGTACCTGGCCGCCTGCGGCTCGGCTGGCATCAAGGAAGACTACCTGCAGCAGGAGTTCTCGCCCGACAAACTGCCCGAGGCGGTGCAGCAATCCCTGTCGAAACTGGATCGCACACCGGTGAAATTCCACCAGATGGTGCTCACCGTCGAGCCGCAACTCGAACGTTCCGATGGCGGCTCCGGCACCAGCTACCGCAATACTTTCACCCTGATCGACGCCGGCAACGGCCTGGTACAGACGGTGGATCAGCGCACCCAGAACGGCAATCCCACCGCCCAGACCTACGCGCTGACCTACCGCAGCTTCCTGGTCCTGCGCTCGCAGGATCTCGCGCCCGGCGGCGATCCGGTCAACCCGATCCTGGCGACCCGGTTGCTGTCGCACATCGAGCCCTTCGACCCCGCCACCTCGAAAAAGGAAATCGAGTTCGATAGTGAAAGCGGCTACGCCCAGCAGCCCACCGGCGTCTCGAAACAGATCTGCAAATGGGGCGCCGTGCATCCCGCGGGCGACGTCTTCGCCAAGTTCACCGGCGATGCCCGCGATCTCGATTGCCGCGCCCTCGACCGCAACGGTACCCAGGTCAGCCGCAGCAAGCAGGCCTACCTGCTCGACTACGGCGTCGCCGTCGTCACCCGCACCGAGACCGGCGCCTTCAAGTCCGACAGCCGCATTACCGGCGCCGACATTCGCTAAAGCATTTTTGGTCTGGTTCTATACCGGGCTATATATAGTTCCCCTCTCCCCCTTGCGGGAGAGGGGTTAGGGGAGAGGGCACTTTTCCCTCGTCACCCCTTCCTGCCTGCTCTCAATCAGTACTTCGCCGCCAGCTGGAAGAACACATACTTCTTCGCCAGCCCGTCCGGGCTGAACTCGCCGCCATGGTCGTAGACTGACTGCGCCACCGATAGCGTGCCGGCCAGCCAGTGCGTCAGGTGTATTTCGACGTCCGCGCCGACATCGGCCAGCGCCACCCTCGCGCTCGATCCATCGGCAGCGCCATGGGAACGGACCGCGCTGCCGTATTCGGTGAACAGGCGCGGCTTCAGCTGGTGGCGTGCGATCCAGGAATCGCCGCTGTCCTTCCACTCCGTGCTCAGCCGCAGATTGCCGCCGCGATCGCCGACGCCGACACCGGCCTCGTAGGCGTGCAGGGTGCCGGGGCCGCCGAGGACGAATTGCTCCTGCTGCGGCAGGGCGCTGCCGCTGAGCTGGAAGTTGCCTTCGCCGGCGAAGGTCCAGTGCGGATCGATGGAATAGCGCAGGCTGAAGGAGGGCCGCAGCAGGAAATAATCCTGGTTGGCCGCCGTCTCCGTCGAGGACTCCTGGCCCAGCCCATGGCGCAGGCCCAGTTCGACGCGAAATTCGGTGCGCCGGTCGTTGTGCTCGATGCGCTGCACATAGCTCAGGTCGGTGCCGACGCTGAAATAACGTTCCGCCAGCAGCCGCGTGTTGTCGGCCTCGACCCTGGCGGTCTGGTCGGAATGATCGACATCGGCGGTGAAATTGAGCCGGCGCTGGAAATCGGCGTACAGCGGCAGCAGCCAGCTCAGGCTGGCGCTGTCGAGCTTGCCGTCGATCACGCCACCCGGCAGATGCTGCTGGAAATCGGCGTAGCGCCCCTGCAGACCGAATACGCCGTAGCGGCTGATGCGCGACCAGCCCAGGTCGCCCTCGTGGTAGGGCTCGGAGTGGGCGCCGCCCAGGCCGAGAAAGCGCGTGCTGGTGACGCCGGCCACGCTCAGCTCGTCGCCGCTGGCTAAGGAATGGCGCAGGCCGGCATCGAGCAGGTAGGGGCCGGCATAACGGTTGCCGTAGTTGCTGAATTCCGCCACCGCCGCCGTCTGGTGCCCGCTGTCGGTCGGCTCTCCCAGGTCGAACACCACCGCTTCGCCGCCGGCCGGGCGCAGCTCGGATTTGAAAGTCTGGCCGCCGCGATCGCTCAGGGCATCGGCCAGGGTGCGGTCGCGCTCGAGCTGGTTCGCCTTCAGCCAGTTGCTGCCGACCAGGTTTCCGAAATAGCCGGCGATTGCGGCAGGCCCCTTGACCGATTGCACATGGCCCGAGCTGACACGCACATACAAATCCTTGTCGTCGCCCACCGCATAGCTCACCAGCGTCGCCGGATAGCCGGCAACGTAGTGCAGGTAGCCGATTTCGCGCACCGCCTCGGACGGCGTATCCAGCGCGGAGATGGCTTTCTGCAGGCGTTCCCGGCTGACCACACCGGCTTCGATCAGCGGGCCGGACAGGTGAAAGCGCACGCCACGGAAGTCGAGCAACACCTCATGCGCCGGGTGCGCGCGCAGTTGCTCAAGGGGAGCGGGCTGGGGAGTGATGGGAGGAGGCAGGGCGATGGCCATGTCGATTGCGCTCCCGTTCAGGCCGGATGCGGCAGACGGTCGCGCCTGCACGGGCACACAGGAATGGGCTCGGGAATGAACTGCGGCATGGACGGGCTCCCCTGAATGAAAATTTCTTTTTTTGATCCGGCACAAGCCCGATCGGTGGATCATGGCTGGTGCGCGGTGCATTGCACCACTTGGACTGCCTCCTTATGCCTGAGGTTCCACCAGGATGCCGGCCGGTGCAAACCGCTCCATGGCCGGCACAAGCAGTCTGAACTTAGCGTACAGCAGAGGGGTCGCATATACAGAAGGGACCAGTTTCTCACCCGGAGCCGGTGCAGTGCGTCTCTTTTTCCCATACCCACTCAAGGATAGAGAACCCATGAAAAAACTACTGTTTGCTACTGCTATTGGTCTTTGTACCGTGCCCGCCATGGCGGCGGGCCCAGCGAATCATCCCCTGCTGGACGGTCTCAAAGCGGCCAGCGCCAGCCGCGCTTCGACCACCACCCTGCCGGACCTGCCGTTGCCGCCGCTGACGCTGGAACACTCGCTGACCGTGCCGAGCTTCGGCACGCAGGCCAATGCGGTTACCAAGACCACCGCCCTGCCGGGCATCGGCACGCTCACCACCTACTCGGCGAATGACGGCAAGGGCGCCAGCAACGGCCAGGCCAAGTACTCCAGCCAGCTCAACATCGACCCGAGTTCCAAGAGCCAGGTCACCAGCCTGTTGTCGGACTACGTCGTGCCGCAGAAAGGCCAGTTGAGCGTCACCCATGAATACAAGGGCAACGGTTACGGCAAGGCAAGCACGCTGGACCCCAAGACCGTGACGCTGCCGCTGGGCGGCACCTTCACCAGCTCTTCCGTCAACCAGGGCAAGGGCGGGTCTATCGACACGGTCCTCAACTACACCTCGCCGGTGCCGAAGACCAGCAGCAATTGATCCAGGCGTGTCCGCGGCAGCTTGTTGATTGAGCCGTGGAAGAAAGGCGGAGCGTCTCAGGCGCTCCGCCTTTTTGCTGCCCGCGAGGGCTGGACCGGCTCCGATTTCGTTCCCGCACGGTCACACGCTCACCGCATGCGTGCCAACAAAAAACCATGGCACACATGGCACGCATGGTGTTTTTGCGGGTTTTTGTCGCGATCTGTTCCCTGCCGCCGCAGGGCGGACCCGTAGGTCGGCTCAAGCGCAGCGGAGCCGACAGCACCCTTTCCGACTACTGCTACGGCCAGCCGCTAACCCGCCGGCGGCATGAAGTGCAGCAGCAACAGGTGCGCCGGGACGTACAGGATCAGCGGGTAGCCGAACAGCGCCACCCCCAGCCAGGCCCATTGCGGCATCCACTGCTGCGGCCGCTGGTCCGATAGGCCGTAGACGTAGTTGATGTTGACCGGCTTGATGCCGTGGTTCGGCGTGGGCGGCGGCAGCAGGAAATAGCAGATCAGCACCAGCACGGTGGACAGCGCCGTCCAGATCGGCAGCGCCCGCGGGTCGTAGCCGGTGTGGTAGAGCAGGGCCAGCAACAGCAGCGGCAGCCAGCCGTGGAACAGCGACAGCCCGCGCAGGAACAACGAGCGCTTCGGGTCGAACATGTAATCGGTCATGCCGCTGGCGCGCAGGCCGCAGAGCTTGGCGATGAAATCGAGCAGCCAGTAGATCTGCGGAATGAGGATGCCGGTGGTGGCGATGGACAGCAGCAGCGGATTTTCGGTCCAGATTCCGGCCAGGGTCAGCAGCAGCGCCAGGTCGCAGAAGTAGAGGAAATTGCTGGGGCCGTAGTTGCGCAGGTACACCGGCACCAGCACGGCCATGAAGGCGCTATAGCCCAGCTTTGCCAAAAGCAGTAATGCCATCCCGGTTGCGGTTCCCTGGTTTGAAGTTGCGGACCGGCGTCCGCATCCCGCAATGCCGGGACACGGCGCCGCCCGGTCGAATTCTCTCAGATCGGCCGTGACGGCGCTGCATCGCGCAGCGATCGAATTAGCGTTAACAGACCCTAGTCGTGGCGCGCGGTCAGGGTGAACGCATACAGGCACAGGGCCAGCATGGTTACCGCGAGCAGCGCGCTGGCGAAGATCGAGGGCTTGCCGGCAGCGCCGTCGTCGGAGTCCATCAACCTGAGCAGCACCCGGCGCGCCTGGTTGCGTGCATCGCGGGGGCGTGCGCTGGAGGCTTGCGACAGGTCCGCCGTTGCCGGCCATGCCACCGATACCGCCTGGCCGTCGCACTCGGCGATGACGCCGCCGCCGCCGCTATAGGCATGGCTGATGGAACAGGGCGCAGCGCCCTTGATGGCGCTCGCACTGACAGTGGCCGGGCCGATCGGCACCGGCCCGGCCGAGGCGACGCGCAGCGGTGGAGGACGCTGCGCCTGTACGCCTTCCGCGTAAACCTGGGCATAGGTGCTGTCCTGTTGCAACAGACCGACATCGGTGGTGTGAACGATCATGGCGACCTCCGATACCTTCCTTGGTAAAAGCGAGACTCCGAATCCGGTGTACCGCTCCGTGGTCTCGCGGAGCGGCGGCGTCATCGGCCGGTTCACCGCGGGTCCTGAGAGGAAGGGTTGCGAGTCCCGTGCCAACCGCCGCGATTTCCACAAGGCGGCTGTTTTTCCTCCCTTATTCAGATGCTTGTAACGGGTGCCGGAAAGGGCCGTGGCCGCCATGCAACAACGGCCGCGGCCGACCGTGTAAATCTTGCAGGTAACCGTGTAACGGCGACTCGATGGTCCACCCGTCTTGCACGCTGCCGGGGCAGGCTCTGATCGTTTTCAGGGCGCCGTTGGCGGAAAGTTTGGAGGCCGCCGCGCAGGCGCGGCCTGCTCGAAGGCATAGGCATGGCGGATCAGCTGCGCTTCCGACCAGGCGTCAGTCTCAATGGAGGCGACAGCCCGGAAACTTCGAGGCATGATGCGCCAGGGAGAGGAAATCCCGGTGAGACCAGTCGGCAACCAGCGTTGAAAACGCACTGCGGTCAACAGAAGATCGACCAGGCGACAACGAGGAGGGGGGAATGAAGGGATTCATGGCGAAGCTCTGCGCCGTGCTGGCGTTGGGTGGCGCTTGCGGCGGGGTGCAGGCGGCGGATGCCGGCGACAACGTGGTGCAGTTCGGCTGGCTGCATCTGATGCCCAACTCGAGCAGCACGCCGCTGCATACCGAGCTCAGGCCCAGCCTGATCGGCTCCCTGCTCGGCGTACAGAGCTCATTCGATTCGCCCGGAACCTCGGCCAGCGTTGGCCAGACGGATACGGTGGCGCTGATTGCCACGCGTTTCCTGACCCGGCATTTCGCTCTGCAGTTCGTCGGCGGCATTCCGGCGCGGGTCGATATCAGCGGCATGGGCCTGGTCAAGCCGACCGGCCTGCTCGGCAATTTCCTGCAGGTGGATCTGGGCGCGCCGCAGAACAATCCGCTGGTGTCGGTGCAGGAATGGACGCCGGTGCTGTTGCTGCAGTACTACTTCGGCCGTCCCGGCGGGGCCTGGCATCCCTACTTAGGCGTGGGTATCACCTACGCCTGGTTCAGCGGCTACTCGCTCAATGGCGAGTTCAAGAAGAACCTGGAATCCGATTTCGGCAGCGTGCTGGCGCTGGCCACCGGCCATAGCGGGCAGACGCAGGTCAGCGCCTCGGCCTCGCGTTCCTGGAATCCGGTCTACAACGCCGGCCTGTCTTATGACCTGTCCAAACACTGGGGCCTCGCCGCCTCCCTGACCTATTCACCGCTGGCCAGCACCGCCACTATCAACGTCGCGGCGCAGGATGGCACCCTGCTGGCCAGCAGCAAGACCCGCCTCAGCCAGAATTCGCTGACCACGGCCCTGCTGCTCAACTACCGTTTCCATTTGTGAGGTGCGCAGGGGTCTGCCCCGGAACGCTGCGCCGGGTTGCCGGTCCAAGCCCTACGGGTGGGCACACACCCGCCGTGCCCGGCCACGATGGTTGCGGCGGTGACGGCGCAATGTGGCGTTGTCAGGAGTGACAGGAGTGATGCATGTCCAGCCGCA
>FTAG01001680.1_pt1 | contig 10435 bp, 12 predicted proteins | sample 1638911 | NCBI WGS metagenome assembly FTAG01 (sample SAMEA3914813, study PRJEB12502) | metagenome | biome: forest; material: soil | place: Canada | collected 2011-07-07 | depth 0.3 m
CGGCCGTGGGCCACGAGACCGACACCACCCTGATCGACTTCGTCTCCGACCGGCGCGCGCCCACGCCCACGGCGGCGGCCGAAATGGCGACGCCGGTACTGGCCGACCTGAAGGCCCAGGTGCTGGGGCTGGAGCAGCGCACCGCCCGCGCCGTCCAGCGGGCGTTCGAGCTTCGCCGGGCGCGGCTCGACGGCGCGTCGCGTGGCCTGCCGCGGCCCGAGGCCCTGCTGGGCCTGGCCAGCCAAAGGTTCGACCTCGCCGCAGGCCGGCTGGCTGCCGGGCTCAGCCGCAATGTGGCGGCGCACGAGCGCGACCTGGTGCGGGTCTCCGGACGGCTGAACCTGCATCTGCTGCAGCGGCCGGTGGCCCTGCGCGCCGAACGGCTGGCCGGCCTGCCGCCGCGCCTGGCCGCCGCCGTCGGCCGGCTGGTCGAGCGGCGCGAGGAGCGGCTGGAGCGCGCCGGCCGGCTGCTGCGCTCGTTGCATCCCGAGGCGCCGCTGGCCCGCGGCTTCGCCCTGGTGCGCCGCGCCGACGGCGATCTGGTGCACGCGGCCGCCGCGCTGAAACCCGGCGAGCTCCTCCAGCTGAAGTTCGCCGACGGAACCGCCCGGGCCAGAGTCGAAGGCGATGCGACAAAGATGACACAACGCAAACAAGCGTCGCCGGAACAGGGAAATCTTTTCTGAGTCCGCGGTTTGCGCGGCGCAGGAGACAGATTACAGTCTGTTTATGAACGCGTTCGACCGCAATCTGGATGGGCCTGCCGCCGTACACTACGGCGACGGCGAATACGTGGTGCTGAAACCCGGTCGCTATGTGATCTGCGCCGTCTCCGGCCGGCAGGTGCCGCTGGAGCTGCTGCGGTACTGGAACGCAGAGCTGCAGGAAGCTTACGCCGGCCCTGAGGAGGCTCTGGCGCGTTGGCGAGAGCTTCAAAGCGCCGCTTGATCGATCAACCTTGTGCGCAGGCCGGACTGCAGGACCGCCGATGGCGGTAACCAGTGGTAAGCCTCGATGGCGTACAAGCAGGGGAGGCTGAGGAACTGAACGCATGGGTGGCCTAGAGAACCTCCGCGTCTTGCTCGTGGACGACAACCAGCACATGCGCGCTATCGTCATGACGGTGCTGGCCGGCGTCGGCGTGCGCAATGTGCGCGAGACGCGCGACGGGGCCGAAGCGCTGGAGGCGCTGCGCGACTGGGCGGCTGACGTGGCCATCGTCGACTTCCAGATGTTCCCGATCGACGGGGTGGAGTTCACCCGGATGGTCCGCAACGCGCCGGACAGCCGCAACCCTTACCTGCCGATCGTGATGATGACCGGCCACTCGGAGAAGACGCGGGTGGTGGAGGCGCGCGACGCCGGCGTGACCGAGTTCGTGGCCAAGCCGCTGACCGCCCGCTCGGTGCTGGAGCGGCTGCAAGCGGTGATCTACCGGCCCCGCCCCTTCGTCCGCTCGGCCAGCTATTTCGGCCCCGACCGGCGCCGGCGCGACGATCCGGCCTACCACGGCCCCTGGCGCCGCGCCGCCGACAACGGCAAACCCCCCGCCGGCCGCGCCGCCACCAGCACCGGCGAAGACCAACTGCAGTGGGACGAGGCCTGAGGGCTTTCGGGGCGCTTATCGCCTGATGCAGGATTTTACCGCAGAGGTCGCAGAGAGAAGCGCGGAGCGCGCAGAGTCCGATCGATGACGGCATCCGCAGCTCGCTCGAGAGCCCGAGGCCTTCTCTGCGCGCTCAGCGCTTCCCTCTGCGACCTCCGCGGTGATCCTTACCTCGCCCAGCTCAGACACCGGCGGCGTAGTCCTCATCCGGCCAGCGCTTGTGCACCCAGAACCAGTCGGCGGGGCGGCGGCGTATCCGCTCCTCCACATAGGCGTTGATGGCGGCGACGCCGGCGTACACGTCCGCGTCGCGCTCGCCGGTGTTGGTCAGCGGGATCGGCTCGTCGACGATCACCCGGAAGCGCGCCTTGGGCAGGCGCTCGACCCACATCGGCTGCAGCATGGCGCCGAAGCGCAGCGCCACCCGCGTCGGCGCGCCCGCCGTATGCACCACGCGGCCGAAGAACGGCGCGGCGACGCCGCTGTTGAACTTCTGGTCGTTGAGGAAGGAGACCGACTGGCCCTCCTTCAGGGTCTCGAGCAGTTCGCGCGAGCCGATCCCGCCCTTGGGGGCGAACAGGGTCACGCCGTAGCGCGCCCGGGTCTCGATGATGCGCCGGTCGATATAAGGGTTGTTGGCGGCGCGGTAGGTGACGCGGCAGGGCACGCCGGCGTCGACGATCGCCGCCGCCATCACCTCCCAGTTGGCGAAATGGCCGGAGATCAGGATGACCGGCTTGTCGGCGGCGGCGATGGCCAGCAGGCGCTCGCGGCCCACCACCTCCACCCGCCCCTGGGCCGGGGTCAGCCGGTGGGTCAGCGGAAATTCGAAGAAGGTGCGCCCGACCCCGTCCCATTGGGCGCCCAGCAGGGCCGCGCGCTGGGCCGCCGTCCAGTCCGGAAAGGCCAGCTCGATGTTGCGGGCGGCGATCCGGGCCGAGCGGGTGTAGGGGCCGAGCCGGCGGAACAACCATCCGCCCACCGCCGAAACGCGGTCGATCGGAAACAGGCCCGCGACGGCGCGCGCGGCGTCGAAGGCCAGAGCCTCCAGACGCCAGGTCAGGTTACGCGAAAACGAGGGGCGCCGATCGGCCATGGCCTTGGATTATTCAGTTGCGCTCCGCCTCGCAACGCAGCGAAGCCGTCCGAACGCAGCAAGGCTTGGCGGTGTGTCCAAAGTCACGCATCCCCGCGCCATGCGTGCTGCTAATCCTTTGCCTTCGTTCGCCTTCGCCCTGCTTCTCGCGGCGCCCGCCGCGCCGCCTCCCGCTACGCCGCGATGACCGTCACGCCTTCGCCCTCGCGGACGAAGACACAGGGCGCGCCGGGCACGGGTTCGAAGCCGTCCGGCGCGGGCTCGCCGGCCCCCAGCATCAGCCGTCCGCCGGGCGCCAGGGCCTGCTCCAGCCGCGTCAGGGTCGACGCGCGGGCGTCGGGCGCGAAGGCCGAGACCACGTTGCGGCAGACGATCAGATCGTAGCCGCTGTCGACCTGGAAGGGGTCGATCAGGTTCAGCCGCATCCAGCGCAGCCGCTGGCGCAGGGCGGGCGACACGCGCCAAGCCTCTTCGAGTTCTTCGAAATGGCGCAGCAGCCGGCGGATCGGCAGCCCGCGCTGGACCTCGAAATGGGTGTAGACGCCGGCCTGGGCCTTCTCGAGCGCGGCGGTGCTGAGGTCGGAGGCCAGGATCTCGATCGGCGGCAGCGGCTGTTCGGCCTCGTCCACCAGCATGGCCAGGGAGTAGGCTTCCTGGCCCTGGCCGCAGCCGGCGCTCCACACCCTGAGCCCCTCGGGCTTGCCCTTGGCCAGCGCCGGCAGGACGACCGCGGCGAGCGCGTGGAACGCCTGCCGGTCGCGGAAGAAGGCGGTCTCCTGCACGGTCATCGCTTCGACCACCGCGCGCGCCAGGGCGCCGGACGGCTCTTGCATGACCCGCTCGATCACCTCCGACACCGAGGCCAGCCCTTCGCGCCGGGCGAGCGGCGCCAGGCGGGTCTCGACGAAGAAGCCGCGTTCGCCGGTCAGCATCAGACCCGAACGGACCCGCACCAGGGCGCAGAGGAAGTCGAGGTCGGCGGCGTTCACAACAGGCCCGCCTCGCTGAACTTGGCCACCACGATCTCGCCGTCGAACGGCTTCATGATGTACTCGTCGGCGCCGGCGTCCAGCGCCTCGCGGATGCGCTCGGCCTTGTTCTCGGCGCTGCAGAACACCACCGCCGGCTCGCCGCCGCCCGGCTCCTGGCGCAGGCGCTTGAGGAATTCCAGGCCGTCCATCATCGGCATGTGCCAGTCGAGCAGGACCGCATCGGGCATGGCCCCGCGGCAGACGGTCAGCGCGTCGGCGCCGTCCACCGCTTCGATGATTTCGAAGTCGAGGCTCTCCAGGATGCGGCGCGCCACCTTGCGCACCACACGGCTGTCGTCGACGACGAGGCAGGTCTTCACGCTTCGATCCCCTCGCATGCTTCAGCTTCGGGTGGGAAAACCCGCTGGACGCATGATGGGAGGACGCGGTTAAGGAGCCGTTTGAACCTTCGAATTATTCAGGGCAATTTTGCAGCGCGGTTAACCCGACGTTAAGCGGGGCAGCGCGCGCGCAGCACCACCCTGCCCTCGCCGGTCACCGCGTCGACCCGCCCGCCGGCGGCCTTGAGCAGGGCGTGCAGGTAGTAGGCCTGCACCCAATAGCCGCCGAGCCCTTCGGTCAGGGCCTCGCCGCGCAGCCCCTGCTGGGTCTCGGCCCGGAGCCGGGCGCGCGGGCTGGTCGCCTCCACCGACATCAGGATGTCGCTCCCTTCGCGGTGCGCCGAGACGCGGACCTGGCCGCCGGTCGGAACCGCGTCGCCGCCGATCTGGGCGAGGTTCAGCATGGCCCGCGCCGAGGGCTTGTTGAACACGGGCAGCTCGACCGCCCAGTCCAGCTGGGCCCGCACATAGCTGTAGACGCTCTCGGCGAGCCGGCGCAGGTCCTCGGCCGCGAAGTCCTCGGCGGTGTTGGAGGCGCCGAAGGCCACGCGCGAGAAGGTGACCAGCGCCACCGTCTTCTGGGCCGAGGCCTTGATCAGGTTCATGGCGTCGGCGCGCATGTCGGCCATCGAGGGGTCCTCGAGCAGGTCGAAACCCGAGATGATCGCGGACGCCGGTGCGATCAGGTCGTGGCAGAGCCGCCCGGTGAGCTGGGCGGCCAGCTCGGGCGCGCTGACGGCTTCGCCCGCGGCGGGCTCCAGGCCCAGCGCCTTGGACCATTCGCCGTCCGCCTGGGCTGTCGGGGCTTGGGGATCGCTCAGGGCTGTCTCCTCGAATACAGATGCACGCGCCGATGCAGGCGTGGGCCATGGCTAATCCCGCCCGCGGTATGCCACAAGGGCGCATGCCGCAGGATCACACCATCGACACCTTCCTGGAGCCCGGGGTGCTGGTGCGCCATCCCGGCCAGCCGGACTGGGGCGTCGGCCAGGTGCAGTCGGTGGATGGCGCGCGCGTCACCGTCACCTTCGAAGAGGCCGGCAAACAGGTGCTCGACGGACGCGAGGTGCGGCTGATCTATCTGGGGCCGGATCCGCGCGGCGACGGGCACGGGCTCTGACCATCCGGGGACGAGCGGACGCTCAATGGCCCCAACTCAATGGCCCCAATTCAATGACCCTGGTCGTCGTCGTAGCCGCGGCGCGAGGAATAGAAGGCCAGTCCCATCAGGCCGAAACCGAGCACCAGGCTCAGCACCACGCCCAGCCCCAGGGCCACATAGCCGTGCACGCTGATCGGCGCATTGCCGGACATGCGCCAGGCGACGGCGAAGCCCCACACCGCGAAGGCGAGCAGGCTCATCAGGGTCACCGTCAGCAGCCAAAATCCCCAGCCCAGCCGCAGCGGTTTCATGGGTTTGTCTCCGGACGGGTCGCTGCCCGCAGCCCCCTATGTCGGCCCGGCCGCGCCCTGGTGCAACCGGGAAGCGGGGGGCGGATGCGCAAAAGCGCGGCGGATCGACGCGAAACCACGCGGTCAACCGCGCTTAACCTAATTCTTTCTTGCCGTTAGAGGCGTCAGCCGCCATGGTCGGCGGATCGGGACTCGACGCCGACGGGGGGCGAGACCGAGCTTGACCGTTTGTTCGCCTGTCCAGTTCCTGCCCCTTGGAGCCGCCCGGTTGCTCCATCGCGCACAGCCCACGGGGACCGATGCCCAACTTCGATCCGCGCCGCTCTTTCGACCCTAGGGAAACGCCCTCGCGCATCCCGCCCCTGGTCGCCGGCGCCGTCGCCGTTGTCGCCGCGGCCGGATGCGGCGTGGGCCTTTCCCTGCTCCTGTCGCCGCAGGACGCGACCAAGCCGCAAGCCAGGTTGCTGACGCCGCAACAGGCCAAGGCGCTGGAGCACCAGGCCTTCGCCTCGGCCGAAACCCGCCCGGGGCTGGCCGCGCCGGTCTCCATGCCGGTGAAGGTGCAGTCGGGCGAGACCCTGCAGGCCGCGGTCCAGCGCACCGGCGTCACCGCCGACGAAGCCAAAAGCGTCGTGCAGACCCTGGCCAGCGCCATCGACACCATCCACATCAAGGCCGGCCTCGCCTTCCAGGCCGTGGTCGCCGCGCCGCGCGATCACCGCGGCCCGATCCGCCTGATCGGCCTTTCGATGAAGACCGGGCCGGCGACCGCCGTGACCCTGTCGCGCACCTTCGACGGGGCGCTGAAGCTGCGGGAGCTCGAGGAGAAGGTCCGCGACGAGACCACCGTCGCCTCGGGCCATATGTCGGGCTCGCTGTACGAAAGCGCGCTCAAGGCCGGCGCCGACAGCCGCATGGTCGCCGAAGCGGTCAAGCTGTTCAGCCACAAGATCGACTTCGCCCGCGACATCCACCCCAGCGACGAGTTCAAGCTGGTGTTCGACCGCAAGGTCACCGAAACGGGCCGTACGGTCGAGACCGGCGACCTGCTCTATGCCGAGCTGGGCGCCAAGGGACAGACCACCCGCTTCTACCGGTTCGACGACGCCGGCCATGTCGACTACTTCGACGAACTCGGCAAGAACATCAAAGGCTTCCTGCTGCGCACACCGCTCGACGGCGCGCGGGTGACGTCGAGCTTCGGCATGCGGCTGCATCCTCTGCTGGGCTACACCCGGATGCACGAGGGCATCGACTTCGGCGCGCCGACCGGCACGCCGGTATTCGCCGCCGGCGCCGGCGTGGTCAAGGAAGTGCGCTGGGCCGGCGGCTACGGCCACTGGCTGAAGATCGAGCACCAGGGCGGCTGGGCCACCGGCTACGGCCACCTGTCGCGCTACGCCTCGGGCCTGCGGGTCGGCGAACACGTGGCCCAGGGCCAGGTCGTGGCCTATGTGGGCTCGACCGGCATGTCCACCGGACCGCACCTCCACTATGAGGTGATGCAAGGAAACAAGAAGCTGAACCCGACCAGCGCCAAGGTGCCGCAAGGCGTCATCCTCGGCGGACGTGAGCTGCTGGCCTTCCGGACCCAGAAGGCCCGGGTCGACGCCCTGCTCGGCAAGGCCGGCGGCGATGGCGCCGCGGCCCCGGTCGACCTGGCCAGCCTATCCCTGCGCGGCCGCGAAGGCCTGGGCGGCGGCGGGTCCAAGGGGCGGTAGGCGCCGCGGAAATGAAGCGGCCTCACGCTTCACGCTTCGGCGTCCGCGCCGTTTGAGATTCACCACCAAGCACACCAAGAACACCAAGAACACCAAGGGCGCTTTGCGCCCGCTCATCCCTCCCCTTGCGACAAGCGCCCGCGCACGTCGTGCGCCTTGGTGTCCTTGGTGGTTCCCCCTTCAATCCGTCCCGCGGTTTGAGCGCGTTGAGTCAGGCCAAACCAAACGCATAGCTCGTCACCCTCGGGGCAAGCACGAGGGCGACGGAGGGAAAAGCTATTCCAGCCAACAGACCTGGTTAAGGGACCGTTGATCTCAAGGGCGGTCGTGAACCTGATCCAGGCGTTCAAGCAGCCGGGTAGCCTTGTGGGACCACAGGCCCGCCCGTGAGATCAATTCGTGTCCGCGGTCGGCGATCGTCTGAGCTCCGCCGGACGCCAGCGCCGAGTCCACGGCTTCGGCCAGGGAGGCCGGCCTGCTACGGTCGAAGAACTGCATGCCGCCGTTCGCTTCGAACTCTGATTCCAGCAACGGTCCGTAGTCGGAAATGACGACTGCGCCCGCCGCCATGGCCATCATGGCGCGTTCGCTCGCGCCATTTGCGGCGTTCAGATTGAAGACAGCGCGGGACTGACCGTAAATCTCGTTCAGGTCGGTCACGTTCAGATTGTCCAGGTAGGTGATATGAGATTGCTCCCCGAGGCGATCCTTCCAACCCGTGCCGCAAATCAGGCTCGGCAGACCAAGGCTGGCCAGCGTTTGAGCGAATTGCAGGCGATCATACTGGCGGACGAAGAGACCGATACGGGCCATGATATTGGAAATGTGCTCATCGAAGCGGACCTCCAGCCCTGTGTCGGCGAGGGTGGCTTGATAGGCCTCGAACAGGTCAGCCCGCTCATCGGCCAGCAGGCGTCCAACCACGCCATCAACCAGGCTGTAGGCTGGCGTGCCCTTGGCGTCGTTCCACCAGATCTCGGGCTCGCCAAGCCAGGTCATCGCCACGGTGGTCAGGATCGGACGATCCTCAATCGCCAATCGGTCTGTGCTCACGGCGTTGACGCCGGGCAGCATCGCCATATCGGTCGCCTGACAGCCCATCAGCCTGGCGAAGCGCGCATGGGATGGTGAGGCGCTGATCTGGATGCGACGCCGAATGGCGGTGCTGAACCGCTTGAACTGGTAGACGGGATGATCGACGTCCCAGCCGACGAACCCGCATCCTGCGGCGTCATAGATGGATTGCCCATGGCGGGTGAGAAGATCGGCGCCGCCTGAGCCAAAGGAAACGACCCAATCCGCCCCGGTTGCGGCTATGCGCTGAGCGACATCCTCCGCCATTTGCGGTCCTGCGAACGACGCCCATTCTACGCCGGCGCCGCATTCGGCGAGGGCCTGGGCCAATGACCCCGACATTTCGGTCAGAACATCGTTTTGGGACACGCCCCGGCACACCAGGATGTTCATCTCGACGGCTCAATTCCACGGTTCAGGCGCTTCATTGAAGCATGCACCACGGTCGCCGGCGTCACACCGGGAACTTGCGGTTCGCTATCCCCGCTTCCGGGGCGGCGATGAGCGGATCAGACCTTAGTGCCCCTGGAACAGGGACAGGATGATCGACGGGGTCTGGTTGGCGATCGACAGGGATTGGGCGCCGAGCTGCTGCTGAACCTGAAGCGCGGTCAGCCGGGCGCTCTCAGCCGCCACGTCCGCGTCGACCAGGCCGCCGACGCCGACCGTAAGCGCGTCCGACAGGGTGGTGACGAAGCTGGCGTGCGCCGAGACCTGGCTGCTCTGCGCGCCCAGGCTGGCCAGGGCCGAGTTCACATTGGCGACCGAGCTCTCCACCAGGGTCAGCATGCTGCTGGCGGCGGTCGTCGTGGAGACGTTGGAGCCGGGCGGCACGGTGATGGTCGGCCCTCCGAGCGTCAGGTTGAGGCCGGTCAGGGTGATGGTGGAAGTGGCGTCGGCGTTGGCCATGAAGCCGATCCCGGAGGTCAACGACCCGTCGAGCAGGTTCGAGCCGCCGAAGGTGGCCGCCGAGACCGTCTGCTGGATCTGCTGGAGCGTCGATTGGAAGTTGGCGTTGAGGGCGGCGAGGCTCGCGGTGTTCTGCGAGGTGTCCGTGGCGCTAAGGGCTTCGCTCTTCAGGCTGTTGAGGAGGTTCGACACCGTCTGTCCGGCGGAGATGGCCACGTCCGAAATCGACTGCGCCCGGTTCAGCCCGTCCGTCACCGCCGACAGGGCCTGGATGTCGGATCGCTGCGACTGGGCCACCGAATAGACCGAGGGATTGTCCTTGGAGCTGGCGACCTTGAGCCCGCTGGAGACCTGGGCGTTCACCGTCGCCAGGGTGTCGGTGGTCTGGTTGAGCGCCGCCAGGGCGGCCATGGCCGCGGAATTGGTGTTCACATTCAGAGTCATACGTTTTTCCTTCGCTCCCGTGCGCCGTTCTCGGCGCGGGATGGAGGACGCATGCGAAAGCGCGCCGCCCCATCAAGGGCGACGTTAACCATAAGATGGTGTCCAGACCGTTAACCATAACAACGGTCGAACGCTGGCCGCCGAGCCCTCAGGCCTTCGCGTTGATCACCTGCCCCGCGGCATAGTCGGGGCTCTGGCTCATCTTCGCCGCCTGCTCCCGCGGCAGCTCCATCAAGAGTTCGCCCGTGGCGCGGTCGAACAGCTTGTAGGTGTAGTCCTCACCGCCGTTGGTGGGTTCGACCACCAGGCGAAGAGGCTGGTCCGCCGCACTGGTCTGCGGCTGCGGGACAGCCTTGGCCGGAGCGGAGGATGTCGGCGCGGAGGATGTCGGGGCGCTGGCGCCGCCGTTGCCGCTTCCGCGGCGGTCGGCGGTGGTCGAGGGTGAGCTGACAACTATCTTTACTGGATCGGTCATCTCCGTGTTCACCGGGCGATGAGGCCCGGAGCCTCTTCTGATCCGAGAGCGGCGCGCGGGGGTTGGCCCCGCGCGCCGTCCGGAAGCGGTCCGTGCCCGTTTAGTGGAACAGGCTGAGCAGGGCGCTCGAAGACGAGTTGGCGATCGAGAGCGCCTGGATACCGAGCTGCTGCTTGGTCTGCAGTGCGGTGAGGCTGGCGCTTTCCTTGGCCACGTCCGCATCCACCAGGTTGCCGACGCCCGTGGTCAGGGTGTCCTGCAGCGAGCTGACGAAGGACAGCTGGGTCTGGAGGGCGTTGACACCGGTGCCGAGCTTGGCCACGGC
>FTAG01002330.1_pt1 | contig 10422 bp, 12 predicted proteins | sample 1638911 | NCBI WGS metagenome assembly FTAG01 (sample SAMEA3914813, study PRJEB12502) | metagenome | biome: forest; material: soil | place: Canada | collected 2011-07-07 | depth 0.3 m
GCGCGGCCTCGCGCCCGTCGGCGTCTATTTCACCGCGGTCGAACTTCTTCTTCTTCTCCTCGTCGCCGAGGATGTCGAAGGCGGCCGAGACGCGCTTGAACCGGTCCTCGGACTTGGCGTCGCCGGGGTTCTTGTCCGGGTGAAGCTCCTTGGCCAGCTTGCGGAACGACTTGCGGATCTCGTCCGCACTCGCGCCCCGGCTGACGCCGAGTTCCTGATACGGGTCTTGCGCCAAAGGGCCCTCACTTCGCCTCCTCGTCGGGATGGCGGTCTCACCGCATCACTTAGGTGATTGCGGCTGGGGCGCAACCCGGATTGTGATATTTATGACACAGACACGGGGCGGGCGGCCGTCGCCATGCCCGGCGAACCCGGCTAAGCTCGTCCGACGCCTGGGAGGGGACCCCATGGATATCGGACGACTGCTGTTCTCGCCGGAGGGCCGGATCGGCCAGCGGGACTTCTGGATCGGCTTCCTGATGCTGTTCGTGTTCGGGATCCTGATCCATGCGGTGCTGCTGGTGGGGCACCTGATCTGGCTGCTGTCGATCTATTGCTGGATCTGCCTGTACTCCAAGCGACTGCACGACATGGGACATTCCGGTTTCGCCCAACTGTGGACCTACGTGCTGGATGTGCTCCTGGTGGTCGTGCTGATCGTCGGCGGCCTCGGCAGCGTGCTCGCCGCCATCTTTTCGGGCGGCCATTTCGGCTGGGGCCTGCTGGCCGGCGGCATGACCCTCATCGTCCTGGCCGGCTTCGCCTGGTTCCTGATCCGCCTCGGCTTCGTGCTGTGGGTCGGCCTGTCGCCGGGCCAGGCCGGCGACAATCGCTACGGACCTGTTCCCCTGCGCTGAAGCTGCGGCTTCAAGCTTGCTCCGTCCCCGTCAAACGCCGCCGCGACGTCCCGCGCTGGCACGATGATGGGAAGGCGCCATGCAGTTCGGGTTCGACGGGTCGGGACGCCGAGGGAACCGGCATGACGGGACCGGCGGCGAAGCCGACGCCCGTGAACTCCTGCCGCTGGCCGCCCTGGCCGCCGACGCCGGCCCCGCGGGGCTGACCGGGACGATCCAGGCCGGCGCGCCACGCGCCGGGCGCCTGATCGCCTATGCCGACCTGCTGCGCGAGATCGCCCGCCGCAGCGGTCAGGTGGAGATGCTGGCGAGAGCCGCCTCCGCCGCAGGCCGCGCCCGCCGCGAAGCCGGAAACGACAGCGTCCTGCAGGCCGCCGCCCTGCTGGCGCTGGCCGATGTCCAACGCCTTGGATTCCTGCTGTTCGCCGACGCCGAGGCCGCCGACGATGCGCGCGCCCAGGCCGAAGCGGCGCTGGCCCTCAGCCCCTCGCCGCGCATCGCCGTGCGGGCCAGGGCGCTGCTGACCCAACTGAAGGGCGCGCTCGCCCTCGCCGCCGGCGATCGGGCCGCCGTGCTCGCCGCGGCCGACATGCTGGAGGTAGCGCACAAATCGGCCACGGCGCTGAAGGCCTCGCCGGCCGAGAGCGCCGCCTTCCTGATCGATCGGGCAGACCTGTTGCTGGGCCTCGGCGTCGTCGGCCAGGACCGCGCCATGCTCGCCTCGGTCGAGACGGCGCTGGCCGCGCTGGCCGCCAGCCTCGATCCCGATCGCCTGCCCCTGAGCTGGATGCGGGCCGAGACCCTGCGCGGCCAGGCGCTGACGGCGCTGGGCGAAGTCGCCGGCGACGCCGCCTCGATCGCCGAGGGCGTCGCCGCGCTCAAGGCCGCGGCGGCGGCGGCCTCGCCGCAGCACTCGCCGCTCGACGCGGTCCGGGCCGGCCATGCGCTGGGCCTGTCGCTGCAGGCCATGGGCGAGGCCTGCGACGAGGAGGTGCTGTTCGACCGCGCCGTGCAGGCCTTCTCGCCGGCGCTGCAGGCGCTGGATCGGGCGCCCCACCTGCCCTATCGCGCCATCGTCGCCCATGACGCCGCCGTCTGCCTCGCCCGCCGGGCCGAACGGCGCGGCGACCTCAAGGCGCTGGAGCAGGCCGAAGCCGCCTTCCGCGAGGCGCTCAAGACCCGCAACGCCGCCGCCGATCCGCTGGCCTGGGCGGTGACCCAGGTGGCGCTGGCCCGCATCTATGAGGCCCAGTCGGCGCTCCGCCCCGATACCGGCGAACGGGCCGACGCCGCCTTCGCCCTGACCTCGGCCCTCGACGTGTTCAGCGAACGCGGTCTGCGCACCCTGTCGGCCGCGGCGCTGTCGGCGCTCGACCGGCTGAAGGAGCGGGTTTAGGGCGTGGGTGCATAAGCAACGCGCGGCGATCTGCCAAAAGCGGACGTCTCGAACAGTCGTGAGAGGCGGTGAGTCGCCGAATTGCGTGGCCCCGGCGTGTCAACTAGGCTCGCCTCCCGACTGAGGAGTTGAGCGTTGAAGGGGCTTATCAGAAGTCCGGAAAATGTTTTCGGTGCATTTCTAAGGGGAGCCGCGTGGCTCGGCTGCGCCGTTGGTATTCCGATCGGGGGCTCCGCCGAAGCAATGATATTCAAAAGCGCGCGCACGGCACCGGAGTTCTGGCAAGACAACCTATGGCTTGGAGTGACCGCACTTGGTTTGCTCTTTGTCGGAGGCACATTCAACGCCATCAGCGCCGCGCTCTACAAGATGGCATACGACAACGTGAAATGATCTCAAGTTTGGGTGACGTCGTATCAATTTCCATAATAGCGCGGCGAACTACGTCATGACGGTTTGGCCAAGTGTCCGCGGGACCTGCGTCTCCTAGAAGTGCAACGCCGCCTTCGCTTCGGCCGGTAGGCGGGCGATTACATTGAGATAGGCCGAAGCCGTAGCGTCAGGCGCGCGCCGGCCCTGTTCCCAGCCCTGCAGCGTGGCGAGCGGAATCCGGTAGGCCTCGGCAAATTCGCTCTGCGACATATGCAACTCCTCGCGGATCGCCCGCACGTCGGGAAGCTCGACGATACGCACGCGGGCGCCGGTCCCCTCGCCCTTGGCGTGCGCGACGGCTTCCCTCATGCCCTCGATCAGCTCTTTGCCCAGCTTGCTCATGACCCACTCCTTTCAGACCGTCCCTGCCGCTTCAATTCGGCGGCGAGCGCGGTCAATGTCCGTTTCTCGTCAGGCGTCAGATCCTCGCGGGCTGCCTTGGCGTAAACGGTGATCAGGTAGAGCGGCGACCCCATGTCGTAGTAGTAATAGATCACCCGAACGCCGCCGCGCTTGCCCGTGCCTTGACGGCCCCATCTGACTTTGCGGAGGCCACCGGTCTCGGGGATGACGTCGCCCGCCTCCGGATTGGCCGCTACAAAGTCCACGAACTCGGCCCGCTCGTCGTCGCCCCACACCTTCGCCGCGGCTCGCAGGAAGGTGGTCAGCTCGACGACGGTGAGGAGCCTGGTCCACATTCATGGACTATACGTCAATGACTGAGTGAAAGCCAGGAGAGTTATACGTCATTGACGCATGACCGGGTCGCGCAAGCCAACTCGCAAACGCCCAGGACCGGTGAGGAGAGTGGTGACGACCGCGAGGCGCGCGGCCCAGCCCTCCACGTCGTGTGGCCTGTCTGCCCCGCCGCTCAAGCCGCCGCGACGTCCCCCGTCGTGCGGCGCATGCGCCAGAACCGCATGGTGCGGAGCGCCGTGTCCTTGGGCAGGTCGGCGTAGAGCTTGCCGTACTCCTGCGCCCGCGACATGGCCTGGCCGGGTTCGAGGATCAGCACCGCGAAGGTCAGGAACAGGGCCCGGTCGAAGTCCGCCGCCCGGCAGATGATGGCCAGGGCGTCGAGCTGGCGCTGATCGACGATCCGGCGGGCGGTGTGGAAGTCGATGTCGGACAGTTCGCACAGGGCGATCAGGAACTTGGTGCGCTCGTTGTGGCGCAGGAAGCCGGCCAGGATCTGCGGGCTGATCGCCCCACGCGACCTCAGCGCCCGCACCTGGGCCTCGGCCTGGGCGTAGTCGGCCGGCAGGGCGCCGTCTCGCGCAGCCAGGCGCTTTCGCCCGACCGCCAGCGCCGCCTCCAGCTCAGCCGGATCGAGGGCGGCGTTGCGGGCCATGATCTGCTCGCGCAGGCGCGCTTCGACGATGAAATACATCTCGTTGAGCAGGTCCACCGGCAGGTCGTGCCGGTCGATCACCGCCTCGTGCAGGGCCGGGTTCTCCGCCGCCCGGTCGACCATGGTCTCGGACGCCTGGCGCGACAGGGGCGCAGACGGGTTGACCAGCAGCGCGCCCAGGGTGGCGTCGTCGGCGCGGGCCACGATCACGTCCGAGATGTCGGTGGTCAGGTCGCTGCGCCCGGAGATCGCGCGCAGGTGCGCCTGCCCCCGGACCCTGGCGATGGCCACGAGGTCGGCTTCGTCGAGCGCCTTCGACCGCGCCAGGATCGGTCCCGCCACGCCGACGTCGTCGGCGGCCAGGGTGCGGACCAGGCGCTGTGGGGCGCGCGGCGCGTCGGCGAGGCGTCCGGCCAGTTCGGCGCGGATCTCCTCCTCCATCTCGGCCGCGAGGACGCCCATGACGCCGTCGAAGGCCTGCATCTCGCTGGGGCTGTGGGCTTCGGCGCCGACGAAGAACAGGTCGGTCACCTCGCGCAGCAGTTCCCGCCGCTTGGCGCTGGAGGGCTCTTGCGCCAGGGCGATCAGGTCGGCCAGCTTGCTGACGGGTGATCCGCTCATTGGCCGTCCGCCGGTTGCAGGGGGTTCTGGGTCTTGCCGTTCGCGGTGGTCGTCCGCCGGATCGGATCGGATGTCGCAGGCTGGCTGAGGTCCGCGGTGGCGCCGAAGAACTGCGGCGGAAGCGGAATGGGATCCGGTTCGATCCCATAGTCGCGGTGCACCGAATAGTGATGCGGGCCGGTCTCGGCCGGGTTTTGAGCGACCTGGTTTTGAGCGACCTGGGCCGGCGCGGCCGGCGCAGACTGTTGCGGCGCGGGGGGCGGATCGTAGATCGAGCTCAGCTGAGCCGGAGCGGGTCGGTTCGGCCCTGGCGCATCGGGACTCGGCTGCCCGATCGGCGGCACGAAGGTCCACCCCCGCGGGGCCTGAGCAGATTGCTGCTGGGCCGGCGGCTGGGCCACGGGCGCATAGCCGGTCGGCCTATAGGCGCCGCGCGCCGGGGCGTAGGCGGACTGCGCCGGTCGCGTGGGAGCCGCCGGAGCGTCGACCTTGCCGCTCCACGACAGCTTCGGGCCCGTGAGCGACGGGGCCGGACCGGCGGCGGACGGGACAGCCGCAGAAGCGTGACGGGTCTCGCCGCCATAACGATCATAGGCCTGCATGCCGCTGTAGCGGACCGGCCCGGCCGGCTGGGCCAAACCGGCGTAGGGCGGGGGCGGTAGGGCGCCGGGCGCCGCCGGCTGCGCGTAGGCCGGCTGGCTATAGGCGCTTTGGGCGAGCGCCAGTTGGGCGGTCATGGCGGGGGCCAGGACGACGCCCAGCGCCGCCATCAGACGCAGAGCCGTCTGCATGCGTGAGTCCAAGAGCCCGCCTCCGAAGGAATCGGAGGAACCATACCCATGCGCGATTAACCCGCGCCTAACGGGTCGAACCTCAGCGCCCGCGCCAGGTCTTCAGGAGCATCCGCTCGCCCAGATTGAGCAGGGCGTTGAGCCCAGCCCCGAGCGCGCCCAGCACCACCAGCGCCGCGAACATCTCGGCGATGCGCAGCTGGTGCTCGCTCTCCAGGATACGCCAGGCCAGCCCCTGGGAATCGCCCGAGCCGGCGACGAACTCCGCCACCACCACCCCGACGATGGCCAGGCCGCCGCCCACCTTCACCCCCTGCAGCAGGTGCGGCACGGCCGAGGGGATGTAGAGATGGGTCAGCCGCCGCCAGCGGCCGGCGTCGTAGAGGTCGAACAGCCGCTCCAGGTCCGGATCGGCGGCGGCGAGGCCGGTGGCCAGGCCGGAATAGATCGGGAAGAAGGCGACCAGGGCGCCAAGCGCTGTCAGGGCCCGCCCCGGATGGTCGAGGCCGGCCCAGATCACGAACAGGGGCCCCAGCGCGACCACCGGCGTGACCTGGATCACCGCCGCCAGCGGGCCGAAGGCGCGGCGGAACATCGGGCTGAACCCGCCGAGGAGCGCGAGGGCGGACCCGGCCGCCAGGGCGAAGACCAGGGATACGAACGCCGCCCAGAGGGTGGTGAGCGCCGACTGCACCAGGATCGGATACCGCTCGCCGATGGCGACCGCGATGGCCGACGGCGAGGGCAGCAGATAGACCGGGATGTTCGAGAGCCGGCACGCCGCTTCCCAGCCGCCGAGCAGGAGGGCCACCAGCACGAGCGGCGGCAGGACGGCGGCCAGGGTCCTGGGCGGCGACCTCATGCGGCGCCCCGCTCCGCCATGGCGCGTTCGAGATCGGCCGAGACCCGTTCGGCGGCGGCGCGGAATGCCGCGCCAGTGCGGAACTGGGTGGGCCGCGGCATGGCCGCATCGACGAGGGTCTCGCCCGCCGACCGGCCGGGACCCGGGCTCATCACCACCACGCGCGCGGCCATATAGACCGCCTCCTCGACGTTGTGGGTGACGAAGACGATGGCCGGCCGGGTCTCGGTCCACAGGGTCAGCACGTCGTCGGCGAGGCGGCGGCGGGTGATCTCGTCCAGCGCCGCGAAGGGCTCGTCGAGCAGCAGCAGCCTCGGCCGGGTGACCAGGGCGCGCGCCAGCGACACCCGCATGGCCATGCCGCCGGAGAGCTGCGCCGGCTTGAGCCGGGCGGCCTGCCCCAGGCCGACACGGATCAGGGCTTCCTCGGCCCGCGCCAGGGCTTCCATCCGCGGTACGCCGGCCAGGGTCAGCGGCAAGGCCACGTTGGCCGCGGCGCTGGTCCACGGCATCAGCGTCGGCGCCTGGAACACCACCGCGGTCTCGCCGCGTCCCGGCGTGCGGGCGACCTCGCCGCGCGCCGGCTGCTCCAGCCCGGCCAGCAGCCGCAGCGCCGTCGACTTGCCGCAGCCCGACGGCCCCACCAGGGCGACGATCTCGCCGGCCTGCAGCGACAGGTCGAACGGCCCCAGCGCCGGCCGCCCGGCGTAGGCGACCTCGACGCCCTTGAGCGCGGCGACCTCAGCCACGGCCCTGGTCCAGGAAGGCGTCCAGCAACGGCGACATCGGCTCGGCGAAGGGATTCACCACCGTGACGCCCCGCCAGCGGAAGCCGGGGTGGAGGTCTTCGCTCAGCAAAAGATCGCACCTTGCCTCGGCAGCAGCCGCCATGACGACGGCGTCCCAGATCGAGAGGTGATGGCTCGCCACCAGATCCATGGCCGCGGAGATCCCAGCTGTTGTCGTCTCAACGACCAGTGTGCGGCTGATCCAGAGATCGGCGATCCGACGCGTTTCAAGCGGATCCAGCCCACCCTTACGGAGCAGGACATTGAACAACTCTCCAATGACCTGGACGGGAAGCACGAGGCTTTGAGACGCCGCGCGATCGATGACCCAGCGCGCCCTTAGCTTGCGTTCCAGGTCGCCCAGCCCCTCGGCATAGACCAACACATTGGTATCGAGAGCTGCACGCACCTTAGTCGTCGTACGCGTCGTCTCGATTGAACTTGCCGAGGTTCAGGGTCGGCCTCGATTTCAAATGCTCGATGAGGCGCTCGTGCGCGTCCCTCCGGGCGGCTTCCTTCGCTGCGTCGTCGTCCGCATCATCTATGGGGAGCATCTTCGCCACCGCCCGCCCGTGACTGGTGACGATATAACTGCGGCCTTCCTCGCGGACACCGCGCAACAGCTCGGAGAAGCGGCGGTTGGCTTCCGCAGCGGGGACGGTCTCGATCGGCCAGGGTTTAGAAGTAGACATATTCACTACTTTCTAACACGGTGCGTCACCAAGCGACAGGGCGATCAAGCCCGCCACATAGACCAATTGTGTCGAGCACAGCCCTCACTCGCCAGATCTACGTTCGTACAATTCTGCGCGGCTCCAGGACGCTATTGATGCCCCCTTCGTAGTCCGCCAATGCTCTTTCAGCGCCTCCCAGGCGGCTTGATGCGACGCCTCGTTATCCACGGGCTCCGCCAGCGCGACCGCCGCAGCGGGGATGGTCTCGACCGGCTTGGACCTCGAAGTAGTCATAATCACTACTTTCTACCACTATCGGGGCTGCGGCGGAAGTCAGGCCTTGCCGACGAACTGCAGGGTGTAGGCGTCCTTGTAAGCGAGGTCTTTGGCGTAAACGCCGAGGCCGGAGGCCAACTGGTAGAAATCCTTCCACCGGGCGTCGGTCATGGTCCCGATCGGCGCGCCATCGGCGGGCTTGACGATCCCCTAGGTCTTCATCTTCTCCCGCGCCTGGGCCAGCACGTCCGGCTTCATCTCGGGATTATCGTGCATGATCAGGGCGTCGCCAGGCGTCGCGTCGCCGTCGAGGTAGGAGGCCCAGCCGGCGGCGGTCGCCTCGACGAAGGCCTGCACCGCCTTGGGCTTGCCGGCGATCAGGCTCTCGGGCGCCAGCACCATGCCCGCATAGCCGGGATAGCCGTTGTCGGCCAGCAGCATCACCACCGGCTTGATATGGCCCTGCTGCTCCACCGTGTAGGGCTCGGAGGTGACATAGCCCTCCTGCACCGCCCGCGTGTCGGCCAAGAAGGGCGCGGCGTCGAAGGTGTAGCTGCGCACCTGCTCGTCCGAGAGGGCGTACTTGGCCTTGAGCCACAGCCAGAACGAGGTGCGGGCCGAGTCCGACAGCAGGATCGGGTGACCCTTCAGGTCGGCGAGGCCGGCGATGCCGGTGTCGGGGTGGGCCATCAGCACCTGGGGGTCCTTCTGCATCATCGCCATCACCGCCTTCACCGGCACGTGCTCGCGGGCCAGGTTCATCACCCCGAAGCCGTTGGAGCCGACCCCCATGTCGGCCGCGCCGGCGGCCAGCAGCTGGGGCACGTTCACGCCCGGGCCGCCCTGGATGATGCGGACGTCCAGCCCGCGCTTCTGGTATTCGCCCGTGGCCAGGGCCTGATAGAGGCCGCCCTGCTCGGCCTCGGCCCGCCAGTCGGTGGCGAAGCGGATCGCCGTCGCGCCGGCCGGCGCCGGAGGAACGGTCGGCCCGGCGGCCTTGGCCGGCGCCTTGGACTTGGGCGAACAGGCGGCGAGCAGAGCCAGAAGACTGAGCGAGGCCGAGCGGCGGGAGATCATGACGGGCTCCGGATGGGTCGCAGACCCTAAGCGGAGCGGTGGCGGGCGCCAACTGCTGGCATGCAATACCAACCATCGGAAAGGCTGACCAATCGCAACAGTATTCCGCACATCCCGGCGAATGCCGGGACCCAGATCATAAAGCGCAGCGGATCAAAGGACTTGGCGTCAAGACCTCATGCTGGTGCGCCATACGATCTGGGTCCCGGCATTCGCCGGGATGAGCGGGAGAGGAGTTGGGCTCAGCCGCGGTTTGATATCGAGCACCCGCCAAACCCCAAACGAGCAAAAGGACGCCGCTCGGGTCGCCCCTTGCGCCGTCCTCTCACCCAAGCGTCGCCGTGTGGGGCGGCGGCTTGCATCGCTGGCCGACGGGGCGTTCCGGGGCGGACCCTGGAGTTGACCCTGTCGATGCGGTCCGATCTTACTGCCCTGGCGGCTTGCGCCTCCCGGCCTGTCCGGCGAACCTTCCTCGTCCCGTTTCCCGCGTAAAACCCAGGTTGCCCTGGCCTCTCCCGTGGGTCGCCGTGGCGAGTTCCCTTCGACAAATGGAGGATGACTCGGCCCCTCGGCCGCCGCAACCGGGCCGGCCGACGCGCCGGTGGGCAGTTCGGTTAAAATCGGTGGACGGCTGGTGGATAAGCGGGAACAGCGAGCGAATTAACCAAGCCTCACAAAGGGTTGTGGTTATCCTCCGGAAACCAGCGCCTCGCGCCGCGCCTCCAGCTCCAGCCAATCGAGTTCGGCCGCCTCCAGGCGGGCGCGGGTCTTGTCGAGTTCGCCGGTCAGCCGCTCGAACCCCTTGGGATCCTTGGTGTAGAGCGCCGGATCGTGCAGCCGCGCCTCAAGCGCGGTGATGACGGCGGGCAGATCGGCCGTCTCGCGCTCGGCTTCCTCGAGCCGGCGCTGGTCCTTGTAGGACAGCTTGGCGCGCGGCGGCTGGCCGGCCGCGCCCTTCCCCACCGACCCGAAGGAGGTCGAACCGGCCTGCGAGGCCGAGGGCGTGGTGCGCGCGTCGAAGAAGCCCGGGTTCTGGCGGATCAGGTCGGTCCAGCCGCCCGGCGTCTCCACCGCCCGGCCGCGCCCGTCCAGCGCGATGGTCGAGGTGGCCAGCCGGTCGATGAAGTCCCGGTCGTGGCTGACCAGCAGCAGGGTGCCGTCGTAGTCGGCCAGGAGGTCCTCGAGCAGGTCGAGGGTCTCCATGTCGAGGTCGTTGGTCGGCTCGTCGAGCACCAAAAGGTTGGCTGGCTTGGCCAGGGCGCGGGCCAAGAGCAGCCGGTTGCGCTCGCCGCCCGAC
>FTAG01001382.1_pt1 | contig 10280 bp, 7 predicted proteins | sample 1638911 | NCBI WGS metagenome assembly FTAG01 (sample SAMEA3914813, study PRJEB12502) | metagenome | biome: forest; material: soil | place: Canada | collected 2011-07-07 | depth 0.3 m
GGTGGCCGGCACGTCCAGCACTTCCTCGCCGACCACGTCGGCCGCCTCGATCGCCGCCAGCACGCCCTGGTGGCGCAGGCCGGGAGCGTACAGGTCCAGGGTGTCGCGACCGACGTTGCGCACCGTGACCCTGGCCCTGGCCGCGATCTCCAGCATGCGCCGGGCGCGCTGGTCGTGGCGCGTGTCGGCCAGCAGGATCTCACGCGGCTTGCGCGCGCCATCCTCCAGGGCGGCGATCACCGCATGGAAACCACCGATATAAGTCTCAGCCATGGGTGCAATGTTACAGAAGAACCTTGGAGCGGTTTCGGTTTGGATGAACACATGCTGTCCCCTCTCCCGCTGGCGGGAGAGGGTGGCGCGTCAGCGTCGGGAGAGGGGAGCTGTATGCACTCGAAGCAAAAAAGCTTAGTGCTTTTTCGGCTTGTTGGCGCCTTCACCTTTCCGATGCGGCTGCTGCTTGTCCGGTTTGCCCTGCCTGCCCTGCTTCTGCGGCTGTTGCTGCCGCCCGGATTTGCGCTCCTGCTGCTCCTGCCGCGGCGCCTGGCCGCGCTGCTGCGCGCCGCGGCCCGCCCCCGAACCGGCGGAGGCGCCGCCGCGGCCCGAGGCCACTTCCAGGTCGATCTTGCGCTCGTCCAGGCTGACCCGGGTGACGCGCACCTGCAGGCGCTCGCCGAGGGCGTAGACCTTCTTGCTGCGGCTGCCGACCAGGCGCTGGTGGCGCGAGTCGAACTCGTAGTAGTCGTCGCCGAGGTTGGAGATGTGCACCATGCCCTCGATGTACAAGCCTTCCAGCTCGATGAACAGACCGAACGAGGCGACGCTGGTGATGACGCCAGTGAACTCCTCGCCGACGCGGTGGCGCATGAACTCGCACTTGAGCCAGGTGGCGACGTCGCGGGTGGCGTCGTCGGCGCGGCGCTCGGCCATCGAGCAGTGCGCACCCAACGCCTCCATCTGCGCTTCGGTGTAGTCGAAGGTCTTGGGCTTGGCCTTGGCCAGCACGTGCTTGATCGCGCGGTGCAGCAGCAGGTCCGGATAGCGGCGGATCGGCGAGGTGAAGTGCGCGTAGTGGGTCAGGGCCAGGCCGAAGTGGCCGGTGTTCTGCGGGTGGTAGCGCGCCTGCATCAGCGAGCGCAGCATCACGCTCTGCACCAGGCCGGCATCCTCGCGGCCCTTGAGCTGGGTCAGGGTGCGGGCGTAGTCGCCGGCCTTGGGGGTGGAACCGCCGGCGAGGCTCAAGCCCCGCCCGGCGAGGAACTCGCGCAGCAGGGCCACCTTGTCGCCGTCCGGCTCGGCATGCACGCGATACAGCGAGGGCATGGCGTGCTTCTCGACCAGCTTGGCCGACTCGACGTTGGCCGCGATCATGCACTCCTCGATCAGGCGGTGCGCGACGTTGCGCTTCACCGGCACGATCTTCTCGATCTTGCGCTCGGTGCCGAACACGATCTTGGTCTCGGTGCCCTCGAAGTCGATGGCGCCGCGCTTCTCGCGCGCGGCGAACAGGGCGTCGAACACGTTCTTCAGGGTCTGCAGCGGCTTGACCAGCTCGGGGCGCTCCTGCGCCTGCGGACCCTTGGGGTTCTCGAGGATCTCGGCGACATCGTCGTAGATCAGGCGGGCGCGCGAGCGCATCACCGCCGCATAGAACTTGGACTTGCCGATCTCGCCGTCCTTCTCCACCCGCATCTCGCACACCATGCACAGGCGGTCGACCTGGGGGTTGAGCGAGCACAGGCCGTTGGACAGGGCCTCGGGCAGCATCGGGATGACGTTCTCGGGGAAGTACACCGAAGTACCGCGGTTCTGCGCCTCGGTATCGAGCGCGGTGCCGGGGCGGACGTAGGCGGAAACGTCGGCGATCGCCACCCACAGCTTCCAGCCGCCGCCGCGGATGCCATGCACGGTCTCGGCATAGACCGCGTCGTCGAAGTCGCGCGCGTCGGCGCCGTCGATGGTCATCAGACCCAGATCGCGCAGGTCGACGCGTCCGGCGGCCTGCTCCGCCGTCACCACCGGGCCGTAGGCCGCGGCCTCGGCTTCGACGCCGGCCGGCCACTCGAACGGCAGCTTGTGGGCGCGGATCGCGGCCTGGATCTCCATGCCGGGGGCCATGTGCTCGCCCAGCACCTCGATCACCTTGCCCACCGGCAGGCTGCGCTCGCCCGGCGGCATCACCAGCTCGGCCACCACCATCTGGCCGTGGCGCGCATCGCCGCGGTCGGCCGCGGGGATGATGATTTCCGGCTGACGCGGATTGCTCGGGATGACCGTGAACACCCCCTGGTTGGCATGCAGGCGGCCGACCACCGAGGTGGTGCCGCGCTCGATCACTTCCATCAGGGCGCCTTCGCGGCGGCCCTTGGCATCGGTCTCGGTGATGCGCACGCGGGCGCGGTCGCCGTGCATCAGGCCGCGCACCTGGCGCGGCGGCAGGAACACGTCCTGGCCGCCGCCCTCGACGGCGAGGAAGCCGTAGCCGTCCTTGTGCACCGTGACCTTGCCTTCGACGGTGTTGGAGGGCGGCTTCTTCTGCGCCTCCTGGCCGGTGGGGCGCAGGCCGCCGCGGAAGTCGGCGGAGACCAGCTGGCCTTCCCGCACCATCGCCACCAGGCGCTTGGCGAATGCTTCCTGCTCGTTCAGCTTCTTCAGGCCGAAATGGGCGATCAGCTCGTCCAGGGTCAGCGCCTCGGCGCCCTGCTCCAGGGTGCTGACGATCAGGTTGCGGCTGGGCAGGGGATTGGCATAGCGGGCGGACTCGGCGGCATGGTCCGGATCGCTGGCGCGCCAGTCGCCCTCCCCGCCCGGCCGGGCCTTGCCGGCGTCCTGCCAGGGCTTGTAACCCTGCTTCTGCGGCACCGCGGACGGCTCGGTCTTGTCGTGGTGTTCCTGACGGCGGCTTTTTTTATTTCTCTTCATTGACAAACCTTCGCGGCGCCTTTAGTCTGCGCACCCCATGCCGAGATGGCGGAATTGGTAGACGCACTAGTTTCAGGTACTAGCGGGTAAAACCGTGGAGGTTCGAGTCCTCTTCTCGGCACCAAAATTGAGTCCAAAGTAGTCCTAAGTAGTTCGAAAAGCCCCGCAATTGCGGGGTTTTTTGTTGGTGGGTGGTTTTCGATGGTCCCGCAAAGTCCGGGTACATCCCCCCCTTGATCCGGGTAGAAATACGGGTAGCTTGGGCGTTGTGAGTCCGTGCTACCCGCGTGGAACCGGTTCGAGTCCGTGTTACCCGGCCCGCCCTGGCCAAAGCTGCACCCTTGTCCTTTTTGTAGGGTAAGAGCGGCGGTTGTGCTCTTAGTCCTGTCGTTGTTTTTCTCGCTCGCCGATCGTTCCGTGGAAGGCCCCGGGCTCACGTCCCAGTCCTGAAACCATGGAGATGAAAAATGACTCTGAGCGACGTGACCATCCGCAACGCCAAACCGCGGCCGAAGCCTTATAAACTGCCGCGCGAACATGGCTTGTATATCATCGTCAACCCTAATGGATCGAAGCAGTGGCGCTTCGCGTATCGCTTCGGTGGCGCCGAGAAGCTGCTGTCATTCGGCACCTACCCTGAAGTTTCCCTGATGCTGGCCCGGGAGCGGCGCGAAGAAGCACGCCGGCTCCTGGCGGCGGGAACCGACCCTAGTGTACACCGCCGGGCCGAGGCAGAGCGGAGAAACCTGGAGTCTTTCAACACCTTCCGCATTGTCGCCGCCGAATGGCTGCAGATGAAGGCGGATTCGATGGCCGCCGGCACCCACACCAAGGCCAGGTGGATGCTCGACTTCGCCCTGCCCGAGATCGGCGACATGCCGATGACCCAGATCGAACCGCTGGACATCCTGCGGATGCTGCGCCCGATCGAAGCCTCCGGGAGGCTGGAAACGATGCACAGGGTCAAGGCGCGCGTCTCGGAGGTGTTCCGCTACGGGGTCGCGACCGGCCGGGTCCAGTCGGACCCCACCCGCGACCTGCGCGGCGCCCTCAAGCCCAAGCGCCGCACGAAACACCACGCTGCCCTGACCGAGCCGGAGGATGTCGGCGGCCTGGTCAGCGCGATCGACAGCTACGGCGGGACGCTGGAGGTGCACTCGGCTTTGAAGCTCTCACCGCTGCTGTTTGCGCGCCCGGGGGAAATCCGGCATTCGCAGTGGCCCGAGTTTGAGCTGGACGGCCGGATGCCTGCCTGGCGCTACCTGGCGACCAAGACCCGCGTGCGCCACATCGTGCCGCTGAGCCGACAGGCCGTCGCGATCCTGCAGGAGCTGCGTAAGCTGACCGGGACGCCCCCTGCTCAACCGGACTTTCCGCACTACGTGTTTCCGAGTGCACGCACCCGCGGCCGCCCGATGAGCGAGAACGCGGTGACCGCCGCCCTGCGCTCCCTGGGATATACCGGCGACCAGATGACCGCCCATGGCTTCAGGGCGACGGCCCGGACGCTGCTGGCTGAGCTTGGCTGGGCACCCGAGGCGATCGAGCGCCAACTTGCGCACCGGCCCTCGGGATCCCTGGGCGAGGCCTACGACCGGGCTCAGTATCTGCAGGAACGGCGCAAGATGATGCAAGCCTGGGCCGACTATCTGGACGGCTTGAAGCTGGAAGCCGGCGGCCATCGAACAAGCCTCAAAGCAGCCTAGCAACCGCCCCTGCGCCGGCCACGGACGGCGCAGGTTTTTTGCGCTTGCGGACAAACCCCGTGTGGGATCGTTTTATACTTGTGGGTCAACATGAACGCACGGAACACAGAGCCACCGAGCAATTATCCGGAACTGCTCGCCGACCTTAAGCAGCGAATCCGTGGTGCCCGGCTTCGGGCGGCGCTGTCCGTCAATCGCGAACTGATACTCCTGTATTGGAGCATCGGCCGCGACATCCTCGTTCGTCAAAAGGCCGAAGGCTGGGGCGCCAAGATCATCGACCGCCTGGCAACGGATTTGCGTCAGGCGTTCCCGGAGATGACCGGGATATCGTCCCGAAACCTCAAATATATGAGGGCCTTTGCCGAAGCTTGGCCCGATCGGGAGTTTGTGCAGCAAGTTGTTGCACAATTGCCCTGGGGCCATAACACCCATCTTCTCGACGCCGTCAAGCCGCTTCACGAGCGCGAATGGTACGCCCGCCAGGCCATCGAGAACGGTTGGAGCCGCAACGTCTTCGTACATCAAATTGAGAGCCGGTTATTCGCCCGCCAGGGTTCGGCCCTCACCAATTTCTCCCGGACGCTACCGGCTGAACAATCGGAGTTGGCACAACAGCTCATCAAGGACCCCTACACGTTCGACTTCTTGTCGCTCGGCCCCGAAATGCTTGAGCGCGACCTGGAGCGGGGGCTCGTTGAGCACCTCCGTTCGCTGATCCTTGAACTAGGCAAAGGGTTCGCATTCGTCGGAAGCCAATACCATCTCGAAGTCGGCGGTCAGGACTATTATCTCGACCTGCTGTTCTATCACTTGAGACTCCGGTGCTTTGTTGTCATCGAGCTCAAGGTGGAAGATTTCAAGCCGGAATTTTCCGGCAAGATGAATTTCTACTTGTCCGCCGTCGACAGCCAGCTTCGCCATCCGGACGACAAGCCTTCCATCGGCATCATTCTCTGCAAGGGCCGCAACGAAGTCATTGTGGAATATGCGCTTCGCGACTCCAGCAAGCCGATGGGGGTCGCTCAGTACAGGCTCTCACCAGCCCTACCCGAACAGCTGAGGCAGGATCTGCCCACGGCCGAAGATCTCGCCGGGGAATTTCCAGCGATGTCACTGGTCGGGCTCCGGATCGAGATCGAACGCGCACTACGAGTCTTCGTTTCTGAACGAGGCATTTCACTCCAGCGCCCGATCGGCATAAGTACAGCGCTGCAGGAACTCCAGCAAAAAGGCCTGGCGCCGGTCGGCACAGATCGCTTTCTACCGGCACTTCGCACAATGAACGAAGCTGCCCACGGATTGGCTATCGACCAGGCGGCCGCCGAGCGGGCGGTCAGCATCGGAACCGAATTCCTGGCCGAGCTCAACGAAAAGCGCTGACTGCAATAGTCGAGGTGGATTCGGGTGCGTGGCGCCAAGGGTGCGAGCCAGTTCGCTACCACATCGCGACCCTCCTGTATTTTGATGCGTTTTGCCTGCGTCGTGTCCCGTGAGCTCGCAGCAGAGATCACGAAGGACACGCGTTCGAAATAAATCCTCGCCCAACGATCTCGTTTTCCCCTGCCAATATCCCGTCTGCACCTGACATCGTCTGCGCGTCCAATCCAGGACCCTTACGTACCGCTGGGGACCTTTGCATGAGCGAGCTGCGCTTCATCCGACTTTTCGAGGTCAAAGACCGAACCGGGTTGTCGAAGACCGAGATATATCGACGCATTGCCGAGGGGACGTTTCCGCGACCAGTTCCGCTCGGGAGGCGTTCGGTGGGTTGGCGCTCCGATGAACTCGACGCATGGTTTGCCGAGCGCATCTTGGCAGCTCAACAGGAACGAGCAAATCCATCGTTCCGACGATCGGCGTCGACTCTCCGCGCGCGTGCAGGCCCCTAACAAACCCCTTTGCAACGAACCGGGAGCTTTACAGGGGAATTTATTTTTGCCTGAAGCCCGAATCATGCTTGCGCGGTACCGCGCACCGGCAGGGATGCCCTATGCCCTCGATGATCGTGACCATTTGCAGCACCAAGTGTTAGCGGCGACATAAATCCGCGCATAAATGGCGGCAGCAGATGGTGGCGGAAAAGCGCGTGCTGATGGACGTCGAGACGCTGATGGTGATCGGGCGCGGCTAAAACGGCGGCGACGAGGTGTCGCGCGGCGGCGGATGATCCGAGGATTGCTGTTCGCCGCGCTGGAATCGCTGGATGTCGTCGCCGTAGAGCAGCCAGAGCTGATCTTGGAGGATCTGCAGGAATTCGAGCACGGCGGCGGCCTGCTCGGCAGACCAGTCGAGCGGGATGTCGGGCCGGCCGTGCTGGGGATGCATGAGACGACTCAGCGCTTGGTCTTGCGCCGTGTTTGTTTCTGCTCGGCGCGCTCGCGGGATTCCTTGAGGCGATAGGACTCGCCGTCCAGGGAGATGATCTCGGCGTGGTGGGTGAGGCGGTCGACCAGGGAGACGACGCAGGCGGCGCTGGGGAAGACCTCGTTCCATTCGGAGAAGGCTTTGTTGGTCGTGATCAGCGTGCTTTTCTGCTCGTAGCGGCGGTTGGTGAGCTCGAAGAGCAGATCGGCGTGGCGGTTGGAGTACGACAGGTATCCGACCTCGTCCAGGCAGAGCAGATCAATGGCGGCGTAGTGGCGCAGGCGGCTGCGCAGAGCCGAATCGCTGTCCAGGGCGGCCAGATCGCCGAGCAATTGGCCGGCGCTGATGAAAAGGACGGTGTGGCCTTGTACCAGGGCCTGATGAGCCAGATTGCGAGCCAGGGTCGATTTGCCGATGCCGTTGGGGCCGACCAGGAAGACATTGGTGGCGTCGGCCATGAAGGACAGGGACATCAGCTCTTCGATGGCGGGGCGGTCGCAGCGGGGGGGCCAGGCCCAGTCGAAATCGGCCAGGGGTTTGAAGCGGCCCAGGCGGGCTTCACGCAGGCGGCGCTCCAAGCTGCGGCGGCCGCGCTCCTGCTCTTCCCAGGCCAGCAGCTGAGCGACCCATTCGGCGTTGGCGGCCTCGGGCCAGTGGGCCAGGAGGCCGTGCAGGTGGAGTGCGGCTGCGCGCTGTTGCATCTCAGTCATCGTGGTCTTCCGTCAGTTGGTCGTAGGTGTCCAGCCGGTGCGGCTGGACGGGGACATCGCGTGCCTGCACGTGCGCCGGCAGCGCGATGGCGATGGGCGGCGGCTGGTTGCGCTGCTCCCGCCGGCGCTCCAGGGCCAGGCGCACGGCATTGGGATGGGGGACGTCCTGGGCCAGGGCGGCGATGATGGCGGCCTGCAACTCGGCGGCGCCGTAGCGCTGCAGCAGCCGGCCCAGCGCGGCGGTGATCGAGCCGAGATTGCCGCCGCGCTGGGCGGCGCGCACCAGCAAGGTGGCGCTGGCGGGGGCGGCATGCGCCAGGACGTCGGCGCCCCGGTGGGCCCGGGCGGCACGCTTGGTCTGGACCAGGGCCTGGATATGCACCGGGTCTTCGATCTGCTGGCCTTTGTCGTAGCTGCGCCGGTGCGCACCCAGGATCTTCACCCCATCGGTGATCCGTACCGACTCGGGATCAGCCAGCACCTCCAGCTGACGCTGCACGTGGGTGTGCGGGATGGAGTAGTCGTTCAGATCGAAACGCACGTACGGCGTCTTGCCGACCTTGACGACGAGGCGCTCGACCAGGGGATAGTCGTCGGCCGGCAAGGCCAGCAGGCTTTTGGCTTCGTCGGCGAAAGCCTGCCGGACGCTGCGGGTCTTGTCTTCCGGACAGGGCCGGTCGGCGGCCTGGCCGTCGCACCAGGCCTGGGCCTGGGCATTCAGGTCATCCAGATCGGCGAAGCTGCGGGCGGCGAAGAAGGCCTCCCGGACATAGCGGATCGCCCGCTCGACCCGGCCTTTTTCATTGCCGCGCGCCACCGCCACCGGGCGCGGCTCGAAGCGAAAATGGCCGGCAAACTCCAGCAGCGTCGGATGAAAGCGGATGGCATCGCCGCGCCGCTCCAGTACCGCGGAGCGGAGATTGTCGTAGAGCAGCACGCGCGGCAACCCCTGCCAGGCAGTGAAGGCGCCGACATGCCCGCGCAGGAAACTGTCCATGCGGGCGTCCAGGAAGAAGCGCAGGTAGATGCGGCGGGAATAGCTCAGCACCATCACGAAAGCCATCAGGGGCCGCACGGCCCGGCCGATCTGCAGACGCCCGAAGTGGGCCCAGTCGACCTGGCCCTGCTCGCCCTGAAGCGTGCGCAGGCGCAAATAAGCTTCCGCCTTCGGGCGCGGACGGTGCAGCGACACCAGGTGGCGGAAGTGATGGGCCGATCCGTGGTAGCCGCGCTCGACCACCATCGCGTACAACCGGCTGGCGGTCAGGGTCGGAAACTTCTCCAGCGTCTGCACCATGAAAGGCAGGTACGGGTCCACCTTGCTGGGGCGCAGGGGCGCCCCCAGTCGCGGCAGTCCGGCCTGGCGCAGGACCCGCGCTACCGTGCCGTGGTGCACGCCCAGCTGGCGGGCGATCGTGCCCGCCAGCCATTTCTCGACGTGGTAATACCGCAGGATCTGCATCTCCAAATCAGGGGCAATGGTCATGCGGTAACAGGCCTCGGCGCTCGCCAGTGGGAATGGATCGATGATCCCGGCGACGACGCACAAATCCGATGCGCAGCCATTGCGACACGGGTGCTCCGCAGCGATGGCAGTGCCAGTACTGCGAAATCGGACGGATCGAAGGGACCGCCGCTACTACACCATCCGACCCCGCCGGCGGTGAACCCTGATGCGTCACTTTTTCGCACCGTGCCCGGTAACGGCGTGCCCGCTGCGCATGAGCCAGGCGGCCCTGCCGGCTGCTCTGGTAGCGGGATGCAGCCTGGCGTTGCGACTGGCTGCGCGCGGCTTGCGAGCACTCAGGCCCGCAGTACGTCTGGCCACGATCACAACGGCTGCACAGCAGCACCTGCACGCGGCAACGCGCGCACACATACAGTCGGGCGGTTTCCAACCAGGCTCTCCGGACAATGCCGAAGAGCGCTGGACGCAAAAGCCCCCAGCAGGCATAGTGCGCACGCACCGGTTTCCAATGCGTGCAGGGTACGGCGTCGAGCCCCACCGCCAAGTAGAGATCGCCGCCGTACCCACTCTTCAGCGGCGACCGCTTTTTACCTGCTCCGCAAGCGGCTTGTCACCCCCGCGCCATCGACCATTGCTCGGCCCCGTTGCAGGGCGGCGGTCTCAAATTGGAACGCCTTCCCCTTGCGGGGAAAACATCAGGTCCCAGAAGGTGTCTTCCCAGCCCCGGATGACGCCCTCGTCCAGGCATTGAGGACAGATCCAGAAGATCTCGAACTCCTCTCCGAACTGGACCTCCAGAAACCCCGCACACGGCTTGTGCCCCGGACGCCGCCGGCACCGGATCGGCGCCATCGGCTCGTCCAGATCATGGGTGATCGTCGCCACCACATGCGTGAGAAATTCCGCCAGGCGCCGAGCGGGCCCAGGCATCGGCGCGATACATCCGCGCTCGTCCAGAAAGTGCTGTAGGTCGGTAATGAGCATCGAGCCATTATCGCCCGACAGGCTCTCAGCGATCACCCTCACACCGCATAGCAACTCGACGGACGCATCACGCCCACCGGCGCTTGCCGCCATATTTACGCGGATTTACACCGCCATTCACAC
>FTAG01000944.1_pt1 | contig 10271 bp, 7 predicted proteins | sample 1638911 | NCBI WGS metagenome assembly FTAG01 (sample SAMEA3914813, study PRJEB12502) | metagenome | biome: forest; material: soil | place: Canada | collected 2011-07-07 | depth 0.3 m
GATGAATCTGGTGGTGCCGCTGCAGCTTGGCGTGCGCGACGTGGCATTTCCGACCCTCAACTCGGTCGGCTTCTGGCTGACCGCGACCGGGGCCCTGCTGGTCAACATCTCGCTGGTGATCGGCGAGTTCGCCCGCACCGGCTGGCTACCCTATCCGCCGCTGAGCGAGCTGAAATACTCGCCGGGGGTCGGGGTCGACTACTACCTCTGGGCCATCCAGATCTCCGGCATCGGCACGCTTTTGACCGGGGTCAACTTCGTCACCACCATCCTCAAGCTGCGTGCGCCGGGTATGGGCTATCTGCGCATGCCGATGTTCTGCTGGACCGCGCTGGCCGCCAACCTCCTGATCGTCGCCGCCTTCCCGATCCTGACCGCGACCTTGGCCATGCTCAGCCTCGACCGCTACCTCGGCTTCCACTTCTTCACCAACGAGGGTGGGGGCAACATGATGATGTTCATGAACCTGATCTGGGCCTGGGGGCATCCGGAGGTCTACATCCTGGTGCTGCCCTGCTTCGGCATCTTCTCCGAGGTGATCTCCACCTTCTCGTCCAAGCCCTTGTTCGGCTACCGCTCGATGGTGATCGCCACCCTGTTCATCTGCCTGGTCTCGTTCACGGTCTGGCTGCACCACTTCTTCACCATGGGCGCGGGGCCGGACGTGAACGCGGTGTTCGGCATCGCCACCAGCGTGATCGCCGTCGGCACCGGGGTGAAGATCTACAACTGGATGTTCACCATGTACGGCGGGCGGATCCGCTTCACCACGCCGATGTTGTGGTCGCTGGGCTTCATGGTCACCTTCGTGATCGGCGGCATGACCGGGGTGCTGCTGGCCGTGCCGCCCGCCGACTTCGTGCTGCACAACTCCATGTTCCTGGTGGCGCACTTCCACAATGTGATCATCGCCGGGGTGCTGTTCGGGGTGTTCGCCGGCTACACCTTCTGGTTTCCCAAGGCGTTCGGCTTCACCCTCGACGAGGCCTGGGGCAAGGCGGCCTTCTGGTTCACCACCATCGGCTTCTATTTCACCTTCATCCCGCTCTACATGGCCGGCCTGCTCGGCATGACCCGCCGGCTGCAGCACTACGATGTCGCCGGCTGGCGGCCGTGGATGCTGTGGGCGGCGCTCGGCACGGCGATCACTGGCCTGGGCATGATCTGCCAGATCGTGCAGTTGGTGGTCAGCATCCGCCGGCGAGAGGCTTTGCGTGATGCGACCGGCGATCCCTGGGACGGCCGCTCGCTGGAGTGGGCCACGCCGTCGCCGCCGCCCGCGTTCAACTTCGCCGTCCTGCCCAATGTGGAGGGCGAGGACGCCTATTGGAGCATCAAGCAGCGGGCGCGTGAACAGAACCGGCTGCGCGACGAGCCCGAGTATGAGGATCTGGAGATGCCGCGCAACAGCCCCACCGGCTTCGTCTGCGCCTTCTTCGCCACCGTGGTCGGCTTCGCCCTGATCTGGCACATCTGGTGGCTGGCCATCCTCGGCCTGATCGGCGCCTACGCCACCTTCGTGGTGTTCGCCTGGCGCGACACCGCCGAGTACGTCATCCCCGCCGCCGAAGTGGCGCGCATCGACCGCGCCAACCGCAGCGCCCGCCAGGAGGCGCTGGCCACCTACACGAGGCCGCGGCCATGAGCGTCGCCGACGCCGCCGTTCCGGGGCGCGACCCCCACCGCCTCGGCCGCGGGCATGGCGGACATGCGAGCGGCCACGGCGCGGCGACCGGCCAGGGCGAGGGCGGACCGGCGCCCAACCGCATCGTCGTCGGCTACGGCTTCTGGCTGTTCCTGCTCAGCGACATCGTCATGTTCTCCGGCTTCTTCGCCGCCTATGCGGTGCTGGCCGGGCAGACCGCGGGCGGCCCCGGCGGCAAACAGGTGTTCGACCTCAACACCGTCGCCATCGAGACCGTGTGCCTGCTGGCCTCGAGCTTCACCTGCGGCCTCGCCACCCTGGCGGTCGGGGCCCGGATGAAGCTGAAGTTCTACGGGGCCATGGCTGTCACCTTCGTCTTCGGGGCCATCTTCCTGGGGCTGGAGGTGCACGAGTTCGCCGGCCTGATCGCCCGCGGCGACGGGCCCCAGCGCAGCGCCTTCCTGTCGGCCTTCTTCTCCCTGGTCGGCTGCCACGGCTTGCATGTGACCGCGGGCCTGCTCTGGCTCCTGACCATGATGGCCCAGGTGTTCGCCAAGGGGTTCCGGCGTGACGTGCTGAACCGGATGCTGTGCTTCAGCCTGTTCTGGCACGCGCTCGACATCATCTGGGTCGCGCTGTTCACCGTCGTCTACCTGATCGGAGCGGGGTCATGAGCGAGGAGCAGGCGCGCGAACACTCCGGCCACGACCTGGCCCCCGGCGAGGAGGAGCTCGACGGCAGCGGCGTCGCCCAGGGCCTGCGCGGCTATCTGCTGGGGCTGGCGCTGGCGGTCGGGCTGACCGCGGCGTCGTTCTATTTCGCCAGGAGCCCGCTGATCTGGGGGCCCGGCGTCGCCACCGCCCTGATCGTGCTGGCCATCGCCCAGATGGGCGTGCACCTGGTGTTCTTCCTGCACATCACCACCGGCCCTGACAACACCAACAACGTCCTGGCCCTGGCCTTCGGCGTACTGATCGTCTTCCTGGTCATGGCCGGCTCGCTGTGGATCATGGCCAACCTGAACCACCACATGCCGAGCATGGACCAGGTGATGCAGATGCAGCGGTGAGCGGATCGGATGGTTCGCCGCCCCCTCACGCCGCCGGCAGCCAGATCTCCGCCACCAAGCCCTTGCCGACCTCGCTCGACAGGCGCAACGCCCCGCCGGACTGGGCCGCGAGGCCATGCACCATGGAGAGGCCGAGGCCCGTACCGGCGCCGGCCGCCTTGGTGGTGAAGAAGGGTTCGATCGCCTGCCTCAGCGTTTCGGCCGTCATGCCCATGCCGGTGTCGATCACGGCGATCTTCACATAGCGTCCCGCGCCGAGGTCGGCTGCCGGCCGGTCCAGCGCCGCCGTCTCGGCGCGCACGGTCAGGACGCCCCCCTCCGGCATGGCGTCGTTGGCGTTGACCGCCAGGTTGAGGATGGCCAGTTCAAGCTGGGCCGGGTCGCCATGGGCCAGCGGCAGGCCGTCGGCAATCTCCAGCCGGAGTTCGACCTCGGCCTTCACCGACCGCTGCAGCAGGTCCTCCAGGCTTCGCAGCAGGGCGGGCACGTCGATGTCGCGGCTCTCGAGCACCTGCTTGCGCGCGAAGGTGAGCAGCCGGCTGACCAGCGCCTTGGCGCGCTCGGCGGTCTGCTGGGCGGCGTCGATCAGCCGCTGGCTCGAGGGATCGTCCCCCATCCGCCGCTGCAGCAGGTCGAGCGCCCCGATGATCGGGGTCAGGAGGTTGTTGAAGTCGTGGGCGACGCCGCCGGTCATCCGGCCGAGCGCCTCCAGCCTCTGGCCCTCCAGGGCGGCGGCGTCGCGCCTGCGTTCCAGCTGCAACTCGCGCCACAGCAGCCAGGCGAACAGGGCCGCCAGGGCCAGGGCGCCCAGCATGGCCAGGGCGGTCGACTGCAACCCGCGCGTCAGCGGCGCATCGTAAGCGGTCTGCGGGATGATCACATCCACGCGCCAGCTGCTACCGGGCACCTTGCACCAGGTGGTCAGGCCGCGCCCGACGCGGCTGACGTTGCGGCCATAGACGGCGCCCTCCGTCGCCGCAGGGCTCAGGGTCCGTTCATCGCCGGTCAGCGCCGTGCCGGGCGCCAGGTCGGTGGCGGCGACCACAGAGCCGCGGTCGTCGACCACCCGGACGATCCAGCCCGGCCTGAGGTCGCCGGGGACGATCAGGTCGTGCAGCGATGACGGCTGGACGATGATGGAGACCACATAGCGTACCTTGCCGTCCCGGATCGCCGGGGCCCGGACGGCGAAGGCCGGATGCTTCTCGGGGCCGAGCACCAGGGGCCCCACGCCCGGCCGGCCGCTGATCACCACCGCCTGCTGGCTGGTCCGGTCGACCACGGGTCCGTTCGGACGTCCCCCGATCGGCGCCGGCAGGTCGAGCACGCGCATACCGGCGACATCGCTCACGCTGATCACGTGCCAGTGCGGCTGCATCTCGATCAGCCGGTTGGCCAGCTGAGAGAACCGCCGCTTGTCCAGCTGGGCGTCAAAGGCCGGCGACTGCGCGATCATCTGCGCCTCGCGCTTGTCGGCGTCGAGTTCGTGGCCGATCAGGGTCGCCGCCGCCTGGGCGTCGTCCAACGCCTCGTGACGCATGCCGGCGCGCCAGCCTCTGGACGAGGCGACCTCGAAGGCCACGCTGACCAGCGCCAGCGGCAACAGCGCCGCGATCACGAGCAAAGCCAGCTGACGCCGCATCCGTCCCCCTGCATCCGGCAGTTTAGCGGAAGGCGTTGCGGGCGCGATATCGAATGCGGCGAGGTGCGACGATGGGAAGCTCACCACCGTCGAGTCCGCCTGGGCGCGGCGCTCCCCGGCCGGCCGGGCCGCGCGGATCGACTGGACCGGTTCGCTCAGGACCCCCTCCTCGGATGGGCGCCAAGGCGGCGCCGCTCCAGGTCCAACGGCCCAGCTTCGGGATTCCATCCCCGCCGGCGCGGAATTTTCAGTCCGCCGGATGGGCCGTCGAGGCGTGCACCGCCTGGGGCGGAGTCCGGAGTTGTGCGGCGACCAGGGCCCGGCCATAGCCGCGACCGCGCCGGCCCTCGCGGGCCAGGGCGTCTTCGGCGCTGGCCAGGGATGGCGCACCCTCGCTGAGCAGCACGGCCAGCCGGCCAGCGGCCAGGGGCGCGGCGAAGGAGGTCCCGCGCACGGCGACGAAGCCGCCGCCCTGGCCCGCCGCCGCCATGTCGGCGCCCGGCGCGGCGAAATCCAGGTGTTCGGCCCGTCCGGCTTCCAGCAGCACCTCGCCGCGGGCGTCGACGCCGGTCACCGCGACGACGCCGGGGTAGGAGGCGGGATAGGCGGGCGGCGCAGCGGGCCCGTCGTTGCCCACCGCCGCCACCACGGCGATCCCCTTGGCCTGCACCGCCCGGATCGCGGCGGCCAGGGCCAGGTTGGGCGGGCCGACCAGGCTGACATTTATGGCGACCACCTTGCGCGCCGCCATCCAGCCCAGGGCGCGGACCAGGGCGTCGGCCGCCCCGCCCGCAGGCGCGCCGCCATAGACGTCGGCGGCATAGAGCTGGGCGTCGGTGGCCGCGCTTCGGAACACCTGCGATCGGCCGACGATCAGCGAGGCGACCGCCGTGCCGTGCGCAGCGGGACGCACCGCCGGGCCGGTGAAGGCCTTCTGCTCCAGCCGCGCGCCGGCGAACACGGGCGAGGCTTGGTCGACGCCCGTGTCGATCAAGCCGACCCGTACAGCCGAAGGCGCGCCGCCGTCGCCGGCAGGTTCTGCTGCGCCGGCCCTCGCCACGGCGACGCCGGCTTCGCCCGAGGGCAGGTAGAGATGGTTGAAGTCATAGGCGCCGGCGGGGTCCAGCTTGCGCAGCCGCGCCACCGCCTCGCGCACGTTCAGGCCGCCGGGCGCGGTCAGCACCACCAGGCCGACGCCGTCGTTGGCGTCGCCGCCGGCGTCCTTGACCTCAAAGCCGGCGGCCCGCGCCGACGCCAGCGCCTGGGCGCTCGGCGCGATCGCCAGCACCTCGCCGCGCACCACCGGCGCGCCATGGGGGTCGCGGTCGATCTCGCGCGGGTGATCCTTGACCAGGTCGTCGAGGCGGGTCACCCGTGCGGTCAGCAGGGTCTCCGGATCCAGCGCCCGCTGCAGGTCGGGAACCAGGTTGGGAGCCAGCCTTCCCGGCAGCTGGGTGATCGGGCTCAGCGCCCCGCCGAGACTGCGGCCGAGCCCGCTGAGCTGGGCCGTGGCCGGCGCGGCGCAGGCGCACACCAGGGCGACGATCAGCCACCCGGCTCTTCGCTTGTGCTTCATCAGGGCTCCCTACGGCCGGTGTCGCGTTCGGTTCCCCTTGGCGGAGGATAATTCGCGCGTCATGGATGAAACGCCAAGCGCGGAGCGTTTCATCCATCACAGAGGACGTGGAGTGGACCCCTTCCAGCGGGACCTCGTTGCGCTGTTGCCGCGGCTACGCCGGTTCGCACGGGCGCTGACGCGCAGTGTGACGGACGCCGACGATCTGGTGCAGACCGCGGTCGAACGTGGTCTCGCCCGGCGCTCGCAATGGCGGCCCGACACCCGCCTCGCCAGTTGGATGTTCACGATCATGAAGCACGCCTGGATCGACGAGACCCGCTCCCGAAATCGCCGGGGCGCCGTGACCGCGCCGCCCGAATGGGCCGACGAGGTGGCGGACAGCGCCGCCGCCGACCCTCTGGCGCGGACGGCGGTCGAGCGGGCCATGGACCGGCTGCCCTCCGAGCAGCGCCTGGCGGTCGCCCTGGTGCTGGTGGAGGGGCTGTCCTACGCCGAGGCGAGCCGGGTGCTCGAGGTGCCCGAAGGCACCCTCACCAGCCGGCTGGTGCGCGGGCGCACGGCGCTGATGGCTGAACTTCAAGGGTTGGGAGGCTGAACATGGAGATCTCCGACCAGACCCTGATCGCCTATCTCGACGGCGAACTGCCGATGGCGGAGCGCACGGCGCTGGAGGTCGCGCTGGCGGCCGACGCCGGCCTCGCCGCCCGGTTGCAGGCGCACAAGGCGCTGGCCGACCAGGTGCGCGCCGCCTTCGCCGGCGTCGCGGACGAGCCCGTGCCCGACCGTCTGATCCGCGCCGTGGATGCGGAGCCGGCGGAGACCTCGAATGTCGTCGCCTTCCCAACGCGGCGGCCCGCGCCGGCGCGGCTGTGGGGCGGCGGCGGCGCCATCGCCGCCAGCCTGGCGCTCGGCGTGCTGGTCGGCTACGCCGTCCTGCCGCGAACGGGGGCGGGGAGCGCCGTGGCGATCGGCCCGGACATGGGCGCCCGCGGCGCCCTCGGCCAGGCGCTGGACCGGCAGCTGGCGTCGACCCGGTCTGGCGATCCGGCCGATGTGAAGATCGGGATCAGTTTCCGCTCCAAAGCCGGCCCGATCTGCCGGACCTTCCGGACCAACGTCCTGGCCGGGCTGGCCTGCCGGAATGGCGACGGCTGGCGGGTGCGCATGGCCGTTCCCGCAGCGCAGGCGACCGGCGACGGCGGCTACGCCACGGCGGCTTCCTCCATCCCGGCCGAGATCATGACCCTGGCCGGATCCACCATCGACGGCCGTCCCTTCGACGCCGAGGCGGAAGCCCGCGCGAAGGCGGGAGGGTGGCGGTAGCCGCGGCCTTTCGTCGATCCCGAGGTTCGCTCAATGCGACGCCGGCGCTCCCGGCTGGCGCAGCGGGACAGCCCGGGCGAAGGCCTCGATCTCGAGGCAGGTCTCGGCGATGCGGTGCACCGTCGGCAGGTCGGCCGTCTCGACCCTGAACCCCCGCGCGCCCATCACCTGGCTGATCAGGCAGAGATCGGCGAAGCTCGGCGCATCGCCGTGGCAGAACCGGCCGGTGGCCGGATCGCCGGTCAGGCTGGCCTCGGCCTGCACCAGGCCCTCGCGGAACCAGTGCCTGATCCACTCGGTGCGGCCGGCGTTGTCGATCGAAAGTTCGTCGGCCAGATAGCGACGCACCCGCGGCGTGATCAGCGGGTGATGGTCGGCGGCGAAGATCAGCGACAGGGCGCGCACCCGCGCCTTGCCGCGCGCATCGGCGGGCAGCAGGGCCGGTGCGGGGTGGGTCTCCTCGAGGAATTCCAGGATGGCCAGCGACTGGGTCAGCGGCGGCCCGTCGTCGACAAACAGTGCGGGGACCGAGGCGGCGGGGTTGATCGCGGTGAAGGCGGCCGCGTGCTGCTCGCCGGCGTCGAGGTCGACCATGGTCTCTTCGTATGCGAGACCCTTGAGGTTCATCGCGATCCGCACACGAAAAGACGCCGCCGAGCGCCAGAAGCCGTACATCCTGAGCATGAGCGGGATGTAGCGTGGCGGGCGGGGCGGCGCTACAGCATAAGTCTGGAATTGCGATGACGCCGCGCTGGGGCCGCCGCTAGCCCCCTACCACGTCGGCTCCATGCTGAAACCGACGGTGTGCGGCGATCGGACCGCATGGCGGAACGCATCGCCGCCAGCGCAATCCGTCCGGGTTCGGATGGTTCAAAAAAGCTTCGCAAAAAACCCGGCTTCCGGCGCGTCCCCACCGGCGGTCAGGACGGCTCTCCCCAACCGAACGCCAAGGCCCGTCCGGAGCCGAACGGCGTCTGCACGAAACCGAATTCCTGCCGAGGAGATCTATCATGAGCGCCGCTTTCCGTTTGCGTTGGCTGACGACGACCATGCTGACCGCGGGTGTCGCGGCGGGCGCCGGCCAAGCCCTGGCCCAGGCGACGGCGGCGACCATACCGGTGGCGACCGCCGCCGCTGTTGCGCCAGCGTCGGTCCAGCCCGATGCGGCTCCGGCGGAGAGCGAGGTGATCGTCACCAGCTATCGCCGCAGCCTGCAGCATGCCGAGGACTTCAAGCGCACGGCCGTCGGATCCGAGGACGTGATCCTGGCCGAGGACATCGCCGCCTTCCCCGATCTGAACCTGGCCGAGTCCTTGCAGCGTATCCCCGGGGTCACCATCGACCGCGACTCCGGCGAAGGCCGGCAGATCACCATCCGCGGCCTGGGTCCGGACTTCTCGCGCACCCAGCTCGACGGCATGGAAGTGCTGGGCAACACCGCCTCGGGCATGGACAATCGCGGCGGCGTCAGCCGCACCCGCGCCTTCGACTACAGCCTGTTCGCCTCCGAACTGTTCGACAAGGTGACGGTGCTGACTTCCTATTCGGCCGACCTCGACGAAGGCGGCATCGGCGGCACGGTGCAGCTGGAGAGCCCGCGTCCGTTCGACTTCCCGGGCTTCAAGGCGGTGGTCTCGGCCAAGGGCCAGACCAACACCAACACCGACAGCGTTACCCCGCGGGTGGTCGGCCTGGTGTCCGACCGTTGGGGCGCGTTCGGGGCCCTGGCCTCGATCGCCTACAGCGTCAACGACTCCGACGAGTACGGCTATCGCAACTGGGGCTGGAGCCAGGTCAGGGTCAGCCCCGCCAACATCGGCCCCGGCGTCAGCGCCGCCGACGCCGCTCTGATGGAAGGCGGGACCATCTACGCCCCGCAGGCCGACACCTATTCCAGCTGGTACGACCATCGCAGCCGGTTCGGCGCGACCCTGTCGCTGCAGTACCGGCCCGATGAGCGGTTGAGCCTCGGGTTCGACGCCTTGTACAGCCGCCTGGCCAACGCCCGGCAGGACTACGCCCTGGCCGCCGCGGGGACCAACGCCCTGACCGGAGACATATCGGGGACCCAGGCGCTACAGTCGGCGACCGTCCGGGGAAATACGCTCGAAGCCGCCAGCTACACCGGCGTGGACCTGCGCAGCGAGTACAACACCGAATACGATTCCACCGCCTTCTCCCAGGCGGTGCTGCGCGGACGCTGGCGTCCGAACGACCGGCTGCTGGTCAAGGGCCTGGTCGGCTACTCCCGCTCGGATTACGAGCTGCCCTACTTCGACAAGGTGTTCCTGGAGGCCAAGGACCAGTCGTTCGGCTTCGATGACCGCTCGTCCATGCCGACCAACACCTACGGCTTCGATGTCGCCGATCCGAGCCTGTGGAATCTGATGCGGCTCGACACCCAGGCCGACCGCATCGTCAGCGCTTATCTCAACACCCGGTTCGACGGCGACTATCGCCTGGACGCCGCCTCGAACCTGACCTTCGGCCTAGCCTACAAGCGCTTCACCAACCACGGCGCCCAGTACAACGACAAGGTTTTCTACGACACGCCGGCCGACACCCCCATCCCCGGCGCCTACAAGCTGGTCACGCCGGTCGACACCCTGGCGCCCTATGTGGTGGGGGACGTGGGCCGGACCTACGCCCTGATCGGCCAGACCCGTGACATAGAGACGGCCGCCTTCCTGTCGCCGGGCTCGAACTACAGCGTGCTGGAATCCACCGTCGCCGCCTACCTGCAATACAATCTTGACGCCCGCCTGTGGGACTATCGGGTCAAGGCCAACGCCGGCCTGCATTACTATTCCACCGGCCTGACCTCGGCCGGCTCGCTCCAGTCCGGTGCGACGCTCGCGCCCGTCTCGATCCGTCACGGCTACGATGGCGTGCTGCCGGCGGCGAACCTGGCGGTCTACGTCTGGCCCGACCTGGTGGTGCGCCTCAGCGTCGATCGCAACATCAGCCGGCCAGCCTTGTCCGACCTGGCGGCGGCCGGCACCATCACCACCGC
>FTAG01002281.1_pt1 | contig 10238 bp, 10 predicted proteins | sample 1638911 | NCBI WGS metagenome assembly FTAG01 (sample SAMEA3914813, study PRJEB12502) | metagenome | biome: forest; material: soil | place: Canada | collected 2011-07-07 | depth 0.3 m
GCCGGTGACCTTCTTGGCCGGGCTGCCGGGGCCGGCCACCCAGAGCTCCAGGCCGGTCGGCGATGGTCTTCACCGGCTTGCCTTCGGCGGTCCACACCGCCAGCTCGGCGGCGAAGCGCTCTGCGGGGACGACGTAGCTGAACGGCCGCTTCAGCCGCTCGACCTGCAGATACTTCCCGTCGGGCGACAGATGGAAGCCGATGAACAGGCCCGGCGCGCCGACCGGGCGGGGCGGGGCGCCGGTCAGCGACACGCGCTCGAGCTGGCTGGTGAAATAGTAATCGAACAGGGCCTCGTCGTGCGGGTTGGCCAGCAGGTCCTCATAGGTGCGGATGGCCGCCGGCTTGCCGGCGCTCTCCTGCACCGTCGGGCCGACCGGGACCGTGGGCTCGGCCGGTGGGGCGCCGCGGGTCGCCACCGTGCGGGCCAGGAGCAGGCCCGTGCTGTCAGGCGTCCAGGTAAAGGCGTCGGCGAGACCGAAAGCCGCGTTGACCACCGCGCCGGTGACCTTCTTGGCCGGGCTGCCGGGGCCGGCCACCCAGAGCTCCAGGCCGGTCGGCTGGCGGACCACGAAGGCCAGGCGGCGGCCGTCCGGCGACCACTGCGGCTGGGCGAAGCGGGCGCCCCTGGGCAGGGCGATCGGCGTGGTCTTGCCGGTGGCCACCTCCTCGAAGGCGAGGGAGGTCAGCCAGTTCATGCGGATCTCGGCTGGGCCGTTGGTGCGCGGATCGATGCGATAGCCGCCGAGGCGCAGGATCGGCCGGGCCAGGGCCGCCACCGAGGGCAGGGTCTCGCGGCCGAGCACGGCCAGCGTCTTGCCGCCGCGGCTCAGCAGCACGGTGGGTGTCGGCGACGCGTCGAGCATGGCCGGGATCGGCGCCGGCGGCTCGCGATAGGTGGGCGCAGCGGGCGGGGCCGCAGCCCGGGCGAGCGGCGCCCCACCCACGATGACGAACCCCAACGCCAGCACCGCCAGGCGGCCGAACCTAGTCATGCCCAAGCCCCCATATCTCGTCCCCCTCGATCTCGCGACGCATGGTGTGCGTCGCGCGCCGGGAGTCAATCGCGCGGCGTGCAACCGTCGCAATCCGGGTTTAGGTTGCTCGAAACACGATGGAGGAACCCCTCATGAGCACCAAAGACGTCGCCGACGATCTCGTGTCGATGTGGAAGCAGGGCCAGTTCGCCGAGAGTGGCGAGAAGTACTGGGCCAAGGACGTGGTCAGCGCCGAAGCCGGCGGCCCACCCGGCACGGACCCGGTCTCGCACGGCATCGAGGCCGTGCGCGGCAAGGGCCAGTGGTGGGCCGACAATCACGAGGTGCACGGCTCCAAGGTGACCGGCCCGTTCTTGAACGGCGACCAGTTCGTGGTCGGCTTCGAGATGGAGGTGACCTTCAAGCCCGAGAACCGGCGCTTCACCATGGTGGAGCAGGCGCTCTACACCATCCGCGACGGCAAGATCGCCGAAGAGCGTTTCTTCTACGGCGACTGATCCGAGGGTGGGCCTGGCCGCGGCCGTGAAGGCCCGCCTCCTCGCCAAGCCCGGCGCGGCGGCGGAGCCTGCGGCGATCCAGGGCGTCGCGCTCTACAAGGTGATGGGCAAGATGTTCGCCATCCTGTCCGAGCGCGCCGATCCCAACGTCAGCCTGAAGTGCGACCCGCACCTGGCGGAGGTCCTGCGCGAACAGTACGCCGGCGTCGGCCACCGCTATCACCTGGACCGCCGCCACTGGATCAGCGTCAGCCTGGCCGCCGATGTCCCGGAGGATGAGGTGTTGCGCCTGGTCGACCAATCCTACGACCTGGTCCGCGCCGGCCTCACCCGCAAACAGAAGACGGAACTGGGGGATTGAGCGTCAATCTCCCCCATCGTCAGATGGGGGAGTACCCGCGAAGCGGGGGAGGGGGCGCCGCTGAAAGCGGCGTTCGGTTCAGCCGCCGATGTTCCGCGCTCTGGCGCGGCCCCTCCACCACCCTTCGGGTGGTCCCCCTCCCCGCCTTCGGCAGGGAGGAACTGCGAGGTCGCGCTAGACGGTCCGAAACCGCCGCACGGCGAATACACCCAGCACCACGAACAGGATCAGCGTGGCGCCTTGAGCGAGGACGAACGGCGGTTCGGTCTGGGTCGGGGCCAGGACCTTGAGGGCGGCGATCTTGCCGAAGGCCTGCACGACCAGGACGAAGACGTTGAAGTAGAGCGAGGCGACGGCGCAGCCCACATAGACCGGCCGCCACAGGCCGGCTAGCCCCCGCCCATAGAGGGCGATCAGCGCCACGGCGAGCAGGATCAGCGACAGGCCCCCCACCGCGTGCGGCGGCCCGAACGCCTTGGAATGGAACAGGAAGCCGGTGGCGCTGGTGAGGACGGTGGTGGCGAGGAAGATCGCCGTCAACGCCGGCCAGTTCGCCGACCGCAACATCCCGAACAGGACGATCAGGCCGGTCAGGATGGCGACCAGGCTGATGAGCACATGCACGGCGGTGAACGCGCCGACCGACAGCCCCAGGATCATGATCGCCTCCCTCGGCCGACGCCCGGCCTTTGCGGCAGCCTATACCAAACGGCCAAGCTCGTCCGGTTCATTGCAGGAACCCAGTGATGGCCGCGATGGTCGCCTTGGGCTGCTCCTCCATCAGCCAGTGGCCGGAGCCGGCGATGACCACGCCCTTGACGTCGGTCGCCGCGGCCCGGGCGACGATGGCCATGGTGGTCGCGAACGATTTGTCGCCGCCGATCGCCAGGACCGGCATGGGCAGGGGGCCGTTCTGCAGGAAGACGCGGTTGTCGGCGGCGTCCTGGTCGAAGGCGTGGAACTGTTCGAAGCCTGAGTGCATGGCGCCCGGCCGGGCGTAGAGTCTGGCGTAGTGCTCGCGCGACGCCTCGTCCCAGCGCGTAGGATCGGCGGAGAACTCGTTCCAAAACCGGTCGAGGTAGATGCGCTCGCGGCCCTTCACCAGCCGCTCCATGTCCGGCCCGCCGAAGTGGAAGTGCCAGAGCAGCGGGCTCTTCAGGATCTCCTCCCAGGGGCCGACGCCGGGGATCGGCGCATCCATCAGGACCAGCTTGGTCACCCGCTGCGGCTGTTCGGCCGCAAAGGCGTAGGCGACCATGTTGCCGATGTCGTGGGCGACCACCGCGACCTTGCCGATCTTGAGGGTGTCGAGCACGCCGGTCATGTCCTCGCCCTCCGTCTTCTTGTCGTAGCCGCCGGCCGGATGGCTGGAGAGGCCCATGCCGCGAAGGTCGGGTGCGATCACGGTGTGGTCCTTGACCAGCACCGCGGCGAGCGGCGCCCACATGTCGCCGGTCTCGCCATAGCCATGCAGCAGCAACACCGCGGGCCCGTGTCCGCCGATGCGGGTGTGAATGACCGCGCCGTTGGTCCGGATCTCCAGGGTCTTGAAGGCGGCGGGGAAGGGTTGGACGCCGGCGACGGCCGGAGCCGCGATCAGCAAGGCCGCCAGCAGGACGAAGACGGATCTGAGCATGGCGATGTCCTCGCGCGGCCGGCTTCAGGGCTCGAAGCTCGACAGCAGGGTGCACCCTGATACGCTTCCGGGCCAGCTATCCTTTTCCGATCTCACTGGCGGGAAGAAGCGACGCCACGCCCTTCCCAGAAGTGCGGGGGTTCTGCTAGGCGAGCGGCCTTGTGGTCCAGGGAGTTGCGTATGCCGTCTTCGATCGAGCTCGCCGAGGCGGCCACGCCGCGCCATGACTGGACGCGGGCGGAGGTGGAGGCGCTGTTCGACCTGCCGCTGCCGGAGCTGATGTTCCGGGCCATGGCGGTGCACCGCACAGTGTTCGATCCGGTCGAGGTGCAGCTGTCGCAGCTGCTTTCGGTGAAGACCGGCGGCTGCGTCGAGGACTGCGGCTATTGCAGCCAGTCGGCCCACTTCAAGACCGGGCTGAAGGCCTCCAAGCTGATGGCCGCCGATGCGGTGATCGCCGACGCGGCGCGGGCCAGGGCGCACGGAGCCCAGCGCTTCTGCATGGGCGCGGCCTGGCGCGAGCTGAAGGACCGCGACCTGCCCGAACTGGCGCGGATGATCGCGGGCGTGAAGGCCCTGGGGCTGGAGACCTGCGCCACCCTGGGCATGCTGACCCCCGAACAGGCGGCCGAGCTGAAGGCCGCGGGCCTGGATTTCTACAACCACAACCTCGACACCGCGCCGGAGGACTACGCCCGGATCGTTTCGACCCGCACCTACGACGAGCGGCTGGAGACCTTGGAGCATGTGCGCGCGGCGGGGATGAGCGTCTGCTGCGGCGGCATCGTCGGCATGGGCGAGACCCGCGCCCACCGCGCCGGCCTGCTGCACGCCCTGGCCACCCTGCCGGCCCACCCCGAGAGCCTGCCGATCAACGCCCTGGTGCCGATCCCCGGCACGCCGCTCTCGGGCAGTCCGCCGCTGGACGGGCTGGAGTTCGTGCGCACGGTCGCGGTGGCCCGTATCCTCTGCCCGCGCTCGGTGGTGCGGCTGGCCGCCGGCCGCGAGGGCATGAGCCGCGAGCTGCAGGCCATGTGCCTGCTGGCCGGCGCCAACTCGATCTTCATCGGCGCCAAGCTGCTGACCACCCCCCTGCCCGGCGAGGACAAGGACCGCGCCCTCCTCGCCGACCTCGGCATGCGGCCCATGGGGGAGCACGCGTTGGCCCTATCAGCCTGACGCGTCAGCCCGCCTCCGCGAACGCGTCGCAGAGGTAGGTGACGAAGGCCGAGACCTTGCGGCTGACCAGGCGGCGGGAGGTGTGCAGCACCCAGAGCTCCACCTGGCGGTCCGGCGCCGCGCCCCAGCTGACCAGCCGCCCGGCCTCGAGGTCCTCGGCGACAATGCTGCTGGGCAGCATGGCTGCGCCCGCGCCGGCGCGGACCGCATCGCGCACCATGATCAGCGACCACAGCCGCAGCACCGGATCGGGCGCGAGCGCGCCAGTCCGGCCACCGTCGACGACACGCCAGACCGCGCCGGCCCGGTGGTTCATCAGCACCACGGCGGGGACCGGGTCCGGCCGCTGCGGATCGTCCAGCGCCGGGCGCGGCAGGTCCGGCGGGGCGACCACCAGCATGTGGCCGCGCATGAACGGCCGGCCGACCAGGTCCGCGTCCGGGGCCGGATTGATGCGGATCACGAGGTCGTAGTTTTCCGCCACCAGGTCGACGAACCGGTCCTCGGCCGTTACCTCGATCCGCACCTCGGGCCAGAGGCGGCGGAAACCGGCGACGACCCGGCCCATCTCGGTATGGGCGAACAGCATGGGCGAGGAGATGCGCAGCGTCCCGCGCGGGTGGTCCGAGCCTTCGGCCAGGGTGCGGCCGGCCGCCTCGATCTCGCCGAGCAAGCCCTCGGTCCGGGCGTGCAGGGCCAGCCCGTCCTCGGTCAGCCGGAACCGGCCGCCGCTGCGCTCGAGCAGGCGCAGGCCGAGGCTCTCCTCCAGATCGCGCACCCGGCGCGACAGGGTCGCCTTGGGCCGGCCGCTGGCCCGGCTGGCCCGGCCGAAGCCGCCATGCGCGGCCACCAGGTTGAAGTCGCCGAGCGCGCTGAGGTCCATGGTTTTTGTTCCATTTTCGGGACGATCTATCTCAATATTAGCGCCTCTGGATCGATAACGGAACGATCTATCTCTGCTGGCAGCGTCGGACGGGCGTCCGCCCGACCTGCAACGAGGAGAATTGACATGCCTACCCAGACAGCGCTTCGGCTCCATACCTACGGCGGCCCGGAGGGCGTCCGGCTCGACCGGATCGCCATTCCCGCGCCGGGCGCCGGACAGGTGCTGGTGCAGGTGAAGGCGGCCGGGGTGAACGGCCTCGACTTCAAGATCCGCCAGGGCTTCGTCCGCGACGCCTTTCCCCTGCCCCTGCCCGCCGTGCTCGGCATCGAACTGGCCGGGGTGGTGAGCGCGGTCGGCGAGGGCGTGGCCCGGCTGAAGGTCGGCGACCGGGTGATGGGGGCCCTGGGCGGCCTCGGCGCCTATGCCGAGTTCGCGGCGGTCGACGAAGCCAAGCTGGCCCTGACCCCCGCCGGCCTGACCGACGTGGACGCCGCCGCCCTGCCGGTGGCCGCGCTGACCGGCTGGCACGTGCTGCGTGCAGCCGGCGCGCTGAAGGCCGGGCAGACGGTGCTGATCCACGGCGCCGCGGGCAATGTGGGCGGCTTCGCCGTCCAGTTCGCCAAGGCGGCGGGCGCCGTGGTGATCGCCACCGCTTCGGCCGCCAAGCGCGACTATGTCTTGTCGCTAGGCGCCGACCGGGTGATCGACCGCGACGCCGAACGGTTCGAGGACCAGCTGTCGAATGTCGACCTGGTGCTGGACCTGGTCGGCGGCGATGTGGTGGAGCGCTCGTGGGCCGTGCTGGCCCCGGACGGCGCCATCGTCGCCACCGCCGACCCAGGCGTGATGGCCAAGGTCCCCGAAGGCCGGCGCGGCCTGTGGTTCATGATGCAGGCCGACCATGAACGCGGGCAAGCGATCGCCGAGGCGGCGGCCCGGGGCGAGCTGAAGTATCGCGTCGCCGAGACGGTGGACTTCACCGGCCTCGGCGCCGCCATCGACCGCAACTGGACCAGCCACGCGCCGGGCAAGATCGTGCTCGACACGACGAAGTAAGGCGACAGGGAAGTAAGGCGACGGGGAAGCAAGGCCGCGGGTCAGGGTGACCCTCCTCGCCTCATTTCCCCTTGGCGGGGGCCTGGCGCTCCTGCACCCGCGCGCCGGACAGGGCCAACGGCAGGGAGTAGTTCCCTTCGTGGCAGGCGTATTCGTAGATCGGCCCCTTGTCGGTCCGCCACGGCATCTCGGCCTTCCACGGCCGGGTGAAATTCACCGGGTCGTCGACCTCGAACCGGTAGAGCATGGCGTTCGGGCCGGTCCGCGTGAACCGCTCGATCAGCCGGGCTTGCGGCGAATAGGTGAAATTGCTGCTCATCAGGCTGTCGATGATGATCCCCGGATTGAAGTGGGTGGTCTCCACCACCAGGGTGTCGCCCTCGTACCAGCCGACCGAGTCGCCGAGCCAGGGCCGGATCGCCGCGGGACCGTGCTGGCGATCGACCATGCGGACGATCCGCACCTCGTGGATCATCTCGATCTCGATGGCGACGTAGTCCTGCGTCTGCACGATCTGGTAGTGGCCGTTATAGCCGGTGTTCATCATCGGCGGCCCATCGGGCGTGCCGATGCCGATCAGGCAGCGTTCGGCCGGGGGGCGTCCCTCGGGGTTGTCGAAGCTTTCGCTCTCCGCCGCGGCGCTGGCCTTCTTGCCGGCCTCGGTGAATGGCAGCTTGCCGTCGGCCGGATCGACGATCCACGACGAGCGCATCTGGCCGTCGATGCGGGCCACATGCAGGCTCATCTCCACCCACTCGGAATTCTCGACCTTCTTCACCACCGGCGGGGCCGGCGCGTCCGGGGCGACCGGCTTGGCGCCCTCGCCGATCATCTTGGCGAACATGGTCTCGAACGTCTTGGCCTCGGCGTCGGTGGCGACCAGGGCTTTGAACAGGGGCGGCCGCTCCAGCGTGGTCAGGGCGGTGTTGGTCCAGATCCCCTGCAGATCGGGGGCGCCGAAGGCGGTGCGGGGCGGCTGGTAGGGATCGGCCGTCGCAGCGCCGGCGACCAGCACCAGCCCCAGGATCAAGCAAAACAAGCGGTGCACCGGGCGACTCCCACAAAGAGCGCCACACGGCGAGGGCGCCATACTTGCCGTCCGCGCGGCGCGGCTTAGAAGTCGGGCGTAGCGCCGTGGAGGCCCAGCGGCCATGACGCCGGGGATCAAACACATGATCGCAGACATCAACCGCCATGGCTGAGTCGGTATCGGCCGGTTTCGCGCGCGGCCTGGTGGAGTTGGCCGTGGCCAAGGGCGCGGACCGCACGGCCCTGCTGGCCGAGGCCGGAATCGCCGCGGCGGACCTCGACGATATCGACCGGCGCATCCCCTTCGCCCGCTATAGGGCGCTGATGCGGGCCGGCAAGGCGCTGAGCGGCGATCAGGCGCTGGCGCTGCACTACGGCGCGGTGAACATCTCGGAGGTATCGATCGTCGGCCTGATCGGCCAGGCGTCCGAGACCATGGTCGAGGCCTTCGCCCAGCTGAACCGCTATGTGCGGCTGGTGGTGGATGTGGAGACCGACCATCCGGACCGATTCAGGCTGGACAGCGAGCGCGGCGAGCTGTGGATCGTCGACACGCGACGCAACCCGGACGCCTTTCCCGAACTCGGCGAGTCGGCCTTCTCGCAGCTGGTCTCGCCCATGCGCCGCCAGGGCATCGGCGGCGCGCTGAAGGCGGTCCACTTCACCCACCCCGAGCCGGCCTATCGGGCCGAGTACGACCAGGCCTTCGGCGCCCCGGTCCTGTTCGGCCAGACGCGCAACGCCCTGCAGGTCGAGCCCATCCTGCTGACCCTCAAGGTCGGCATCCTGCCGCGCTATGTGTTCGGCATCCTCTCCGCCAAGGCCGACGCCCTGCTGCAGGCGCTGGACGACGCCCAGTCGACCCGCGGCCAGGTCGAGCGGCTGCTGATGCCCACCCTGCACACCGGCGCGGTCGGCATGGACGCCGTCGCCGCCAAGCTCGGCGTCAGCCGCCCCACCCTGTTCCGCCGGCTGAAGGCGGAGGGCGTCAGCTTCGCCGAAGTGCTCGACGCGCTCCGCCACCGGCTCGCGCTGGGCTATCTGCAGGGCCGCAAGGTGTCGGTGAACGAGACGGCCTATCTGGTCGGCTTCTCCGAACCCGCCGCCTTCTCGCGCGCCTTCAAGCGCTGGACCGGCGCCAGCCCCAAAACGATGAAGGACGCTCGCCCCGAGGCGTAGCGTGTGGACTGAAGTCGTCACCGCAGAGTTCGCAGAGAAAGGCGCGGAGCGCGCAGAGAGAATGACCTGGGCTGTTGGCCACGCGACGGACTCCGTCATCGATCGGCTCTGCGCGCTCCGCGCCTCTCTCTCTGCGATCTCAGCGGTAATCCTTGCCTGACGGGGGCGTCCGCGTCGCGCCGGCGAGGACCTACTCAGCGACTACGGCGTCAGCGCGAACACCAGGCCGCGGCTGGAGGCGGCAGGGATACCGGTGGTGTGCGTCTCCTCGGGGAACAGCACATAGCGGACCTTATAGCCGTTCCGCCCGGGCAGGGCGGCGAGACGGCCGGCCAGGTCGCGGGCGTTGTCGACCATCCGCGCGGCGGCCAGCGCCTTCACTTCCGTATCGCGCTTGGGGCCCGGCGGCGGTAGGGCCGGCTCGGCCGGGTCCTGCTCCCAGGCGTCCGAGGTGATCAATAGGCGCGGCGCAATCTTGCCCGCGCGCACCGCCGCGGCGAAGCCGGCCTCATCCTTCAGCACCTCGCGGCTGTTCCACCAGATCGACGGGCTGCCGGCGACATAGGTGCGATAGGCCTCCGGGTGCCGGAACAGCACGCCGAGGGTGAACAGGCCGCCGAGCGAATAGCCCATCAGCGTCTGGTCAGCCGGGTCCACCGTATAGGCGGCGGCGATCCGGGGCCGGAGCTCCTGCATCATGAACCGGTGGAAGGCCTCGCCCCCGCCGAAATCCTCGGCCTTGGGCTTGCCGAAGTCGCCGGTGGCGACAGCCTCCGCCGTCGGCTGCGAGGGGGTGAGGTCGCGATTCCTGAGCGTCATGGTCGCCAGGGCGTTGGGATAGGCCACGCCCACCAGGATCGCGCCGCTGTCGCCGCCGACGGTGCGCATCATCATCTGGGCGGCGAGGCTCGGGAAGGCGACATCGGCGTCGAGCACATAGACCACCGGCCAGCCGGCCTTGGGCGTGGGGCCCAGGGGCTTGGTCACATAGATCCGGTAGGTGCGCCCGGTGATGGCCGAAGGCAGATCGAACTGCACGGCCCAGGGGTTGAGCGCGGGCGAAGTGGTGAAGGTGGTCGCCGGGGCCGAAGCCGGCGCGGCGACGGGCGCAGCAGCCAGCGCGAGAGCCAGGATGGATGAGATCATCGCGCCGTCCCCTTGAAGTTCCACCGCACGGTGGCGCCCCTTCCACTGCGCCGCAAGCCGCCAGCGCTATCCTGTCCTCAGCACCGGCGCCGGCGTGCGGGCCAGGGCGGCGAAGGCGGCGACCCCGCCGGCGACGGCGCCGACGCCGCTGACCAGGGCCAGGACGGCGACGATGCCGCTCCAGTCGATGGCGAAATGGGTCTCGAACACCCGGGTGACGATCGGCCAGGCCGCCGCGGCGCCCAGCCCCACGCCGGCCAGGCCGGCGATCA
>FTAG01000384.1_pt1 | contig 10153 bp, 8 predicted proteins | sample 1638911 | NCBI WGS metagenome assembly FTAG01 (sample SAMEA3914813, study PRJEB12502) | metagenome | biome: forest; material: soil | place: Canada | collected 2011-07-07 | depth 0.3 m
ACCGGCGATCCCTGCCTCGGCCTCAAGGCCGCCGCCTTCGTCCAGCCCGCCACCTTCCACGGCCTGGGCATGGCCCTGCTGGCCAGCCAGAACCTGGGCGACGCCCTGCAGCGCTCGGCCCGCTTCTCGCGCATCGTCAGCAGCGCCGCCGACGTCTTCATCGAGCGCGTGCCGCAGGGGGTCAAGCAGGTGATGCGCTGGCGCGCCGAGGTGCCGGTGGTGGAGGAAGCAATCGACCTGATCATGGCTTCCACCCTCAAGATGGGCATCCTGCTGCTGGCCCTGGACCCGCAGGCGCCGCGGCCGGTGGAACTGCGGCTGCGGCGCGCCGCGACTCCGGCGATGCGCGCCGAATTCGACGCCTATTTCCGCTGCCCGATCTGGTTCGAGGCGGAGGAGAACTCCCTGCTGGTGCCGCAGGACTGGATCGAGCGCCCGCTGCCCATGGCCAACCCCCAGCTGGCCCGCCAGAACGACCTGGTGGTGATGGATTACCTGAGCCGCTTCGACGGCGCCCGCCTGGCCGAGAAAGTCCGCGTCGAGCTGATCTCGCGCCTGCCGGCGGGCGAGCCGCCGCGTGGCGAGGTCGCCGCTGCCCTGCTGCTGAGCGAGAAGACCTTGCAGCGCCGTCTGAGGGACGAGGACACCAGCTACCAGCAGGTGCTGGACGAGTTGCGGCGCGATCTGGCGCAGCAGTACCTGCGCGAGGCCCCGGTATCGGTCTGCGAAGTCACTTTCCGCCTCGGCTTCTCCGACCAGAGCAGCTTCACCCGGGCTTTCCGCCGCTGGACCGGCCTCACTCCGGGCGAATTCCGCAGCCAGCCGGCCGCGGCCTGAACAAGGGCCTGTTAACGCCACTTTGGTCGCTGCGACCAAAGTGGCGTTAACAGGCCCTGGGGCGGGACACTGTCCCGCGGCGCCCAAGCATTGACCGGCAAGGCCAAGACACACCTCCCTGCGCGCCGTAAGTTGGCGCCATAGCAGCAAAAGGGGAGAACCGGCTTGGTCAGCAGCCTGCGTGACCGGGTACAGCGCACCCTGGCGCCGCGTACCGTGGTGGCCCTGTCGCGTTTACGCCTGCCGCGTCCCTGGCGCCGCCAGGCCCGGGTCGAGCTGTACTTTGCCTACGACGACCCCTACGCCGTGCTGGCGCTGCCCGGCCTGCTCGCCCTGACCCGGGCGCGCGGCCTGCCGCTGCGGCTGTACCCGCTGCTGGAACGCGGCATCCCCGGCGATCCCGCCGCCGGGCAGCGCGCTCAGTACTCAATCGTCGACGCCGACCGCTTGCTGCAACGCAGCGGGCTGCGTCTCGGCCGCCGCCGGCCGCTCCTCGCCGCCGATTGCGCTTTCCTTGCCGCCTGGACCCAGGCTGCCGCCGGCGATGCCGCCATCGCAAGCTTTGCCGCCGCGGCTTTGCAACAGCTCTGGCTGCAGGGCGAGGAGCCGGTCGACGCGGCGTCCTATGCGTGCCTGTATCGCGAGATCCTGCAGCGCAAGCCGGCATCGGACAGCGCGGTGCTGCGTGCGGCGCTGCGCGGCAATACCCGGCGCCTGCGCGCCCGTGGCCACTGGGAATCGCCGGCGGCACGCGTCAACGGCGAATGGTTCTTTGCCCACGAGCGGCTGGCACAGATCGGGGAGCGCCTGAAATGAGCCAGTCCCGCGTCGAGTACTTCTTCTCCTTCCGCAGTCCGTACTCCTATCTGTCGGCGCCGCGCGTGTTCGGGCTGCCGCGCCGCTATGCCGTCGAGCTGGTGTGGCGCGGCGTGCGGCCGATGGCGATGCGCGGCCAGCCGCTGCCGCGCGCCAAGCAGTTCTACATCCTGCGCGATGCCGCTCGCGAGGCCGACCGCCTCGGCCTGCCGTTCGGCCGCATCCACGATCCGCTGGGTGAAGGCGTCTGGCGCTGCCTGTGCATCGCCGAGCTGGCGCTGGAGCAGGGCAGGCTGGCGCAGTTCGTCACCGCCGCCGCCCGCGCCATTTGGGGCGAAGGCGTGGAAGTGCTGCGCGATGCGCCGCTGCGCGCCTTGTGCGAGCGCAGCGGCCTGGACTGGGATGCCTGCGTCCGTGCCATCGCCAATGAGACTTATCGGGAGCGTGTCGAGACCAATACCGCCCGGCTTGCCGCGCTCGGCCACTGGGGCGTGCCGACCCTGGTGTTCGAAGGCGAGGCTTACTGGGGGCAGGACCGCATCGAGGACCTGCAACGCGCCCTGCGCCACGCCGGCCTGGAACGCGCCGCCGGAGTGGCGGCATGAAGCGCCTGCGCTGGCTGGTACCCGGTGCGGATCGCATGGGTTTCGACTTTGGGCCAGTGAACCAAGTCCCAGGAGCCGCAGATATGGCGCAAGGAAACGGGCAGGGCAGGGGCTACACCCGCCGCGACTTCGCCCGCGCGCTGGCTCTCGGCGGCGCGGCGCTGGCCGGCGGTAGCCTGGCGCAAGGCGGCGGCACTGCTCCGGGCGCCGCAACGGCGGCGGCTCCGGCCGTGGTCAAACGCAAGCGACCCAACATCCTGCTGATCATGTCGGACCAGGAGCGCGGCTGGCCCGACCTGCCGGGCGGGCTGGGCCTGGACGCGCACGAGTGGCTGTTGGAGCGCGGCACCGGCTTCACCAACTTCAACGTCCACACCACGCCCTGCTCGCCCTCGCGCTCCAATCTCTACACCGGCCTGCACACGCCGTTCACCGGTCTCACCTCCAACGTCGGCGCGCCGCCGTTCCCGACCCTGGGCAAGGTGCCGACGCTCGGCCACCTGCTGCGCGAGCAGGGCTACTACACCGCCTACAAGGGCAAGTGGCACCTGTCCAACGTGCCCACCGGGGTCAACGTGCGCTACGGCCCCTTCGACGGCGCACGCGAAGCGCTGGAGCCCTACGGCTTCTCCGACTACAGCGACAACGGCATCGCCGACGGCGCCACCTGGTCCGGCTTCAAGTTCGATGGCGAAGTGGCCAGCGGCGCCAGCCAATGGCTGCACGATCACGGCAATTCCCTGGAGCAGCCCTGGCTGCTGGCGGTGAACTTCGTGAACCCGCACGACATCGTGTTCTTCGACGATGCCGACCACCAGCAGATGAAGACGCGGCTCGATCCGTTCTACCTGGCGCCGCTGTCGCCGCCGCCGCTGGAAGGGGTTTATACGAAGCAGTGGGACCTGCCGTTGCCGCGCAGCTTCTACGCCGACGATCTCAAGTCCAAGCCCTGGGCGCACCGTTCCTACGTCGATTTCTGCAACATGCTGTACGGCCGCATCGACCCCAAGGATGAGCCGCGCTGGCGCCGCTACCAGAGCTATTACTACAACTGCATCCGCGACGTCGATGCGCATGCGCTCACCGTGCTGCGCACCCTGGACAGCCTCGGCTTGGCCGACAACACCATCGTGGTCTACACCGCCGACCACGGCGATATGCTCGGCGCCCATGGCCTGCGCCAGAAGGGTCCGACCATGTACAAGGAGAACGTGCGCGTTCCCCTGATCGTGCGCCACCCGGACGCGAAGAGCGGCCTCAGCACGCAGGCGCTGGGCGGCACCACCGACCTGGTGCCGACCCTGCTGTCCTTCGCCGGCGTCAGCGAGCAGCAGCGCGGGGAGAAATACCCCTCGCTGAAGGGCGTGGACCTGTCGGCGGCGGTGGCCGACGCCAGCGCGCGCACCGCGCGCGACACTCGCGGTCACCTTTATCACTACAACACCACGCTCTATATCGATCCCGAGGCGGCCCGGCGCGTCATCGCCAATCACGAAGACGCCGGCTGGTGGGCCCTGTTCAAGGCCAACCTGGAGCAGGGCCACCTCGGCCCGCGCCTGGATCACCCGGGCCTGTTCCGTGGCGTGCACGACGGCCGCTACAAGTTCGCCCGCTACTTCAAGCCCAGCGAGCACCACATCCCGAAAGACTGGGACACCCTGCTCAAGCACAACGAGCTGGAGCTCTACGACACCCAGACCGATCCGGACGAGATCGTCAATCTCGCCGCCAGGCCGGAGGAACACAAGGAACTGATCCTGGCGCTGAACGAGAAGACCAATGCCCTGATCATCGAAGAAATCGGCTTCGACGACGGCCGCGAACATCCCGGCCCCGGCTTCCTGTACCGCCTCTGAACCGGAGGGCGAGACCATGAAACTCCGCATTGCCGGCTACTGCCTTGCATCCTTCCTCGCCGGAGCGGTGCCGACCCTGAAGCTGGCGCAGGCGTTCGCGCCGGCGGGTGAGGGCGCCGCCGCCGCCGTGATTCCCATCGCGCCGGCACAGCGCCAGGTGCTGGAGGCACGTCATGAACTGGATCGCTGGCTCGACGACGAACTGCTGTTCCGCGAAGGCCTGCGCCGCGGCTATGCGCTCGACGACCTGATCGTGCGCCGCGAAGTGCAGCGCCGCACCCGCGCCGCGCTGCTGGCCGAGCAGTCTTCGACGCAGCCGAACGACGCGGCCTTGCAGGCCTGGATGGATCAGCATGCCGAGCGTTACCAGGCGCCGCCGCGCTACAGCTACACCCAGGTCTACCTCAGCCGCAGCGTTCACGGAACAAGGCTTGAAGCCGATGCCCAGGCGCTCGGCGCGAAGCTGTCCGCGCTGCCGGACGGGTACGCAAAGCTTGGCGATCCCTTCCTCAACGGCCCGGTGCGCAAGTCGGTCAGCGCCAGCCAGGTGGTATCCGAATTCGGCCTGGCCTTCGCCCAGAGCCTGGCGCAGCTGCCGGTCGGCGCCTGGCAGGGACCGGTGATGTCCCCGCTCGGTGCGCACTGGGTGCGGGTCGATCGCATCGAGCCGGGCCGCCGCCTGAGGCTGGACGAAGCGCGCATGCATGTGCGTGCCGACTACGCCGACACGCAACAGCAGCAGGCCCTGCGCGTGGCGCTCGACGGCCTGCGCGGGCGCTACCGCGTGGTGGACGATCCGAACGCCGCGCTGCCGGTGCTGCATGCGACGGACGAGAGCGAAATCCCATGAACCAGCGCCTCGTGCTGCTGCGCCTTGTCGCGCTGGCCTCGGGCGTCGCGCTCTGCGCCTGTGGCAGCAGCGGCGCGGTCACGGTGTCCGGCGGTGGATCGCCCGGGGGCGGCAGTTCCTCGTCCTCGGGCGGCGGAGAGCAACTCACTTGCACCGGCGCCGATGCCACGCACAAGAACGCCTATTTCGGCGACATGCACGTGCACACTCTGTATTCCATCGACGCCTATTTCTTCAACGGCCTCAACGGCCCGCGCGAGGCCTACCGCTTCGCCCAGGGCCAGCGGGAAAGCCTGCCCGCGGGCGAGACCGATCCCTATACCGCCGGCCGCAGCATCCAGCTCGACCGGCCGCTGGACTTCGCTGCGGTCACCGACCATTCCGACTTCCTCGGCGACTGGCGCCTGCTGTGCCAGGTCGACGCCGCCCTGCCGATCGGCGTCAACCCGGTGTGCAACCTGGTCGGCAGCTACCTGCGTCAGAACGTCACCGATATCGTCAACGGCGGCGCGCCGCCGGCCTTCTACATCCTCACCACCGCCGCCGCGCCGTTGCCGGCCACGGTGTTGCCCTGGCAGGACGAGCTGAACATCGCCGACGAGGAAAACCAGCCCTGTGCCTTCAGCACCTTCCCGGGCTTCGAGTGGACCTCGCAGTTCCACAACCAGATGATTCACCGCGACGCCTATTTCACCGGCAGCAACCGGCCGATGGATGTACCGCATGTCGCGACCGCGCAGGACATCACCGCCCAGACCTCCGACAACAGCAACGACGATTGGCGCCTCTACGATTGGCTGGAGCAGAACTGCGACCTGGCCCAGGGCTGCCGGACCATGAGCATCCCGCACAATTCCAACCAGAGCGGCGGCGGCATGTACCTGCCGCGCGACCCGAGCACCGGCCTGCCGATCGGCCGCGACAGCAAGCCGCTGACCCTGGCTGATGCGCAATTGAGAGCCAAGTACGACCGCATCATCGAGATCCACCAGCACAAGGGCAACTCCGAGTGTGCCACGGGCCTGGGCATCTACGAGACGCGGTTCGACCCGGCCTGCACCCTGGAGCCGGCCAAGAACGTCTGCCGCGGCCTGCCGCAGGACCCGCCCGAGTGCAAGCAAGTCTGCAACGGCGATCCCGCCACCGAGCCCGACTTCTGCCGCCTGCACACCGCGCCGACCTATGAGACCGGCGTGTGCCAGTACGAGGGCCACAACGGCACCTCGGGTCCGGACGCCAAGTGCGTCGCGCCGCTGGACATGGCGCGCAACATCCTCGCCGACGGCCTCGCCATCGACGATGTGCTCGGCGTCGACCCGATGAAGATGGGCTTCATCGGCTCCTCCGATACCCACAACGGCGACCCGGGCGACGTCGACGAGAGCAACTACCCGGGCCACGGCGGTGTGCTCGACGACGATCCGCCGACCCAGCTCGGTTACTGGAGCTGCGCCAACGCCAACGAGGATCCTTCCAACCCGGCCAACTGCACCAATCGCCAGTTCCAGGACCGCGCCCGCGGCTTCAACCCCGGCGGCCTAGCCGGCGTGTGGGCGCCGCAGAACACCCGCGCCTCGGTATGGTCCGCGTTCCAGCGCGGCGAGACCTTCGCCACTTCCGGCCCGCGAATCCGCATCCGCACCATCGCCAGCTGGGGTGCGCCGCCCGTGGATATCTGCGACAGGCTTAGCGCCGGCGACAACCCGGTGGACAGCGGCGCACTCCAGGGCGCGGTGATGGGCGGTGACCTGCCCGATCAGTCTTCGGGCAACGGCGCGCCGTATTTGGTGATCTGGGCACAGCAGGACCCCGGCGGCGCCGAGCCCGGCCTGCCTTTGCAGAAGCTCGACGTGGTCAAGGGCTGGAGCGATGCGCTGGGCCCGCATATCCAGGTTTACGACGGCGTGGCGAAGACCAGCGCCGCGGTCGAGCCGCCGTCGATGGACGATTGCAGCGCCGTCACCACCGGCCATCCCGAGCGCCTGTGCACGGTCTGGCACGATCCGGATTTCAAGCCGCAAAACAGGGCCTACTGGTACGCGCGCGCCTTCGAGGTGCCGAGCTGCCGCTGGAGTACCCGACTGTGTGTGGCCAACCACGTCGACTGCGCCAGGCTCGATCCGACCAACGGCATGTTCCCGGAGGACTCCGGTATGCGCGGCTTCGAAGGCTGCTGCCTGATGGAGGGGGCCCCCGGCAGTTTCAAGGGTGGCAATGCCTTCAACACCATCACCGAGCGGGCCTGGGCCTCGCCGGTCTGGTACCGCGCCAGGATCACAACCACCGCTTCCACAAAAGGGAAATAGGATGCTCGACACCAAGGGGCTTTGGCTGGTACAGAACCTCGCGCTCGTCGCCTTCTGGCTGGCTGCCATCGGCCTGCTCGCGGCCGGGCAGCCGCACCACTGGCTGGTGCTGCTGGCGGCGGTGATCCTCGCCGCGCACGTGCTGGAGTTGCCGCTGGCCTTCATGGCGCTGCGCGGCCGCGGCGCTTCGCCGTTGCGCGTGATCCTGCTGACCCTGGCCTTTGGCTACACCTGGTGGCTGCCGGCGCGCCGCGGGGTCTACGCACTGACATGAAGGACTTGCGCAACAAACTGGTCCTGGTCACCGGCAGCGGCATCGGCGAGGCCGTGGCGTCCATCGGCCGCAAAGCGGTCATGGCGCGCACGCTCAAGCGCTGGGCGCCGTCCCTGCTTGAGCGCGTGGTGCGCGGGTAAGAGCCATGGACGCCATCACCAAAGCCGCCACCAATTCCGCCGCGGAAGCCGAGTACACGCTTTATGCGCTGCCGCATTCCTACTACAGCGGCAAGGTGCGAAGCTACCTGCGCTACAAGCGCATCCCGTACCGCGAAGAGACCGCGACCTTGCGGCTGTTCAACAACTTCATCGTGCCGCGCACCGGGGTCAAGTACATCCCGGTGGTGCAGACGCCGGATGACGTGGTGCTGCAGGACAGCACCGACATCATCGACTTCCTCGAGGCGCGCTTTCCGCAGCGCCCGGTCTACCCGGCGACGCCGCGGCAGAAGCTGGCGACCCTGCTGTTCGAGTTGTACGGCGACGAGTGGCTGGTGCTGCCGGCCATGCACTATCGCTGGAGCTTCTGGCACGAGCGTGCCCACATCAACGACGTGCTCGAGCATTTCGGGATGCTGCTCTCGCCGCATGCGCCGCGCCGGCTGCGGCGCTTCGCCGGCAAGCAGTTCTGCCGCCCCTTCAGCGGCGCGCTGCCGATGCTTGGCATCACTTCCGAAAATATTCCCGCGCTGGAAGCCTGGTACGGGGAATTCATGCGCGACATGGACGCGCATTTCGCGGCGCACCCGTACCTGCTCGGCGGCCGCGCCAGCATGGGCGACTTCGGCCTGATCGGCCCCCTGTTCGCCCATCTCGGCCGCGACTTTGTGCCCAAGGCCATGATGCAGGCCCAGGCGCCGCGGCTGTACCAGTGGGTGCAGCGCATGAACGGCGCGCCGCAGCCGGGCGAATTCCTGCCGGACGACGCGGTGCCGGAAACCCTGCTGCCGGTGCTGCGCCGCATGTTCGCCGAGCACGTCCCGGTGTTGCTCGACACCGTGCGTCGGCTCGAAACCTGGCTGAAGGAAAACCCGCAACGCAAGATTCCGCGCGCGATCGGCGAGCACGAATTCAGCCTCGGCGGCGTCCGTGCCAGCCGCAGGATCTTCCCCTATGCGCAGTGGATGCTGCAGCGCCCGCTCGACTATTACCAGTCCCTGCGCGGCGCGGAACGCGAGCCGGTCGATGCGCTACTGCGCGAAGTCGGCGGCTATGAGGCGATGCAGATCCGCATCCGCTATCGGTTACGGCGTGTGCACAACCGCATCGTCGCCGACCCGCCCCGTGCCTGAGGAGTCGAGCTTCCATGCGCAAGGCAGCCCTGTCCCTGTTCGCAGGCATTCTTGCCGCCTGCGGCCATTCACACTCCGCAGCTCCCGCGGCGCTTGCCGCGCCCACGCCGCAGGCCCTGGTCGCGCACAGCGACGAGTTCAAGCCTGAGGTGATCAAGGTCACCGACGGCGTCTACGTAGCGGTCGGCTACGGTATCGCCAACTCCATCCTGCTGGAGGGCACGGACGGCGCCATCGTCGTCGACACCATGGAATCGGTGGAGTCGGCGCAAAAGGTCCTGGCCGAATTCCGCAAGCTCAGCGACAAGCCGGTCAGGGCCATCGTCTACACCCACTCGCATCCGGACCATGTCGGCGGTGCCGCCGTGTTCGCGCCGCCCGGTTCGAACCTGCCGATCTACGCCCAGGAAGACGTGGCGCGCAATATGGACAAGACCGCCTCCGAGCTGCAGCCGGCGATCACCCGGCGCTCCCTGCGCATGTACGGCGCCGGCCTGCCGCCGGACGAGCGCATCAATCTCGGCATCGGCGGCTTCCTCGACATGCACGAGGGCTCGACCGTCAGCACCCTGCGGCCGACCCGCAGCTTCCGCGACCAGCTGGAGGACACCGTCGCCGGCATCCATTTCCAGCTGGTGCACGCCCCGGGCGAGACCGAGGACACGCTGTTCATGTGGCTGCCCGAGCGCGGTGTGCTCTTATGCGGCGACGACTTCTACAAGTCCTTCCCCAACCTCTACACCATCCGCGGCACCAGCTACCGCGATCCCAAGCTGTGGGCCGCCTCGCTCGACCGCATGCGCGCGCTGCACGCGCAGTTCCTGGTGCCGAGCCATACCCGCCCGCTATCCGGCACCGACAATATCGACAAGGCGCTCACCGACTACCGCGACGCCATCCGCTACGTCTACGACCAGACCATCCGCCTCATCAACCAGGGCCTGCTGCCCGACGAGATCGCCGCCCGGGTGCAGCTGCCGGCCCATCTCGCCGCCTCGCCCTATCTGCAGCTGTTCTACGGCAAGCCCAGCTGGAGCGCGAAGTCGATCTTCGCCGGCACTCTCGGTTGGTACAGCGGCGACCCCGCCCAGCTGCAGCCGCTGGAGCCCAGCGACGAGGCGCGGCGCATGGTCGAGCTGGCCGGCGGCGGCGCCGGCCTGGACGAGAAGATCGAGGCCGCAGCGAAAAAGAACGACCAGCAATGGGTGCTGCAGCTGAGCAGCTACGCCCTGCGTGCCAACCCGGACGATGGCCGTGCCCGCCAGGCACGTAGCGCCGCCCTGCGTGCCCTGGGCGGCGCCGAGACCAACCCGCC
>FTAG01001256.1_pt1 | contig 10130 bp, 10 predicted proteins | sample 1638911 | NCBI WGS metagenome assembly FTAG01 (sample SAMEA3914813, study PRJEB12502) | metagenome | biome: forest; material: soil | place: Canada | collected 2011-07-07 | depth 0.3 m
GAGGAGTCGATGCCGGTTATTGTTCCAGGCCGCTTTCGCGCTGTGCCTGCCGGCGCGCCGGGGTTAAATCCAGGTTTGCCACGAAGTCCGCCAGCGCCTGCTCCATCGTCGAATAATCCTGTCGCTGCGCAGCACTGCCGGTCATCGATATATTGATCGGAATGGCGTGGTAGCCAGGTCTGAACAGCGACTCCTTCCAGAACGAGAGCCGGCCCAGATCGGCCCAGCCCGGTGCCGGTGGATTTTCGATGCAGCCCTGTGCCATGCATTGACTGGCCGCCACCAGGGAGATCGAGTTGCTGTCGTCGAATCGCGCCAGGTTGAAGCGGGCACTGCCATCCAGGGTCTTCAGGCTGCGTACGGTGGAAGATTCGATCGGCTCGCCCCTTACGAGAAAACAGTCGACAGCATTGTGCCTGTAGAGCCGGTTGTGATCGAACGATAGAGTCACCAGAAAACCAGCGTACTCATACTGGGCATATTCCTGGAATTGTCCCGTGCCGCGGGAATATATCCCGCGCGCCGTCTGTTGCCAGGCACCGATAGTCTGCGGCGTCAGTTGCGGCGCCTGCAGCGGATCCTCCGGCGCGCGCCTCAGCCAGTCGCGACCGGCATCGATTGCCACCAGGGAGCTGACCAGGCCCAGCGCGATTATTTTGGCGTACATAGCTCGGGATGTCGGCGGGGCCAGTTGAGGAACAATCCGGCCGTCAGGAGAAACAGAATCGCGCCCTCGAAATAGTCGAAGGTTTCGCCGTGGCCAAACCAACCGGACGACACGTGCGCCGCCAGCGCGCTATAGCCGACCACGATGCAAAGCCGAAGGAAGTTCAGCAGATAGGCCGCCAGGATTGCCGCCAATACATAACCGGCGTGTACCCAGGGACGCAGCCGATACAGATGCCCTGCCACCAGGGTGGCAAAACCCAGGGTGATGACCCCTCGCAGTCCATCGCAGCCCGGTGCGATGAAGACGCCGTTGCGCGGCGTGAACATCAGGTGCAGCAAGTCACCATCGAGGGGTACCCCCAGCAGTCCGGCAAAGCCGCGTGCAACGCGTGCACCGGCAGTCTGCAGCGGCAGGTCCAGCAGTGATTCGACGAAATGCGGGCAAGGATTGATCAGGAGAAGGAGCGACAGCGGAAACAGGGCACGCCGCAGCGGCGCGGCGCCGCCGAATAAAATCACTGCGCCCGCTACATAGAGCAGAAGCCTGAAGCCGACGGGAATCAAATTGATTGCGGCTCCGCCCAGGAGCTGCAGGGTCGGAAAGGTGGTCATGTCGAAGCCTGCCAGCATCAATGCGATGGCGATCGGTATGGCGCCCCACCAGCTGCCGCCCGACTGCCAGTCGCTCCAGCGCCAGCTGCGGAACGCCAGCCAGGCGCTGACCGGCAGCACCAGAATACCGATGGAGCGCAAGCCGTCGTTCAGCCACAGCCCAGCCACGTCAATCAGGGGCTTGGTGAAGGCGGCCAGCCCCAGCAAGGTGGTGCCGAGCGCCAGCAGCAGCCGGGTTCTGCTTACCGTCGCAGCATGCGGCGCAGTCGGGTCGACGCTGGTAAAGGCGCGGTCGCCGCCGGCCGTTTCAGATGCGCTCATGGGCTCCCCCGGCTCATGTTCTTGAGAAGTCGCACGAACAACAATATTGATCTCTCTCCATACGCTAGCATATGTCGATGGAATCCAAGGGCGAGCCACGTCAATCAAGCCTGAGCTAGACCCGGCCGGGCGGCGTTTCCATCTGCCCAGGGGCGTCGTGCTGCTGGGCGTATGGGCGCTGTTGCTGTCGCTGATTCTGCCGGGGCCGATGGCGCGTGCCTCGGCCAGCCGCATCAGTTCCGATCTGGCGATCACCGCGCGCGCGGGCATCAGCGTGGTGGCGGACCCGGAGCATTCCGTTCCCAGTTCGCCGGCTACGGGCAATGCCACACAAGGCGCCACGGTCTCGATGATCGCCGGCGGGGTGAATTCCAGCGTTGCGGTGGACAGCAATCTGGCGGTGACCGGCAAGTTGCCGCTGAGTGGTTCGCTGCTCGAGCCGGGTGACGGCGTAGGCATAGCCTCGACCATGAGTGGTGTCGACGACGGCCGGCCGGCCGCCTCGGACGGCCTGTTCGGGGACTACGCCCTCACGCTCAGGAACAACTCGTCGACCGATGCCTACAAGCTCAGCCTGAAGATCGACTACAGCAACAGCGTGCAGGCATCGGGACCGGCGGCTCCGCCGGATGGCGCCTTCAATATCGGACTGATCACGCTGAGCAATGGCGGCGCCACGCTGTTTTCCACCAGCCTCACCTCGGATACCGCCTTCGGCGACAAGAACGATGTCACCTTCACCGGCGCGTCGGGACAGCCGCTGAGCGATTCCGGCACGCGCACGGTGGAGGTGAGCCTGCAGCCGGGCCAGACGGTGGAGCTGCAGGGGCAGCATGATCTGCGCGGCGGGGCTTCCCGGCCGGGCGCGCTGTATCGGGGCGGCGTCCGGGCGTTTATCAGCCTTGCGGCAGTGGTCGATCTGGCTGCGGCCGCTCCCGCTGCCGCTGCCGCTCCTCCTCCTGCTACCGCTCCCGGCACCGCAGTCGGGTCGGCAAGCCCGGATGGCGCGAGTCCGGGCCCGCTGAAACCGTTGGTCTGGGCGGTGCTGGCGCTGGCCGGCGTTGCCCTGCTGCTGATTCGCAGACGCCGCAAATAGGGGGTGCGGCAGGCCGGCCGCGGGCGCTAGGATTTGTGGCGATACCGCAGTCAAAATTGACGGCAGTTGAGCGCAAAATCACAACTGTGACGCTGCAAAGCGTTTATAGTGTATTGGCTTGGGAAGGCCAGTCGCAGTCAGCGATCTGATAAGAACGAAAGTGGGGGGTGTCATGTTGCGTAAATCCGTCAAAGGTCTGGCCAGAACCGCGGTGTGCGCTGTGCTGGCGGTTGCGGCCGTCGGCATGCAATCCGCATCGGCCGCCGACGCTCCATTTCTTGGCCAATTGATGTACGCCGGCTTCAATTTCCCTCCCCTTGGATGGGCGTCCTGCGATGGCCAGATCATGTCGATCAGCCAGAACACCGCCCTGTTCTCCCTGCTCGGAACAAATTTCGGCGGGGATGGAAAATCGACCTTCGCCCTGCCCGACATGCAGGGCCGGTTTCCCGTCCATCAAGGCCAGGGCCCCGGTCTGAGCGATTACTTCATGGGCGAAGCGGCCGGCAGCGAGACCGTGACGGTGCTGGGCGCCAATCTGCCGCCGCACAGCCATACCCTGAGCATCACCACAGGTCACATCACGGCCAGCAGCGCCGCTGCCGGCAGCGCCGTCCCGGCCGCACATGCGCTGGCGAATACCGGGCGCAACCCGGGCTACAACGCGGTTACGCCGGATGTCACGCTGGGCGCGCCCACGGCCATCTCCGGCTTCACCACGGCCGGTGGCAGCACGCCTGTCGGCATCATGCCGCCCTTCCTCACGGTCAGTTGCGCCATCGCCCTGCAAGGGGTTTTCCCGGCGCGGAGTTAACCAGCAGCTGTTCAATGTGAACTAGGGACGGGGGATTCATGTTCCAACAAGCTACCAGGCCGCTTTTCAAGGTCGCCGCAGCCGCAGTGCTGGTGATTCTGGTTCCAGTCACGCCGTCGCCGGCGCGGGCCCAGACCGAGCCTTACGTGGCCGAGATGATGTACATCAGCTTCAATTTCGCGCCGAAAGGTTGGGCTTTCTGCAATGGTCAGACCCTGGCGATCAACCAGAACCAGGCGGTATTCTCCTTGTTGGGCACCACCTACGGCGGAGACGGCATCAGTAATTTCCAGCTGCCCAATATGCAGGGCCGGGCGCCTCTCCATTTTGGCTCGAACGGCTCCAGTAACTACACCCAGGGCCAGGTCGGCGGCAGCCAGACGGCGACACTCACCGCCGGCAATGTGCTCGGTCACAGCCATAGCGTGAGCCTTTCGGCGCAGATTCCGGCCAGCAGCGCCAATGCCACCGTCAGCACCCCTGCGGGCAACGGTCTGGCCAACACCGTGCACAGCCTGAGCTACTCCTCCAGCGCACCGAACGTCAGCCTGAGCAGTGCGGTAACCGTCAGCGGGACCACGGGTTCGACCGGCAGCACTTCACCAACGCCGTTCAGCACCATGCCGCCGTATCTGGCGGTCAATTGCGTCATCGCGCTGCAAGGGATTTTCCCTTCGCGAAATTAAGCAGCGCCAGTTCAATTCGAATTGAGCACGGGGGATTTATGTTTCGAGTCAAGCTCAAAGCCTGCGCAAAGCTTTTTGCCTGTGTGGTGCCGGCCGTGTTTCTTTCCGGCTTCCAGCCGGCATCGGCCCAGGGCCAGACACCTTACATCGGTCAGATGCTTTACGTCGCCTTCAATTTTGCGCCGGTGGGCTGGGCTTTCTGCGATGGCCAGATCATGGCGATCACCGACAATGAAACGCTGTTCAATCTGATCGGCACCACCTACGGCGGTGACGGGCTGAACACCTTTGCACTGCCGGACATGCGTGGCCGCATTCCCATTCATCCAGGCAACGGTTTCGTTTTAGCTCAGCGGAGCGGCAGCGAGAGGACCACGCTGGTCGCGGCCAACATGCCGGCCCATACCCACAGCGTGAGTCTTTCCGGGCCGATCGGCGCCAGCAGCGCCATCGCCACCAGTGCGGCTCCCGGTGGTCGCGCGCCGGCCAACACGGCGCGCAACCTGAATTACGCCACCAGCGCGCCGAACGTCACCCTGGGCAGCACCGCCACCGTTACCGGAAGCGGCGCTACAGGCGTAACAGGCAACAGCCTGCCTTTATCCACGGTTCCGCCTTTCCTCACGGTCAATTGCATCATTTCGCTGTTCGGCGTTTTCCCTTCGCAAAACTGATCCGCCACATTTCCGGCCTGGCGGATTGCCGGGCCGCGCGACCCGCAGATTTTTCCAGGATTCCCGCCCGGTACGATCACATTCCATGATGAAAGGATTCTTCACCGGCATGGTCATCGCTTGCTGCGCGCTGGCGCCGGGCACCGGGTTTGCCGCATCGATGTCGGTCGACAAGGAGCTGGCCAAGGCCCAGCTCGCCCTGAGCGCGGGAAAGTTCGACGACGCCTACAAGCAGTACCAGGAGATCTACAAGACCAGCCAGCATCCCCTGGCGGCTTTCAGTCTCGGCATGTTCTACCGCGCCGGCTGGGGCCGGCCCAGCAACGCCGTCGAAGCCTGCCGCTGGTTCGAGGAAGCGGCCAAAGGCAAGCTGCCGGCTTCGGAGCATTTCCTTGCCGATTGCCTGGTCGCGGGCACCCATCGTGCGGCCGATCCGGCCAAGGCGGCGTACTGGTACGAGCAGGCGGCCAGGGGCGGCCATACCATTTCCCTGTGTTCGCTGGCCGCGCTCTACATCGCCGGTAACGGCGTGGACAAAGATCCGCAGAAGGGCCTGGCGATGTGCCAGGGGGTCGCGGAGCAGGGCAGCGTTCCCGCGATGATGCAGATGGGTTGGCTGCTGCTCGGCGGACGGGATGCGGCCGCGGCTGCGCCGCAGGACGCTGTGCGCGACCCGGCCGCGGCGTACGCCTGGTTCGAGCAGGCGGCACAACATGGTTCCGCCGAAGCCCGGTACCAGCTCGGCGTGATGAGCCGCGATGGCCTGGGGCATGCCGCCGATCCGAAGCTGGCCAGGGACTGGTTCGAGGCCGCTGCAACACAAGGCTACGTGTCGGCCGATTTTCCCACCGCACAGCTTTACTACAACGAGCCCGCCGATCCCGATACCGGGTACCCGCGTGCCGAGACGCTGGCCAAGAGCTATCTCTGGCTGACGGTGACCAGCCACTGTTCGAAAGAGCCGGCGGAACTGAGCCAGACCGCGAACATGCTGGAGCAGGTGCGCCGGATCATGCCCGTCACCTGGGTGCCGACGCTGGACGAGAAGCTGAGCGGCCACCTCTGCGACAAGGCCGCGTCATGCTTGGCGAAGACCCAGGCCGATGCGAGTTGCCCGGCCGAAGCACGGAAGTCCGCGTCTTGAGACAGGGCACCCAACTGGCTCCGGGACAGGGAAAGGAGACGCAGCCGCCATGGCGTATCCAAAGCGTGATCGAATCGACGCCTTTGTTGATGGCAGTAGATCAATATGTGCCAATAAATCTTGGGGCGGCGCTTGTGATGTTTTGCGGCAAGTGCCGATGACCAGCCGTATCGAAAGGGGGAGCACCATGCATCGTCAGGCCGGATATCGCGTTCCGTTGTCGTTGCTGTGTGCATCCCTGCTGCTCAGCGCCTGCGGCGGCGGGGGCGACGCCCCGGCGACGTCGACGACGACGCCGGAAAGCCTCGGCCTGATGAAGATCACGGTCAGCGGACTGGGCACCAATGCGCCGACCTCCCAGGTGGAGCTGCTTTCACCGGGGGCCGCTGCGGGCGGCCCGCAGCCGCGTGCCATCACCACTGCGCCATCCGGCATCGATATCAAGCAAACCGCCGCCTCCAGCGTCGACGTGGGCACGCGCGGCAGCGGCGGCATGCGTTACTTCAACGCCGTCTACAGCGTCCGCAACGCGCAGTTCTGCAACAAGCCGGGCACCTGCACCGCTTACGGCGTGGCTCGCCAGAATCTCACCCTGCTCGCCGCGCGCACCAGTACGAATATCGACGATACCGGTGTCTTCGGTCTCTATCGCTTCGATGGCACTGCGGACACCCCCAGCATTGCGCTCGGCATCCTGCCCAGCCATGGCGCCATACTCAACGGCACCGGCACCGGGGTGCTGGTGCAGCCGGGCTACGAATCCATGCAGGTCTACAGCGAAGCGGAGATCTCCGGAATCGCGCTCGATCCCGGCGCCACCGGGCTGCTTCCCTATGGCTACGTGGTGAAGAACGTCAGCACGCCCGGCAGCCGCGCGCTGCCCGCCAATCCTGCCGTCAACCAGTTCGACGGACAGCTGGCATTTTCCTTCAAGGTGCCGCTGCAGACCGTCCAGACCGATGACCCCTACACCGTCATGCTGATCGTCCAGGTGGTCGACGACTCCAACACGCGGGTCACCCAGAGCGTGGAGGAACAAACCCCGGCCGGAGACGCGGTAGCCACCGCCCGCGCCGCCGCCCTCGGCAGCACCGATCTGGCGGTACTCGGCGGCCGGGTCGCCGAGACCAACATCGGCGATCCGATCTGCACCGTGCGCACCGCCGGCCCATCTCCCCCCAGCGCGCCCACCGCCACCCTGGTCAACCACGGCAATACGCCCACGCTGGCCAGCACTCCATATAACCTGCAGTTCCTGGCCCGCAACACCGCCGTCAACGGCGGCTTCTGCACCCCCATGAATACCGCTGGCTTCGGCACCATGGTAGTCAGCGGCAGCCAGTCCGGCACGCGCACCGCCGCTGGCCCCTACACCGGCACTTACGGCGGCGGCGGCACCAATCAGCTGAGTTTCACGCCCGACGCGGCTCATCCGTATTTCATCGGCGAGCAGGTGTCGTACAGCTACACCACCGGCCTGAGCTCCTCTCCCGGCAATGTCGCCGCAACCTCGGCCTTCGTCGGCAGTTTCCTGGTGAAGGGCAGCGTGACCTCCTCGGGAAGCTTTGGCGGACTGAGCAACATCGGGCTGGGCAACAATCCCGACGGCGTCGCCGTGGGCGACTTCAACGGCGATGGCAAGCTCGACCTGGCGATGGTCAACTACTCGGACGACACCGTGTGGGTGCTGCTCAACAACGGCGCCGGCTTCAACAAGCCCATCGTCGTTTCTCTTGGCTGCGCCGCTCCGGCGCCTTCCTGCGGACCGTTCAACGTGGTGACGGGTGACTTCAACGGCGACGGCAAGCTCGATCTCGCGGTGACGAACCAGATCAGCAATAACGTGTCGATCCTGATCGGCAACGGCAGCGGCGGCTTCACCGCCAGCGGCAGCGCGCCTGCCGGCACCGGCCCGGAAGGCATCGCCGTGGGCGATTTCAACGGCGACGGCAAACTCGACCTGGCGGTGGTGAACGACGGCGGCAACAACCTATCGATCCTGCTGGGCAACGGCACTGGCGGCTTCAGCAGCGTGGCGGTCAAGCCGGGCGTCGGCACCAGCCCGCTCGCCATTGCCACGGGCGATTTCAACGGCGACGGCAAGCTCGACCTGGCGGTCACCAACGACGGCGACGGCAAGGTCGAAGTTCTGCTGGGCAACGGCAGCGGCGGCTTCGGCAGCGGCACTGTTTACACCGTCGGTAATGACCCGGATGCCGTCGCTGTCGGCGATTTCAACGGCGACGGCATTTCCGATCTGGCGGTGGCCAATTACAACGACGGCACGGTTTCGATCCTGCTTGGCAAGGGCAACGGCAGCTTCGGCGCAGCCACACCGGCCAGCTTCGCAGTCGGCAGCCCTGCGACCAGCGCTCCTTCCGCCATCGCCGTGGGCGATTTCAACGGCGACGGCAAGCTCGATCTGGCCGTGGCGGATTACGGAGATGACCTGGTGTGGATAGCGCTGGGCAACGGCAGCGGCGGCTTCGGCGCGCCCGGCAGCGTGTCTACCGGCTCCGGCCCGCAAGGCATTGCCGTAGGCGACTTCAACGGCGACGGCAAACTCGATCTGGCAACTCCCAACTTCAACGACGGCAATATCTCGATACTTTCCGGACAACCCTGAGAATGCCCGGATATCTTCGAGAATCCCGATCGACTCCGCACCGAACAAAGCGATATCAAGGAGATTCAAATGAGGGGCTATATTTCGACCGTTGTAGTTATCGCCGTGGTCACGGCTTGTTACGCGCTACCGGCGCAGGCGCTTCAAATCGTTTGCAGCAACTCTCCGGAAAATCCCACGGCAATTCTCGGCCTGTTATGCGCGGCTGCTGCCGGCTATCCCTACGTGCGTGGGCGCGCCAGGGTTCTTTTTTCGCGAAAGTCGCGACGCGACAAGCCTGCGGATTGATGTTACGGAATGTGGTTTGCTGACGACCTGCCGACAAAAAAGTGTTGTGCATGGACGGCATCGAGGGGATCGAACGCCTGCGGCAATCAATGGCTGCTGTAGCCGCCATCCACCGGCAACATGTGGCCATGGATGAAGGACGCTTCATCCGAGCATAGCCACAGCACGGCGTTGACCACTTCCATGGCGGTGCCCGGCCGGCCGGCCGGATGCAGGGCGACGAAGCGGCGCAGGGCGTCTTCGCCGCGCTTGATCACGTTGAGGCCCAGGCCGGCTTCGATCAGTCCGGGGCAGACGGCGTTGACGCGTACGCCCTGGCCGGCATAGCTCACGGCGGCGGACTTGGTCAGGCCGGCGATGCCGTGCTTGGTGGCGGTATAGGAGGCATTGGCGCCGCCGTTGAGGCCCAGGATGGAGCAGTTGTTGACGATGGCGCCTCCGCCGTGGGCCAGCATCAGCTTGATCTCGTGCTTCATGCAGCGCCAGGTGCCGCTGAGGTTGACGCGCACATTGCGCTCCCAGTCCTCTTCGCTGATGTCGGCCAGCGGGATGCCGCCGCCGCCGAGGCCGGCGTTGTTGAAGGCGGCGTCGAGGCGGCCGTAGCGCTGCGCGATCTGCTCGAACAGCGCTGCTACCGCGGCGGCGTCGCCGATGTCGGTGCCGAAGGCGTCGGCTTCGCCGCCGGCGCCTCGCACCGCATCCACCGTGGCCTGGGCCGCCTCGAGCCGCACGTCGCACACCGCCACGCGGTAGCCGCGCGCGGCGAAAGCGACCGCTGCGACGCTGCCGATGTCGCCGCCGCCGCCGGTGATGAGGATGACGCGCTTGTCTGTCTGGCTCATGCCGTGCCGTGCCGTTCTGGTTCTGGGGATGCGGCGCCAGGGCGCCGCGTCGCTCACATTATCCGATTTGCCGGCGGCGGTGGCGGGCGCCACCATTGCCGCATCGCAGCTATTCTCCGCAAGGATCGTGACAATCGCGGGGAGGCGAGCCGCTGCCCCGCGCGCGCCGGGCTTCGCCGCTAGCTGGGGGCGGCGATGTCCGGTGCTGGCGCAGGCGGGGGACTCAGCCCGAGGAACAGCCCCAGGCGCGCCTGGATATGGCGGGCGTGGCTGATCGGGAAGAAGTGGCCGCCCTGCGCGATCAGTTCCACTTCCGCCTGCGGCAGCAGCTGCTGCAGGGCACGGCAGGTGGGCATGC
>FTAG01000640.1_pt1 | contig 10078 bp, 7 predicted proteins | sample 1638911 | NCBI WGS metagenome assembly FTAG01 (sample SAMEA3914813, study PRJEB12502) | metagenome | biome: forest; material: soil | place: Canada | collected 2011-07-07 | depth 0.3 m
GCCGCCGCATCGTCAACGAAGTGCCGGGTTTGTCGCGCGTGGTCTACGACATCTCGGGGAAGCCGCCGGCGACGATTGAGTGGGAGTGAAATCTAGGTTTTCAGAACGACTTGGCCGCGCGGCGCTGTCGAATTGAGGTTTGTTTGATGGGAGTTACACAACTAAATCGCCAGCTGCTCTACAGTGCGGCGCTCCCAGCAGACGAAAGCCAATTCCGTGCGACGTTAGATGCGCACGGCCTTTACAACAGTTTTCAGTTCGTTTTGCGTCTATCGCCGGTGATCCATAGAACACTTCATGGATTGCCCAAAGGTATTGTGACCAACAAGGACGTAGGATTTGAGGGTGCTCAAGCTTTCTCGACTTTTCTGCATGAGACTTTGCATTGGTGGCAGCATGTCGGCTCTACCTATGGCCTCATGGCTAGCCTGAGTTACCCTGCTCAAGCGCATGCAAACTTTACTCATCTAAAGAAGATCTTGAATCGGGTTGGATTCAAGAAGCCAATCCGGAAGCTGGCTGAAACTGTCAGAGGCCCCGGAGGGCCAGGCACTGTTGCGGGTCTTGCCAATACAGTCGCTAACAACCATTTCGATTTCAGCGCATTTCGTCGTCTAACCTATGGACAGAGCGCAGTGAAATCTGTGGTAAGTGATCCATATTTTGAGAGCGTTGGTCACGCATACGAGATCACGTATGGCAACAATATTTTGATGCTCGCAGCAACTGTCGATCCGGATTTTCAATTTTTCCAACACCCAAGAGAATGGGAAGCCCCGTTCCGAAAACTTCGCGATGACAAAAAAAGGGGTTTTTATTACGGCTCACCGATTGAGCTTTGGCCGCTTGGGGCTCGAGAAGTTCTAGAAGGACAAGCGTGCTTTATTCAGCTTCAATATCTAGCGTTTGCGTCTGGAAATTCCTTAAATTGGGATGATTTTCGTGTCCTTGGAATGCTGCACGGCGTATATGTCAGAGCATTTGAAGAGTTTCTAAATGCTGCGGGACTCGGCTGGCCGCCATCAGTTGATCACCCGACTGTGGCGCTATTCTTGCTCGTATGTGACATGGCAATCAATCCAGGCGCCGGATTTCCGCATCATTTGGAGTTCTTTGCAACATTTATCAGTGATGTTGATCCGGGCATGCGATTTACGATGTTGAGTTCCGTAGTCCGACTCAAATGTCCTGAAGTTGCTGAAGCGATACGAGATTACTCTCGCTTGAACTATGAGGAGGTGAGCGAGAAGTTGGCGCGTGAGCTACTTATTGCGTCGCCGCTATCAATTGCTTCAACTTGTGGCAAATGGGCGGTTGATAGTTACTTTGCTGGACTAATGGAGGAGCATCGGACGTTCGACTACGGCGCTGGTAACTTGCCAGTACGAGTCTTTTTTTCACATTTTCTTGCTTTCATGCATGACAAGTTTGAAGCCCCAGAGTTCTTTTGCTGGCCTGGCGCTTGGATGGCGGGCAAGCATGTATCTGACCGTGCCTCGGACTTATTCGATCGGCATAGCGCCTTGTTTATCGACAAAGAGGACGACGATGGGATATTTCCACGTTTGCACGAGGGGAGAGACCAGCGGCTTGTTCAAGAAACTTTCAATTCATTCTACGCAGTGAACCTGACGTACGACATGACAGACCAGTGGATCACGCGTGAGGGTCCATTTGAGTATGACTATCGATGGTTGAGCCAATCGGGCTCATCGGCCGAAATCAAAGAGTTTGCTGATCGACACTTCAAGCAAATCTACGGGGTCTCCCCTGACGCTGTGGAACTGCTGTGAGAGAAGGTTCTTGTTGATTGACCAAGTGCAAACATAGGGCGGCTCTAGAGGCCGCAATCTCTAGTAGTAAGGCAGCGAAAACAACCCTTTTAAGGTGAGCGCGATGTCTAGCGTGACTACCATCTACGGCATCAAGAACTGCGACACCATGAAGAAGGCCCGCGCCTGGCTCGAGGAGCACGGCGTGGACTACGCCTTCCACGACTACAAGGCCTCCGGCATCGACCGCGAGCACCTGCAAGCCTGGATCAAGGCCGTGGGCTGGGAAACGGTGCTGAACCGCGCCGGCACCACCTTCCGCAAACTGCCCGAGGCGGATCGCGAAAACCTCACCGAGGCCAAGGCGATCAAGCTGATGCTGGAGCAGCCCTCGATGATCAAGCGTCCGGTGCTGGAGACCGGAAAGGGTGCGCCGCTGGTGGGCTTCAAGCCTGAGATTTACGCGGCGCGCTTGGGCTGAGCTTTACGGCCCCTCTCCCCTGACCCCTCTCCCGCACGCGGGAGAGGGGAATGACTTACTACTGCTTCAGGGCAGCAGCGTATCCAGCAACGGCGAACTGAACAGCCGCGCCGGATCGAACAGATCCAGCGTCGCCTTCGCCGTATCCCAGTTGTCGCCCGTGGCCTGGCCGGTACGCAAGCTGTTGGGGATGGTGGTTCCCACCGCGGTGGGATCGGACCAGGCGGCGCTGCTGCTGTAGCCCCAGCCCTTGGACCATTCCACCCGCACCGCGCCATAGCTGGCGTAGTTGGAATACATCCACTGCTCCACCTCGCGGTAGAACTGGGCGGCGTACAGGGTGCCGGGGATGGTGAGGATGTCGAACCACACCGCCACGTTCCATTCCGGATGGTCCGGCCGCGGCCGCAGCGCGGACAGCTGCGGCGAAGGCGCGCCGCTGATGCCGACCACGTCGCCGGGCTGGTCGAGGCCGGTGACGCGGATCTCCACCGGCCCGTTCATCGGGAACTGGTTCGCCGCCTGGTAGGCCGCCAGCTTGGCCGAATACATCACGTAGAACTCGTTGATGGCGCGCTGGACATTGGCGCGGCTGGTGAGCACGGCGTAGCCGTTGGCGGTGACGCGCAGGGTGGTCGGCTTGATGTAGAGCAGGGTGTTCTTCGACCAGCCCCAGATATCCCAGGTGCCGGTCAGCACCAGTCCGGCGGCGACCACGTTGTACTGGTTCAGGCCGAAGCTCGGCGTCGTCGTCGGATCGTTGAGCACCGCCTGCGCCTGTGCGTCGACGATCGACTGGTCGATGCCGTCGCTGAACGAATAGTTGTACGGCTGGTTGACGACGGTGGAGAACCAGGGCTGGGACGGCGACACGCTCCACACCTTGATCCAGGGCTTGGGCGTGAACGGGAACCAGATCGTCTCGACGCGGCCGGCGCTGTCCAGATAGCTGCTGAAGGTGTTGCCGGAGGAGCCGGCCGGCGCGAACAGCTCGGCGGCGGTCTTGTCGAACCAGCTCTGGCAGCGCAGGCGCTGGTTGGTGCCGACCTGCAGTGTCACCTCGGTGATGAAGGCGCGGCCGATGTGGGCCAGCAGCGCGGTGCAGCCCGCGTCGGTGCGCTGGAACGTTCGCAGCAGGTACTGGCCGCTGGCCGTATCCCAGACCACCGCCGTCAGCGAGCGGATCAGGTTGCTGAGCGAGCCGTAGGTGTTGCCGGAGACCAGGGTCTCGCCGGTCTTCGGGACGCAGGTGCCGTGGCCGTCGATGGCCAGCGCGCCGCCGAGCGTGATGTCGCCCGGGGCAGGGCAGGCGTTCACGCCGAGTGTATAGCCCTCCAGCGTGGTCAGCAGGCTCTCCATCAGCACGCCGGTCTGCGCGGTGACGGTTTTCGGCGTGGTCGTGGTGTTCACCGATACCGCTGTCAGGTGCTGCTTGGTGTCGACCAGGATGATGTTGGGGCAGCTCGCCCCCGCCGGCACCGTCAGCGGCGACCAGTTATGCATCGCCCCGACCGGGCGCACCTTGTAACCCTGGGTCCGCGCCCAGTTGCATACCGTGACCACGTCGGCCGGCGTCGCCGGCGCGCAGGTCCACATCGGGTCCACCGCGATGTCGCGCGCCCAGTTGATGTAGGCCTGCTGGTACAAGGTGATGCCGGACGGAAATCCGGCCGGCGTGGAGCAGGCCGCCTGCGCTGCGCCGATGCGGAAGGCCGGCAGCCAGCCGGCCAGTGCGCCCGCGGCGGCGAACTTGCCCGCGCCGTCGAGGAACTTGCGCCGGGACAGATCGGTTGCCGTGCTTTCGGGGATTTCGGGACGCGCGCTGCCGCCCCCTTGCGTCGGTTTTGCCATTTGGACATCTCCAGTTCGTAGATAGGTTGCCGGTTGCAACAAGCCCTACTTCCAACCTGCAGCTGCCGCCAGAGAGCTGTGGTGGATTCCTGGAGCGGCCGGTACCGCGGGTGCGCTGTGGCCCCGGCCAGTATCAGTCGATTGAAAATGCTGTTCCCGGAATCCCTTCCTGCTAGAAACCACGTCCCTGAATGGGCATGGACGCTATGCCCGTTTCCGGGCCGGAACTTCATCCGAACGAATTAGGGTTTTTCGCGTGACGTGCGCGTCAGGAAACGGACTGTGTGGTACCCAATTTTGTAATGAGTGCGCTGGCCGGATCGGAAATGCGGGCGCAGATGCGCGCTTATTCGCGGTTGTTCACGCGGCGCATGAGGATCGACGATCGCGGCGGCGGAAGGCGAGGAGCAGCCCTCGATGATCAAGCGCCCGAAGCCTGCGCCCAACGCTTCGGCTGAAACGCAGCCCTTTCAGGCCGCCTCGCTGCCGCTCGGCGGATCCGCACGCAGCCGCGCGATATCCCGCCCCGGCGGCGCGCCGAACAGCCGGCTGTACTCGCGGCTGAATTGCGAGGGGCTGTCGTAACCGACCGCAAAGCCCACCGCCGCCGCGTTCTGTGCGCTGGCCAGCAGCCGTGTCCGCGCCTCCTGCAAGCGGATCTGCTTCTGGTATTGCAGCGGGCTCATCGCGGTCACGGCACGGAAGTGCCGGTGGAAGCTCGATGCGCTCATCCCGGCCACCTCCGCCAGATATTCGATGCGCAGCGCCTCGGCGTAGTGAGTGCGGATCCATTGCACCGCGCGCGCAATCTGTGAAAGGCGGCTGTCGGCCAGCCCGATCTGCCGCACCAGCCGGCCCTGTTCGCCGCGCAGCAGGCGCCACAGGATCTCGCGCTCCAGCAGCGGCCCCAGCACCGCGGCGTCGTCGGGCCGCTCCAGCAGGCGCAGCAGCCGCAACATCGAATCCAGCAACTCGGGCGGGGCTTCGCTGACGGCCAGGCCAGCGGTGGAGGCGGTGTCGCGGCGGCTGTCCGCGCTGTCCAGCAGCAGGGTGGCGATCAGCGCCGGCTTCAGGATCATGCTGCACGCCAGGTAAGGCTCCTCGGGGCTGGCGCGCGTCACCTGGCTGGCGATGGGCAGATCGATCGATACCACCAGGTACTGGCCGGCCTGGTAGCGGTAACTGCGCTCGCCGAGCACGGTCTGCTTGGCGCCCTGGGCGACCAGGGAGAAGGCGGGCTCGTAGAAGCCGGCGACCGGCGTGGTCGGCGTGTCCGAGGTGCGCAGGCGCAGGCCGGGCAGCACCGTGCCGGGATTGCCGGGGATGGCATGGCGGGCGATCAGTGTGCGGATTTCGGCAAGTTCCTGCATGGAAGAGACTCTTGACGGTAGGGCTCGGATTGAGCGGATTGTGCAAGACTCTGCGGGCTCCGGTCTACCGTGCCATGCGCCCCGGATGGTCTCATGTGCACCTCTCAAGCGGAGGGTAAACCCCATGCAGAAAACCTGGTTCATCACCGGCGCCAGCCGCGGCCTCGGCCTGGAAATCGCCAAGGCCGCCTTGCGTGCCGGAGACCGCGTCGCCGCCGCCGCCCGCCAACGCAAGGCAGTCAACGCCGCGCTCGGGGCGGACGGCGGGCAGCTGCTCGCGCTGGAGCTGGACGTGACCCGTCCCGGCCAGGCCAAGGCCGCGGTCGAGGCTGTGGTGAAGCGCTTCGGCGGCATCGACGTGCTGGTCAACAACGCCGGCTATGGCCACCTCGGCTACTTCGAGGAGACCAGCGACGAGGACGTGCGCGTCCAGTTCGCCACCAACCTGTTCGGCCTGTTCGACGTCACCCGCGCCGTGCTGCCGGTGATGCGCGCCGCAAGGCGCGGCCGCATCTTCAACCTCTCCTCGCTCGCCGGCTTCCGCGGCGTCGAGGTGGGCTCCTTGTACTGCGCCAGCAAGTTCGCGCTGGAAGGCTTCACCGAGGCCCTGGCCGGCGAGGTGGCGCCGTTCGGCATCCGCCTCACCATCGTCGAGCCGGGGCCGTTCCGCACCGACTTCCTCACCCCGCAGTCCCTGCGCTTCGCCGCGCAGCCGGTTGCGGACTACGAGGAGCGGCGCACGCAGTCGCGTGCCTCGTTCGAGCAGCGCAACGGCAAGCAGCCGGGCGACCCGGTGCGGCTGGCCGAGGCCATGGTGCGCCTGGCCGGCGAGGCCGAGCCGCCGCTGCGCTTTACCGCCGGCGCCCAGGCGATCAATACCCTGGATGCCAAGCTCGCCGGCATGAAGGCCGAGCTGGACCAATGGCGCGAGTTGGGCCTGGCCACCGACTACCCGTCCTGAGCCAGGCAGGGCGGCGGCGCGCACAACGCCGCCGCCCCCGTAAAATGGCGCCATGCAATCCGACCAGGACTGGATGCGCCACGCGCTCAACCTCGCCGCCCGGGCCGCCACCGAGGGCGAGGTGCCCGTTGGCGCTGTGCTGGTGCAGGACGGCGAGGTGATTATTGGCGAGGGCTGGAACCGCCCCATCGCCCTGCACGATCCCAGCGCCCACGCCGAGATGCTCGCCATGCGCGCCGCAGCCGCCCGCCTCGGCAACTACCGCCTCACCGGCACCACCCTCTACGTGACCCTCGAGCCCTGCGTCATGTGCGCCGGCGCCATCGTCCATGCCCGCGTCTCGCGCCTGGTGTTCGGCGCACGCGATCCCAAGGCGGGCGCGGTGGACTCGGTCTACGACGTCATCGCCCGCCCGCGCCTGAATCACGTGGTGCAGTGGCAGGGCGGGGTGCTGGAGGAGGAGTGCGGCGCCGTGCTGCGCGAGTTTTTCCGCAGCCGGCGCTGACCGGCTAAGAGCTTGACCGCCGAAGGCGGCGGCTACCCCCTGTTTCGGGTGTGCGCCCCGCGCTAACCTTTGCTTCAATCGGGAGTAGTGAAGCAAGGACGCCCATGAAAGCCTTCGTCACCGGCGGTTCCGGATTTGTCGGCCGCAACCTGATCAGTGCGCTCGTCGCCCGCGGCGACACCGTGGTCGCGCTGGCGCGCTCCCTGGCGGCAATGGACACGGTGCGCCATCTCGGCGCCGAGCCGCAGGCCGGCGACCTGGTCAATGTCGACGCCATGAGCGCCGGCATGGCCGGCGCCGAGCTGGTGTTCCACTGCGCCGCCAAGGTCGACGACTGGGGCGATCCGGCCGAGTTCCACCGCGTCAACGTCGAGGGCACCTCCCATGTGATCGAGGCGGCGCGCGCGGCCGGCGTGCGCCGGCTGGTGCACATCAGCACCGAGGCGGTGCTGGCCGACGGCACGCCGATCCACGACGCCGACGAGACGCGCCCGCGCGCCAGCAAGCCGATCGGCCTGTATCCCTGGAGCAAGGGCGAAGCCGAAGCGGTGGCCCTGGCCGCCAACGGCAAGGGCCTTGACGTGGTGGTGGTACGCCCGCGCCTGATCTGGGGGCATGGCGATACCGCGGTGCTGCCGAAGATCCTGGAAGTGATGCGCAAGGGCCAGTTCGCCTGGATCGGCGGCGGCCAATACCTCACCTCCAGCTGCCATGTGCGCAATGTCTGCGAGGGCGCCCTGCTCGCGGCGGACCGCGGCAAGCCCGGCGAGATCTACTTCCTCACCGACGGCGCCCCGGTCGAGTTCCGCGCCTTCGTCACCGCCATGGCGCGCAGCCAGGGCGTCGAGCCCGGCGAGCGGAAGATTCCGCACGGACTGGTTTACGCGCTCGCCGCCATCGGCGAATTCATCTGGCGCAGCTTCCGCCTCAAGGGCAGCCCGCCGGTGTCGCGCACCGCCATCCTGCTGGCCGGTGAGCAGGTGACGGTGAACGACGCCAAGGCGCGGCGCGAGCTGGGTTATCGCGGCCTGGTCACGCGCGAGGCAGGGTTGGCGGAGATGGCACGAGCCTAAAGCAGCTCGTCATTCCCGCGCAGGCGGGAATCCAGTTTTCGCGCAATACCAAACTGAAACTGGATCCCCGCCTGCGCGGGGATGACAAACGAATAGGCTTCGCTCAGCCGGCCCGCTGGAACACCAGCGCACTGTCCTTCACCTCCACCTTCACCGTATCCCCGCTGGCATAGCGCCCGTCGAGGATGTCGCGCGCCAGCGGGTTCTCCACCAGCGCCTGGATCGCGCGCTTCAGCGGCCGCGCCCCGTACACCGGGTCGTAGCCTGCCTCGGCCAGCCTGGCCAGCGCCGCCTCGCTGAATTCCAGCGTGATGCCGCGCTCGCTCAGGCGTTTCTTCAGGCCCAGGGTCTGGATCCCGGCGATGGCGCGGATCTGCGAGGCGCGCAGCGGATGGAATACCACCGCTTCGTCGATGCGGTTGATGAACTCGGGGCGGAAGTGCTGCCGCACCACCTCCATCACCGCTTCCTTGATCGCGTCGTAGTCGGACTCGGCCGTACCCTTGCCCATCAGGTCCTGGATCAGCTGCGAGCCGAGGTTGGAGGTCATCACCACCACGGTGTTGCGGAAGTCCACGGTGCGGCCCTGGCCGTCGGTCAGGCGGCCGTCGTCCAGCACCTGCAGCAGCACATTGAACACTTCCGGGTGGGCCTTCTCCACCTCGTCGAACAGGATCACCGAATAGGGCCGGCGCCGCACCGCCTCGGTCAGGTAGCCGCCTTCGTCATAGCCGACGTAACCCGGAGGTGCGCCGATCAGGCGCGCCACCGAATGGCGCTCCATGAACTCGCTCATGTCGATGCGCACCATCGACTCCTCGGCGTCGAACAGGAAGCCGGCCAGGGCCTTGCACAGCTCGGTCTTGCCGACGCCGGTGGGGCCGAGGAACAGGAACGAGCCGATCGGCCGGTTCGGGTCGGCCAGGCCGGCGCGCGAGCGGCGGATGGCGTTGGCCACCGCGGTCAGCGCCTCGTCCTGGCCCACCACGCGCTTGTGCAGCTCCTGCTCCATGCGCAGCAGCTTGTCGCGCTCGCCTTCCATCAGCTTGGCTACAGGGATGCCGGTCCAGCGCGAGACGATGTCGGCGATCTCCTCCTCGGTCACGCTGGTGCGCAGCAGCTCGAATTTCTGCTGGGCGACTTCAGACGCGGCGGCAAGTTTCTTCTCCAGCTCGGGAATGCGGCCGTACTGCAGCTCGGCCATGCGCGACAGGTCGCCGGCGCGGCGCGCCGCTTCCAGTTCGGTGCGCGCCCGGTCCAGCTCGTCCTTGACGCCGGCGCTGCCGGCCACGGTGCTCTTCTCCGCCTTCCACTTCTCTTCCAGGTCGGAGCACTCGCGCTCGAGCTTGCCGATCTCCTCTTCCAGCGCGGCGAGCGAGCGCCTGGCGCCCTCGTCGCTTTCCTTCTTCAGCGCCTCGCGCTCGATCTTCAGCTGGATCAGGCGGCGGTCGAGGCGGTCCAGCACTTCCGGCTTGGAGTCGATCTCGATGCGGATGCGCGAAGCGGCCTCGTCCATCAGGTCGATGGCCTTGTCCGGCAGATTGCGGTCGGTGATATAGCGGTGCGACAGCTTCGCCGCGGCGATGAGCGCGCCGTCGGTGATGTCGACGTGGTGATGCACCTCGTAGCGCTCCTTCAGGCCGCGCAGGATGGCGATGGTGTCCTCCACGCTCGGCTCGCCCACCAGCACCTTCTGGAAGCGGCGCTCCAGCGCCGCGTCCTTCTCGATGTACTTGCGGTACTCGTCCAGGGTGGTGGCGCCGATGCAGCGCAGCTCGCCGCGCGCCAGCGCCGGCTTGAGCATGTTGCCGGCGTCCATCGCCCCCTCGGCCTTGCCCGCGCCGACCAGGGTGTGGATCTCGTCGATGAACAGGATCACGCTGCCGGCGGTCTTCGACAGGTCGGTCAGCACCGCCTTCAGGCGCTCCTCGAATTCGCCGCGGAACTTGGCGCCGGCGATCAGCGCGCCGAGATCGAGGGACAAAAGGCGCTTGTTCTTGAGGCCTTCCGGCACCTCGGCGTTGACGATGCGCTGCGCCAGGCCCTCGACGATGGCGGTCTTGCC
>FTAG01000671.1_pt1 | contig 10074 bp, 7 predicted proteins | sample 1638911 | NCBI WGS metagenome assembly FTAG01 (sample SAMEA3914813, study PRJEB12502) | metagenome | biome: forest; material: soil | place: Canada | collected 2011-07-07 | depth 0.3 m
AGATCAGGAAGAGTAGTTGAGTACGGTGGCTCTGACCGTTTCGCGATGATTGATCTGATCTCTTGGCGCACTAATGCCGAGGTTTTTTCACTTATAGACTTCCGGCCTTCTCTCGATTTCCGTTCGAGGGCTTGCCGTTCAGGTGAACTACGCTCTTCGGACGCGCGCGCCTGCTCACCTCTCGCGATCAAACTAGTTATCGGGATCGAAAGCGCTGGAATTGCCGCCGCAATAACGCAACCAGATACAAGCTGAAGAATGGAGATTGACCACCAGTGCTCGAACCAGTTGACGACATAAAATAGGACCACCGGGGCACATAAGAGTACGGTGAGCCGGGTCCGCCGCTCCCTGACGTAGTCGGCGAGACGTGTTCGCCAGCTCAGCTTGAGGAGCGGTTGCCTGTCGCTGAGCTCTTTTAGGTCTCTTTCGTAGGCTTCTAGATCAGCCGCCAGTTGCTTGTGGATTTCATTGCGACGCCTGTCCAGTTCAGCGCGTAACCATGGCGAATAGAGAGGATCGGCGGTTAAGCGCGCAAATTCTTCACCTTCAAATAGCGCGTCTGCAGCCTTCTCGAAAAATCTGTTAAAGCCATCAGGGGAAGTAACCCGAGCTAGGTCTAGTATCTGGCTGATCTTTCTGAGCGTGGAATCGTCGATTTCCATATGGGGTCTTTCGTAATCGGCACATCCGACATGGTATTCAGCCTTGGTCGAACTAACCACGAGTCTGATTAGAACGTCAGGGTAAGGCTACGCCGCTGAGAAACAGCGCACAAACGAAGGAGTAAACTGCTCGGCGTCCGCCGGCAACTCCTGGGATCTGTTCACTGCCGGATCTGCTCGAAGCTGAGCTCGAACCGGGACAGATATTTCCGTAGCCGGTCAGCGTCGTTGGTCGTCGATCTCTGTGCGCGTGAAGCCGCAAACAGGGTTCGACCTGCTTCCGATACGGTACGGCTGCGCCGGCAAACCTCGATCACCTCTCGCAACTGGGCCAGATCGAACCGATCAATAGTATCAACCCGCTCTCCCAGCACCTCCACGACCGGATCGTTCGACGCCGCGTGCTTGGGCTGCCAGAGCACGGTCAGGCGCGAGACTTCCGCCTCGACCAGCTCTAACTGGATTCGTCCAGATGCCGCCAGCGTCGCCATGCGCTGCACAGAGGCGCCGAGATCACGGAAGTTGCCCTTCCACGCTGCTTTTGAAGAGGTCGCGAACCGAAGGTAGCGATCGCGCGCCTCGCGGTTGAAGGTGATACGCTGGTGATGCTTCTCCTCGAAGCGCATCAGTTCGTAATCCAGGTTCGGCTCGATATCTTCCTTACGCTCGGCTAAACCCGGAAGCAGGAACGTCCACAGGTTGAGCCGCGCATACAAGTCGTCGCGAAAGCGCCCCTGCTCAATCAGCTGGGCCAGGTCGCGATTGGTGCCGGCGATCAACTGGAAGTCGCTCTCCACTTCCCGATCGCTGCCGACAGGCAAGAACCGCTTTTCCTCGAGTGCTCGTAACAGCATCGCCTGTTCGTCGGCACCCAGCTCGCCGATCTCGTCCAGGAACAGCAGCCCGCGATGCGCCGAGCGCAGCAGGCCTGCTCGCTCGCTCACCGCGCCGGTGAAGGCGCCCTTGGTATGGCCGAACAAGGCGCTCATGGCCGCATCCCCGCGCAGGGTGGCGCAGTTCACCTCGACGAACGGCCCATTCAGGCTGCCCTTGAGCTTTTTCAGCTCGAAGATGCGCCGGGCCAGTTGGCTCTTGCCGGCTCCGGTGGGGCCCATCAGCAGGATCGGTGCCGAGGACCGAACCGCGACGACCTCAATCTGTTCGATCATCCCGTTGAACGCCGGGCTCTTGGTGGGGATGCCACCCTTGAGAAAGGTGCGGTCCTCCACCTGTTCCCTATCGAAACGCTGGGCGATCCGGTCGTACTTCGACAGATCCAGATCGATCACGTTGTAGCTGCCAGCGGTGTTGCTGTCCTTCCTGCCCGGGGGCGACGTCTGCAGCAGGCGGCCCGGAAGATGACGGCTCTCGGTCAGTAGGAACAGGCAGATCTGCGCAACGTGGGTGCCGGTCGTGATGTGGACGAAATATTCTTCCGATTCTGGATCGAAGGGATACTGGCGGCAGAAATCGTGCAGCACGGCGTAGGTAGATTCGAAATCCCACGGGTCCTTGAGATAGGTGTCATGCAGCCGGACCTCAGTCTCCGGCGAGACCTGCTCCAGGTCGGCGATCAGTTGTTCGGCCAGCTTCCGGTAGCGGCGCAAGTCCACCAGGAGCTCCAGTCGATGGACCAGAAACTCTTCGTGCATCCCCAGGGAAATGGTCGGCCGCCAACGCTCCCAGCGTTTCGGGCCGTCGCCGGCGTCGAGCTGGATACCAAGCAGGCCAATGGCGACGCGGTGCGTCATATGGAGATATTGAAATATATAAAACGATAAATAAATATAGCATTTTCAGAAATCACACTATGGATTTCTAGCCAAGAAAGTATAAATACTTAGTAATTTCAATAGTTTGTATGTTCATGATCAGATTGGCACCGCCCTTGCTCTATAGCCTCCATAGAAAGGAGAACGCACATGGCAAACGTACAACTGTTCAAGAGCAACCGCGGCCGGCTGGTGCCGGGCGCGACGGCGATCAACGAAGCCGGCGGCGCGGCGTACCTGCGCTCGGCCGAGTCGGCCCTGGCGCAGTACGCGGTGACGGGTTGCCTGAACGGCGTGTTCTACGCCGATGCGCAGATGCAGCTCGAGCAGGTGCTTGCCATGTGCGCGGAAGTTTCGGCCGAGTTTGTAATGAAGACCGCGATCTACGCCCGCCGCCGCGCCCACATGAAGGACATGCCGGCGCTTCTGCTGGCGCACCTGGCGGTGCGCGACGGTGAGCTGCTGGCCAAGGCCTTCCCGTTGGTGATCGACAACGGCCGCATGCTGCGCAACTTCGTGCAGATCCTACGTAGCGGTGTGGTTGGCCGCAAATCGCTGGGAACTCGTCCGAAGCGGCTGGTACAGCGTTGGCTGGAGCAGGCCAATGTGGATCGCATCCTGTCGGCGGCCGTCGGCGAAAAGCCGTCGCTGGCCGACGTGATCCGCATGGTCCATCCGAAGCCGCGGGATGCCGAGCGCGAGGCCTTGTATGCCTGGCTGATCGGCAAGCCGCACCGCGCCGAGGCGCTGCCGGAGTTGGTGCGCCAGTTCGAGAGCTTCAAGCAGCAGCCGGGCGACGAGGTGCCAGACCTGCCGTTCCAGTACCTGACGGCGCTGTCGTTGACCGCGGAGCACTGGAAGGTGATCGCACGGCGCTCTTCGTGGCAGGCCACGCGCATGAACCTGAACACGTTCCAGCGTCACGGCGTGTTCCAGGACGCGGGGCTGGTCGAGTTGGTGGCGGCCCGCCTGCGCGACGAGCAGGCCATCGCCAAGGCACGGGTATTCCCGTACCAGCTGATGACGGCCTACCAGGCTGCGGCGGGCGAGCTGCCGCCGGCGATCGTCGAGGCGCTGCAGGATGCGATGGAACTGGCGACGCGCAATGTGCCGCGCGTGGCGGGCGAGGTGGTGGTGGCGGTGGACGTGTCTGGCTCGATGGCCTCGCCGGTGACGGGACATCGCCGCGGCGCCACCAGCGCGGTGCGCTGTGTGGACGTGGCAGCCTTGATCGCCGCCTGCATCAAGCGCGTGAACCCGTCGGCGCAGGTGTTGCCGTTCGCGGAAGCCTTGCGCGAGGTGCGGCTGAACGCCCGCGACAGCGTGATGACGCAGGCGGCGCAGCTGGCCGCACTGCTGGGTGGCGGTACCAACGTCAGCGCGCCACTGGCGTCGCTGAACGCCAAGCGGGTGGATGTAGACCTGCTGGTGTTGGTGTCGGACAACCAGAGCTGGGTGGAGGGTTGTCAGGGCCGCGGCACGGCGACGATGCAGCAGTGGGCGCAGATTAAGGCGCGCTGCCCGGCGGCGCGAATGGCCTGCATCGACCTGCAGCCGTACGCCACCAGCCAGGCGGTGGAGAGCGAGGATGTGCTCCACGTCGGCGGGTTCAGCGACGCGGTATTCGAGGTGGTGGCGGCGTTCGCCGAGGGCGGTCGCCAGATGGGTTGGGTGGAGCGCATCGAGGCGGTGACGCTCCAGTAGGATGCCCCGGCGGGTGCGCCCGTCGGGGCGCCCTGCCCCAAAGGTTTGGGCAAATGCCCGGTTGATTACATGGGACCTGCCGGTTCGAATCCGGCAATCAACCGGAAACCTTGTTGCCCTCTTGATGTGAGAGAGTTGAAGAGAGATTGTTTTGCAGCGAATGCCGATGGAACTACATCGTAGAAGCCTGCGGGACTTCGGTCCGGGGCTACCGGGTTCAAATCCCGGAATCCGATCCGCGAAAGCGGAAAGGAAAGTGTTTCATCACCTTTGTCGCTGCCCCTGATTTCGGAGAATGAACTGATTTGCTTTGCGGCGAATGCCGGTGGAACTACAGGACTATTAATCCCCAGGTCGCGGGTTCGAATCCCGCCAGCTCCAACACTGTGGGGCTGTAGCTCAGCGGGTAGAGCGGGAAAGATGTTTCATCAATTTTGTCGCCGCGCCTTTTATGGTTGCCAGGGTTGTGGCAGGAAGCCCGCCCCTGGCGCCACTTTATTGCCGGACCCTATTGGCCCGGTGGAGAATCTGAGATGAATGAGCTGAACTACAACGTGATCAACGAGACCGGCGGCGTGCCGATCAAGCTGTGGACGCACGGCGTCCCGCTAGAGGACGAGGCGCGCCAGCAGCTGATCAACATCGCGAAGCTGCCCTTCGTGCACCGCTGGATCGCGGTGATGCCGGACGTGCACCTGGGCAAGGGTGCGACCGTGGGCTCGGTCGTGCCGACCGTGGGCGCCATCGTGCCGGCGGCGGTGGGCGTGGACATCGGCTGCGGCATGATCGCGGCCCGCACCACCCTGACCGCTTCGGATCTGCCGGACAACCTGGCGGCGCTGCGCTCGGCGATCGAGCGCGCGGTGCCGCATGGCCGTACCGTGGGGCACCGCGACAAGGGTGCCTGGGACAAGCCACCCGATGCCGCGACCGACAGCTGGGGCGGCCTGGCCGAGGATTTCGCCCGGATCACCGCGAAGTACCCGAAGCTGGCGAAGACCAATAATCTGAACCATCTGGGTACGCTCGGAACCGGCAACCACTTCGTCGAGGTCTGCCTCGATGAGGAGGATCGCGTGTGGTTCATGCTGCACTCGGGTTCGCGCGGCGTCGGCAATGCGATCGGCTCGCTCTTCATTGAGCTGGCCAAGCAGGATATGCGCCGCTGGTTCATCAACCTGCCGGACAAGGACCTGGCCTACTTACCGGAGGGCAGCGAGCACTTCGCCGACTACGTATTTGCGGTGGAGTGGGCGCAGCGCTTCGCGCGGGCTAACCGCGAGATCATGATGCGGCATGTGGTCGAGGCTGCGCGGGCGGTGATCGACAAGCCGTTCGAAGCGGCGGCGGAAGCGGTGAACTGTCACCACAACTATGTCAGCCGCGAGCATCACTACGGCCAGAATGTGCTGGTGACGCGCAAGGGTGCGGTCAGCGCCCGCGAGGGCGAGCTTGGCATCATCCCGGGCAGCATGGGTGCTAAGAGCTTCATCGTGCGTGGCCGCGGCAACGCGGAAAGCTTCCATAGCTGCAGCCACGGCGCAGGCCGGGTGATGAGCCGTACCGAGGCGCGCAAGCGCATCACGGTGGAGGACCACAAGGCTGCCACCGCGCACGTCGAGTGCCGCAAGGACGAGGACGTGGTCGACGAATCGCCGGCTGCATACAAGTCGATCGACGCGGTGATGGCGGCACAGCGCGACCTGGTCGACATCGTGCATACGCTGCGCCAGGTTGTCTGCGTGAAGGGGTAGAGACAGGCGTCCCGCGGCAAGGGCCGCGTGACGCTCACTTACAGTCAATGGAGAAGAACATGTTGGATATCAGCGGTGCAGAGGGTGGCGGCCAGCTGTTGCGCACTGCGCTCAGCTTGAGCATCTGCACCGGAACACCATTTCGGATGACCGGCATTCGTGCCGGGCGGCCCAAGCCTGGTTTGATGCGTCAGCATCTGACCTCGGTGATGGCCGCGTGCGAAATTAGTGGTGCGACGGTCACCGGCGCCGAGCTGGGTTCGCAGGAACTTAGCTTTGTGCCCGGGCCGGTGCGCGGTGGCGACTATCGCTTTGCCATCGGAACGGCGGGTTCTACCACGCTCGTTCTGCAGACGATTCTACCGGCGCTATGCAAGGCCACCGAATCCTCGACCGTTCAGCTTGAAGGCGGGACGCACAATCCCCTGGCACCGCCGGCTGACTTCCTCATCGGCGCGTTCGCGCCGTTGATGCAGCGCATGGGCGTGGGCTTGCAGATCGAACTGGAACGTTACGGCTTCTTCCCGGCCGGCGGCGGCGCTCTGCGAGTTGCAATCTCGCCGGCACCCTTTCGCCCGCTTTCGTTGATCGAACGCGGCGCGCCGGTAAGCAGGAGGGCCCGCGCCCTGGTTTCGGCGATTCCGGGCGCGATCGCCGACCGCGAACTCGCGGCAGTCGCTCGCCGCCTGGGGTTCACGCAAGAGGAGTTGGAGCACCGTTCGGTGCGCCCGGCGTTTGGTCCGGGCAACGCGGTGATGATCGAGCTTGCGTTCGAGAACGTGACCGAAGTGTTTACCGGCTTCGGCGAGCGCGGAACCAGCGCCGAGGCGGTGGCGGAGCGGGTGTGCGAGCAGGCGAAGGCCTATCTTGAGTCCGAAAGTGCGGTGGGTCCGAACTTGGCCGACCAGCTTCTGCTGCCTTTGGCCCTGGCTGGAGGTGGGCAGTTCAGCACGACGGCACCGACCGAGCACCTGACCACCAACGCGGCCCTGATCGAGAAATTCGTGGCCGTGGAGATCGATGTAAGGAAAGACCCGGCGTCGGCCGGACGCTGGGTGGTAAGCGTCAATCAGTAGTGGCAAACAACAAAACAAAAACAACAATAAAGGAAAATAATAATGACATTAATAGGAAAACAACTCGTTGACGCCGTTCTGGCGTCTCAGGAATGGGCTCAGGCGAGCCAATGGGGCAACCCCCGGCCCGGGCACCCAGAAGGAACCGTAGGGCGCCATGTCGAGGAACAGGTCCGCGTCTTCGTCGATCGCTGGTTCAAGGACGAACCGGACTACTGGGATCTCGTTGCGCTGGCGTATCTCCACGACATTGGGAAGCCGCAGACCCACCATGCGAATGATCGCCTGGTCGGCGACTCGCATAGCGTGATTTCGGCCAGAATTGCGGCATCGCTTGGCGCATCCGATCGCCTGGTCCAGGTAATTCTGAGCAACGACAGGGCTTACAGCCATTGGCGGAAGCTCCTAGACAAATCCGGCCGCTGGAGTAGCGAGCGCTGGACTTCGGACCGGAGAGAGAAGTTTCGGGCGGAATTCGGGCGGCCAGGGCTGGATCTCGAGCTCCTGGTGCTATTCCATCGTGCTGACAATGGCTATCGACGGCCGGATAAGCTGGACGAGTCGGTAGATCCAACGTTGTGGTTCGAAAACTGCCTGCTGGCCGAAGGCCTGCTAGCTGCCCTGCCGGACGCCGGGCGTGATCAGCGACTCCTTTGGAAGAGGGCCTGACATGGGTTGGGCATCGAAATTCATCGAGAAGCTGAAGGCAGGAGAAACAGTATCGTTTCGTCCTCGCGGCCAGTCGATGTCTGGGAAAATTGCGTCAGGGGATTTATGCACCGTGGTCCCGATTGCTCCGAACGAGCTTCAGGTCGGCGATATCGTGCTTTGCAAAGTCAATGGCAACGAGTACCTGCATCTGGTGAAGGCAATGAACGGCGATCGCTTTCAGATCGGCAACAATCGCGGCTTCATCAACGGTTGGGTGCCGGCGCAGGCCATTTTCGGCAAGTGCGTCAGCGTCGCATCCGTACCAACAAAATCAACAAAGGATAGGAAATGAGTTACATCATGGTCGACATCGAGGCGGACGGTCCCATCCCGGGCGACTACTCCATGGTCAGTTTTGGCGCAATTGTCGTAGACGCCGCCTTGGATAAGACGTTTTATGGGAAGCTGAAGCCCATATCCGAACGATGGATTCCGGAAGCCCTTAAAGTCAGCGGCTTTAGCCGGGAACAGACGATGGAGTTTGGGGACCCGAAGGAAGAAATGGATCGGTTCAAGCTTTGGCTGACGGCCAACTCGATTGGCCGACCGATGTTCGTCTCGGACAACAACGGATTCGACTGGCAGTTTATCAATTGGTATTTCCATCATTTCGTCGGGGACAATCCATTTGGATTCAGCTCAACGAATCTGGGTTCGCTCTACAAAGGCCTGGTTCGGGATGCGTCGAAGAATTTCAAGCATTTGCGAAAGACCCGGCATACGCACCATCCGGTTGACGACGCCAGGGGAAACGCCGAAGCCATGCTGGCGATGAAGGCAGAGTTCAATCTGAGAATCGGATTGTAGAAATTTGCAAGGAGGCGGCGCCTTCTTTTTACCTACCTAGCCTCGACGGAACAGACGAAACTGCCGCGGCGGTTCAATCATCATAAATGGAGATCGACAATGTGACTTTCCTGTGCGAGCCGGTAGCCCATGGCCCGATACCCGCGCTGCCGCTTTTCCCACATGCGCAGCAACGCTGGATGGCCTGCGTCCACGAAGTCAATAATCCGGACGTCCGACTTAGTAGCGTGTTCCCGGTGCAAACGGCCGGCATATTGCTGCAGCGTACCCTTCCATGAAACCGGCATTGCCAGCACCAAAGTGTCGAGCGCCGGGTGATCGAAACCCTCTCCGACCAATTTGCCGGTAGCAAGGAGAACACGGGCGGCATCCGGCGGCAAGGCATCAAGATCAGCGATCAATCTGGTTCTCTGCTTACGTGACATCCTACCGTGTAGCACAAATGTTCTTTCTACTTTACCGTCCAAGGCAGCCAAAATCGTATCGAGATGCTCCGTGCGCTCGGTGAGCACGAGGACCTTTCGCCCCTTCCTGTAGGCGGCCTCGACCTCAGTGGCGATCGCCGCAGTGCGGGCTGGGTCGGTGGTCAGGTGGCGGAACACTCCCTGAATGCCTTCCTGCTCAGGGACCTCCACGGCCTTATCGAGCCGGAGTGGCACCACGGCTAGATCGTGCGGGGCCCCGGCGGGTCTCGCCGCGGTATATCGAATAGGCCCGCACTGCATGAAGATGATCGGCTGCTGGCCATCCCGACGAATCGGTGTCGCGGTGAGGCCAAGCACATACCTGGCCTTGGTATGCTTGAGGATCGCATCGAACGACGCCGCGCCAACGTGATGGCATTCGTCGACGACGACGTGGCCATAGTTATCCACGATTGGATTGATTTTTCCCTGGCGTGATAGGGACTGCATCACAGCAAGGTCGATTTTTCCTGTTGGTTTCGCCTTGCCGCCGCCGATGGTTCCGACGACTCCCTTGCCGACATCGAGGAAGGCGCTCAACCGTTCCTGCCACTGTTTGAGCAATTCGGTGCGATGCACCAACACCAGCGTATTGACGCCGCGCCGGGCGATCATGGCTGCGGCGGAGATCGTCTTGCCGAATGCGGTCGGCGCGCACAATACCCCTGCGTCATCGCGCAGCATTGCCGCTACGGCGGTTTCCTGGTCGGGGCGCAGCGTTCCGGCAAACGCGACGTCTAGGGCGTCGCCTGCGAACCGCTCGTCTCGCATATCGCAACGGATGCCGTTTTCCGCCAGCAGATCTTGCACTGCACCCAGGCAGCCACGGGGCAGCGCAATGTGTTCCGGGTAATTCTCGGCGCAGCCGATCACGCGGGGTTTGTCCCATACCGACAGTCGCATCGCCTGCGCCCGGTAAAACTCGGGGTTCTGAAAGGCTGCGAGGCGGATCAGCCGGTTCGCCAAGGGTTGGGGAAGTTGCGCTTTTTCGAAGTAAATCTGGTTTGCCAAAGTCACGGTGAGCATTTCAGGCATCGGTCCAGCCAGTTTCTTGATGGCTGTGGAAATCCGTTTCCACGGTTCCTTTTGGTCCTCGTCATCGATAAAGGTCACATCCAGGG
>FTAG01001943.1_pt1 | contig 10060 bp, 8 predicted proteins | sample 1638911 | NCBI WGS metagenome assembly FTAG01 (sample SAMEA3914813, study PRJEB12502) | metagenome | biome: forest; material: soil | place: Canada | collected 2011-07-07 | depth 0.3 m
CCGAACGCCGCCGCGCCGACCCCCCAGTCGGACATGATCACCGGGGCGACCAGCGCGATGGACTGGGTGTCGAACCCGTCCACCACCGCCACCAGGCCGCACAGGACGAAGACGACGGCCTGCGCGAAACTCACCGGACGGGTGTCGATAACCGATTGGAGGTCGAGCTTCGTCGACTGCATAGTCTGGCCCTCCATGGGCGCCTGCGCCACTTGCTAAGGGACGCGGACCAGCGACCCGTCGGGCGCGCGCCGCCAGTGCTTGAAGTAGTCCCACTCCAGCTGCGCCTGCCGCGGATCGCCGCCGTGGGAGAGGTCCTGGATCCAGACGAACCGGAACAAGTCCAGCGCCGGGGCGTCGGTGCTGGTGTAGTCGAAGGTCATGAAACGCCCTTGCGGGTAGCGGGCGTCGACGGCCTCGTGGAGCAGCTTCCCGCCCGGGGCCAGGATGTCGTAGGGCGCGGCCGAGGGGCTGGCGAAGCGGTGGATCGCATCGGCCGTGGCGATATGGTCGTAGGTCTTCATCTCGTCGATGGCGCCCCGCAGCACGCCCTGCGCCGGGATCTCGCCGTCGACCGATCCGCCGTGATCCGCGTTTCCGTAGACCAGCATCATCGGCATACGGACGGTCCCACTCGCCTCGATCTCGGCGATCCTGGTCGCGACGGCCTTGGGCATCGGGCCGATGCCGCTGTTTGGCGACACTGCGGCGAAGATCTGGGGATGGGTCAGCCCCATCATATAGGTCATGCCGCTGCCGATCGAGAAACCCTGCATGTAGATCCGGCTCGGGTCGGCCCCGTAGTCGGCTTTGACGGCGTCGACGACCTTCTGGATGTACTGGGAGTCCGGCCCATCCGGCTCGTCGAAATTCCAGGCGTAGTTCTGGCCCTGCAGATAGACGGTGATGAAGCCTTCCTTCTCGCCAACCTCGTGCATCTTGATCTGGCTAAGGTACATCCAGGCCGGAAACCCGAAGCCGTGGGCCGACAGCACGACCGGCGTCGCCTTGCCCGGCTGATAGCTGGAGGGCGTCTTGACATAGTAGCGGTAGGTCCGGTCCCCGACCTGGATGGTCTTGGCCGCGAAGGTCTTCTCCACCTCGGCGCGGGTCAGCATCGACCCGACGTCGCCGTTCGCCGACGAGGTCCAGCGGGCGACGTGGGCGAAGAAGTCCTTCCAGATGGCGCCGGCCAGGGCCGGGTCCATGTGGGCGCCCGCCGGCAAGGTGGTCAAGCGCACCTGCTGCGCCGGGTTGTCGGGCGCGGTGAAGACCTGGGTGGCCAGGCCGCCGTAGGTGACCGCAGCGCTCTTGGCGGAGACATGGTCGGCGGCCTTCCAATAGTCCGCCTGGCGCTGCTCGGCCGCGTCCGACTGTCCGAACATCCAGACCGAGACCGGGATGTCCTTCTTCTTCTGCTTCAGGATCGGCGTGGGCGCCTTTTCCGGCCACAGGCGCAGATCGGCATTCTCGGCCGGCTCATCGCCCCTGGCGTAGGCGTCGTCGAAAGCCGCCCCGCCGACCGTCGCCACCGCGGCGTAGAGGCCGGGATGATTCATCGCCACGGACTGGGCGAGGCTCGCCCCGGCGCCGACGCCGGTCAGGTACTGGAACGGCGCCCAGGTGTGCACGCGCGGCGGGCCGCCGCCGCGGGGACCACCCTCGCCGCCGCCACGGGGACCGCCCTCGCCGGCGCCGCGGGGACCGCCTTCGCCGCCGCCGCGCGGCCCCATCGCACCCGGCGCCCCGCCGAGCAGCATGTGGGTCAGGGCATGGGCCTGCACCGCCTTGATGTAGGCGTCTTCGCCGGCGCCGCTCGACTTCCAGGTCTTGTCCGCGGCCTCGGGGAAGACCACCACGAAGCCGTTCTCGTCGGCCGCCTTGATCCAGCCTGAGGTCTCGGCGAAGTCCTGAACCGTCTGGCCGTTGTCGTGCAACGCGTAGACGACCTGGTTGAAGCCGGCTCGGTCGATGTTGGCCGGCGCGTAATAGAAGTAGTCGCGATCCTGGGTTTCGACGTTGACCGTGTTCTTGTGCAGGGCGGGCGGGGCGAGCGCCGCGGCCTGGGGCGCGGGTCCGCCGGTCGGCGCCGCCACGGCCTCGGGGCCGGAGCCGCAGGCGGGGTTGGTGCCGTCGGGCCTGGCCGAACAGCGCCAGTTCACCGAGCGCGTCGCGCCGATCCAGGCGACCTTGTCGGGGCCTCGCTGCAGGTCCTGGACGGTCACCGTCTCCCACGCCAGATTGCCGACCGCGAGGGCGGTCGCCTTCTGCAGGCCCTCGACCGTCGCCGGCGGCCCCAGTTTCCTGGGCGGCGGCGGAGGCGCCGGCGTCGTGACGGCCGATGGTTGCGCCGTGGCCTGCGCGGCCAGCAACGCCGCGCCTTGCCCGCCCTCCGCGGGCGTGTCGAAGTCGCGGGTGTTCTCTTGAGGATCGTACTCGACGCTCTCCCAGTCCGGGCGGCGGTAGTAGGTCTTCACGGTCTTCCAGGGCGCGGTGAAGGCCTTGGGATCCTCGACGGTGATATCGTCCTTCAGCGTGTGGCCGCCGTCGGGCGACGAGAACCGCTCGGTGATGTGCATGGCGTCGCTGTGCGGGCCGCCCCCCGGCAACCGGCTCGTCGGCTTGAAGCAGCAGGTGTCGACGACCAGGGTCTGGCCTTCCCAATGGCCGATCGAATGCCCCTTGGTGCTCGGCAGCGGATCGGCGGGATGCTGGCGGCCGTCGGTATAGACCTCCCGCGCGCCGCCGTTGGGCGTCATGATGACGACTTCCCGTGGATTGATCTGGATATCCATCGGGTAGAGCATGATCATCATCGCCGGCATGCTGGCGTAGAGTTCGCCGCCCTGCATGTTGCGGGGCTTTCCGGCCATGTTGAGCGCGCGCATCTCGGCGCGGCGCGCGAGGTAGTCCTTCATGTATTGTTCGGTGAAAGGCGGCACCTGCGGCTCGCCGGGCTTGTAGGCCATGCGATCGTCCCAGACGATGTCGCCGCCGCGCTCCCAGAGCCCGTTCCAGTCCGGAAGGTCGGACCATTTCGGCGTCTTCGGGCCGCCGGGCGGATAGTGCGCGGTCTGCGCCTGCACGCCGTCGGCCGCCATGAGCGCGGCCCCGGCGATGAGCGCAGCCGTGGCCGCGCCCCAGCGCGCGCGCCGAGTTGGATTCGACATGACTCTGTTCCTGTCAGGATTGCGGGGCGGTTCGCGTCAGTTCGGCGTCGGCGACATGGTCAGGACGGTTCCGTCCGCCTTGACGGCCTTCACGAACGCGCCGCCGTTGCCGCCGTTCTTCAGCGGACTGATGTCGATGGCGATCTTCTCTCCGGGTGCGAAGGAATGCGGACCGAAGCCTTGGCGGATCAGCGTGTCCACGCTGGCCCCCTCGATGCTGTACTGCACCGGCACACCGTTCTTCATGACCATCATCACCAGCCAGCTGTGCGGGTTGGAGAACTCCCAGGTCTTGACGGCGCCCTTCAATTCGATGGGGTGATCCTTGTCGAACATCGCAAAGGAGTGATGGGCCGACGCGGTCGACGCCAGGGCCGCTCCTGCGGCGAAAACGCTGAGGCCGGCTCCGACTCTCCGCCAGAAGCCCGCGACATTCCGTAGCACAGAGCATCCTCCACCCGACAAGGCCGACTAACTCGGCCGGTACTATTATTGATCAATAATTGCCGCGCCCGGCTGTGACGTCAATAACTGGGCTGGCTATATTGACATCAGAATTTAGTCATCTCGCTTGCTACTGTCTCAATCCGCGTCCTACGGTGTTTTGCATTTATCGTCTGTGAGGGTGCTGCAAGGGAACGACATCCGGCGACACACTTTGATACTTTTCTGGGTAGGCGGATGGAGCTAGCGTTTGCGGATCAATCCGGAGCGTCGAAGCCATCGGCGCCCACGTAACCAAGGGGCAGGCGCGTCGCGGGGTACTTCCGGGCGCCTGCGGAGGAGACGACATGGGGCCGATGCTCGCGGCCGAGGCGCGCGGCGCGGACGAAGCGCCGGTCACGTCCGTCCAGAAGACCTTGCTGGTCGTCGACGACGACGAGGATCTCCGCACCCTGGTCATCGAGAGCCTGTCGCGCGCCGGCTACAACGCGGTGGCGGCCGCGGACGGCCCGTCCATGTTTGCGGCGTTGAACGCCCAGTCGATCGACCTGATCGTGCTCGACCTCAATCTGCCCGGCGACGACGGGCTATCGCTCTGCCGCATGACGCGGAGCAGCCGCAACATCCCGATCATCATGCTCACCGCCCGTGGGGAGGCGATCGACCGGGTGATCGGCCTGGAGGTCGGGGCCGACGACTACATCACCAAGCCGTTTGAGCCCCGCGAGCTCGTCGCCCGCGTCCGCAGCGTCCTGCGGCGCGCCTACGCGCCGATGGCGCCGCACGAGCCGCCGCCGCCCAAGCGGGCGCTGTTCCAGGGCTGGACGCTGGACTTCGAAAATCGCCGGCTGACCGATCCCAAGGGCCGGGTGGTCATCCTGTCGGGCAATGAGTTCAGCCTGCTGAAATTCCTGGTCGAGCACGCCAACGAAGTCCTGACCCGTGAACAGCTGCTGACCCTGACCTCCGATCCCGCCCTGATGGACAGCTGGGCCCAGAGGGTCGCAGACCTGCAGATCAGCCGGCTTCGCCACAAGCTGCGCGACAACGCCCGCGCGTCGCAGCTGATCATGACGGTGCGCGGAAAAGGCTATGTCCTGGCCGCATCGGTGACGTTCGAATGAGGCTGCAACGCTATTTCGGATCGATGGCCGGACGGCTGTTCCTGTTCCTGCTGGTCGGGGTGGTCGGGTCGTCCAGCCTGGCCCTCGGCCTTGCCGACATGCGCCGCCATTCGGATCTGGAGCGGATCAACCTGGAGCGGGTGGTCGACCGGACGCAGGATCTGGCCGCGCTGATCGCCAGCGCGCCCAAACCGCTTCGCGAACAGATGCTGTCGGAGGGGATCCTCGGGTTGCGGCCGACCAGGGGCGGCGAGCGGATCATCGGACCGGACCGTGAACTGACGCGGCTTCTGTCCCTGCGCCTCGGCAAGTCGAGCGTGGCCCGGCGCGCGGCGGCGTCCACCTGCATCCGGCCCTTGGTCAAATCCTTCTACGTCCAGCTCAATTGCTGGGTGATTTCGATCCCCTCGCCCGACGGTCCGCCCATCGTGCTGGTGGCGATGAGCCCCCGGACCGACACCTTCGACCTGCCGCGGCCGGATCCGGTGTTCCTCTCCATCCTGACCGTCGCCGTCGGGGCCCTGGCGTATTTCGCCTCGCGCATGGTGGCGGCGCCGCTCGCGAACCTGTCGCGTGCGGCGAGCGCGCTGGGCGGCGATCTCGATTGCTCGCCCCTGCCCGAGCACGGACCTTATGAGGTGCGCGAGGCGATCCGCGCGTTCAACTCCATGCAGGCCCAGCTTCGCAGCAACGTCCTTGAACGGACCCGCATCCTGGCGTCAATCACCCACGACCTGCAGACGCCCCTGACCCGCCTGAGACTGAGACTGGAACAGGTCAGGGATCCCGCGCTCAGGAGCCGTCTGATCGACGACCTCGGCGGCACCCAGGCCCTGATCCAACAGGGGCTCGACTACTATCGCGGCAACCAGGCGGAAGAGCCGTTCGTCCCGCTCGCCCTGGACTCCCTGCTGGAGAGCGTGGTCGAGGACGCCGCCGTGGGCGGCCGCCGGGCCGTGCTCGTCAGCCGGTCCGGCTATGACGTCGAGGCCCAGCCGAGCGCATTGCAGCGCTGCCTCACCAACCTGCTCGACAATGCGCTCAAATACGGCGGCTCCGCCGAGGTGTCCGCCGACGTGGAAGGCGGCGCGCTGACCATCCGGATCCGGGACTTCGGCCCCGGCATTCCACCAGAAAAGCTGGACGCGGTGTTCGAGCCGTTTGTGCGCCTGGAGCGGATTCCGCAGCGGCCGGTCGGCGGCATGGGGCTCGGGCTGACCATCGCCCGGATGCTGGCGCAGAAATCGGACGCCGATCTCAGTCTGGCCAACCATCCGGCGGGCGGCCTCGAGGCCCGCCTGGTGCTGCACCGAGGGCTTGCACCCAGCGCAGAAGGCGCTCTGCTCCTTGAAGCGGTCTCGGCCGAGGTGGCCGCCCTGGCCGTCTGATTCACGCGCGCTTCGGCGCCGCCGTCACGACATCGGAGGGGTTGCTGGCGCTCGGCGGCCCGAACTGGTCCTGGGTGGTGAAGCTCACCATCCGCCCGCACACCACGATGGCGATCCAGAAGGCCAACGACAGCGCGGCGGCGAGCTTGGCCGCCGGCGGCGTGTCCGACGACCAGCTTTCCACGTCGCGAGAGGTGAAATGATGGAAGGCCAGCATGTTGCCGCCGGCCAGGACCAGAAGCAGCATCTTCAGCTGAAACGGCAGGTCGGCCGCGTATTTCGACGCCGCCGAGATGAACATCAGCGCGCCGGCGACCGCAGCGATCAGGAAACACGCCCAGGTCCACGGCAGCAGTTCGCCGGCGACGTGCGCCGCCGGCCGCTGTTTCCAGGCGACATTCAGCAGGCGAAGATCGACCGCCGCGATGGAGCCGACGACCAGGGCGATCGCAATCACGTGGACGGTCTCGATGGTCGGAAACGCCCAGGGCGACTGGGCGATGGCCCGGGCGGGACCGCTCGCCTCGATCGATTTGGCGACGGTTTGGATCCACATGCCTCGATATCCCCCGGAAGGCGGGAAGGCGGGACGGCGCAGCGGCCGTCAGGCCATGAAATACGCGATGAAACGGCCGCAGACGGCGATGGCGAGCCAGAGCGTCAGCGACAGCAGGGCGACCGCGCGCGCCGGCCACGCAGGGGCCGTCTCGCCCCAGAACTGTGGGCGGGTCCGCAGGCCGTGTTGGATGCCCAGCGTCACCAGCAGGGCGCTCGCCAGAAGCGCCATCTTGATCTGGAACACCGGGTTGGGAAGATCGCGGCGCGGCTCGCCGATCACCAGGATCGCCCCGGTGAACGCCATCAGGCCGACGCCGATCCAGACCTGCGGCAGGAACCGCCGGGCCAGGGCCGGCGCCGCGACGCGGCGTGAGCCCAGTCCGAGCAGCCGCACGTCGATGAAGACGATCGCCGACAGGACCATCGCCAGACACAGGATGTGCACGATCTGGCTGACCGGAATGATCCAGCCGATGTTCTGGATCGCGTGGCTGAGAGGCGTCTTCTCCAGCCAATCGCACCACGATCGCAGCATCCGACACCCCTCTGGATGCGGCGCGTCGATCGGAACCCGTCCTCCAGCGCCGCTATTGAGAAGAAGACTATAATCAACATAGAGCATTTATATGAAGAGGAAAAATCATGTCGAATTGTATCGAAGATCGATTTTAAGCCATAAGGCGGTAATTGTTCGTAGTAGTACGCAACTCGTAACAATATAAAACGCGTTACAAATTGACCATTAGGCGCGTCTGAACTTAGGGTTTGGCGACCTGAAGGCGGACCGCCGGAGAAATCCACTGAATCCTAAGCCGACTTTGCGAACCCTGGGCGTCGCCGCCGCGCTGCTGATGTTCGTTGTCGGCGCGCTGCGGCTCTGGCATGTCGCCGGTCTGAGAGCCCAGCTTGTCCGCGAGGATCCCGACGCGATCACGGGCCGGCCTGCGCTGATGCGTTTCGGCAGCGCCGAAGGCGCGTCGGTGTACATGGCGCACTGCGCGAGCTGCCATCGCGCGTCCGCCGTGGGCGATCCCGCCTGGGGCGTCCCAAACCTCACCGACTCCGACTGGCTCTACGGCGAAGGCCGGGTCAGCGACATCGAAAGGGTGGTGCGCTTCGGCATCCGGGCGCACGACCCCCGGAGCTGGAACCTCGCCAGCATGCCGGCCTACGGGCGCGCCGTTCCGTCGCCGACGGAAAAGCTGCCGCCGCTGCGTCCGGACCAGATCAGCGACGTTGTCGCCTACGTCCTGTGGCTCGGCGGCCGTGCCGACAACACCGAAACGGTCCAGCGGGGCCGCAGGATCTTCACCAACACGGGCGGCTGCTACGACTGCCATGCCGCCGACGGCAAGGGCGACCGGGCGATCGGCGCGCCGGACCTGACCGACCGGGTCTGGCTCTATGGCGACAGCGGGGCGCAGGCCATAGCCGACTCGATCACCTACGGCCGCCAGGGCGTCTGCCCGGCCTGGTCCGGGCGGCTGACGCCGCTGCAGCAGCGGGAAGTCTCCCTCTACGTGTTCGCCCTGTCCCACCGCCTCGGGGGTTCCAGCGCCTCCGGACGCCGTCAGCCGAGGCCAAGCGAATGAGCCCTCTGAATCCCGCCAAGCCCAAGACGCGCGCCGCCGCGTCGCCGTTCTGGGACCTGCGGCGGGTCAACGCCCACAGGTCGCTCGCCCTGATGGCGCTGGGGTGCCTCGCAGGCCTCGTGATGGCGGGATACACGCTGTTCACCGCCAAGAGCGCCTCGACCTTCTACGTGCCGGCCGAGGACGTCGCCCTGGTCGATCAGCAGCCGGTCTCGCGCGCCGATTACTATGCGCAGATCCGCTCGGTCTTCGCCGTCGACGCCGGCCAGGCCACGCCCGCCCAGCGGCGCAAGGTGCTGCAGGACATGATCCGCGAAGAGCTCTACGTGCAGCGCGGCAAGGAGATCGACGTCGCCGCGACCGACCCGGACGTCCGCTCGGCCATGGTGAGCGCGGTCGAGCAGATGGCCGCCGCCGACGCCATCACCGCCCAGCCCGGCGAGGCGCAGCTTCGGGCCTATTTCCAGGCGCATCCGGACCAGTACTCCCGCGAGGGGGTCATGACGGTGCAGGACCTCGTCTTCCCCGACCCGCAGGCGGCCGGCGCGGCGGTGCGGGCGCTGAGGGCCGGAACCCCGGCCGCCCCGGTGATCGCCCGGCTGCACGGTCGCGATTCCGGCAAGGAGAACGGCGAGGACTTCTACTTCGCCGCCAGGATCCATCTGGGCGACGCCCTGTTCGGGGCGGCCCGCGCCTTGCCGAGCGGGGCGGTCTCCGAACCGTCGCTGCAGCCGGACGGGTTGCATGTACTGGTCATGCGGGCGAACACGCCGCCCAAGCCGTTCGCCTTCGACGAGGCGAAGACGCAGATCCTGAACGACTATCGCAATGACCAGGTCCGCCGCGTGTCGACCCAGTACCAGGACTTCCTGCGGCGGCGCGCGAATGTGCTGATCGCCCCGGATTTGCGCACTGGGGATCTGCATTCTGGGGATCTGCGCTGATGAGCCGCCTGGCTCGCGCCGTCTGCGCGTTCGTGCTGGCGTTCGTCGTGGTCGGCGTGCGCCCGGCGCTCGCCCATACCCTCAGCGAGTCGCACTCGGTCTGGGAGATCAGCGGCGCCGACGTCAACATGGTGGTGACGCTGCCGGTCCGTGAAGCCGACCGTATCGGACACGCCGCCCTCGCACCCGGCGACGCGGAGGTCGAACGCTATCTGGCCCAGCGGGTCTACCCGACCGCGGACGGCCGCCGGTGCGCGGTGACGCCGCCGATCCAGGTGCTGTCGGCTGCGGCGGGGTTCCGCAAGTACGACTTCACCTTCCGCTGTCCGTCCGCCGCCCATCTGCAGATCCGCTGGACCGCGTTCTTCGACCTGGTCTCGAGCCACACCGATTTCGCCGAAATCCAGGACCAGGCCACCGGCCAGCTCGCCGAACAGCTGCTCACGCGCGACCACCCGGTCGCCGACATCGCGGGCGAGGGCGACCGGCTGAAGAGCGCCAGCTTCCTGGAATTCATCGGCATGGGGATGATGCACATCTTCACCGGGATCGATCACATGTCGTTCCTGCTGGGCCTGGTGCTGATCTCGCGCCGGCTGCGCGACCTGGTCTTCGTCGTCTCCGGCTTCACCCTTGGCCACAGCCTCACCCTGGCGCTGGCGGTCACCGGCGTGCTGCGGCCCCACGCCGAGTATATCGACGCCCTGGTCGCCCTCACCATCGCCCTGATCGGAGCGGAGAACATCGCCGCCGAGACGGGCAAGCCGGCGCTCGTCGCCACCTGCTTCGGCGGGAGCCTGGCGGCGATGGCGATCGTCGGCTGGCTCGGCGTCGCCGGCC
>FTAG01001020.1_pt1 | contig 10047 bp, 7 predicted proteins | sample 1638911 | NCBI WGS metagenome assembly FTAG01 (sample SAMEA3914813, study PRJEB12502) | metagenome | biome: forest; material: soil | place: Canada | collected 2011-07-07 | depth 0.3 m
CGTCCATTGTCTCGGTGTTGATCCGGGCCTGGATGGCGTGGCCGAGCACGGCCGGCGGCTTGGCGAGGCCAAGGTCGCCCAGGGTCCGCCCCCGCGCCACCTCGATCTGCGCCCGCACCAGGTCGACGCCGGTGACTTCCTCGGTGACCGTGTGCTCCACCTGCAGGCGGGGGTTGGCCTCGATGAATACGAAGCGGTCGGCGGCGGGATCGCCCTCGACCAGGAATTCGAAAGTGCCCAGGCTGTCATAGTCCGCCGCCCGGGCCAATTTCAGCGACGCCTCGATCAGGCCCATCCGCAGGGATTGAGGCAGGTTGGGGCTGGGGGCGATCTCGATCAGTTTCTGGTTGCGCCGCTGCAGGCTGCAGTCGCGCTCCCACAGGTGGACCAGCCCGCCGGACCGGTCGCCCAGGATCTGCACCTCCAGGTGCCTCGCCGGCTCGATCAGCCGCTCCACATAGACCGCGCCGTTCCCGAACGAGGCCAGGGCCTCCGACTGGCAGCGGGCATAGGCCTCGGCCACGTCGTCGCTCGCTCGGACCAGCCGCATGCCCCGCCCGCCGCCGCCAGCGGAGGCCTTGATCATCATCGCGCCATTGGGACCGAGGGATTCGAGAAAGTCGCGGGCCTCGTCCAGGCTGGCGGCGCGCGACCCGCCGTCGGCGGTCGGAACCCCCAGCCGCGCCGCCAGGGCCCGGGCGCTGGCCTTGTCGCCGAAGAGGTCGAGGGCTTCGGGCCGCGGGCCGATGAAGGTCAGACCGGCCCCCGCACAAAGCCGGGCGAAGGCCGCGCTCTCGCTCAGGAAGCCGTACCCCGGGTGGATGGCCTGGCACCCGGCCTTTTGCGCCTCGGCGATGATCGCCGCGCCGTCCAGATAGGCTCGCGCCCCGGCGCCGGCGAGCGCCACCGCCTCGTCCGCCGCGCGCACATGCAGGGATCGGGCGTCATCCTCGGAATAGACCACCACCGAGCGCAGGCCGAGCCCGGCCACGGCGCGGGCGATGCGGATGGCGATCTCGCCGCGGTTGGCGATCAGGACGCTGGTGAATGCCATGAACGGGTTCCGACGCGGCGCAGGGTGGTCCCGCAGCCAAGTCGAACGGTCGTTTGATGTCAAACGGCGTCTTGCGCCGACCTAGCTGTCCAGCCGGCGATGGAAGGCGGTCATCACCCCGAGGGTCACGCCGAACAGCTTGACCCGTGCGATCTTGAGCACCGCCTCGGGGCTCATGGGGGTGAAGCGGACGTCATAGGTGAGGTAGACCGTAGCCAGCGGCGGTTCGCCCCGCCGGCGAAAGCGCAGCCGGTAGTCCTCGCCATCCAGCCACCCCTGGACCGGCCCGGCGGTGGTCGGCTCGGACGCGGTCATCCGGGCTTGCGGATCGGGACTAAAGGTCCAGTTCAGAATGTCGGTGCGGCCGGTTTCGTAGACGAAGGTCTCGTCGAAATGCATGGCGCCGAACTGATGGTTCCACCAACCCTGCGTCGTGATCTCGCAACGATCGATCAGTCGTCCTGACAGGTCTCGGACGAGGCCGTTGCCGCGTGTCAAACCCAGGAAGAAACGGTCAGGCTCGAACGGCCGCTTGCCTGGAAAGACTGAAGACGTCTCAGCCATGATGGGGCGCGGCTCCGCTTCGCCTCTCGATGAGCGAGTTTTACTTGCTTCGCCCATGCTGAAAAGTTGACGGATCGTCGCGGCCTATTGCCGCGCCCGTGGGCGAAGTCTAGGCGGCTTCGCGGGCGGCGATGGCGGCCATGGCGCCTTCGATGGCGGCGTGCAGCTTGGTCAGCTCGATCGGCTTGGCCACGTGGCCGTCCATGCCGACCTCCATATATTCCTTGACCTGATGGGCCATGGCGTTGGCCGAGACGGCGATGATCGGGGTGCGAGGGCGGCCCAGGGCGACCTCGGCGGCCCGGATGGCGCGGGTGGCGGCCATGCCGTCCATCTCCGGCATCTGGATGTCCATCAGCACGATGTCGAAGTCGCCGTTGCGCCATGCCTCGACCGCCAGCCGGCCGTTGTCCACCACCTCCAGGTCGACCCCAAAGGTCTCCATGATGGTCCGCAGCACCAGCTGATTGGTCGGAATGTCCTCGGCGGCCAGGACGCGCAGGTTGCGTTCCTGTTCCGGCGCATAGGCCTGCGCGGCGACGGCGGCCGGCGCCTCGGCGGCGCTTTCGGCGATCCGCGCCAGGGGCAGGGTCACGGTGAAGGTGGAACCCTGGCCTTCGACGCTTTCCACCTCGATGCGGCCGCGCATCAGCTGGGCGAGTTCGCGGGAGATGGCCAGGCCCAGGCCCGTGCCGCCGTATTGGCGGGTGTTGGAGTTGTCGGCCTGGATGAACTTCTGGAACAGCTGCGGCAGCTTGTCGGCGGGGATGCCGATGCCGGTGTCGGTGACAGTGAACTTCAGCCCGTCGCGGCCGTCCTCGCCCAGGCCGTCGATGACCACGCGCACCTGGCCCTTGCCAGTGAACTTCAGGGCGTTGGAGACCAGGTTGTTGACGATCTGGCCGATCCGCACCGCGTCGCCGCGGCGTACGCCACGGGCCTCGGGGCGAATCTCCAGGCTAAAGTCGAGGTCGGGCTTGGCCGCCGCGATGACGCCGAAGGTCGCCTGGACGTGGCGGCCGATCGCCTCGGCGTCCACCTGACCGGCGTCGATCTCCATCTTGCCGGCCTCGATCTTGGAAAGGTCGAGGACGTCATTGAGCACGGCCAGCAGATCCTCGCCGGAGCGGCGGATCACCTCGACGCGCTCGCGCTGGACCTGGGTCAGGTCGCCAAGCGCGATGATCTGGGCCATGGCCAGGACGCCGTTCAGCGGCGTGCGGATCTCGTGGCTCATATTGGCCAGGAACTGCGACTTCAGCACATTGGCCGCCTCGGCGGTGTCGCGGGCGGCGACCAGTTCGGTCATGGCCCGGTGCAGGGCGCTGTCGTTGGCCTGCAGTTGGGCCAGGAGGTGGTTGAAGCTGTCGGTGAGCAGGCCGAACTCGTCCTGCGCCCAATTGGGCACCCGCTGCGAATAGTCGCCACTATCGGTGACGTCGCGCATGGCGTCGGAGAGGCGGTTCACCGGCTCGATCACCCGACCGGCGAGCCAGCGGCCCATGAACAGGGCGAGACCCGTGGCGGCGAAGAACAGCGCGCCGCAGACGGCGAGATAGCGCGGCAGAATCTTGGTGATGTCCGGCGCGGCGCCCGCCACCACCAGGGTGTCGCCCGCCGTCGCGCCGCCGGCGCCGGTCACCGGGACCGGCGTGGTGGATCGGATAAGGCCATCGTCGGCCTCGGTCACGCTGAACGGCGCGCCCAGCCGCGCGAGAGGCCGGCCCTTGGCGTCGAGCAGAGCGGCGCGAAGCTGGGGCGGCGCCTGCACCGACCACAGGGCGCGGCGGGCGGCCTCCGGGGCGTTGCTGGACAGCACCGGCGCCAGTTCGCCGGCCAGCATCTGGGTCAAGACGGCCTGATCGTTGGACAGGTTGCGGCGTTCGGCCTGCCACTGCTCGAAAATGAACAGACCGCTGGCGGTGACCAGCACGGCGACGGCCGTCAGGAGGGCGGCGATCGCAATGCGAGTCTCGAAGGTGACGCCGCGGGCGCCGATGGTCGGCCCCCTATCCTCTTCGTGCATGCCCGCCGGCTCCAGCGTGCGACGGAACATCGCACAGCCTATGGTATACGGCGCCAGTTCCTAACGGTTCACTTCCCAAACCCAATCACAGCCTCGGAAATTCGCCTTCCGGCTGCATTCCACCATACCTCGCCTCCTGAAATTTCAGAGTAGCGGAGGCGAGTAATCTTTGTTAACCATGTCTGGTAGCAGTTCATTCCCACGGAGGGGCATTATGGATAAGGCGATCATTGCGAAGCGGGTGGCCAACAGGCTGTTCGCGACTGAAAAAGCTGTCGATTCCGCGATTCTCGAGGCCAGCCAACTGCTTAGCGGCCTTATCGAAGCGCGTCAGGAGATGGGCCTCAACGCCGTCCTCGGTTCGGACGCCATGTCCAAGCTCGCCCTCGCCCTCACCGCGCTGAACGACGCGCGCCAGTCGGTGGTCGAAACCCACAACGGCCTGGCCGAAGTTCAGCTGCGCCTGGGCATCCGTACCCGCCTCGACGGCGGCATCGGGCCCAAGAGCTTCAACGGCCGTGTTGACCACGACGTGGATCAACGCCGCGCCGGCTAAGGGTTTGGACGCTTCGGCGTCTAAATATTAAGGATTATCGGCTACCGCGTCTCTGACCTGCTCAGAGGCGCGGTATGTCGTTTAGCTCCTACTTTTTGAACATCTACACCGAGGTCGGCCTCGCCACCCTGTTCGCCACCGGCGCCTTCGCCTGGTGGAAAGGCGGCGCGCCGGAACGGTGGGGCGCCTTGGTGTTCGGCCTGGGCACCGTCGGCGCGGATATCTGGCGCGCGGCGGGGGGCCAGCATGCGGCGGTGATGCCCCTCTTCGCCGTCGACCTGATGATGGCCCTGGGCTTCCTCTATATCGCCATCCGTTATTCCAGCTTGTGGCTCGGCGCGGCCATGATGCTGCTGGCCGCCAGCTTCGCCCTGCACGCCACGGGCCTGAGCGATCCCGCCCGCCCACGCTGGCATGGGATGATCATCTATCTGCTGGCCAACAATGTCCTGAGTTACCTGACGCTGCTGGCCCTGGCCGGCGGAACGGTGGCCACCATCATCAAGCGCCGGCGCGCCATCCAGCGCAAGGCCGAGGCCGAGGCCAAGCGGGCCGCGCGGCCCAAGTCCCTGGCCGCGGCCTTCATAGCTCAGCAGCCGCCGCTCTCAGACATGCCTTCAGCCATTCCAGGGGCGGCGACTCGCTGACATCGCGCCGCCAGATCGCTTCGATGTTAGTGGGTGGCGCGGCGTAAGGCGGTTCGAACACCACCAGTCCATAGGCCTGGGCGAAGGCCGCCGCCATGCGCCGCGGCGCCAAGGCGACCATGTCGGTCTCGCGCACGATCGCCAGGGCGCTTTGAGCGTCCTGCACCGCAAGACCGATGGTGCGGCTGAGACCCTCACGCGCCAGGGCGGCGTCGAGGGCGCCCCCATCATCCCAGATCACCCGCCGCTCCAGGCCGCCTCCGGTGACCTGCCCGTCCACCGCCTGCTCCGCCCGCGCGCTGGCCAGGATGACGTGGGGGACCTCGGCCAGGGTGCGCAGGCTCAGCGCCGGCTCCCGCGCCGCTGGATGGCTGGCGCGCATCGCCCAGACACTGGTCTCGCTGAACAGGAGCTCGCGGCCGAAGCCGCGCGCGCCCTGACCGAAGGCCCCGATCGCCAGATCGGTGCGGCCGGCTTGAAGGTCGTCGCCAAGGTCATCGTCTATGGCCCGCAGCCGCACCACCGAGGCCGGCGCCTCGCGGCGGACGCGGCGCATGACGCCAGGCATCAGGAGGGTTCCAACATAGGTGCTGGCGGCGATGGTGAACTTGCGCCGGGTCGCGGCGGGCAGGAAGGCGGAGGGTGTCAGGGCCAGCTGCAACTGGTGCAAGCCTTGGCGCAGACGCGGCGCGATCTCCTGCGCCCGCGCCGTCGGCCGCATGCCTTCGGGCCCGCGCACGAAGAGGTCATCCTGCAGAATGTGTCGCAGCCGGTTGAGCGCATGGCTCACCGCCGACTGGGTCAGACCCAGCCGCGCGCCGGCGCGGGTGACGCTGCGTTCCTCCGCCAGGGCGTCGAACACTCGCAGGAGATTGAGGTCGAGGGCGGTAAAATGAATTTCAGGCATGTTACCCGTGATCATTTATCATTTGGCGCATGGGACACCACACCCTACCTGCAGATGCAAGCGGGGCTGGCGTGCGGGCCTGTCCGCAACCAAATACCGCTATCTGGGGTTCGATCCCGACTTTGAGTGTGCGCGCCGCCGCGCTCGGCGCATTACGGATGACTATTCCATGAGCTCCACTGACACCGGCGACGCCGCCCGCCCGCCGATCGCCCCGCCGATCGCCCATGACGAGGGCCTGCCCCCGCCGCCGCCCCGCAGCCGCCTGCAACAGCTGCGCCTGCCGATCATGGGTGGCGTGGTCGCGGTCGTGTTGATCGTAGCCCTGGTCGTCTTCCTGACCGGCGGCCGGTTCGAGTCCACCGACGACGCCGAGGTCCAGGGCGCGCGGGTGTCGATCAGCAGCAGCATTTCCGGCCGGGTGGTGAACATCGCCGTCCGGGACAACCAGGTCGTCAAGGCGGGCCAGGTCCTGTTTCAGCTGGACGGGCGTCCCACCCAGACCGCCTATCAGGAGGCCCAGGCCAATCTCGCCTCGGCTCGGCTGCAGGTGGAGGGCCTGAACGCCACCGTCGGCCAACGCCAGGCGGACCTGGCCGCGGCCGAGGACAAGCAGACCTACCTGGAAGCCGACGCGGTCCGCCAGAAAGCCCTCGTCGGCGCCGGCACCGCAACCCAGGCCCAGGCCGACCAGGCCGCCAGCCTCGCCGCCCAGGGCCGCCAGCAGGCAGCGTCCGCCCGCGAGCAACTGGCCAACGCCCAGGCCGCCCTCGGCGCCGCCGGCGGCGGATCGATCGACAGCCACCCGCTCATTGCCCAGGCCCGCGCCCGCCTGGCCCAGGCCGGCCTCAACCAGAGCTATGTGGACATCGTCGCGCCGCAGGACGGGGTGGTGACCAAGGTCGACCAGCTGCAGGTCGGCGACTATATCAACGCCGCCGCCCCGGTCTTCTCCCTGGTCTCCACCCGCCTGTGGGTCGAGGCCGAATTCAAGGAAAACCAGCTCGAATACATGCGGCCCGGCCAGCACGCGACGGTGAAGATCGACGCCTATCCGGACCGGCGTTTCGACGCCCAGGTCGAGGCGATCAGCCCCGGCACCGGCTCCAGCTTCTCCCTGTTGCCGGCGGAAAACGCCACCGGCAACTGGGTCAAGGTCTCCCAGCGGGTGCCGGTGCGCATTGTCTTCACCACCCTCCCGGATGTTCCCCTGGAATCCGGCCTCAGCGTCTCGGTCAAGGTCGACACCCTGCATCACCGCAGCCTCTTCGGCCACGGCAAGACGTCGGCCGCCGGCGCCGCGCGATGAGCAGCCCCGCTACCGTGGCCGGGGCGCCCGGCGCCGCGTCCCGGGGCGACCCCAACCGGGTCATGATCACCATATCGGTGATGCTGGCCACGGTGATGAACTCCCTGGACACGACCATCGCCAACGTCGCCCTGCCGCATATGCAGGGCAGCGTGCAGGCCTCGGCGGACCAGATCACCTGGGTGCTGACCTCCTACATCGTCGCCGCGGCGATCATGACCCCGCTGACCGGCTGGCTGGCTGGCCGGGTCGGCCGCAAGATGGTGTTCCTGGTCTCCATCGCCGGCTTCACCTTCGCCTCGGCCCTCTGCGGCGCCGCCACCAGCCTCAGCCAGATCGTCGCCTTTCGCCTGCTGCAGGGCGTCTTCGGCGCGGCCCTGATCCCCCTGTCTCAGGCGGTGCTGATGGATGTCTATCCGCCGGAAGAACAGGGGCCGGCCATGGCCATATGGGGCATGGGCGCGATCCTGGGGCCGATCGTGGGACCGGGCCTGGGCGGCTGGCTGACCGACAATTTCAGCTGGCGCTGGGTGTTCTACATCAACCTGCCCTTCGGCATCCTGGCCTTCATGGGGGTCCTCACCTTCATCCAGGACCACAGGCACGCCATCAGGGCGCCCTTCGATTTCATGGGCTTCGCCCTGCTGAGCCTCGGCATCGGCGCCTTCCAGCTGTTCCTCGACCGCGGGGAAAGCCAAGCCTGGTTCGAATCCACCGAGATCTGGATCGAATGCACCATCGCGGTGGTCGCCACCGGCCTCTTCGCCTTCCACACCGCCATCGCCGACCGGCCGTTCCTGCCGCTGGCCCTGGTCAAGGACCGCAATTTTGCCGGCTCCAGCCTGTTCGGCTTCTTTGTCGGCATCCTGCTGTTTGCGACCCTCGCCCTGCTGCCGCCGATGATGGAGACCCTGATGGGCTATCCGGTGGTCACCACCGGCATGGTCACCATGCCGCGCGGCCTGGGCAGTCTGGTGGCCATGTTCCTGGTCGGCCAACTGATCAACCGGTTCGACGCCCGCCTGATCATCGCCGTCGGCCTCGCCTTGAGCGTCTATTCGCTGAACGAGATGAGCCATTTCTCCCTGGGCATGGACAGCCATCTGATCATCTGGTCGGGACTGGTCCAAGGCCTCGGCATCGGGCTGATCTTCGTGCCCCTGACCACCCTCGGCTTCGCCAGCCTGGACTCGCGCTATCGCGCCGACGGCGCCGGGGTGTTCACCCTGATGCGCAACCTGGGCTCCAGCGCCGGCATCTCGATCATGCAGGCCCTGCACACCCAGAACAGCGCCAAGGTGCATGCGCGGCTCGTCGCCCCCCTTACGCCCGACAATCCGATCGTGCAGCAGACCCTGCACGCGCCGCTCAGCCTGACCAATCCCGCGGGCCTCGCCGCCCTCAACGGCGAGGTGAACCGGCAAGCCTCGATGGTCGCCTACATCGACGACTTCAAGCTGATGTCGATCCTGGCCCTCATCCTGATCCCGGCGCTGCTGCTCCTGCGCGGCGCGCCGAAGGTCAAACCCGATCACGATCTGATGGTGGAGTAGCGCCATGCAAAAGTTTCTCATCGGCGCCTGCGCCCTCGCCCTGCTGACCGGTTGCGCGGCCGTTGGCCCGAATTTCAAGGCGCCGACGACGGCGGTGACCAGCTACACGGCCCCGGGCGACGAGCCCAATCGCGGGATCGTCCACGCCGAGGTCGGCGACAAGGTGGTCGCCGACTGGTGGACCCTGTTCCATTCGCCGCAGCTCGACGCGGTCATGCGCGAGGCCATCGCCAACAATCGCACCCTGGCCCAGGCCCGCGCCCGGCTGGCCCAGGCCCGGGCGACCGCCGGCGAGGAAGGCGGGCTGCTGAACGCCGACCTGACCGGCGGGGCCAAGCGCGAGCGCGCCAACCTCAACGCCTTCTCCGGCGGGGCTTTTTCCGGCAAGTCCATCGGAGGCCAGAGCCTGCCGACCAACCCGGAGTTCAACCTCTATTCGGTGGGCGGAACGGTCAGCTACAACCTCGACCTCTTCGGCGGGGTGAAGCGTCGGCGTGAGGAACTGGCCGCCGACACCGAGGCCCAGGCCCGGGAACTGGACGCCGCCTACCTGACCCTGACCGGCAATATCGTCGAACAGGCGCTGATCATCGGCGACGCCAATATCCAGATCGAGACCCTGAACGAGCTCGTCGCCAACGAGCAGGCCGACCTCGACGCCATTCGCCGCTCCCGCGCCGCCGGCGGAGCCAGCGCCGCCGATGTGGTCCAGGCCGAGGGCCAGCTCGCCTCCGACCGGTCGCAGATCCCCCCCCAGCGCCAGCGCATCGCCGCCGCCGGCCACCAGATGGCGGTATTGGTCGGCAAGCCCCCGTCGGAGTTCACCCCGCCGGTGTTCGACGCCGCCTCGGCGGAGCTGCCGGAAACCCTGCCGGTGCTGATCCCCTCGGCCCTGGTGCACGGCCGGCCGGATATCCTGGAGGCCGAGGCGCGGTTGCACGCGGCCACCGCCGATATCGGCGTCGCCACCGCCGCCCTCTATCCCAACATCAGCCTCTCGGCCGTCCTCAGCCAGGACGCCCTGACCCCGCAGACGCTCTTTTCGCCTATCGCCACCAGCTGGAACCTCGGCGCTGGCCTCACCGCCCCCCTGTTTCACAGCGGCGAGCTGCGCGCCCGCCAGCGCGCCGCCAAGGCCGCCCGGGACGCGGCCCTGGCCGCCTATGAGCAGACGGTGCTGGAGGCCTTCGCCCAGGTCGACGACGTCCTGCAGGCCATCGTCCACGACAACCAGGCCTACGCCGACCAGCTGAAGGCCCTGGACGCGGCCACCGCCCGGCTGGACATGGTCCGCAAGGCCCAGCGCCTGGGCGGCGCCAGCGCGCGCCAGGTGCTCGCCGCCGACCGCGACTGGCGCAAGATGAAGCTGGCGCTGGAACGGGACGGCTCCGGCCGCTACGCCGACGCCGCGCGCCTGCTGCTGGCCACGGC
>FTAG01001809.1_pt1 | contig 10027 bp, 9 predicted proteins | sample 1638911 | NCBI WGS metagenome assembly FTAG01 (sample SAMEA3914813, study PRJEB12502) | metagenome | biome: forest; material: soil | place: Canada | collected 2011-07-07 | depth 0.3 m
AGATCATCGAGGTGGCCGAAATGAACGAGATGAAATGGTTGCGGCGCTTGGCGCGCGTATAGCGCAGGCCGGTCAGCAGCTCGTAGGGAATTCGCATGGCGGTAATAAGGTGATTCCATCATTAGACCACAGCGCACGGGTACAATGTTCCGCAAACAAAGTCCCGAATATCGCCCTTGACCCCTGCCACCGCCGCGAACCCGTCCAGCAACCCGTCCGGGTGGGCCGAAAAGCACGGCTTGTGGGTGCTGCTGGCGCTGCTGGTGCTGGTCACGCTCTACCGGGGCTTCAGCCTGTATTTCGACGGCCTGGACCTGTACGTCGACGAGGCCCAGTACTGGACCTGGGCGCAGAAGCTGGACTGGGGCTACTACTCCAAGCCGCCGGTGATCGCCGCCCTGATCGCCCTGACCACCTCGGCCTGCGGCGACGGCGCCTTTTGCGTCAAGAGCGGCGCGCTACTGCTCTATCCCCTGGTGACACTGCTGATCTGGGCCATCGCGCGGCGGCTGTTCGACGGGCGGGTGGCGTTCTGGAGCGCCGTAGCCTTTCTGCTGCTGCCGGGCGTGTCGCTGTCCTCGCTGATCATCTCCACCGATGTGCCGTTCTTCCTGTTCTGGACGCTGGCGCTGTACGCCTATCTGCGCGCCATCGAGGAACCGGCGGCTGTGCAGGGCGGTCGCTGGGGCTGGTGGCTGCTGGCCGGTGCGGCGGCGGGACTGGGGCTGCTGACCAAGTACACCATGGTGATCTTCGCCCTGTCGGTGCTGCTGCACCTGGCGCTGACCCCTACCCTGCGCCGTCACTTCCGCAATCCGCGGCTCTACGCCGCGATGCTGCTGGCACTGCTGGTATTCGCGCCCAACCTGTGGTGGAACGCGCAGCATGGCTGGCCGACACTGCGGCATACCGAGGACATCTCGCACCTCAACGGCGAGGCCGGGCTGCACTGGAACCACCTGGGCGATTTCCTCGGCGGCCAGTTCGGCGTGATGGGGCCGGTGTTCTTTGCCGCCTGGCTGGCGCTGACCCTGTGGCGGCCGCGCCGCTGGTACGCCGACGAGCGCTACCGCTTCCTCGCCTGCTTCGCCGTGCCGTTCCTGGGACTGATCTGCCTGCAGGCGCTGGCCGGCCGCGCCAATGCCAACTGGGGAGCGATGGCCTATGTCAGCGCCACCATCTTCCTGGTGGCGCTGCTGCTGCAGCGCGGCCGCACCACCCTGCTGGCGACAGGCCTGGCGCTGAACCTGCTGCTGATGCCCATCGCCTATCACCTCGACGCCTGGACCCGCTACTTCGTGGTCGAGCTGGTGGATCACAGCAATGTCGGCCAGTGCCTGCGCGCCTGGCGCAAGCTCGACGCCTGCAATGAGTTCATCACCCTGCCCGATCCGTACAAGCGGGTGCGCGGCTGGGCCGAGCTGGGACGGCAGGCGCAGCTGCTGCGCTCGCAGTTCCCCGATGCGCTTTACCTGGGCGACTCGCGCGATGTGCTGGCCGAGCTGATGTACTACGTGCATCCGCATCCGCTCGACGCGGTGCTGTGGAATCCGCAGCATGTGATGGACAGCCATTACGCCCTGAGCACCAGCATGGACGACAAGCTCGGCCGCAATTTCCTCTACATCACCGAAACCGACAAGCTGCCGCAGGAAGTGCTGAGCGGCTTCGGCTCGGCCGAACCGCTGCCGCCGCTGCATGTCACCGTGCACCGCGATTTCGCGCTGGACTACAAGGTCTGGTACCTGCAGGATTTCAAGGGATATCCGAAGGCGGAATGAGATGAGCGCCCAAGCACAACCGAGCACGTCGCTGCTGTCGCGGATCTGGCAGCACATTTTGCAGGCGCTGCCGGCGGTCCTGATCGCGCTGATCGCGCTGGATCTGACGCCCGCGGTCGACCTGCGGCTGAGCCGCCTGTTCTACCGTCCGGGCGAGGGCTTTTTCCTCGACCACAACGGGTTGGTACAGGCGTTGTACCTGGGCACGCCGTGGCTGATGCGGATTATCGCCGTGACGCTGCTGGCCCTGCTGGGCTGGGTCATCCTGGCCAAGCCGCCACAGGCCCGGCGCATCCGCAACGCTGCGATCTTCGCCCTGCTGGCCCTGATCGTCGGACCCGGCCTGATCGCCAACAGCCTGTTCAAGGATCACTGGGGACGGCCGCGGCCGGAACAGATTACCGAGTTCGGCGGCAAGGCCAGCTTCGTGCCGGCGCTGTGGCCGAGCCGGCAGTGCGACCACAACTGCTCCTTCGTCAGCGGCCATGCGGCTGCCGGCTTCTTCCTCATCACCGGCGCCTGGGTCTGGCCGCGGCGGCGCCTGGCCTGGCGCATCGTCGGCATCACCGCCGGCAGCCTGATCGGTCTGGCGCGCATCGCCCAGGGCGGGCATTTCTTCAGCGATGTGCTGGGCGCGTTGATCGTGGTCTGGTTCACCAACGAACTGCTGTACCAGTGGATGCTGGGCCGCGGCTGGCTGGAACCGCCGCCGCAAAAGCCCGCGCCGCGCAAGGGCTGAACGGCGCAAGCTCTCCCGGCCCGTCAGCCGTTCACCGACAGCACCAAAGCCGGCTCCGGAATCTGCTCCGGCGCGATCTCCTTGTCGATCGGCAGCACCGCCGTGCCGACGGCGAAGAACTCGATGACGTGCGTCTGCCAGCCGTGGCTGCCCTCGTGCATGTCCACGCCGACCACGCCTTCGGCCTTGGCCACAGCGGCCTCGTGCTGCATCCGCTCCATTGCGATCTCGCGCGCCTCGTACATGGCCGAGCTGAAGTTATCCAGTTCGGCATTGCGGCCGGCGGTGGCCAGCGACTGCATGAAGCCGCGGTGGGCGACGTGATAAACGCAGGATCCCATCACCATCTCGACCGGACGGTAACCGGAATGCAGCAGCGTCCAGAAATCCTGGCCGGAGAGATCGGAGGTGAAGGGGCCGTCATCGTGGGCGCGGAAGCCGCGATGGCCGGTGGCATGGACCACACCGGTGCCCAGGGCGATGAACTCGAGCATGTTGGCATCGAACTCGAGGCGCTTGATGGTGAGCTTGACGCCCACCACGCCGTCCGCGCCCATCGCCGAGGCCTCCGCGCGCATGCGCGACATGGCGCGCTCGCGCGCCTCGTACATGGCCTTGGAGAGAACTTCCATTTCCTGGTTCTTGTTCCACTGGCCGTACTGGATGCCGCAGTGGTAAACGCAGGTGCCCATGCACAGGCCGATCGGCTCGAAACCGGCCTTGCGCACCAGCAGGAACTCGTTGACGCTGAAGTCCGAAGTGAATACCCCGGTCGAATGCGCCGCGGTGCGCAGACCCTTGAGACGCTCCAACGCGTGGGCAGGCAGATTGCTGGTCATGTTCAGATCGCTCCGTCTTCGTCGTTCTGCTGGTAGGACTGGTGGTGACTGCTGCTGGAGAGCAAGGGCGAAGGGCCGTCGCACAGGTCGACCACGATTTGAATATCGTGAGGAATCCGCACCCTGGGCGGGGTGTCGACCACGGTCGCCACCACGATGTGGCGCGCCAGGTACTGCTTGCCCCGGTCACCCTCCTCGCGCTCGAACAGCTGGCTGAAATTGACATGGGCCAGGACGCCGTTGCCCTGGCTGCCGGCGCTGCGCCGCAATTCGGTGTGCGCCCGCTTGCGCACACCTTCCAGGTGCCGGGTCAGGGCCTTGCATTCGAGGTTGCCCAACCATTGCATATTGGTCTGGCCACGCCAGTCGGTCATCCACTCGTAGTGGGCGCCGATGGCGATTCCGGTCGGCACCACATCGGCGTCGAGCAGCTTGACGAATTCCAGTGCCGGCACGGTGGCGATCACCGGATTCTGGCTGCGCGGCAGCCCCTCGACCCGCACCGCGGTGCCGACGAGGGTGAAATCCATGCTGTCCTCCACGTCAAGCTCGACAGTGCGCATCTTCACGTCAAGCACGGCATTGGCGCCGGCGGCCACCGCCTCGTCGCGCAGGCGCCGCAAGGCGGTTTCCCAGCCCTCGGAGTGTCCCAGGGTCCAGGACCAGCCGTAATGCATCCAGCAGGTCGCCGAAACGGCGCAGATGGGCTTGATGCCGTGCGTGCGCATCAGCAACAGTTCCGCTGGCGACAAGGTCGCGATCCAGGGCAGGCTGCCGGTCCGGGCGCCATCGAGGCGCGCACGGATGGTCGAGGGCACGCGGTCGCTTTGCAGCGCACCGAGAATGTCGGCATGGCGCCGGTCCGCCGCTTCCTGCGCGGCACGGGCCGCCGGATCGTCCTTGCCGGACGACAGCCAGTCGAGCAGTCCCATCGAAATTCCTTTTTAGGTGGCCATGAAGGCGGACAGGGATTGCGCCAGACGCTGCGCGTGCTCCGAGGTCTTCTGCGTTTCCTCGGAAAGCTTGGCAAACCATTCCGCCGGGTCGACGCTCTTGTTGCTGATGGCGATGCCGCGCACCACCATGGCGATACTCGCCTGCAGGCGGCCGTTGCTCAGCTGCAGGGTGAAGTGGGTCTGGTCCATCTCCACCACCACGCCGGTGACGGTCGAGTTGCGCGAAAACAGGCCCTTGCGCTCCTGCACCCGCACCCGCTCCGGCATGGCCTCGAACAGGCGCAGCGCAAAGGCGCGCAGATTGCTTTCGGCATCGGAGTGAAAGCGGCGCATCCAGGCCGCTTGCGTGTCGAAGGAGAGGTCGCGCCGCGCCGCCGGATCTCCGCTCATGATGCTTTCGGCGCCTCGATGGCCCGCTGGCTGACGCCCTGCATGCCCTTCACCAGGCGATCACGCACCTGCGCCAGTTCGGCTTCCCGCTGGCGGTCGCCGGCGGCGACTTCGCGCTCGATGTCGAGCACTTCGTTCATGGTGCGCACCGCCTCGTCGGCCACCTGGGCCAGCACCTGGATGTTCCTGGGATCACCGGCAAGGCTGCGCGCCGCGCTGGTCGCCGCATCGTGCGCGCCCTTGGAAGCCAGCAGGGTGATCTGGCGGCTGGCCTCGTCGAGTTTCTCGCCCTCGGCGGCGGCATTGCGGATCTCCACCTGCACCACGGCCTGCGAAGCGACCGCCATCAGCCGCGGGATCACCACCAGCATGCCGTTGGAAATCTTCATCAGCCGGGTTTCGGCGGCCTTGCGGTTCTGGCCGATGATGGGGATCAGCATGGCCGAGCCGACCAGGCTCTCGCGCATCTCCGCCACCTTGCCGCGGAAGTTGGCGAGGGCGCCGCGGTATTCGAGCACGTCGGCCGCATCGGCGGCATCGCCCGTCTCCACCGCGTGGAGGCGCAGGTCTTCCAGCTCGCCCTCGCCGCGATCCAGGGCCAGTTGCCCAGCCGCGATCTCAATCTTGAGGCGGTACAGGCTCTTGCGGATGGCGGCCGCCTGCTGATCGAGCAGGTCGACGGTGACGCCGAGATCGGCCTTGGTCTTGCGCGCCTTGGCCACCTCGCCGTCCATCAGGGCCAGGAACTGCTTGCGGTTTTCCTGGAAGCCCTTGAACGCGGTGTGGGCATCACTGACCGCGCCCATCAGCTTGCCGATCAGGCCCCTGCGCTCCGGCACCTTGCCCGAGGATTCGGCCTGCAGATCCTGGATGCGCAGGATCTTGACACCGTCCAGCACCGCCGCTGCGATGCGCCCGACCTCGCCCGCCTCGCCGAGCCGCACGCCGGACAGCAGCTCACGCGAAGCCTGGCTAATCTCGGCCAGCACGCCGTCGCCGTGCGCCAGCAGGGTATTGGTCTTGCGGAAGTCGATCTGTTGCGCCGAGCGCCTGGCGGCAGCGAGGTCCTCCGCACTGAGATTGGCGACTTCGACCAGCCGTTCGAACCGGGGCTGCGGCGCCAGGCGCTCGTCGGAGCTGGCCGGCAGCTGATCGTGACGCGCGGCCAGAGCGGTCGAAGCCGGTGGCGGCGTCAAGTCGTCGATGATGGACAGATCCAGCGGTGCGGTCGGCTTTGCTTCAGACATGGGATGGGCGCTCTTCTGGTCGATCGAACCAAGCCGCGAACTGCAACGAGGGAAGCGAGAACAAGATACGCGGCAAGGACTACTTTTGCGTGTCCGGGTTCCGGTGATGATCCGCTTTGTCACACCGGAATGTCGATACCTGGGATACGGACATGACCTCCTGTCATGGTCTCGGAAGCCGGACAAGCTACTGCCTTCTTCAAACCGGCGAGGGAAATTCCGGGAAGCCGCAGCCGGCGTGATCTCGGACCGGCGCAGCATGCTTCGAATGTAAGCATGAAAGGCCGTAAACAAGCAATGTACCGCCCATTACCACCGATGATTACGCCGATGGGCAATGTGATCCAGTTCACGGAAACGGCGGATCTGCTAATGCGTGACGGGAATTTTCAGACACATCGCGAGCCAGGGGCTGTTGCACGGCATTGCGATTGCTGCAACCCGATGACGGGCTGCAACACTAGGAGTCGCCGCCGCGCTGCACCATCAGCTCCTTGATCCGGCGGCCTTCCAGCCATTGCCAGGACAGCAGCGGCGGCAGCCCGCACAGCACTTCGCGCATGCGCTTGGCCATGGACACGGCCAAGGCCAGTTCGCTGCCGATACCCATGGCGTGGCCGAACAGAACCAGGCCGGCCTCCTGCACACCCAGACCCGCCGGCACGACGAAAGCGAAATGGCGCACGGCCTGGGTCATGCTTTCCAGTGCGATCGCTGCACCGATGCCGACGGGGTGCCCCAGCAGCCGCAGGACGAACCAGATTTCGAAGGAGCCGGAAACGAATGCGGCGAACTGCAGGGCGCCGACCGCGAGCAAGGTCCGCCAGCGGCGAAAGCAGGCGCGGACCTCCTGATCCAGCGTGACCGCTCCCTGCGACGCCGCGGTCTCGCCAACCAGGGGGCGCAAGAAGCCCTGCAACCGGCCGAAGACGGAGCCGTAACGGAGCAGCAGAGCGGTCGCCACCGGCACCGGCAGGCTCAGCAGGAACCCGATCAGCAGGCGATGGTATTCCTGGCCGCTGCCGCTGAGCTGGAGCAGCAACAGCAGGCCCAGGGCGGTGAACAGGTAGAGGACGATCAGGGTCAGCAGAATCTCCACCATCACCGTTGCGGCCACCGGCGGCGCCGCAAGCCCGCGCCAGCGCAGCAGGCGCACGCCCGCCACGCCGCCGCCGACGCTGGCCACCGGCAGCAGGCGATCGATCGCCTCGCGCACGGTGACGACCCAAAGGACGTAGGCGAAACCGGCCTTGCGCTGTGGATCGTAAGGCCGCAGCAGGGCCAGCCAACCGATGGCGTAGAGCAGGAAATAAATCAGGCGATACGGCACCAGCCACAGCAAACCGCAGCCGGCCAGGCCCAGCAGCTGCAGCATGTCGGCACTGCCCTCGCGCACCAACAGGAAAGTCAGCAGAGCGAGGCCGAACAGGCCGCCGATGGTTGCGGCGATTCTCATGTCTGGTGCGTGGCGGGATGTGCTGCCGTGAACGGGCTGCGCCGGAGAGCTCAGGACATGCGGCGCATGACGCCATCGGCGTCGACGTCGAACTGGCTGCCGCGCCAGCTGACCTGATAGCTGAAAAAGCTGCGGCACCAGACCCAGCAGGTCAGCAGATCGCGCCAGGGCAGCATCCACAGATCGGACAGCAGGGCCTTGCCGGAACCCGGCCGCTGCGCGAAATGCAAGGCCAGCCGCGCGCCGGCCGTGGTCAGGAGCAGCGTCCGCATCGCCGACGACAGCGCCGGCTCGGCGGACGCGAGCAGAGTGCCCAGGGCGGCCAGGGGCACGCTGAAGGTGAAGAACATGAAGCAGGAACTGAGCGGCCGCAGCACGCGAGTGGTCCGCATCCAGCGCAGTTCGTGGTGCACCAGGGAACTGAGGTCCGGCTCGTCATGCTGCGCGTCGATGACGTAAGGCGAAACCACGATGCGCAGTCCCAGCTCGCGCACCAGTTCGCCCAGGCGATAGTCGTCCGCCAGGTGGTCGGCGACGGCCTGCAGACCGCCGATCGCCTGCAAGGTATCCCGCCGCAGGCACAGGGTCTGTCCGGTGGCATAGCCGGTGTGGCCGAACAGGCGCGCCAGCTGCACCGAAGGCAGGAACCATTCGTTGACGTACAGGGCGCCCAGGCGCGACCAGACCTGCGCCGTCGGCACGCCGCGGTAGATGCAGGTGACCAGGCCCACCCCGGGGTCCAGCAACGGCGCCGTCACGGCGCCGAGGTAGTCGGGGCGCACCCGGGTGTCACTGTCCGCCATCACCAGCACATCGTGGCGCGCGTACGCGACCATGTTGATCAGATTGCTGATCTTGTGGTTGCCGCCGTGCAGCTGCGGACCAACCACGAGGTCGATCCCCAGATGCGGGAACTCGAGTTGCAGCCGCTTCGCCACAGCGAGCGCCGGGTCGGCCGGATCGCGCACACCGAACACGATCTGCGCTGCCGCATGATCCTGCAGGCAGAACGAGCGCAGATGCTCGTACAGCCTGGGCTCGGTGCCGCACAGCGGCTTGAGCAGCGTCACCGGCGGCAGCGAGACCGGAATCTTCGGATGTTTGCGGACATGCCAGACCAGCACCGCGATCAAGGCGACCACCGCGTAGCCGGCCGCGAAGGCGCTTGCTGCGAAGCCGATGGTCGCGAGAACAAGGTGCAGTGGAAACATCGGAGTCAGTTACGGTAATCGCTTGCCCCGATCTTAGTGGAGCCGGGGCGGTTTTACCTAGGACAGAAAGCTGTCCGTAAGCAGACGGTCATCTGCAGTTGCAGCAATTGAAATGCCATAAACAGGACGCCATCCGCTTATTGCGATCTGTCGTATAAGCGCCATGAACATCCGATTGCTGCTGCTTCTCCTGGCCAGCCTGCGGAGCGAAGGATGACAGACAAAGAACCAGGGCCGATCCAGGTTCTGCGGATTGCTAGCCGGGAATTTCGATATCCGCGATCAGGCGATCGACCACCCAGCGCTTGAGCAGACCCGCCGCATGCATGGCAGCCTGTTCCGTCTCCACCCACTCGCACAGCAGCTCGCACAACTCGCCGAAGCTGCTGCCGGCGCATAGTGCATCGAGTGCCGCAGCTTCATCGGCGCCGAGCGGGCGCCAGCGGATGTTCAGCGCTTCATCACGCCATAGCAGCCACGGCATAGCCTTGGCCTTGGCTCGGGCCTTCGGCATTTTTTCCTGCGCTTCGCAAGCGAGGCAGATCGCCGGCACATTCCAGCGCAGGTCCAGCCGGCGCAGCGTGGGATGCGGCAGCAGGCGCATGTCCGACCAGGATTCGGGTGGCACGGCGGCGATCGCTTCCAGTGCCACAGGCTCCGCATCCGGAGAATCGAACACTTCGGCTTTCTTCCACTCGAACAGGGCCAGCTCGCCCAGCACCGGCCTAGCGGAATAGCCGGCGGTGGTGTTGAGGAATTCCGCCAGATGGCGCCCGAACCAGCGCACCGAGGCGGTATCCGAGGGATGCGCTTCGATGTAGGCGCGGCCCATGCGCTCAAATTTGTCGGGGCCGAGGAACAGGCGCAGCGCTTCGTAGTCGTTGCCGAGCACTTCGAGCAGGCGCAGGCGGTAGGCATCGGCGTAGACGTTGAGTCGCGTCCGCGCATCGCCGCGGTCGTTGCCGATCACCGCGGCCTCGATACCAGGTACTGCGCCCAGCACATAGCCCTGGAACTGTCCCTGCAGGTCCGCAAGCGCGGGCGCTTTCAGGGCGCTCATGCGGCGGCGGCCAGGCTGTCGGCGGCGATGGCGCGGGCACGGTCCAGCTCCGCCACCAGCTCCGCCAGCGGCGGAATGTGGTCGTCGCGCTCGACCATGGTGGCAACGCTGCCGAAGCGGCGCACCGCCTCGGCATACAACGCCCACACCGGTTCGGGCACCGGATGGTCGTGGGTGTCGATCAGCAGCTCGCCGTTGCGGCTGTGGCCGGCAAGATGGATCTGCTGCCCCCGCCGCGCCGGCACCGCACGCAGATACGCCAGCGGGTCGAAGCCGTGGTTCTGGCTGTTGACGTAGATGTTGTTGACGTCGAGCAGGATCAGGCAGTCGGCTTCTTCCGCCACCGCC
>FTAG01000639.1_pt1 | contig 10018 bp, 5 predicted proteins | sample 1638911 | NCBI WGS metagenome assembly FTAG01 (sample SAMEA3914813, study PRJEB12502) | metagenome | biome: forest; material: soil | place: Canada | collected 2011-07-07 | depth 0.3 m
ATCGCCCGCGCCGCGGGCTATCCGGACCTGGGCCTGCTCGGTGTCGGCGAGGTGCTGGACCGGGTCGAGAAAATCGTCCAGGCCAGCGGTCTGCCGGTGATCGCCGATGCCGACACCGGCTTCGGCGGCTCGCCCAATGTCGAGCGCACCGTGCGCGATTTCGAGCGCGCCGGCGTGGCCGCCCTGCACATCGAGGACCAGACCTTCCCCAAGCGCTGCGGCCATCTCGACGACAAGACGCTGATCCCGCTCGACGAGATGTGCCGCAAGGTGCGCATCGCCCGCCGCACCCTGAGCGATCCGGATTGCCTGGTCATCGCCCGCACCGACGCCATCGCGGTGGAAGGCTTCGAGGCGGCGCTGCTCAGGGCACAGGCCTATGCCGATGCCGGCGCCGACATGCTGTTCGTCGAAGCGCCGGAGACCGTGGCGCAGATCGAAGCCATCGCCGCGCGCGTGCCGGGGCCGAAGCTGATCAACATGTTCCACGGCGGCAAGACACCGCTGCTGCCGGTGCAGCGGCTGGCCGAAATGGGGTATCGCCTGGTGATCATTCCGTCCGACCTGCAGCGGGCGGCGATCCACGCGATGCAGCGGACGCTGGCCGAAATCCTGAAGTCCGGCGACAGCGGCGCCCTCAGCGGAGAGATGACCAGCTTCGCCGAGCGCGAGGAGATCGTGCAGACGCGCCGCTACCTGGAACTGGATCGCCTCAGCGGCTAGCCGGCAAATCGCACCAGCGCCTCACGCCCGCAAATCGTGAGGCGTTGCGCGTGATCGATCAGGCCGGCACGCCGCAATGCCGCGAGGGCCTGCAGGCGCGTTCTGAAGTCGCCATTGGCCTGGCACCCGATGAAAGCGTCCTGGCCGGCGGCAATCTGGCGCAGGATCTCGAGTTCCGATGCCGCGAAGTGCAGTGGCTGGTGTTCCTGCGGCGTCATGGCGTGAGCGCGTCGGCAACGATCAGCGATTGCGGCTGCGTTGCCCGGATCGCCGCTGCGTAGCGCAGGGCCATGGCACGCACCTGCGCCACGTAGCCAGTGGTTTCGCGCGGCGCATGCAGCGCGATCCAGCGCTCGGCCTCGGCGGCGTCCCAGCCGGCAGAGACGGCAGGCAGCTGCGCATCGAACAGATCGGTGCCGCAGTTGTAGGAGGCAACGGCCAGCAGCAGGCGTGCCTGCGCCGAGCCGATGTTGACGAAATGCCGATGCAGTCCTCGCAGGTACACCACACCCAGGCGGATATTGGCCTGGGGATCGCGCAGCAAGGCGCTGCTGGGCGACTCGTCCCTGCCGTAGGCCAGGCGATAGGCATCGCGCGCGCCGCTGCCCGGCATCAGCTGCATCAGCCCCAGCGCGCCGGCTTTCGACACGGCGTTCGGCTGGCAGGAGGATTCGGCTTCGATGATGGCGGCGACCCAGGCCGGCTCCATCTGGTAGGTCCGGGCCATCGACCAGGCGGTGCGATAGATCGAGGTGGCGCAGTGCGCACCGCTGGAGCGCAGCGCGTGCAGCTCGGCGTCGCTGAGGGCGGCGCCGAGCACATCGGCGGCGACGGCGCGCGGCAGGCGCAAGGCCGGCGCGGACAAAGCAGCCGCTGCCTGGGTGAACGACACCGCGACCGGGACGGCGACGGCAACCGGCGCCGCCACAGCGCCCGGTACCGAGACGAAGCCGGCGAATGCCAGTGCACTGCCATAGCGGCTCAAACCCTGCGCAGCAAGCGCAGTCCGTAGACGCAGCCTGCGCAGCAGCCGCAGCGGCGCGGCGGCCAGGGCCTTCGCCATCGGTAGACACGCCGGCCTGCGAACGGGCGCGGCGGCAGGCTGCGCCTGCGCGATCTGCAGGCCAGGACGTTCGATGGCGTGCGCCGGCTCCGCCGCCTGCGCCGGAATCTCCAGCGTCACCGCGCAATTACGGTAGCCCAGCGAACGCCAGAAGCGGTAGCCGGCGCCGTTCGAGCTGAGCACTTCCAGGGTCAGGCGCTTGTCCTTGCACCAGATCTCCGAGCGCAGCAGCCGGAACACTTCGCGGCCGATGCCGTGGCGCCGCGCCTTGCCCAGCACCAGGAACTGGCGCAGGTAGATCTCGAAAGCCTGCTCCTCGTACACGGCGTAGGCCAGCAGCTCTCCGTACTGGTTTTCAAACAGCACGGCATGGTCACGCCCGCTGCCGAGCCAGCAGCGCATACGTCGTTCCAGATAGGCCGGCTCGGCCGGACCGAAGTCGGCGCCGTCTTCCACCAGTTGAACATTGAGACGCGCCAGCAAGGCCGCGTCGTCGGACGTCGCAAATCGATACCGCAAGGCGTGCATGGGGGTAGTTGTGAATGGCATGCGGCGGATTGCCGCGAGGTGCGCAGCTCGGAACGGGCGCTCAGAACGTGCGGGTATTGCAGGTGTGCAGGGGATATTGCGCAGCGGCCAGCCGGGCAGCCGTGATCGGATTGTCCGCGCCGGCCAAGTCACCGGCCTTGTCGGTACTCAAAGGCACAAGACTTGCGCGCAGCAGCGGCGCCAGTACCACGCCGGCTGCGAAAACACCGCAGAGCGCGGCGGCCAGCAGTGCCGCGTCCGCGATGAAGCTGTGCATGTCAGCGGGCACTGCTGTGCCCCTGGTGCAGCGCGCGCCATACCTGCGCCGGCTCGAATGCCGTCTCATCCGGCGCCAGGCCGGCTTCCATGGCGGCGCGGTCGCGCAGCCGCCGCACCAGGTTCACCGAAGGCTCGGACGCGGTGTGTTGCAACTCGGACAGGTCGCGGAACTGGCGTTCGCGCTCCAGCCGCGCGCGCGGGCTGGGCCACTGCTGCTGCGCCTGCCGCGACAACCGGCGCGCCGCCGCGGCAGCCTGCTGCTCGAGCGCGCGCACCACGCAGCGGCTGACCCGCAGTGCCGCCTCGCTGTCGCCGCTGATGGCGACCTCCAGGCAGGCCAGCATGGTGCTGATACTGTCTTCCGCAGCGGCTGCCTGGCGCCGGTACGGATCGGCGCAGGGTTGCAGCATGCTGGTCAGCCAGGCCGGGTCGATGCCCTCGTGCAGCGCCGATTCCCAGATCAGGTCGAGGCCGATGCCGAATTCCTCGCTGCCCTGTGCCAGCAGCGCCACTTCCATGCGCAGCCGCGGCGCATGGCGCTCGACGCAGGCGGCGGCGAACGCCACCCGGTAGATCCGTGGCAGGCGCTCCAGCCGCAGGCACAGAAAGCGCTCCGCCACACCCGCTCCCGGCCGCGCCAGGATGAAGATCTGCGAATCGAACAAGGGCACGACTGACATGGAGTGCTCCCATGCGGCGCCGTCGGTTGACCGGCCGCGGCATTAGATCGCCGCCGCCCGTTGGAAATCGAGAGCGTGATGCCGCAAAAAAGCGAAACGCCGCAGGCGGAAATCGGGGCTGCGGCATAAAGAAGCCGTAAACGATCGCCGCTGCGCCGGGCTGGTTTGCGCGCCGCTGGCCGATTGCGGCTTCGCTGCTTTTGCCGTGTCCGTGCTTTTGTCTCAAACCAAAAAAAAACGCACCTTGCGGTGCGGCTTCGATCGTCCCTGATCTGGCGCCGGACATCCATGCCGGCGAAATACAACAACGGTTTCAGCTGGCAGTGCTCCGCCGCGGCCTTGTCGACGCAGCGGGTAGCCTGTTAGCTCAACGCTTGATGTGCGAAATCTTGGTGCCTTCGATGCTCAGGCTGGCCATCAGGCCCTGCTGGTCGAAGATGAAGGCATAGGCATCGTCCTTCATGGTCGAGGAGGACAGGTTCTTGGCGACGCCCTCATTCACCACCACGACAGTCGGGCCGACGCCGATTTCCCAGCCCTTCGACTTGTCCAGATAGTTCACGGCCTTCTTGTTCATCAGGAACACCGCATAACCGTAGGACTGGGCGCCGGCCTGCAGGCCCCAGGACGCAGAAACGGAATTGAAATACCCCGCCACCTCGGTGCCTTTGGTCAGCACGCCTTCGCCATAGCTGCCGCCGAAGACCGGGCCGGCCTTGACGATGTTGGGGAACACCAGCACTGCCCGCGCATGCTTGGAAACCTCGGCGGCGGCGGGGTTGACCTTGTACAGGTTCTGCAGGCCCAGGGCCGCATCCCGATCCAGGTCTTCGGCGGTCGATTCGCTGGCGCCGCTGGCCATCGCGCTCATCGGAAAGGCGGGCACGGCCGCGAGGGCAAGGGCGAGAGCAAGGTGTCGCAGGTTCTTCATTTCGTATTCCCTGCAACTGCTTTGTCCATCGACGCCGGTCGCGATGCGGGCGGTGCAGCACGGGCTTGCCGCGCAAGCGGCAAGGGATGGCCATAGCGAAATCCTCCCGCTCGTATCCTCTATCGAAATCGCTTTCCTGAGCCGCCGTTCCTGGCGGTGATCAGCTTCGACACACCTTGGCTGGACGACGCAGGACGGTCTGTTCGATTGCGCACACTGCTGTCGACGACACGGCAATCCATGGCGCATGGACTTTCCGGACGAAGCAGCGCTTTCGTCAGGGCTGAAGGCGATCTGTGCGTTGTCGGACAGACACTCCCGACAATCAGGCGTATATGTGGAGGTCGCTCCCGGGTTCTGCATTCCCGATACCCGGCGCCGCCGCGCGGTACCTCACAACAGGCTCCCGATGAATATCACAAAGCGCATCGATCCGCAGGCGGCCGCGCCGGCCGCGTCGCTCCGTGTTGTCGTACTGTTGCGTACCCGCATGCGAATCGGGACCTGATCGACTTGCCGTCCACCGTGAGAACAGCCAGCATCGCTCGCGCCCTGACCAGGCGCGGGATCGCATTCAAGGCCTTGCTGCGCGACGCCGCAGCCTATCCGGGCCACTGGCAACGCAGGCACTTCGGCTCCGGCGACAGCGACGACCAGACGCCGCTGCGCGCGGAACTGTTCAGTGCCGACCAGATGGAGCAGCACGGCAAAGCCCTGGCGGCAACGCACACCCTGAGCCGCTCCGGCACGCGGGATCGACTGCTGAAGCGGCTCGGTGAAAACGAGCAGATCCTGATCGAAGCCTGCCGCCTGCTGACCACGGCGGTCAAGGCCAAGCATCGCATCGCCCCCGCCGGCGAGTGGCTGCTCGACAACTTCTACCTGATCGAAGAGCAGATCCGCGTCGCCAGGGAGCACCTGCCCAGCGGCTACAGCCGCGAACTGCCGCGCCTGGCGCAGGGCCCCTCCGCCGGGCTGCCGCGCGTCTACGACCTGGCACTGGAAGCCATCTCCCACGGCGACGGCCGCGTCGACGCGGAAACACTGGCCCGTTTCGTGGCGGCTTACCAGACCGTCACACCGCTCACGCTGGGCGAGTTGTGGGCCATTCCGATCATGCTGCGCCTGGCACTGATCGAGAACCTGCGCCGCGTCGGTGCTCGCATCACCACCGCCAGAATCCATCTGAACCAGGCGCAGGACTGGGCCAACCAGATGATGGAAATCGCCGCCAGCGATCCGAAGAGCCTGATCCTGGTGATCGCCGACATGGCGCGCTCGGACCCGCCGATGGTCAGCGCCTTTGTCGCCGAACTGGCGCGCCGCCTGCAAGGCCATGGCCCTGCCCTGGCCCTGCCGCTGACCTGGATCGAGCAGCGCCTGGCCGAGTCGAGCCAGACCATCGAACAGATGGTGCAGTCGGAAACCCAGCAGCAATCGGCCGATCACGTCTCGATCAGCAATACCATCGGCAGCCTGCGCTTCCTTGGAGCGACGGAATGGCGCGCCTTCGTCGAGACCATGAGCCTGGTCGAGCAGATCCTGCTGCGCGACCCCGGCGGCGTCTACGGCGCCATGGACTTCACCACGCGGGACCGCTACCGACACGTGGTGGACCGTCTGGCAAAGCGCAGCCGCCGCTCGGAAATCGAAGTGGCGAACGCGGCGATCGGGCTGGCGCAAGGCAGTGCCGAAAGCAACAGCGGCAAGGTACACACCGCGCATGTCGGCTACTACCTGATCGACCGCGGCCTGCAGCAGCTGCGGCAGGCCGTCGGGGCGGGCAAGTCACTGGCACCGCTGCTGCGTGGATCGATCGGCCGCGCTCCGCTGTGGCTCTACCTCGGCGCAATGCTGCTGCTGACCGGGCTGCTCACCGCGGCCCTGCTGCTGCGCGCCCATGCCGATGGCGTAGCCGGTTGGCATCTCGCCCTGCTGGCGACGCTGTGCCTGTTCGCCAGCAGCCAGCTGGCCTCGGCCCTGGCCAACTGGCTCGCCACCCTGTCGACCACGCCGCAGCTGCTGCCGCGCATGGACTACTCGCACGGATTGCCGCCGGAACTGCGCACGCTGGTGGTCATCCCGACGCTGCTCGGCAGCGCACGCGACATCGAGGATCTGCTCGAAGAGCTCGAGGTGCGCTTCCTCGGCAACCAGGACCCGCATCTGCACTTCGGCCTGCTCAGCGACCTGCCCGACGCCTCCAAATGCATACTGCCCGGGGACGAGCCGCTGCTGCACCAGGCCCATGAGGGCATCGACGATCTCAACCTGAAATATCCCGGTACCGGCAACAGCCGCTTCTTCCTGTTCCACCGCTCGCGTCGCTGGAACGCTGCGCAGCGCGTCTGGATGGGCTACGAACGCAAGCGCGGCAAGCTGGCCGATCTCAATGCGGCGCTGCGCGGCGATGCGGCTGGCCGCTTTCCCCTGATCGTCGGCGACCTCGGCATCCTGCCTGCCATCCGCTATGTCATCACCCTGGATACCGATACGCAGCTGCCGCGCGATTCGGCGCGGCAGTTCGTCGGGGCCATGGCGCATCCGCTGAACCGCCCGCGCTATGACGAGAAGCGACAGCGCGTCAGCGGCGGCTACGGCATCCTGCAACCGCGCATGGCCGCCAGCCTGTCGGCGGCGAACCGCTCGCGCTACGCGCAGCTGTGCGGCAGCGAACCCGGCATCGATCCGTATACGCGTTCCGTCTCCGATGTCTACCAGGACCTGTTCGGCGAAGGCTCCTTCATCGGCAAGGGCATCTACGAAGTGGATGCATTCGAACGCGCCCTGAAGGACCGCTTCCCGGAAAACCGCATCCTCAGCCACGACCTGCTGGAGGGCTGCTATGCACGCTCGGGCCTGCTCAGCGACGTGCATCTGTACGAGGAATATCCGGCCCGCTACCAGGTCGACGTCAAGCGCCAGCAGCGCTGGATCCGCGGCGACTGGCAGATCGCGCACTGGCTGCTGCCCTATGTTCCCGGCCCGGACGGGCGCACGCTGCGCAATCCCCTGTCGGCGCTGTCGCGCTGGAAAATCCTCGACAACCTGCGCCGCAGCCTCGCCCTCGTCGCCCTGACTTCGCTGCTGCTGCTGGGCTGGTCGACGCTGCCGCGCCCCTGGTTGTGGACCCTGGCCGTGCTCGGCATGGTGCTGCTGCCGCCCCTGCTGCTGTTCCTGGTCGACCTCCTGCGCAAATCCAGGGAAGTGCTGCTGGGCCAGCATCTGGCCATCGTGCTGCGCGCGGCCGGCCGCAGCTTCGCCCTGGCCGGATTCCGGATCGCCTGCCTGCCTTATGAAGCGCTGTTCAATCTCGATGCGGTCCTGCGTACCGCCTGGCGCATGCTGGTGACGCATCGCCACCTGTTGCAATGGAGCGTGGCGTCGACCGGCGCACGGTACGACGACGCCAGGGACTCCGCCAGGCGGGATGATCGCGATACAGACGGCATTGCAGCCTCGTATCGCAGCATGTGGATCGCTCCCGTCATGGCCGTAGCGGCAGCAATGGCCGCCAGCCATTCCGGCGTGCAATCGCTGACGGTGGCCGCGCCCATCCTGTGCCTGTGGCTGGCGGCACCGGGCATCGCCTGGTGGCTGAGCCGGCCGCTGCCGCGCCGCGAGGTGAAGCTCGGGGTGGAGCAGATCCTGTTCCTGCGCAGGATCTCCCGCCGCACCTGGGCCTTCTTCGAGCGTTTCGTCGTCGCCGAGGATCACTGGCTGCCGCCGGACAACTTCCAGGAGCAACCAGGCCCGATCCTGGCGCATCGCACCTCGCCGACCAATATCGGCCTGGCGCTGCTGGCGAACCTGACGGCCTGCGACTTCGGCTATATCCCCGCGGGATCGTTGCTGCGGCGCACCGGCGATACCTTCCGCACCCTGGCACAGCTGCAGCGGCACCAGGGACATTTCTACAACTGGTACGACACGCTATCGCTGCAACCGCTGCAGCCGCGCTACATCTCCTCGGTGGACAGCGGCAATCTGGCCGGCCACCTGCTGACCCTGCGCGCCGGCCTGCTGGCGCTGCCTGGGCAAGCCATCGTCGGTGCGCGCCTGTTCGAGGGCCTGGCCGATACGCTCGGCCTCCTCGCCGAAACTGCAGCCAGGCCCGCGCAGGCGCCGATCAGCCGCCTGCAGGCCCTGCTGGATGCAGCCTGCGCAGCACCGCCGGCAACACTGCCGGCGGTGCTGCGCACGCTCGAGGCAGCGGCAGACAGCGCCGCCAGCATGAGCGCCGGAGCCAAGGCCGGCGCCGAAGATGAAGCAAGCGATTGGGCCGCTGCCTTCGCCCGGCAATGCCAGGATGCGCTGGAGGAGTTGCGCTTTCTCGCGCCCTGGCTGACATTGCCGGCCACACCGCAAGACCTTGGCGGGTTTGCCGAACTGGGCCAGCTGGCGAGCCTGCGCGAACTGGCGGAATGCAGCGCGCGCCTGCTGCCGGCTGTCGATGAGCACCTGCTGCAACAGCTACCCTCAGCGCAGCACGACTGGCTCCTGGCCCTGCGCCCGTTGCTGCTGACGGCGGCACAGCACGCGGCGGAACGCATCGCGGCGGTTGAAGACCTGGCGCAGCAGGCAACCGGCTTTGCGGCGATGGAGTACGGATTCCTCTACGACCGCGAGCGCCGCCTGCTGGCGATCGGCTACAACGTCGACCAGTTCCGGCGCGACACCAGCTTCTACGATCTGCTGGCGTCGGAGGCGCGGTTGTGCAGCTTCGTCGCCATCGCCCAGGGGCAGCTGCCGCAGGAAAGCTGGTTCGCGCTGGGGCGCTTGCGCACCAGCACCGGCGGCGAGCCGATCCTGTTGTCCTGGAGCGGCTCGATGTTCGAGTACCTGATGCCGCTGCTGGTGATGCCGTCCTATGAAGGCACCCTGCTCGACCAGACCTGCCGCGCAGCGGTGGCGCGGCAGATCGCCTATGGCAACCAGCGCTTCCTGCCCTGGGGCGTATCGGAATCCGGCTACAACACCGTCGATGCCGGCCTGAACTACCAGTATCACGCCTTCGGCGTGCCCGGCCTCGGTCTGAAGCGCGGCCTGGCGGAAGACTCGGTGGTCGCGCCGTATGCCTCCGCCCTGGCCCTGATGGTGGCGCCGGAAGCCGCCTGCGCCAATCTGCAGCGGCTGGCTGCCGACGGACTGAGCGGCCGCTTCGGCTTTTATGAAGCCATCGACTATACCTCTACACGCCTGACGCGCGGCCAGCCCAGTGCGGTGGTGCGTTCGTTCATGGCGCACCACCAGGGCATGACGCTGCTGTCGCTGGCGCATCTGCTGCTCGACCGGCCGATGCAGCGGCGCTTCGAATCGGACCCCTTGTTCCAGGCCACCATGCTGTTGTTGCAGGAGCGCATCCCGAAGAATGCCGCGCCGCAAAAGCACAGCACCGAATACTCGGAAGGCGGCGCCTTTTCGGGCGCATCGGAAAGCTCGATGCAGGCGCCGCTCGGCGCCAATACGCCGGCGCCGGAAGTGCAACTGCTGTCCAACGGCCGCTATCACGTCATGGTCAGCAATGCCGGCGGCGGCTACAGCCGCTGGAAGGATCTGGCCGTCACCCGCTGGCGCGAGGACAGCACTTGCGACAACTGGGGCAGTTTCATCTACCTGCGCGACATCGGCAGCGGCGAATTCTGGTCGGCCGCCCATCAGCCGACGCTGCGGCGGGCGGACAGCTACGAGGCGATGTTCTCCGAGGGACGCGCCGAATACCGCCGCCGCGACCACGATATCGAAACCTATTCCGAGATCGTGGTTTCCCCGGAAGACGACATCGAATTGCGCCGGCTGCGCCTCACCAACCGC
>FTAG01000295.1_pt1 | contig 10009 bp, 8 predicted proteins | sample 1638911 | NCBI WGS metagenome assembly FTAG01 (sample SAMEA3914813, study PRJEB12502) | metagenome | biome: forest; material: soil | place: Canada | collected 2011-07-07 | depth 0.3 m
ATCAGCCCCTCGGCGCTGTCGCAGACGGTGCGGGCGCTGGAAACGCGGCTCGGCATGCGCCTGCTCAACCGCACCACCCGGAGGGTCGGCGTCACCGAGGCCGGCGCCATGTTCCTGCAAAGGGTGCTGCCGGCCCTGGAGCAGCTCGGCGCCGCCTTCACCGAGCTGGACGAACTGCGCGGCAAACCGGCCGGCACCCTGCGCCTGAGCCTGCCGCGCCTGGCGATGCGCACCCTGCTGATGCCCCTGATCGGTGAGTTCTGCCGGCGCTATCCCGAGATTCGTCTCGACGTGGTGGCGGACGACCGCTTCGTCGACCTCGTCGGCGAAGGCTACGACGCCGGCATCCGCCTCGGCGAAAGCCTGGCGCAGGACATGATCGCGGTGCGCGCTACCCGCGAGCAGCGCATCGCCGTGGTCGGCTCGCCGGACTATTTCCGCGACAACCCCGTGCCGCAAGCGCCCGCCGACCTGCACGAGCATCCCTGCATGCGCTTCCGCTTCAGCAGCGGCGTCATCTACCGCTGGGAATTCGGCCGCGACGGCCAGGAGTTCGACATCGACGTTGACGGCCCGCTGATCTGCAACGACAACGGCCTGATGGTCGCCGCCGCGAAGCAGGGCCTGGGCCTGGCGCACGTGATGGAAGACCTGGTGCGCGAGGACCTCCGGAGCGGCGCGCTGGTACGCGTGCTCGAAGACTGGTGCCCGCCCTTCCCCGGCCTCTACCTCTACTATCCTGATCTCGCTGGCAGCCGCGCGCAGATGCCGCTGAAGCTGCGGGTGTTCATCGACTTCCTGCAGGAGCGCTTGAGCCAAGCCTTACCGAAGTGACAGATTCAAGAACATCCTAGTGCCCGCACCGGAAAGCGTCGCGGTCGCGCCGGACCGCGGTCGGCGAGCGGCCGAGTACGCGAAGGAAGGTCCGGTTCATGTGGCTCTGGTCACAGAATCCGGCTTCGGCCGCGACGGAAGCAAGACTCTGTTCGGATTCGCGGAGAAGTCGGGCTGCGCGTTCCACGCGAAATCTCGCCGCTGCCTCCTGCAGACCTTCGCCGATCGAGCGGCGATAGGCGGGCCCGATCCAGGACGGACTGCGCCCGAGCTCGCGCGCAACCGAGCCGATGGGCCGGCACGGATCGGCCCGAAGCCGGGCCGTGACAGCGCCGACCCATGAACCAGACTGCCGGGTGGACTCCTGACGCGCGGTCGACAGGAGCCGGCGGACCGAAGCCACGAACTGCTCCTCCGCCAGCGGCGCATCGCAGGCGCGGGCGATGGATCGGGCCAGGGCGCCACAAGCGCCGCCGACGCGCAGCAGTATCCGCTCAAGCGGCATCGCCGACGGCCCCAGCCACGCGGGATCAAACTCGATTTCAATCTGCTCGAAGCCCATTTCGCCCACGACGTTGCGATGCACGACGCCCGGACGGTAGAACACCATCGACGGACCGGCGATGTCCCGCTCGCCGTATTCCGTAATGTTGCGGTAGCCGCCCAGGACGTACAAGGAGATCATCGGCCACTCATGCGCGTGTTCGTGGACCACGGCCTGGCTCGGATCGATGACCCGCCGTACCAAGGCGCCTGCGAATTCCTGCAACATGGGAACTCCGATAAGCCTGACCCCGGATGCGGAATCGGCCCTTGTATATTCCGCCAATAGGCAGGCGAGTCAAGGGGCCTTGAATCCGTCCAAGACGCGGCACGGGACGAATCGATACCGTCTGCGCCATGAACAATCACTCTCCAGGCACCGATGCCCTGTACGCGACCGTGTCTCTCGGCACCTCAAGCTTTCGCGCACGAGTCGAGTCCGCTCTGGCGCCCGCCAGCTGCCAGGCCTTGAGCGGACTTTTGCCTTACCGCGGAACCGTGCTGCATGCGCGCTGGAGCGGGGAGGCCGTCTGGTCGCCACTGCGGGCGAGCTGGCCCGGCAATGCCACGCTGCCTGAGGAGAACGCCACCGGCCAGCCGCGGCCGGGGCAGCTTCTGCTCTACGCGGGGCGTCAAAGCGAAGCGGAGATCCTCATCGCCTACGGCGAAACACGATTCGCCTGCAACTCCGGCCCGCTGTCCGGCAATCCGGTTCTGACCATCCTGGAGCGGCTCGACGAGCTTGCGCACGTCGGCCGCTCCATTCTTGAATCCGGAGCGAGCACGCTCCGCATCGAACTCGTACGCAACGCCTGACCCAGGGTCCTGCCGATCATGAGACAACTCATCCGCTTGCTGGTCATGTCCGCGCCTTTCCTGTTGTTCGCGGCGCCCGCGCTCCTGATGCCGCTTCCTGCCTTGAGCGCGCCCCAGGAAGAATGTCTGGTCGGCAGCTACCGGCTTGAGGACGGAACGGACGTCGATATCGCACTCTCCGAACCAGGGACCTTGCGCTGGAGAAAATTTGACGGGACGACCGGCGCCCTGCATCCCCAGGCCGACGGCACCTGGACCAGCACCTCCGGATGGACGAAGGCCGCGGACGGCATCGTCGTGTCTTTCGCCGGCTGCGCCGGCAACGCGATCCGCTTTGGGGGCATTGCCGGAACACGAACTGATTTCGAGGTGCACGACATCACCTTCGACAGCCACGGCACATCCCTGGCCGGCAGGCTGCTGCTGCCGCGTGGCGACACTCCGGTCCCGATCGTCGTGCTGATTCATGGCTCGGAGCCTGACTCGGCCCTTGCCTCCTACTCCTTGCAGAGGATGCTGCCGGCCCAGGGAATCGGAGCCTTCGTCTACGACAAGCGCGGCACCGGCAAGTCCGGCGGAACCTACACGCAGGACTACTCGTTGCTGGCCGATGACGCCGTCGCCGCGGTGGCGACAGCCCGATCCCTGGCTGGTATCCGCCTCGGCAGAATCGGATTCCAGGGCGGCAGTCAAGCCGGCTGGGTGATACCGCTCGCGGCCTCGAGAACCGCCGTCGACTTTGCCATCGTCTGCTTCGGCCTGGCGGTCAACGCCATTGACGAGGATCAGCAATCGGTCGAGCTCCAGCTGAGCGAGAAGGGCTATTCACGCCGTGAAATCCGCGACGCGCAGAAGCTCGCGCGCGCCGCGGAGCACACCATCGCCAGCGATTTCTCCAACGGCTTTGCCGAGCTCGACCGCCTGCGCTCACGCTACTCGGGAGCACGCTGGTACAAGGACTTGCGTGGCGACTATACCTACCTGATCCTGCCCCATTCCGAGGCCGAACTGCGGGCCATGGCGCCGGATTTCAACTGGCACACGCCCTGGGGATACGATCCGATGCCGGTTCTGCGCTCGGCGCGCACGCCGCAGCTGTGGATCCTCGGCGGGGAGGACTACGACGCGCCGAGCCGCGAGACGCGCAAGCGGCTCGAGTCGCTCATCGCCGACGGGCGCGACTATACGATCGCCTACTACAAGAACGCCGAGCACGGCATGACCTTGTTCGAGGTCGATGCCACGGGAGAGCGAATCTCGACCCGCTACGCGCCGGGATACTTTCAGCTGATTCGCGACTTCTCGCTGCACGGCGCGGTCTCCGGACAGTACGGGACAGCGGAACTGACCCGGCCGCTGCGGCACAACCGATAGCGCGTTCCGACGAAGCGCCCGGACGCCCGGTCGTCATCAACCGACTACGTCGATAACTTAGATTGCACTCACTCTCTATCTTTCGTAGACTCCCCTGACCGGCACCCGTAGCCGGAGGAGGAGTTGCGCAGTGGCCTACGACCTGATCATCAAGAACGGCCGTCATTTCAACGGCACGGGCGGCCCGTCCGCAATCCGCCATCTCGGCATCCGCGGCGGCAAGGTGGCGGCGGTCTCGGAGGCGCCGCTGGACGAGGCCGGTTGCCGCGAGGTGATCGACGCGCATGGCAAGTGGGTCATGCCCGGCTTCCTCGACACCCACACGCATTACGACGCCGAACTGCTGGCCAGCCCCGGCCTGAAGGAGAGCGTGCGCCACGGCGTCACCACCGTGACCTTCGGCTCCTGCTCGATCGGCATGGTCTGCTCCGACGCCGAGGACTGCTCCGACATGTTCACCCGCGTCGAGTCGATCCCGCGCGAGCACGTGTTGCCGCTGCTGCGCAAGACCAAGACCTGGAACACGCCGGCCGGTTACGTTGCCCACCTGGAGAGCATGCCGCTGGGCCCGAACACCACCGCCTTCCTCGGCCACTCCGACCTGCGCGTCTCGGTGATGGGCCTGAGCCGCGCAGTGAGCCGCGACATCCAGCCCAGCGAAGACGAGATGCGCAGGATGGAGCAGGTGCTGGAGCAGGGCCTCGACGCCGGCCTGCTCGGCCTCTCCACCATGACCACCAAGTGGGACAAGCTCGACGGCGACCGCTTCCGCTCCGCCTCGCTGCCCACCACCTATGCGCGCTGGAAGGAATACGCGCGGCTCAACAAGATCCTGCGCCGCCGCGGCAAGATCCACCAGGGCGCGCCGAACATCGTCACCAAGCTCAACACCTTCCTGTTCCTCGGCGCCAGCCTCGGCCTGTTCCGCAAGAAGCTGAAGACCACGCTGATCACGCTGGCGGACGCCAAGGCCGATGGTTTCACCCACCGTGTGGTCGGCAAGCTGGCACACTTCTGCAATCGCTTCCTCGGCGGCGACTTCCGCTGGCAGGCGCTGCCCGTTCCGTTCGAGGTGCACGCCGACGGCATCGACCTGGTGGTGTTCGAGGAATTCGGCGCCGGCCAGGCCGCGCTGCACCTGAAGGACGAGATGCAGCGCAACCAGCTGATGCTGGACCCGAGCTACCGCCGCTGGTTCCGCAAGAACTACGAGCGCCGCTTCGGCCCGCGCGTGTGGCAGCGCGACTTCCACGACGCGCACATCGTCGGCTGCCCCGACGCTTCCCTGGTGGGCAAGAGCTTCGGCGCGGTGGCGGACGCGCGCGGTATCCACCCGGTGGACTGCTTCCTCGACCTTGTCGTCGAGCACGGCCGCCGCTTACGCTGGCGCACCTTGATCGCCAACCACCGCCGCCACCGCCTGGAAAAGATCGTGCAGGAGAAAGGCGCGGTGCTGAGCTTCTCCGACGCCGGCGCCCACATCCGCAACATGGCCTTCTACAACTTCCCGCTGCGCATGCTCAAGCTGGTGCACGACGCGGAACGGGAAGGCCGCTCCTTCATGAGCGTGGAGAAGGCCGTATGGCGCCTCACCGGCGAGCTGGCCGACTGGTTCGACCTCGACGCCGGCCACCTGCGCCAGGGCGACCGCGCCGACCTGGTGATCGTCGATCCGCAGGGCCTGGACGAATCGCTCGGCGCCTACGCCGAGGCGCCGATTCCAGAATTCAACGGCCTGATGCGCATGGTCAACCGCAACGACGCCGCGGTCACCGCCACGGTGATCAATGGGCGTATCGCGTATCGCGAGGGCGCCTTCGCCGCAGACTACGGGCTGGCGCAGGGGTACGGGCGCTTCCTGCGGGCGGGTGAGCATCCGGCACGGGAGACCGAAGCCGCATCAATGGCGCAAGCCGCTTGAGCGGCCGCAATCCACACCTCCCGTTCGTGCCGAGTGGCGCCGCGAAGCAGCGCGTATCGAGGCATGGCCCCTCGATACGATCCTTCGGATCTACTCGGGGCGAACGGGTGTATTGAGTTCCAATGAAAGCGACAGCAAATGCACCCATCCGCCGCACCCAGCAGGAGCGCCGCGAAAGCACTGTCCGCAAGCTGCTCGACGCCGCCACCGAGGCGCTGATCGAGGTCGGCTACAGCAGCACCAGCGTGCAGGAAATCTGCCAGCGCGCCGGCGTCTCGCATGGCGGCCTGTTCCGCCATTTCAGCTCGCGCATCGAACTGCTGATCCATGTCGCCGACGACGTCGGCGACGGCCTGCTGGAACTGTACCGCCGCGACTTCGAGCGGCTGCGCAAGTCCAACCCGGACGAGCTGGTGCTGGCGCTGAAGCTGCTGCGCACCAATACCCAGTCGCGCCTGCACCAGGCCTGGTTCGAGTTGCAGCTCGCCGCACGCACCGACCGCCAGCTGCACCAGGCCCTGCTGCCGATCTGGAAGCGCCGCTACCAGACCACGCAGCAGCTGGCCCTGGCCCTGCTGCCGGAGGCCGCGCGCGACATTCCCGACTTCCCGGTGCTGGTTGACACCATGGTCACGCTGTTCCACGGCGAGGCCATGGACGGCTTCCTGCGCGAGGATCGCCAGGCAGAGAAGCAGCGCATGGACTGGCTGCTGATGCTGCTCGAGCTGTTGCTAGCCAAAAAAAAATAGAGGGGGTCGTCACGCGATGGAAATCCTGGTCCAGGATCACAAGGTCTACTACCAGCGCAGCGGCAAGGGCCCACCGGCCCTGTTCGTGCACGGCGTGCCCGACACCGCCGACATCTGGCAGGACGTCATCGCCGGCGTGCAGGACCGCTACACCTGCTACGCCCCGGACTTCATGGGCATCCACCGCTCGCAGGAGAATCCGCGCTTCGACTACTCCTTCGACGGTTACGCCGACTGGCTGGAAGCCTTCGTACAGTCCGCCGGCATCACCGAACCGGTGACCCTGGTGGTGCACGACTGGGGCCTGATGGGCCTGATCTGGGCCTGCAAGTACCCGCAGCGCATCGCCCGCCTCGTCATCTGCAACACCGTGTTCAGCCACCTGTACAAGTGGCATTTCTGGGCACAGGTCTGGCGCATCCCGCTGCTGGGCGAACTATCGATGCTGGCGATGAACCGCTGGATCTTCGCCCGTGAGATGCGCCGCGGCTCACGCAAGCTGACACCGGCGCTGATCGACCACGCGTTCAACGGCGCCTTTGCGAAGATGAGCTCGCGCTTCGTGGTGCTGCGCCTGTACCGCTCCGCCGACCCGGCCCGCCTGATCGGCTGGGAGACGAAGCTGGAATCGCTGGCGCAGCAGGTACCGGTGAAAGTGCTGTGGGGCGAACACGACCCCTACTTGCCGCACTGGGTCTCGACCTGCTTCTACACCAAGGACGTCGAGCTGATCGCCGGCTGCGGCCACTGGGTGCCGGCGGAAGCGCCCGACCGCGTCATCGCCGCCCTGTCCGCGCCGTAGCCTCCGCCGCCAAACAGACGCGCCAGTCGTCGCCCGAGACGGCGCAGCCCGCTCAACGACAGCTCCGCCGAATCGTAGTAGAAGCGCTCCAGGACGCCCCGATAGCAGGCACAATTAATCCAAATGGCACTGCCGGCGCATCAAACAGCCGGAATTCACCGCAAGGGCTGACCCATGTTCCCGAAGAACCTCTTTATCGCCGCCATCGCCGCTCTCGCCTTTCTGGGTGCCGGCCAGGCCGGCGCCGGCACGGTCACCGAGATCGTGCACGGCATCATGACCGACTCGGTCACCGGCTCCGGCGTGGTCAAGACCCAGGAGCGGCCGCTCAAGGATTTCAACGTGGTCGAGTCCAAGGGCAGCATCGACGTCGACATCAAGTTCGGTCCGCAATACGCGGTGGTGGTGGAAGCGGACGACAATCTGTTCGACCTGATCCGCACCGAGATCCACGGCGATTCCCTGGTGGTGGACAGCAAGGGCAGCTGGAGCACCCACCACAACACCACCGTGCACATCACCACGCCGAAGCTGCTGGCCCTCGGCATCCAGGGCAGCGGTGATGCGAAGATCCTGGACTACAGCGGCGAGAAGCTCGGCGTGAAGATCCAGGGCTCCGGCGATGTCGTCGGCAACGGCAGCACCAAGAACCTGCACCTGGTGATCGAGGGCTCGGGCGACGCGGACTTCAGCAAGCTGGAGGCGGACGCCGTGCAGGTGCGCGTCGACGGCAGCGGCGAGGCCAAGGTCAAGGCGGCCAAGTCGATCGAGGCCACCATCCACGGCAGCGGTGACGTCAGCTGGAGCGGCGACGCGACCAAGGTCGACTCGCAGATCTACGGCAGCGGCGAGCTGATCCACCGCTAGAAAGCGGCCTCGGGCAAAGGCGCGAAGAAAAGCAACGGCAATCTCGCGCAAAGACGCAAAGCCGCAATAAAAGAAACGACAAGGCTTTTTCTTTAAAAAGCTTTTCTTTGCGTCTTTGCGTCTTTGCGCGAGGGGCTGTTGCCGTTGAATATCAGAACGCGTTCAAAGGCATCGACAAAGTGGTGTCGTCCAGCTTCTGCAGCAACTCTGCGCAGCGCTTGGCCCGCGGCAGCTCGTAACGAAAGAAGTAGCGGCAGGCGTAGAGCTTGCCCTGGTAGAACTCCGCATCCGCCGTACTGGCGCTGCCGCGCGCGGCCTTCGCCACCCGCGCCTGCTCCAGCCACAGCCAGGCGATGACGATGTGGCCGAGCATGTCGAGATAATACGCGGCGTTGGCCAGAAACAGGTCCACTTGCCCTTTCAGCGCCGCGCCCGCCAGCACCTGGGTGGTCGTCGCGGTCAGCTCGACCGCCTGGTTCAGCGCCTGCGCGTACTCAGCCAGTTCCGCATCCGCCGCCGCGGCCTTGGCGGTGGCGCCGAGCCTGCCCAGCAGCAGGCGCAGCGCGGCGCCGTTGTGCATGGTCACCTTGCGGCCGAGCAGGTCCAGCGCCTGGATGCCGTTGGTGCCCTCGTGGATCGGGTTGAGCCGGTTGTCGCGGTAGTAGCGCTCCACCGGGTAGTCGCGGGTGTAGCCGTAGCCGCCGAGCACCTGGATCGCCAGCTTGTTCGCCTCCAGGCACCATTCGCTGGGCCAGGCCTTGGCGACAGGGGTGAGGATCTCCAGCAGCAGCTGGGTTTCCTCCTTTCGTTTCGGATCGGATTCGGTCTCCATCTGGTCCACCAGCCGGGCGCAATACAGGCCCAGGCCCAGCGCGCCCTCGACATAGGCCTTCTGCGCCAGCAGCATGCGGCGCACGTCGGCGTGCTCGATGATCGCCACCGGTTTGCTGGCTGGATCCTTGTTCGAGGCCGGGCGGCCCTGCGCCCGGGTGCGCGCGTAGTCCAGCGAGTAGCGGTAGCCGGCAATGCCCAGCGCGGTGGCGCCGAGGCCGACGCCGATGCGCGCCTCGTTCATCATGTGGAACATGCAGGCCAGGCCCTGGTGCTCGCGGCCGACCAACTCGCCCACTGCCGGCTCGCTCTCGCCGAAGTTGAGCGCACAGTTGGTAGTGCCGCGATAGCCCATCTTGTGGTTGAGCCCGGCCAGGCGCACGCCGTTGCGCGCCGCCGGCTGGCCCTGCGCGTCGAGCCGGAACTTCGGCACGATGAACAGGGAGATGCCCTTGATGCCGGCCGGCGCGCCCTCGATGCGCGCCAGCACCAGGTGCACGATGTTGTCCGACAGCTCGTGCTCGCCGCCGGAGATCCACATCTTGTTGCCGCTGAGGTGGTAGCTGCCGTCGGCCTGCGGCACAGCACGGGTCTTGATGTCCGCCAAAGAGGAACCGGCCTGCGGCTCGGACAGGCACATGGTGCCGAAGAAGCGCCCCTCCAGCATCGGCTGCATGTAGCGCGTCTTCTGCGCGGCGCTGCCATGCACCCGCAGCAGGTTGGCCGCCGCCGCGGTGAGGAAGGAATAGCCGGCGGTGCCGACATTGGCGGCGCTGAACTGCGCATTGGCCGCCGCCGCGATGGTGTACGGCAGACCGAGCCCGCCGTCCTCCTGCGGGAACGCGGCGCTGAGGAAGCCGCCGGCAATGTAGGCGTCGATGGCCTGCTTCACTTCGGGGATCATGTGCACCCGCGTGCCGTCGAAATGCGGCTCGTTGGCGTCGGCCTTGGCGGCATGGGGCAGGAATTTTTCCTCCGCCAGGCGGGTTGCCGCCTCGATCACCTGGTCGAAAGTGCCGCGGTCGTGGCCGGCGAAACGCGGCTGCGCGCACAGGGCGGGCAGATCCAGCCACTCATAGAGCAGGAAATCGAGGTCGCGGCGGGGAATCAGGGACACAGGGCCTCCGGTGGGTTTTGTCGTTCTCGCCCTGCCCTGGGCAGGGGTTCCGGAGTGTCAGCCAGCCGGGCCGATGCACGCAAGCGCCCGCAGGCGTTATCCTCCGCACTCTCTTGAAACCCGATTGACCGGAGTAACGATGTCCGCCGCCCGCC
>FTAG01000947.1_pt1 | contig 9949 bp, 9 predicted proteins | sample 1638911 | NCBI WGS metagenome assembly FTAG01 (sample SAMEA3914813, study PRJEB12502) | metagenome | biome: forest; material: soil | place: Canada | collected 2011-07-07 | depth 0.3 m
CGCCCCTGACCGAAGAGCGGCGCAAGGACCTGGCCAAGCTGGCCGGCAAGTACGCCGAACAGCAGCGCATCGCGGTGCGCAACGTCCGCCGCGACGCCAACGAGGACCTCAAGAAGGCCGAGAAGGCCGGCGATATCTCGCAGGACGAGCTGAAAAAGCTCGAAACCGAGGTCCAGGGGTTCACCGATGGGGCGATCAAGCGCATCGACGAAGCCTTGAAAACGAAAGAGCAAGAGATCATGCAGGTTTGATGCTCTGAGGATGGAGTCGGGCGCGCCGCCGGCCGCGTTCATGCGGCGGTCGGGCCGCGGGAGAGGTCTATGGGCGTGATGTCGCCGACATTGGGGCAGGGGGAGCGCGACGGCGCGCGCCATGTCGCCCTGATCATGGACGGCAACGGCCGCTGGGCCAAACAGCGGGGCATGCCGCGCGCCTTCGGCCATCGCGCCGGGGTGAACGCGCTGAAGCGCACCGTGGAATCGGCGCCCGATTTCGGCATCGAATGGATGACGGTGTTCGGCTTCTCCACCGAGAACTGGACCCGGCCGCCGGCCGAGGTCGCCGAGCTGATGGGCCTGCTCAAGAACTATGTGCGCTCCGACCTCAGCCGCATGGAGCGCGAGGGGGTGCGGCTGCACGTGATCGGCCGCCGCGGCGACCTGGCTCCCGATATCCTGGAGATCATCGAGCACGCCGAGGCGCGCACCCGCCGCAACGACCGGTTCCACCTGCAGGTCGCCTTCAACTACGGCGGGCGCGCCGACATCGCCGACGCGGCGCGCCGCTATGCCGAAGCCGTGCGCGAGGGCCGCGACGGGCTGGAAGGCTTCGACGAGGCGGGCTTCGAGCGCTATCTTTCGACGGCTGACGGGCCGCCGCCGGACCTGATCGTGCGCACCTCGGGCGAACGGCGGCTGTCGAACTTCCTCCTGTGGGAGGCCGCCTATGCAGAGCTGGTGTTCCAGGACGTGCTGTGGCCCGATTATGGCCCCGAGCATCTCGGCCTCGCCATCGAAGAGTTCAAGCGCCGGGATCGCCGATACGGCGGAGCGGAGGCCGATGGCGTCCTCGCAACCGGCTAAGCGTTTCGACTGGAACAATCTGCGCATGCGCGTGCTGTCGGGCGTCATACTGGCCCCGCTGGCGCTGGCGGCTGTCTGGTTCGGCGGCGCGGCCTTCCTGGTGCTGGTGGCGGTGGGCGTGGCCCTGCTGACGCTCGAGTGGGGCGCCATGTGCGCCCCCGAGACCCCCATTCGCGCCGCGCTGGTGATGGCCGTCGCCATTCTGGCGGCGATCTTCACCGCCTATCACGGCCATCCGTGGATCGGCTGGCTGGTGGTCGCCATCGGGGCCGCGGCCGGCGCAGTGTTCACCCTCCTGCGCGGCCGGATCGACCGCCCGGCCGACATCGCCTTCGGCGTCCTCTACGTGGGCGCGCCCGCGGTGGCGTTGATCTGGCTGCGCGGCTGGCAGGGCGGTCGGGAGTGGACCCTGATGCTGCTGGCCGTGGTCTGGTCGGCCGACATCTGCGCCTTCCTGGTCGGCAACGCCCTCAAAGGCCCCAGGCTGTGGCCGCGGTTTTCACCCAACAAGACCTGGACCGGCTTCTTCGGGGGGCTCCTGGGCGGCGCCCTGGCCGGCGTCGGGGTGGCGGCCATTCCGTTCGGGCCCGGCGGCCCCAGCCTGGTGTCTGCGGCCTGGATCGGGCTCCTGGCGGCGCTGGCGGCCATGGCCGGCGACCTCTGGGAATCGATGTTGAAGCGGCGTTTCGGGGTCAAGGATTCCGGCGACCTGATCCCCGGACACGGCGGATTGCTTGACCGGGTCGACGGATTGATGTTCGCAGCCGTCCTGGTCGCCGGAGTGCGGCTGTTGTTCTTCCAAGGCCTGATTGCATGACACCACGCCGCGTCACGGTGCTGGGCTCGACCGGTTCGGTCGGCGCCGCGACCCTCGACCTGATCGCCCGCAGCGGCGCCGAGGTGGAGGTGGTCGCCCTGGTCGCCGGCCGCAACGTCGCGGCCCTGGCCGAGCAGGCGCGCCGGTGGCGGCCCCAGGTGGCGGTGATCGCCGACGAGTCATGCCTGGACGCGCTGCGGGCCGCGCTGGAGGGATCCGGTGTGGAGGCCGCGGCGGGCGCGGAGGCGATCGTCGAGGCCGCGGGTAGGCCGACCGACTGGGTCATGGCGGCGATCGTCGGCATCGCGGGACTCCGGCCGACCCTGGCGGCCGCGAAGACCGGCGCGGTGCTCGGCGTCGCCAACAAGGAGAGCATCGTCTGCACCGGCCGACTGATGCTGGAGACGGTCGCCGCGGCGGGCGGTCGGCTGGCGCCGGTCGATTCGGAGCATTCGGCGATCTTCCAGGCGCTGGGCGGGCTCGACGCCTCGCAGGCGTCCAAGCTGATCCTCACCTCGTCCGGCGGCCCGTTCCGCGGCTGGACCCGCCAGCAGATGTCCGCCGTCACCCTCGAGCAGGCGACCAGCCATCCCAACTTCGCCATGGGGCCCAAGATCACCGTCGACAGCGCCCAGATGATGAACAAGGGGCTGGAGATCATCGAGGCCGCCTATCTGTTCGACACCCCGCCCGAACGGGTCGAGGTGCTGGTCCATCCCCAGCAGATCATCCACTCCATGGTCGAGTTCCGCGACGGGTCGACCATGGCCCAGCTGTCGCCGCCGGACATGAAGGGGCCGATCGCCTGCGCCTTCGCCTGGCCTGACCGGCTGGCCTGGCCGGCGCCGCAGCTCGACCTGGCCAAACTCGGCAGCCTGACCTTCGAGGCCCCCGACGAGACCAAGTTCCCCGCCCTGGGCCTGGCCCGCGAAGCGCTGCGGCTGGGCGGCATGGCGCCCTGCGCGCTGAATGCGGCGAACGAGGCCGCGGTCGCCGCCTTCCTTGACCGGCGCATCGGCTTTCTGGATATTGCCGCGACGGTCGCCCAGACGCTGGAAAAAATGCAGGTGGCGGGCGAACTTGCGGGCCAGGGGGGCCTCGACGGCGCGTTTGAGACGGATCGTCGCGCCCGGGCGGTAGCGGAGGCCATCATCTTGCCATCGGCGCATCGGAACTGAGCAGGACACGCGCGGACGCCCATGCTCGATTTTATATGGAACACCCTCTTCACCATCCTGCCCTGGCTGGTCGTGCTGACCGTCGTGGTGGTGGTGCACGAGCTTGGGCACTTCCTGATGGCGCGCGCCTTCGGCGTGGCGGTCGACCGGTTCTCGATCGGCTTCGGCAAGACCCTGCTCAGCCATCGCGACAAGCGCGGCACCGAATGGCGGATCGCCGCCCTGCCGCTCGGCGGCTATGTGCGGTTCTCGGGCGATGGCGACGGCTCCTCGGCCGTCCCGGACGCCGAGGACCTGGATGACCTGCGCCGCCAGATCGTCGCCAAGCAGGGCGCCGAGGCGGTGGGGCGCTATTTCCACTTCAAGCCGCTGTGGCAGCGGGCGCTGGTGGTGCTGGCCGGCCCCATGGCCAATTTCGTGCTGGCGATCGCCGTCTCGACCATCTTCCTGATGAGCGTCGGCGAAATCTACATGAAGCCGGTCATTTCGCAGGTGCAGCCGGGCAGCCCGGCCGCCCAGGCCGGCTTTCAGCCGGGCGACCTGGTCACACGCGTGGCCGGCCGATCGATCGACAACTTCGTCAGCATGGGTCAGTACGTCGAATACCACGCTGGCCGGCCGATCAGCTTTGTGGTGATGCGGGCCGGCCAGCCCGTCACGCTGACGGCGACCCCGATCCTGGCCGTACGGCCTGATCCGGTGTTCGGCAGGCCGATTCGCCTCGGTCAGATCGGTGTTCGCGGGGCCGGTCCGGCGTCGTTGCGGCGGCTGGCGGCGCCCGCCGCCGTGGTGCACGGAACCGCGCAGGTCTACGACACGATCGACATCACCCTGCACTACCTCGGGCGGATGATCCTGGGGCGCGAGTCGGGCGATCAGCTCGGCGGCCCGATCCGCATCGCCCTGACCACCAAGACCATCGCCCAGGACGGTGCGACCGCTGGCCACACCTTTGCCCAGCATTCGCTTGGCGTCGCCATCAACCTGTTCGGACTGATCGGCGCGATTTCGATCAGCATCGGCTTTATGAACCTGCTGCCGATCCCCATGCTCGACGGCGGCCACCTGATGTTCTACGCCTATGAAGCGGTCGCCCGCCGGCCGGTCACCGCCCGCGTCCAGGCCGTCAGCTATCGCGTCGGCCTTGCTTTGGTGGTCGGATTGATGTTGTTCGCCACCTGGAACGATCTCCAGCTTCCAGTTCTGAAAATCCTCGGAGGGCATGTCTCTTGAGCCCGCCCCCCGCAGACGGTTCATCGATGCTTCAAACCTGCGCTCGTCGCCTTGCTCTCATCGCCACGGCGACCCTGCTGATCGGCCTGCCTGCAGGCGGCGCCTTCGCCCAGGCGGCCGGCGCAGCGACTCCGGCTGGCGCGCCGGCCAAGACCGCGCCTGCGGCCCCGGCCGCAACGGCTGCTCCGACAACCGCCGCTCCGGCAACCGCCGCTCCGGCCACGGCGACGCCGGCGGCTGACGCCCCCGTGCAGACCCGCCCAAACCAGGTCGTCACCATCCGCCGCATCGTCGTTCAGGGCAATGAACGGATCGAGACCGGCACCGTCCTGTCCTACCTGCCGATCGCACCCGGCGACACGGTGGATTCCGCGCGGCTCGACCTGGCGGTCAAGACCCTCTACCGGACCGACCTGTTCTCGGACGCCACCGTCGACGTGCAGGGCCAGGACCTGGTCGTGCGGGTGATCGAGAACCCGATCATCAACCAGGTGATCTTCGAGGGGAACTCCTCGCTCAGCAACGACAAGCTGCGCGACGAGATCAACCTGCACCCGCGCTCGATCTTCACCCGCGCCCACGTGCAGTCCGACGTGCAGAAGATGGTCGAACTCTATCGCCGGTCAGGGCACATCTCGGCGCAGGTGACGCCCAAGGTGGTCGAACTGCCGCAAAAGCGCGTCGACCTGGTGTTCGAGATCAACGAAGGGCCCAAGACCGGCATCCTGCGGGTGAACTTCCTCGGCAACAAGGCCTTCACCGACAACACCTTGCGCGACGTGGTGGTGACCAAGGAATCGTCCTGGTACAAGTTCTTCGCCTCGAACGACAACTACGATCCGGACCGGATCGAGTATGATCGGGAACAGCTGCGCAAGTACTACACCAACAAGGGCTATTACGACTTCCACATCATCTCGTCGATCGCCGAGCTCGAGCCCAACCAGCGCAATTTCGCGGTCACCTATACGATCGATGAAGGCCAACGCTACAAGTTCGGCAAGCTGACGGTGAAGACCGACCTCAAGAAGCTGAACGGCGACGTCCTGCGCATCCTGCTGCCGATCAAGGAAGGGCAGGTCTATCAGTCCGACAAGATCGAGAACGCCGTCGACGCCCTGACCTTCGCCGCCGGCGCCGCGGGCTTCGCCTTCGTCGACATCCGGCCGCGCTACACCGCCAACAAGCAGAGCAAGACCGTCGACGTCATCTTCGAGGTCAAGGAAGGCCCGCGCGTCTACGTCGAGCGGATCGACATCGTCGGCAACACCGTCACCCTTGATCCGGTGATCCGGCGCGAAATGCGCCTGGCCGAAGGCGACGCCTACAACCGGGTGCTGGTCGACCGCTCCAAGACCGAGATCAAGCGGCTCGACTTCTTCAAGACCGTCGACATCGAGCAGCTGCCCGGCAGCGCCGCCGACAAGACCATCCTGCGGGTCAAGGTCCAGGAGCAGCCCACGGGCGAGCTGTCGTTCGGCGCCGGCTATTCGTCGGTCGACCGCCTGCTGCTCGACGCCGGCATCAGCCAGCGCAACTTCCGCGGCACCGGCGACGACGTGCGCCTCAGGGCCTCGGTCGGCTCCCTGCGCCAACAGATCGACTTCTCGTTCACCGATCCCCGGTTCGAGGGCCGCGACCTGCGCGCCGGCGTCTCGGTGTTCTACTACCGCTACGACTTCACCCAGCAGGCCGGCTTCGACTCCCAGTCGGTCGGCACCAGCCTCACCCTCGGCTTCCCGCTGAGCGTGAACACCTTCCTGCAGGCCCACTATACGATCCACGCCGACGACGTGCTGGTGAACGCCAGCCTGTGCGACGAGGGCGCCATCTCGATCACCATCTGCGACCAGCGCGGATCGAGCTTCACCTCGCAGGTCGGCTACAGCCTGTACCTCGACTTCCGGAACGATCCGATCCACCCGACCCGCGGCTTCTACGCCAAGCTGAACCAGGACTTCGCCGGCCTCGGCGGCAACGTCCGCTATCTGCGCACGGAATATGAGGGCGGCATCTACTACGGCTTCGCGCCGGGCCTGACCGCGCGCCTGCTCAGCCAGGGCGGCTATATGATGGGCTGGGGCAACGACGACATCCGCATCAACGACCGCTTCTTCAAGGGCGGCAACACCTTCCGCGGCTTCCAGGTCGCCGGCATCGGTCCGCGCGACACGGCCAGCAATCTGCAGGAGGCGGTCGGCGGCAAGCTCTATGTGATCAACTCGGCCGAGCTCACCCTGCCGAACCATCTGCCCGAGCAGTACGGCATCAAGACCTCGCTGTTCTCCGACTTCGGGACACTTGGCCTGGTGGACAAGGATGTGAAACAATCCGATCCTACAGTGAAGGATGACCTCGGGCTGCGGGCTTCGGCGGGCCTCAGCGTCTTCTGGACCTCACCCCTTGGGCCGATCGAACTCGACTTCAGCCAAGTTTTGGCCAAAGACAGCTACGACAAGACCGAATCCTTCCGTTTCTCCACCTCCACTCAATTCTGAGATCCCATGCACCGTCTGACGACCTGCGCCGCCGCGGCCGCGCTCATCCTCGCCGCGACCGGCTCCGCCGCCGCCGCTCCGGCCAAAACCGCCGCGGCTCCGGCCAAAACCGCGCCCGTCGCAACCCAGGCGACCACGCCCCAACAGCCGGCTCCGCCGCCGATCACGCACGGCCCGACGATCCCGGGCGTCTGCGTCTATCGCGACGACCAGGCCATCCGCACCTCGCTGGTCGGCAAGGCCTTCCTGGCGCGGATGCAGCAGCTGCGCGCCCAGGTGGCGGCTGAACTGCAGGCCGAGCAGACCGCGCTGCAGAGCGACATCTCGGCCTTCCAGGCCAAGCGGTCGACCCTGACGCCCGACCAGCTGAGCGCCCAGGGCGCGCCCCTGCAACAACGCGCCCAGGCCTTCGACGCCAAGGCCGGCCAGCGTCAGCGCGAACTCGAAGCCACCGCCCAGGAAGAGCTCGCCCAGATCCACCAGCGGATCGACGGCATCCTGCGCACCATCTACCAGCAGCGCGGCTGCAGCATCCTGCTCAACGGCGACCAGAGCGTCATCGTGACCAAGCCCGACATGGATGTGAGCGCCGCCGCCGTGCAGCAGCTCGATGTGGCGATGCCGACCATCACCTTCGACCGCAAGATCCTGCCGGCTCAGGCTCAGCAGTAGACCTCTGGGCGTCTGTAGGGCGCCCCTTCCGACGCGAGGGGGCGCCATGCCCGACATCCGATTCTTCGAAGCCCTTGGCCCGGTTTCCCTGGCTGAGCTGGCGTCCGTCGCCGGCGCGGTCCTTGAGGACCCGGCCCAGGGCGAGCGCATGATCGACGGGGTGGCGCCGCTGAACGGCGCCGGCTCCAACATGATCGGCTATTTCGGCGACAACCGCTATCTGCCGGACCTGGCGGCCACCCGGGCCGCGGGCTGCTTCATCCGCCCCGACATCGCCGCCCGGGCGCCGGAGGGGTGCGCGCGGCTGATCACCCGCGAGCCGCAGGCCGCCTACGCCCGCGCGGCCAACCGGCTGCACCAGCCCATCCTGCACCCGGCCGATGCGCCGGCCATCCACCCCGACGCAGAGCTGGAGCCCGGCGTGCGCCTGGGCCACGGCGTGGTGATCGGCCAGGGGGCGAAGATCGGCTCGGGCACCGACATCGGCGCCAACTCTGTGATCGGCCCGGGCGTGGCCATCGGCCGGAACTGCCGCATCGGCGCCAATGTCACCATCAGCGCCTCGCTGATCGGCGACCGGGTCTACATCCTGTCCAACGCCGCCATCGGCCAGGCCGGCTTCGGCGTGGCGGCCTCGAGCGGCGGCGCGCTCGACCTGCCGCAACTGGGCCGGGTGATCCTGCAGGACGATGTCACCGTCGGCGCCTGCACCTGCATCGACCGCGGCGCCTATGACGACACCGTGATCGGCCAGTTCACCAAGATCGACAACCTGGTGCAGATTGCCCATAACGTGGTGATCGGACGGAATTGCGCCCTGGCGGCGCAGACGGGTCTGTCCGGGAGCGTGACCGTGGGCGATGGCGTGCAGTTCGGCGGCAAGGCGGGGGTGGGCGACCATCTGGTCCTGCATCCCGGGGCGCGGCTGGCGGCCGGAGCGCTCGCCATGCGAGACATCCCGGCGGGCGAAACCTGGTGCGGCGTGCCGGCGCGCCCGATCCGGCGCTTCATGCGCGAACTGTCGTGGGTGAGCCAGGCGATGGACCGCGAGAAGACGGATCGTGAAAAGGTCAGGGGCGGAGGGAGCGTGGATGGAGACGGCTGAAGCGGGGAACGACGCCGGCGCCGCCATCGACATGCAGGAGATCCTGATGCGGATCCCTCACCGCTACCCCTTCCTGCTGATCGACCGGGCCGAAGCCTACAAGGCGCATGAATCGATCATCGGCATCAAATGCGTCACCGCCAACGAACCCTATTTCCAGGGCCATTTTCCCGGCAATCCGGTGATGCCGGGCGTCCTGATCATCGAGGCGCTCGGTCAGACCGGCGGCGTCCTGATGTCCAAGTCGCTGAACGCCGACGTGAGCGGCAAGACCATCTTCTTCGCCAGCGTGGAGAACTGCCGCTTCCGTGCGCCGGTGCGCCCCGGCGACGTGATCCACATGCACGTGGACGTGATCCGGCACCGCGGCGACGTGTTCAAATTCCGCGGCCAGGCCCTGGTCAACGACAAGCTCGCCGCCGAATGCGAATTCGCCGCCGTGGTGGTGGAGAACCGCTGATGTCCCCGATTCATCGTCCGGGGATCCATCCGACCGCGATCGTGGCGCCGGGCGCCGCGCTGGCGGCCGACGTGGAGATCGGACCCTACTGTATCGTCGGCGACGATGTGACGATCGGCGCCCGCACGCGGTTGATCTCGCATGCGGTGATCAGCGGCCCGACGATCATCGGCGAGGACTGCGTCGTCCATCCCTTCGCCGCCCTCGGCGGCCCGCCGCAAATCCTGGTCTACGGGGGTGAACCCACCCGGCTCGAGGTCGGCGACCGCAACACCATCCGCGAATACGTCACCATGCACCGCGGCTCGCCAACCGGGCGAGGGACCACCACCGTGGGCTCGGACTGCCTGTTCATGGCCCAGGCCCACGTGGCGCACGACTGCGTGGTCGCCAGCCGGGTGATCATGGCCCACGCCTCCACCCTGGGCGGGCACGTGCACGTGGGCGAGTTCGCCATCATCGGCGGTCTCGCCGCGATCCACCAATGGGGCCGGATCGGTCCGCACGTGAACATCGGCGGCCTGGCGGCGGTGACCAAGGACGTGATCCCCTACGGCTCCGCCTGGGGCAACCACGCCCACCTCGAGGGCCTGAACCTGGTGGGCCTGAAGCGCCGCGGCTTCCCGCGCGAGACCGTCAACGACCTCAGGGCCGCCTACCGCCTGATGTTCGCCGACGAGGGCACCTTCCAGGAACGGGTGGACGACACCGCCCGGGTCTTCGCCGGATCGGCCGCGGTGATGGAGATCGTTGACTTCATCCGCGCCGACGCCAACCGGCCGCTCTGCCTGCCCGCGCGAGAACTTTAGGACACCTGCAACGACAACAGGATCGCGCTCCGGTCTTGTCGCTCCAGGACGTGGGTCAAGGACATCGTTGTCGATGCGGGCGTCCCAGGTGGATC
>FTAG01002057.1_pt1 | contig 9944 bp, 5 predicted proteins | sample 1638911 | NCBI WGS metagenome assembly FTAG01 (sample SAMEA3914813, study PRJEB12502) | metagenome | biome: forest; material: soil | place: Canada | collected 2011-07-07 | depth 0.3 m
CCAGCGGAAGGTGTCGCCGACGCGGTCGACGAACTGGATGTGGCGCCAGCCCTGGTCGCGCACCAGGTCGCCGGTGTTGAACCAGACATCGCCCTTCTTGAACACGTCGCGCAGCTGCTTGGCCTCGCTGGCCTTCTTGTCGGTATAGCCGTCGAACGGCGCCTTGTCGGTGATCTCGGTGACCAGCAGGCCGACTTCGCCGCGCTTGACCTTGCGCATGAAGCCGTCGCCGCCGCGCCGCGCCTTCTCCTCCTCGGCGTCGAACTCGACGATGGCGAACGGCATCGGGCAGAAGCCGGCGGTTTTGGACAGGCCGAAGGCGTTGACGAAGGCCAGGTTGCTTTCGCTGGCGCCGTAGAACTCGAAGATCTGCCCGATGCCGAAGCGCTGCTGGAACTGCTCCCAGATCTCCGGGCGCAGGCCGTTGCCGACGATCAGGCGCACCAGGTGCTCGCGGTCCTGCGACGTGGGCGGGCGGTTCAGCAGGTAGCGGCACAGCTCGCCGATATAACAGAACGCGGTGGCGTCGTAACGGCGGATCTCGTCCCAGAAGCGCGAGGCGCTGAACTTGCGGCCCAGCGCCAGGGTGCAGCCGCCGCCGAGCACAGCGCCCCAGGATACGGTCAGGGCATTGTTGTGATACAGGGGCAGGGGACAGTACAGCGTATCGTCCGGCTTCAGCCGCATCGTCATCTGGCCGAGGCCGGCCATGCCGCGCAGCCAGCGGTAATGCGTCATCACCGAGGCCTTGGGCATGCCGGTGGTGCCGGAGGTGAAGATGTAGAAGCAGGGCTGCTTGGGCAGCACCTTCTGCGTCTCCAGCGGATTGGCCGAGGACTTGCCGGAGGTTTCGGCCTCGAGGTCGCGGTAGCCGGCCGGCGCCTTGCCGGGGCCGGTCCACAGGTAGAGGCGCTTGCGGTCGGTGCCGGGGTGGAATTCGGTGGACTCCAGCGTCTCGCGGCACTCGGCACCGCACACCACCAGGCGCGGCCGGGTCAGGCTCATGCTGTGGCCCAGCACTTCGCCGCGCTGGTTGTGGTTGAGCATCGCGGCGATGCCGCCGAGCTTGACCACCGCGGCGACGCAGGCCAGCACCTCCGGCCGGTTCTCCATCAAGATGGCGACGGTATCGCCGCTGCTCAGGCCATGGGCGCGGAACACCGCCGCATAGCGGTTGGCCCAGGCATTGAATTCGGCATAGGTCCAGCGGCGCTCGTCGAACAGCAGCGCGGTGCGCTTGGGATCGCGCTGCGCGATCTGTTCCAGCCGCAGGCCGATCGAGGCCGCCCGGTCCGGCGAGTAGCGCGCCAGGTTCCACAGGCCTTTCTGGACACTGAAGGTCTCCGGCAGGACGCGCAGCACGCCGCGCGCCAGATCGCGCAGATGAACCTCATCGCCTTGCTTGCTCAACTATTGTTCTCCTGTGGCGAGCTCCTCGCCTGCACAATCTGCTTTGCCGCCGCCGCCGCGGCAAGTGCCGGACCGACAGGCGGTTCTGGCGGGGCAGCGCTTATGTCGCTGCGCGACACCGGGCAGGCGGCGGTCCAGGCAGGATCGACAAGACGGCTGAGGGCGTTGTCGATAAAGTACCGGACTGGATTTCCGGGAAAGACGCAAGGACCGGGGGAGACCCACCTGAACGAGGACGTAGCGCAAGACCGGGACCGCCCGAACCTGCCGGCGCACGCCGGGACTGGCCATCGAGCGGCAAGCGAGCGGGTGGAGGGACAGGAGCTGCTGGCCTGGTGCCGCGCGCAGCACAGTACCCTGAAGCAGCGCCTCAAGCTGTTCATCCGGCTGTGCCAGCTGGTGGGAGCCGCCCATCGCCGCGGCATGGTGCATGGCGGCATCGAGTCCCGCCAGGTGCTGGTGACGGGCGAGGGCGTGGTCGAGTTGTTGGCGGCGCAGGGCGCACCGGCGGCACCGGCCTTCGCCGCGCCGGAGCAACTCGCCGGCGGCGAGCTCGGCGCCGCCACCGATGTCTACGCGCTGGGTGTGCTGCTGTACCGCCTGCTCAGCGCGCGCAAGCCGATCGCACTCGGCGGCTTGCCGGCGGCACTGGCCATCGAGCGCGCCATTCACGACACGCCGTCGCCGCCCAGCGCCGCCGCCACCCCGGATGCCCCGGTGGCGCCGCGCCACCTGCGCGGCGACCTCGACGCCATCATTCTCAAGTGCCTGCGCAAGGATCCGCGGGAGCGCTATGCCAGCGCACTGGAGCTGGAAGCAGAGTTGCGGCGCCATCTGGCGCACCAGCCGGTGCGGGTCCGTGGCGCCGCTCGGGCCTATCTGATGCGGCGGTTCCTGCGGCGCCACCGCCTGATGACGGCGGCAACCCTGCTGTTGACCGTGGCCCTCTGCACCGCGGCGGTGATGGTACGCGGCTGAATCGGGAAGGCCGCGCCGGGCCCGGGCTTCGGCATGCCGGATGCTGACCGCATGGGCAAGATCGGCTAAACTGCGCGTCCCCGCTGTATCGTTCGGGTGGATTTCCGGTCCGGAACCGGCATTTGCCCGCAAGCCAGGTGGTAGATTCCCAAATTCGGGGCGTAGCGCAGTCTGGTAGCGCACTTGCCTGGGGGGCAAGTGGTCGCAGGTTCAAATCCTGTCGCCCCGACCAGTTAAATCAAGAAGTTGTGTACAAAAGACGCTGCCAGAGATGGCGGCGTTTTTTTTTCACGCCCTGCCTGGACGACCGGCTGCAACTTCGCTGTTCTATTGCTCTGCATCCTCCCGATGCCGCCGCGCATGGGCCGCGATCAGTTCCTGCTGCACCTTGGCCGGGGCTTGCTCGTAGTGGCTGAACTCGGTGGTGTAGACCCCGGCGCCGGAGGTCTGCGCCTTGAGCCGGTGGCCGAAGTCCTTGAGCTCGGCCAGGGGCACCTGCGCCTCGATCACGGCGTCGCGGTCCGGGCGCACGGTTTCGCCGCTGATGCGGGCGCGCAGTGAACTGAGGTCGCCGGCGATGCTGCCGATGGCGGTGGCCGGCGCGGTGATGCTGAGGTTGAGGATCGGCTCCAGCACGATGCCGCGGGCCTTGGCGACGGCGTCGAGGAAGGCCTTGCGCCCGGCCGTGACGAAGGCCACCTCCTTGGAGTCCACCGGATGGGTGCTGCCGTCGTGTACCACCACCCGCAGGTCCTGCATCGGGTAGCCGGCGACGGCGCCGGCCTCGAGCGCCTGGCGCACGCCTTTCTCCACCGCCGGGATGAACTGGTAGGGGATGGTGCCGCCCTTCACGGCGTCGACGAACTCGAAGCCGGCGCCGCGCGGCAGCGGCTCCACCCGCAGGAACACCTCGCCGAATTGCCCGGCGCCGCCGGTCTGCTTCTTGTGGCGGTGATGGCCGTCGGCGCTGCGCAGCACCGTCTCGCGGTAGGGCACGCCGGGCGGGTGGGTTTTCAGTTCGACGTTGTACTGGCGCTTCATCCGCTCCAGCGCCACCCGCAGATGCAACTCGCCGAGGCCGTAGAGCACGGTCTCGTTGAGCGAAGGCACCTGTTCCAGCCGCAAACTCGGGTCCTCGGCCAGCAGCTTGTGCAGGGCGTCGGCCAGCTTCTGCTCGTCGCCGTGGCGGGCCGCGGCGATGGCCAGGCCCTGCATCGGCGGCGGCTGCGCGGCGGGGCTGAGGTGATGGTGGTCCTCGTCGTGTGAGTCGTGCACCACGGCGTCGAAGTGCAGCTCCTCGACCTTGGTCACGGCGCAGATGTCGCCGGGCTGCGCCGTCCCGATCTCGTGCAGCGCCGAACCTTGCGCCTGGTACAGGTGGGCGATGCGGAACGGCTTGCGCGCATCGCCGACGAACAGCTGTGCGCCGCATTTCAGCGTGCCCTGGTGCACGCGCAGCATGCCGATGCGTCCCTGGTAGGGATCGATGCCCACCTTGAACACGTGTGCCACCGCGTGCAGGGCGTGGTGCGGAATGACGTTGACCGGCGCGGCCGCCGCGCCTTCGCCCTTGAGGAAGGCCGGCGGGTTGGCCTCGATCGGGTTGGGCAGCAGGCGCAGGATCAGGTCGAGCAGCTGCGCCACGCCGGCGCCGCTCAGGGCCGAGGTGAAGCACACCGGGATCAGGTGGCCCTCGCGCAGCGCCTGCTCGAACGGCTCATGCAGCTGCTCCGTGCTGATCGCCTCGTCGCCGCCGAGGTAGCGCTCCAGCAGCGCCGCGTCGATCTCGATCACCTGTTCGACGATGCGGTTGTGCGCTTCCGCCACGCTGGAGAAATCGGTCGTAGGCCCATCGCGGGTGAAGAAGCAGTCGGCCACGCCGCGGCCGCCATCGAGCGGCAGGTTGATCGGCAGGCACTCTGCGCCGAACGCCTCCTGCAGCTGCGCCAGCAGGCGCGGCAGCTCGGCGCCGGGCAGGTCGATCTTGTTGACCACGATGACGCGGTCGAGCCCGCGCCGCAGCGCCGCCTCGCTCATGCGCCGGGTGGCGATGTCGATGCCGCACTGGGCGTTGACCACCAGCACGGCGGTCTCCACCGCCGCCAGCACCGCCTGCGAGCGGCCCAGCAGGTCGGCATAGCCCGGGGTGTCGATCAGGTTGACGTGGCGGCCGCCGGCGTCGAAATGGCAGACGGCGGTGTCCAGCGAGTGCTGCAATTCCTTTTCCAGGGGGGCGGAGTCGCAGACCGTGCTGCCCCGCGCCAGCTCGCCCATGGCGGCGATGGCGCCGGCCCGGTGCAGCAGGGCTTCCGCCAGCAGGGTCTTGCCCGCTGCCGCCTGGCCCACCAGGGCCAGGTTGCGGATATCCGCGGTGGTATAGGCCATGCGACCGCCCTCCCTGGCCCGCGCCTGGGGTTCATCCGGGGCAGCTTAGCAAACCCCGGCGGTGTCGGCCCCGCGGCTGGTTTGCGGGCTGCCTTAGAACAGATGCGCGGCGCCGGTGCCGAGCCAATAGCCGGCCACAAAGGCCAGGGCTGCCCACCAGTAACGCCGCCGCGGCTTTCTGCGCCTCGAGACGTACGCGGTTTCGGTAATGAACATCGTCATTGTTGCCCTTCCATGGGATTTACGGGTGGTTTGACCAGGCCACCCGGCCCGCAGTTCTCCTCCGCCGCGAATTTCACGGCTCATCCCAGCCCCCGACGGCTCGTCCCACTGCTTAAACCTGCACCACCGTCTGGTCATCCAAGCCGCATGTTCCGGCAAAAGCCGATGGCTGCAGGGGAGGGGATATGCGCCTGACCGAGGTGTCGCAAACCAATCCGGCCGCGGTGGTGGCGGGCGCGCTGATCGTGCTGCTGTTCGGCGCGGTGGCTCTGGTCGAGCTGCCGATCCAGCTGCTGCCGAACATCAGCCAGCCGCGCATCACCGTGGTCAGCGGCTGGCGCCAGGCGGCGCCGGCGGAGATGGAGCAGGCCCTGACCGAGCCGCAGGAGCGCCAGCTCGAGGGCATCTCCGGCGTCACCGAGATGCGCAGCTTCGTGCAGCGCGGCAACAGCTTCATCAATCTCACTTTCGCCCTGGGCACCGACATGACCCAGGCGATGCTCGACGTCATCAACCGCATCAACCAGGTCTACCCGCAGCCGCCGGCCGACGCCGACCGGCCGCAGGTGTTCGGCGGCGAGAACAATCCGTTCTCGCAGCAGTCGACCGCGGCGACCCTGCTGCTGCGGCCGCTGCCCGGCAACCCGGTCACCGACCTGGCGGTGTACCAGAAGATGATCGAGGACGTGGTCAAGCGGCGCCTGGCGCAGGTGCCGGGAGTGTCCAACGTCAGCCTGCAGAGCGGACGCGCGCGCCAGGTGCAGATCAATTTCGACCCCTATCGCGCGGCGGCCCTGGGAGTTTCCGTCGACCAGATCGGCGCGGCCCTGGGCCGCGCCCAGGACGCCTCGGCCGGTTTCTCCGACGTCGGCCGGCGCCAGTTCACGGTGCGCTTCACCGGGCGCGAGCCGGTGGCGGAGCTGGGCGGCCTGATCCTGGGCTGGAACAAGGAGCGGCCGATCTTCCTGCGCGACCTGGCCGAAGTGAAGGTCGACCTGGCCGACCGCCAGAACTACACCTTCCGCAACGGCAAGCCGGCGTACTACATCCAGCTGACCCGCGCCAACGGCTCCAACACCGTCGCCATCATCGACGGCGTGCGCCAGGCCATCGCCGAGCTGAACGAGGGCGTGCTCAAGTCGGAGCAGCTGTTCATCGAGCAGTCCTGGGACGCCAGCATCTACATCCGCCGCGCCATCGGCTTCGTGCGCGAGAGCCTGCTGGTCGGCATCCTGCTGGCCGTGGGCGGCCTGTGGTACTTCCTGCGCGGGCCGCGCGCGCTGGCGGTGATCGCCTTCACCATCCCGCTGTCCCTGGCGGTGGCGGTGATCGCCCTGCACATCCTCGGGCGCACGCTCAACGTCATCTCGCTGGCGGGCCTGGCCTTTTCCACCGGCATCGTCACCGACGCCGCGCTGATCGTGCAGGGCAACATCATCCGCTTCTTCCAGGCCGGCCGCAGCGGCAAGCAGGCCACCGCGGAAGGTGCGGCGGAGGTGATGCCGGCGCTGTTCGCCTCGATGCTGACCAGCGTGGCGATCTTCCTGCCGGTGCTGTTCATGCGTGGCGTCGAGGGCCAGCTGTTCGCCGATCTCGCCATCACCATGGCGGTGGCGCATGCCGCCTCGCTGCTGGTGGCGACCACGGTGATCCCGGCGGCGAACCGCTGGGCCCTGGCCCGCGCCATTCCCGCCGACCAGCACCGGCACTGGTGGAAGAAGATGGCGCAATGGGCGATGGCGGCCAGCGACACGGCCTGGTTGCGGCGCCTGTGGATCACCGGCCTGATCGGCGGCAGCCTGTGCTTCTGCATGCTGCTGGCGCCCAAGGTGGACTACCTGCCGGTGGCGCCGGCCGACAATCTGTTCGGCACCCTGGTGCCCACCGCCGGCACCAGCCTGGGCAATATGCGCGACGAGATGGCCGCGACCATCATCAAGCGCCTCGAGCCCTACATGAGCGGCGCGAAGCAGCCGCAGGTGAAGTACTACAACCTGTTTTTCGACAACTCCGGCAACACCGGCCTGCCGCTGTACCCGCTGAATCCGGGCGATGGCGCGAAGATGCAGAAGATCCTGCGCGACGAGGTGCTGGCCGGCCTGCCGGACACCGAGATCTATGTCGGCCGCAACTCGCTGCTGTCGCTGGATGGCGGCAGCACCCGCGGCATCCAGATGGACCTGCAGGGCGCCGACATGCCGGGGCTGCTGGCCGCCGGCAGGATCGCGCAGGATGCGATCAACCAGGCGATCCCCGGCAGCTTCCCGCAGCCGACGCCGCCGCTGTCCCTGGCCGAGCCCGAGCTGCAGCTGCGGCCGGACGAGTGGCGCATCTCGCACGCCGGCATGGACCGCGGCAGCGTCGCCAACGCCATGCGCGCGCTCACCGGCGGCCTCTACACCGGCGACTACTTCGACGGCAACGAGCGCCTGCAGATGATACTGCGCGGCCCGCGTTGGAACTCGCCGGAGCAGCTGGCCGAGCTGCCGCTGCTGACGCCGCTGTCCGGAGTGCAGACGGTGGGCGACTTGTCTGCGCTGAAGCAGACGGTGGGCCCGACCACCCTGCTGCGCCTGAATGGCCGCCGCACCGTGGACCTGCTGTTCGAGCCGCCCGAGAACATGACCATCGCCGAGGCGATGAGCGTGCTGCGCGAGAAAGTGGAGCCGCAGGTGCGCGCGGCCCTGCCGATCGGCGCCACGCTCAGCTACAACGGCAGCGCCAGCGACCTGGGCAAGGCGCTGAAGACCATGGCGCAGAACTTCGCCATGGCCCTGGTCATCCTGTTCGCCCTGATGGCGGCGCTGTTCCGCTCGGTGCGCGACAGCGCGATCGTGCTGCTGGCGATCCCGGTGGCGATGGCCGGCGGCATCGCCGGCCTGCGCCTCGGCGGCCTGTTCCACTTCCAGGCGCTGGACCTGCTGACCATGATCGGCTTCATCATCCTGCTCGGCCTGGTGGTCAACGCCTCGATCCTGCTGGTCGACCAGACCCGCGCCCGCGAGCGCGCCGGCGTGCCGCGGCGCGAGGCGGTGGCGCAGGCGCTGGAGACCCGCGCGCGGCCGATCGTGCTCTCCACCCTGACCGCGGTGCTGGGCATGCTGCCGCTGATGCTGGCGCCGGGCCTGGGTTCGGAAATCTACCGCGGCCTGGCCACCGTCACCATCGGCGGCATGGTGCTGGGCACGACCTTCACCTGGTTCCTGATGCCGAGCCTGCTGCGCCTTGGCGAAACCCAACCGTCCATCGCGCCTCACGAGGTTCCGGCATGAAGTTCCCAGATATGTTTCGGCGGCTTTGCCGCCGACCACCGTCCCTCTCCCCCCCGTGGGAGAGGGGGGGACCATCGGTGGATGCCGATGGTGGGGTGAGGGAAGACCGCCCTGTCACTCGGTTTGGATCGTGCGCAGCACTTACAGGCGGTCTGGTCCTAGCGCTCATTTTCTTAGGCATGACGGGCACCACCGCCCTGGCGGTGGCGCAGAACCCGGCCGCCGCGGTGCGGGTGGCCTCGGCCGAACTGCGGCGCCTGGCGCCGACGGTGTCGGTGTCCGGGCAGGTGCAGAGCCAGAGCACCGTCGACATGGCGGCTTCGGTCGAGGGCAATCTCGCCTGGGTCGCCGAGGTCGGCACGGCGGTCAAGCAGGGACAGGTGGTGGCCCGGCTGGATACGGCGCAGCTGTCGCTGCAGCGCGCCGAGCTGGCGGCGCGCGTGGTGCGCGCGCAGATCGCCCTGAAGCAGGCGCAGCGTGAGTTCGAGCGCCTGTCGGCGGCCGGCGACGCCATCACCCGCGACCAGCTCGACGTGCAGGAGAACACCCGCGACCTGGCGCGCAGCGACCTGGAGATCGCCCGGGCCACGCAGCACGAACTGGAGGAGAAGCTGTCGCGCATGGAATTCCGCGCGCCCTTCGCCGGTGTAGTGGTGGAGCGGGTCAAGCGCGCCGGCGAATACGCCGCCATCGGCGACGTGATCGCGCGCCTCGGCGGCAACGGCGGCCTGGAGATCCACCTGTTCATGCCGCTGCGGCACGTGCGCGCCATCAGCGCCGGCAGCGAGGTGCTGGTGCATATCGACGGCGCCGAGTCGCATGCGCCGGTGAAGTCGGTGGTGCCGGTGGGCGATCCGCGCTCGCAGAGCTTCGAGGTGGTGCTGGACGCGCAGCGCATGCAGCCGCTGCCGGCGATCGGCGCTCTGGCCCATGCCGAGCTGCCGCTGGGCTCGCCGCAGCAACTGCTGGCGGTGCCGCGCGACGCCCTGATCATCCGCGCCGAGGGCATGAGTGTGTTCCGCATCAAGGGCGGGAAGGCCGAGAAGGTCGCGGTCAAGCCGGGTGTGGCCGACGGCGAGTGGATCGCCGTCGACGGCGGCCTCGCCGCCGGCGACCGGGTGGTGACCCGCGGCGGCGAGTCGCTGCACGACCAGGACCAGGTGCAGGTGATCGCAGCGCCGCCGTCGATCTGAGCGGACTCTAGTTCTGCGGTCCCGCCGGAATCATCTTGCTGGTCGGGTGCTGCCGCTGCGAGACCGGCGGCGGCTGTTGCGGCGGTGGTGGCGTGAAGTTGGGCCCGATCTGCTGTTGCGGGCGGCCGGAAGTCTCCGGCTGTCGCGGCCAGTGCTGCCGCTGGCCATTGCCGCGATCACTGCCGTAGTAACCCGGCGCCAGCAGGATCACCTGCGTCTGGTCCTGGATCGCCGGCGGTTCCTGCGCCACCGGCTCGGGCGGCGGCGCGGTCGCTTGGCCATAGGGCGGCAGGGTGCCCGGATCCCAGCCATGGCCGGCGGCGAACTGGGCATAGCGGTCGCAGGCCATGGCCTGGAACGTCGGATATTCGCCATTGCGGTTGTTTTCAGCCGCCCGGAAACACTCCTGCTGCAGGGACAGGAACCTGGCCTGGTCCCGGGCGGCGGCCTGGGCCGCGGGATCGGGCTGGGCGGGCGGGGGCGG
>FTAG01001997.1_pt1 | contig 9880 bp, 7 predicted proteins | sample 1638911 | NCBI WGS metagenome assembly FTAG01 (sample SAMEA3914813, study PRJEB12502) | metagenome | biome: forest; material: soil | place: Canada | collected 2011-07-07 | depth 0.3 m
ACGTGCCGCCGCCGCCCAAGCCTTGACGGCGCGCGCCCTCTCGCGTCTAATTGCGCGCTCCGCATTGCGGCCGGGTAGCTCAGTCGGTAGAGCAGGGGATTGAAAATCCCCGTGTCGGCGGTTCGATTCCGTCCCCGGCCACCATTTCCCAAGCTGATGATCTAAAACACGTTCTGCACGCTGAAAGTGCGGCTTGGACGTGCTTTTCGCGCGTCCGGAAGCGTCCTTTGGGTCCTTCATGACCGCTTCAACCGTCGGGGCAGAAGCTGGCGGGTACAGCGGCCCGTTTACGAGCCGCCGTATCGCAGTCCATGCACTGCAAAGATCAGCGCCACCTTATAAATGCGTGGACGGGGTCTGCTGATACCAGTAATCGCATTGATGTGCGGTGTACGCATCGAAGTCCGCATTCAGCTCTGTTTCGCTAAAGCTGAACACCTGGCGTTGGCTTGCTGAGTAGGTCTGCCATTGCGGCAGATTGGCCACGCCCGGGTTGCCGGTTTTGGCGAAGTTGGCGATCGACGACGACATGGTCGTGGCAAGCTGGGTCTCGCTCGCTGTCGGACTGATCATCTGCGCAAACCAGTAGGCGAGATCCGAGCCATGGAAGGCGCCATAGTCGATGCTGGTCGGCGGCAGCATGGAAATAATGCCGTTGGTGCTGTACGGCGTTTTCTCGGAGAACTGGTAAACGAAGGTGGAGGGCGCGAAACGCGCGATGTTGTCGGCATCCTGCATGACTCCGCAGATCACCCGATAGTCGCCGTACGCCCGGGCCAGCGCCTGGCTTGGCGATGGATACTGGCTGAGCGGATAGAGCGCGGCGGTATCGTTGCCGTTGACGCCCAGATAGCCCTGTATCGTCGATACATATCCATCGGCCGTTACCGGTTGACCATTGGCGTCGAATGCCGCGGCGACGAAGAAGGTGCCTTCATCGTCGACGAAGCCGGTCATGACCGGCACCTTGTTGAACTGTCCGGCGCTGAACGCCGTGGAGGTCGAGGTGGTGAGGAAGCGCCCGTCGACTATGGGCAGCCACGACGAGGGATTGTCCTGCAGGGTCGCTGCCGCGGGCAGGTTGCGCAGGCAGGCGGCGACGTCGGCCGATGAACCCGTATTGCATCCCCATGCACTGGTGAAGCTGGTGCCGTCCGCCTCGGCCTGGGCCAGGCTTGCCTGCACCCGGGTAAAGCCGCCGCTTTGCGGCACGGCCTTGGCGAACAATCCTGCGGACATGGTCGAGGCCAGATGGGCAAAGACCGAGTATCCGCCTGCGGAGTCGCCGGTAATGGTGATGTTGTCCGGGTCTCCGCCGAACGCTGCGATATTGCGCTTCACCCAGGCCAGGGCGGCATTTTGATCCAGCAGCCCATAGTTTCCGGAAGCATGCTGATCGTCTTCGGCGGTGAGCGCCGGGTGCGCCAGGAAGCCCAGTGCGTTCAGCCGGTAGTTGATGGAGACGACGATGACATTGTCGTTCTTCGCCAGCGAGGTTCCATCGATGAACGCACCCGAGCCGAGCGCAAATCCCCCGCCATGTATGGCGAAAATGACCGGTAACGCTGTCGCAGGCGTCGCATTGGCCGGACGATAGATATTCAGATAGAGGCAGTCTTCGCTGCCCGTCACGGCGGTCGCGCTACCCTGGATGCATTGCGAGCGCATGCTGCTCGCGTCGTACGTTCCCGTATAGTTGGCCGGAGTAGCCGGTGGCTTCCAGCGCAACTGGCCGACCGGCGCGGCGGCATAGGGCAAGCCGAGGAATTCACTGACGCCGTTGGTCACGACGCCCTTTGCCGCACCCTGCTCGGTTTGCACAAGAGAGGGGTCGGCCCCGCTGTTCTTGCTTCCGCAAGCAGTCAGAGCGACAGCCGACGTCAGAAGCGCGAGCACCATCATGGGTGAGCAAAAGCGGGTCATTCCTGTCTCCTCAATCGTGGTTCCGATTTCGGAGGAATCGTGTCTGCTGCGCGTATCGGTTCGATTCACCGAGAAACTGCTCGGCAAATCAATGGCTTGATATTGGCAATCCGTTCGCCCCAATCTGCGCGGAAAGTACGATTCCCCCATAATTCAAGCTCTAGCCCGCGCAACATATGCAGATATGCATATATTGTGTATTAGCAATTAGTCGTAGCTCAAAGCAAGTACAAGCAATGGAAGAGGATTTGCTGCGCCTGGGCTGGAATCTCGAGCAATTGCACGGGCCCGTTGCTGCGCAGATGTTTCATCACGCGGCCACCATGCTCGGCGGGGAGATGTCGTTCAGCCGGGTGATCGCCTTGTTCCACCTCAGCTATCGCGGGCCGCAGACCATCACTTCATTGGCCAAGGAAGTGATGCTGAGTCATGCGGCGACGAGCCGGATGGTCGACAGCCTGTTCAAGGCAGGATTGCTGGACCGGCAAGAGAGGGCGCAAGACCGTCGGCAAAAGCTGGTTGCCATCACTCCCGCCGGGCGGAAATGCATCGATACCTTCCGCTCCCTGACCGCCGACGCTTACGCAAGATCGATGGCCGAATTGCCGCTGGAACTGCGCGCCGGTCTTTCCTCGCTGATCGAGGAAGTCATTCAGTTGCGCCGACCACCGCCCGATCCGGCAGCGTAACTGCAAGCGCTCATTTCACGTGCACGCCCTTGCATCGGCCCGGCTCTTGTCACACAGTAAGATCCGCCTACGTCACCCAGCCAGGACGCCATGAAGATAGTCGTCGCCGACGACCATCCGCTGTTCCGCAGCGCCATCGTGCATGCGCTGCGCGACATTACCGACGGCGTCATGCCGGTGGAGGCTTCGAGCCTGCGCACGCTGGAAGAAGCGGTGCGCACCCATGCGGACGCCGACCTGGTGCTGCTCGATCTGCACATGCCGGGCGCGCGCGGCTTCTCCTCGCTGGTGTTCCTGCGCGGCGAGCGGCCCGAGGTGCCGGTCATCGTCATTTCCTCCAACCATCATCCGCGCACCATCCGCCGCGCCCAGCAGTTCGGCGCGGCCGGCTTCATTCCGAAGTCGGCGCCGGTCGAGCGCATGCTGGAAGCGGTGCGCATCGTGATGGCCGGCGGCATCTGCTTTCCGCCGCTGGCGGCGGAGCGCAGCGAGGAGGATGCGCAGCTCGCCTGGCGCCTGGCGCAGCTGACGCCGCAACAAGTGCGCGTGCTGATGTCCCTGGCCGACGGTCTGCTCAACAAGCAGATCGCCTATGAGCTGGGGCTGACCGAGAACACGGTCAAGGTTCACGTCACCGCGATCCTGCGCAAGCTCGAATGCCACAGCCGCACCCAGGCCGCCCTGCTGGTCAAGTCGCTGGAGCCGGACCCGCCGCCGGAACGCGAGCCGGATGGCTCAGATGCCGCCGGCGACGTGCCGGTTGATGAGCGCACGTAGCGCCGCAGGGCGGATCGGCTTGACCAGGAAGCCCCAGCCGGCCTCGCGCGCCGACGCTGCCAGCGCCGCGTCGCGCTCGGCCGAGATTACGATCACCGGTACCGCCTGTTTCCAGACGGCAAACAGCGCCGGCAGGCAATCCGGCCCGAGGCTATCGCCGAGCCGGTAGTCGAGCAGCAACAGGTCGGGCGGTGTGCCGGATGCCGCCAGTTGCAGCGCCGCATCCGCATCGGCCACCGGGGTTGCCGTGCAGTCCCAGGCTTCCAGCAGCGCGCAGGTGGCGGTGCGCACGCGCGCATCGTCGTCGAGGCACCAGATGTGCAGGCCGCGCAGCGGCGAGTCCTCGTCCGGCTTGAGCGCCGACGCTGCCGGGAGCCCGTCGGTATGGCCGCGCGGCAGCGTCACCGAAAAGACGCTGCCGCGGCCCGGCCAGGAACGCAGGCCGATGGCATGACCGAGCACATGCGCGATGCGGTCGACGATGGCCAGTCCCAGCCCGGCGCCGCGCTCCTGCGAATTGCGCCCGGTGTCGAGGCGGCGGAACTCCTCGAAGATCGCCGCGCGCTGCGCTTCCGGAATGCCGATGCCGGTGTCCCACACTTCGATGCGCAGCGCTTCGCCGGCGCGGCGACAGCCGAGCAGGATGCGGCCCTGCGGCGTGTAGCGGATCGCATTCGACAGGAAGTTCTGCACGATGCGCCGCAGCAGGTCCTCGTCGGTGTGCACCACGGCGCGCGTCGGCACGTAGTCCAGCGTCAGCCCGCGCGACTGCGCCAGCATGCGGAAGTCGCGCACCAGCGCTTCTAGCAGCGTGCTCAGTCGCAGGTCGCGGCGCCGCACTTCAAGTGCACCGGATTCCAGCCGCGCGATATCGAGCAGGCCGTTGAGGATCGCATCCTGTGCGGCCAGCGCCTCGTCGACGTGGTCGACCAGCTCGCGCTGCTCGGCAGCAGCTGCGCGGCTGCGCAACGCCGAGACGAACATGCGCGCCGCGTTGAGCGGCTGCAGCAGGTCGTGCACCGCGGCGGCGACGAAGCGCGTCTTGTACAGGTTGGCGCGCTCGGCCTCGCCTTTCGCCGCCTGCAGATCGCTGGTGCGCTGGTTGACGCGCTGCTCCAGCGTCACCGCCAGCGTGCGTAATTCGCGCGCCGTGTTCTTGTAGGCGGTGATGTCGGCATAGCTGGTGACGAAGCCGCCGCCCGGCACCGGGTTGCCGCGGATCTCCAGCACGGTGCCGTCCGGCCGTTCGCGCTCGTGCAGGTAGGGCGTGGCGGCGCGCAGATGCTCGATGCGCCGGGCGATCGCTTCCTCGGCATCGCCCGGGCCGAGCCAGCCGCGCTCGGCGTTGTAGCGGAACAGGTCGGCGATCGAGCGCCCGATCTGCATCAGCTCCGGCGGATAGCGGAAGATTTCGACATAGCGCCGGTTCCAGGCGACCAGCCGCAGCTCGGCGTCGATCACGCTGACGCCCTGCGCCAGGTGCTCCAGGCTGGCGCTCTGGCCGAGCGCGGCCTGGTGCGCCGCCTCGACCACGCCGTCGCGCGCAGTGCGCAGGGCCACGGCGTGCTGCTGCACCATCTGCTCCAGCTCCTCGCGGCTGCGCCGGCGCAGGCGGCCGAGACGCAAGCGGCTGTGCACGAACAGGCTGAGGAAGATCAGCGCCAGCCAGATACCGCCGGCCGCCAGCGCGGCGATGCGGCCGACCCCGCGCGCGGCGGCCGGATCGCGCAGCAGGTACAGGTTCCAGCCTTCCGCCGGCAGCGCCAGGGTCTGCCACAGCCATTCGCGTTTCCTGCCGCCGCGGCCGCCATCGGGGACCAGCACCAGTTCTCCATCGGCACCGAGGGAGTCGCGCGCTTCATGCGGCAGCGGTGCCAGCGCCTGGCCGCTGTAGGGCAGGGTGTGTTCGATCTCGACCTGCTCGTTCGCTGCCAGCGGGCGCAATTCGCGGTAGAGCCAGTCGGGCCGGTTGGCGAGGATCACCACGCCGTGCTCGTCGCTGGCCAGGATGGCGTCGCTGCTTTCCTGCCAGCTTGCTTCAATCTCCTGCAATTCGAGCTTGATGACGATCACACCGAGCAGCTCGCCAGCCGCATTGCGGATTGCCTCCGACAGGAAATAGCCGGGCACGCCGGTGGTGACGCCGACGCCGTAGAAACGCCCGCTGCCGTGCTCCACCGCGCGCTGGAAATACGGCCGGAACGCATAGTCGTGACCGACGTTGCTGGCCGGCGTGCGCCAGTTGCTGGCGGCGATGCTCATGCCGTGGCGATCGATCAGGGTCAGCGTCGACGAGCGTGTCACGCCGTTGACTTCCTCCAGCCTGCGGTTCAGCCGCGCCTGTGCGGTGGCATCCAGCGGCTCCGCCAGGGCCGTGTGCAGTTCCGGGTCCAGCGCCAGCACCGCCGGCAGCGTGCGGTAGCGTTCGATGTAGCGCTCCAGCGCGGTGGCTTGCAGGCCCAGCTGCTCGCGTGCGGCGGCGCCGTCTTGATGCAGGGCGCGCCGCTCCACTAGCCGGCCGGCGATCAGCCCCGCCGCCAGCGCGCTGCCGAGCAGCAACAGCGCCAGCGCTGCCGGTTGCCGGTACCGCATCGCACGCGCCCTCAGCGAATCCCGCATCGCCGCCTCGATCCCATCGAAGGCCACATTCTAGGGCACGCCGTCGCTAGGCCATGCCGATGCTGCCGGGCCTAGCTCCAAAGTATTAGCGCCAAGGTGTTATAGGAAACCGCGGACCGCGCTGACATCCTCTACCCACTGCTGAAACTGCGGAGGACAGCGCATCATGAAATCGAAGGCATCACGCCTCTATCTGTGGGTGCTCGCGGCGATTGTCGCGGGCGGTGTGCTGGGACATTTCCAGCCCGAGGTGGCGGTGAGCCTGAAGCCGCTGGGCGATGGCTTCATCGCCCTGATCAAGATGCTGATCGCGCCGGTGATCTTCCTCACCGTGGTGCTCGGCGTCGCCGGCGCTGCCAGTGCGCGCAAGGTCGGCCGCGTCGGCGCCCGGGCGATCCTCTATTTCGAGGTGGTTTCCACCTTCGCCCTGATCATCGGCATGGTGGTGGTCAACGTGCTCAAGCCCGGCGCCGGCTTCAACGTCGACCCGGCCACGCTGGATGCCAGCGCGGTGGCGCACTACGCGCAGGAGGCGCACGAGCAATCCACCGTGCAGTTCCTGCTGCACATCATTCCGAAGACCTTCTTCGACGCCTTCAGCGGCAACGGCGACCTGCTGCAGGTGCTGCTGCTGGCCCTGCTGTTCGGCTTCGCCCTGACCCGCATCGGCGACGCCGCCCGCCCGGTGCTGAGCCTGCTCGAGTCGCTGTCGCAGGCCTTCTTCCGCATGATCGCCATGGTCACCCGGCTGGCGCCTATCGGCGCCGGCGCCGCCATGGCCTTCACCATCGGCAAGTACGGCGTGCAAAGCCTCGGCCCGCTGTTGCAGCTGATGGCCGGCTTCTACCTGTCCTGCGCCCTGTTCGTGCTGGTGGTGCTCGGCCTGATCGCGCGCCTCACCGGCTTTTCGATCCTGCGCTTCCTGCGCTACATCCGCGAGGAGCTGTTGCTGGTGCTCGGCACCTCGTCCTCGGAATCCGCGCTGGTGCCGCTGATGCAGAAGCTGGAGCGCCTCGGCTGTCCGCGCGCCGTGGTCGGCCTGGTGGTGCCGGCCGGTTATTCCTTCAACCTCGACGGCACCAATATCTACCTGACCATGGCGGCGATCTTCGTCGCCCAGGCGCTCAACGTCGATCTCAGCCTGACGCAGGAATTGACCCTGCTGGCCGTGGCCATGCTCACCTCCAAGGGCGCCTCCGGCGTCACCGGCGCCGGCTTCATCACCCTGGCGGCGACGCTGACCGTGGTGCCCTCGGTGCCGGTGGCCGGCCTCGCCCTGATCCTCGGCATCGACCGCTTCATGAGCGAGGCGCGCGCCCTGACCAACTTCATCGGCAACGGCGTCGCCACCATCGTCGTCTCGCGCTGGGAAGGCGAGCTGGACCAGGAGCGCCTGCGCAGCGAACTGGCTGCGCCCGCCGACGGCGGCGGCATCTATCCGCTGGCCCAGCCGGCAGGCGAGGGCTGAGGCCGGCGCCGGGTGCTGGCGTGGTTGTCGGCCTAGCGTTGCGCTTCGGCAGCGTTGGCGCTGATTGGCAAATGCCGCTGGAAGCACTCCACCGCAGTGCGTGCCGCCGGTCCGGCGAGTTCGGGCCGCACCAGTACCAGATGCAGCGGCACCGTGCGCGTGCCGCCGGGCGAAAGCTGCAGCGCGCGCAAGGCGCCGCTGCGCAGCGACTCCGCCACCAGGTGTTCCGGCAGCCAGGCGTAGCCGAGTCCGGCCCGCACCGTGGCCAGCGAGGCTTCCATGCTGCTCACCGTGCAGCGGCGGTCGGCGCCGAGCCAGCCCTCGTTGCGCGGATTCTTGATGCCGGAATCCCGCACCACCACCTGCACATGACGCACCAGGTCCTCGGTCGACAGCGAGCGCCGCAGCTGCAGCAGCGGATGCTCCGGGCTGGCCACGGCGATGAACTCGATGTTGAGCAGGAACTCGCCGAGAAAGCCGGAAGGCAGGCGCGAGGTCACCACCACGTCGGCGGCGTTGTCGGTGATCGCTTCCTCGGCGCCGGAGAGCACCGCGTCGGACAGCTGCATCTGCGTATTCGGACATAGCCGCTGCAGCTCGGCGACGATGCTGAGCAGGCGCTGGCGCGGAAACGCCACGTCCACCACCAACCGCAGCTGCGGTTCCCAGCCCTGCTTCAACTTGTGCGCCAACGCCTCCAGAGTTTCCAGGTCGCGCAGCAGCGGCCGTGCCCGCTTCAGCAGGGTCTGGCCGTGCGGCGTCAGCACCGCCTTGCGTCCTTCCACCACCAGCAGCGGCACATCCAGCGCTTCCTGCAGCCGCGCCGCCGCGTAACTCACTGCCGACTGACTCTTGTTCAACGCCACCGCGGCCTGGGCGAAGCCGCCTTCGTCGACGATCGCCGCCAGCACAGCCCATTGCTCCAGGGAGGTTCTTGCCAGCGGCATGGCCTTGATTTATCCGATTTTTGAATTGATTAGATGCAAATATTGCGCTTTTTTATTCGATAAGCAAGGCATATCTTGTTCTCACCAACCGGAGAGCCCCATGAATACCGTCAGCACCGAAGCCAGGAACGAAGTCCGCCGCAGCAACGAGCGTGGCCATGCCGACCACGGCTGGCTCAATTCCTACCACAGCTTTTCCTTTGCCGATTATTTCGATCCGCAGCACATGGAGTATGGCCCGCTGCGCGTGATCAACGAGGATCGCGTCAAGCCCGGTGCCGGCTTCGGTACCCACGGCCACCGCGACATGGAAATCATCAGCTACGTCCTGTCCGGCGAGCTGGCGCACAAGGATTCGATCGGCAACGGCTCGGTGATCCGCCCCGGCGATGTACAGCGCATGAGCGCCGGTTCCGGCATCCGCCACAGCGAGTTCAATCCTTCCGACAGCAAGCCGGTGCACTTCCTGCAGATCTGGATCCAGCCCAATGTCCACGGTATCGCGCCGAGCTATGAAGAGAAGCGCTTCGACGAAGCCGACAAGCGCGGCCAGCTGCGGCTGATCGCCTCGCCGGACGGCGCCGCGGGCTCGGTGCTGATCCACCAAGACGCCAGGCTCTACGCCGGGCTGTTCGACGGCGCCGAGCAGGCCACTATGTCGGTGCCGGCCGGCCGGCGCATTTACCTGCACGTGGCGCGCGGTGCGGTCGAGGCCAACGGCGTCGAGCTGACGGCGGGCGACGCGCTGAAGCTCTCCGACGCAACCGAGCTGAAGCTGCACAAGGGCCGTGATGCCGAGGTGCTGGTGTTCGAGTTGCCGCAGGACGCTGCGCACTAGGCGGGGCAGGGGCGCATCGCCGCCAGCGGACAGCGCCGATTCAGGGCGGTCTGCGGCGGCGATGACGCTCCGGCACGTCGGTGGAGGCTGCTGCGGGACAAAGCTTGTGGAGCAAAAGGGGAAGCGATATGAACGGATCATTTGAATCACTGCCTGAAGGCCTCGCGGTCAGGCCGCAGGCGGTGCAGGAGTCTCCGGACTCACCCGCGGCCGCGGATTTGAGCCTGTCGTGGGATCGCTCCTCGCGCCTGCATCGGCTCAATCCCTGCGGTGGCAGTGCTCCGCTGATCCTGTCGCAAGCCGAGATGAAGGTCTTGCGGGCGCCGCTGGAGCGCACCCTGGCCGCGGCGCAGGAAGAGATTGCGCAGCTGCACGCGATGGTGCGGCCGACCGGCTATGCCACGCTGATCGCCGAGCCGGGCGGCGTCATCGTCGAGCGCCACTGCCGCGCCGCCGATGCCGGGTGTTTCAGCGTACAGGGCGCGCAGCCGGGTGCACTGTGGACCGAGCAGGCCGAAGGCACCAACGGCATCGGCACCTGCATCGTCGAGCAGCGTCCGGTCAACGTGCATCGGGGCCAGCATTTCCGTCAGCGTTATGCCGACCTCAGTTGTTCCAC
>FTAG01000244.1_pt1 | contig 9852 bp, 5 predicted proteins | sample 1638911 | NCBI WGS metagenome assembly FTAG01 (sample SAMEA3914813, study PRJEB12502) | metagenome | biome: forest; material: soil | place: Canada | collected 2011-07-07 | depth 0.3 m
GGCGCGCTCTACGTCAACGACTTCAACCTGTTCGGCCGCACCTACCAGGTCAACGCCCAGGCCGAGCCGCGCTTCCGCCTGCAAGCGGAGGACATCGTGCGCCTGAAGACGCGCAACGGCGCCGGCGACATGATTCCGCTGGGCAGCTTCGTCACGGTGAAGCAGTCCTCCGGTCCCGATCGTGTCATGCACTACAACAGCTATCCCACCGCCGAGATCAACGGCGGCCCGGCCCCGGGCTTCAGCAGCGGCCAGGCGCAGGCGGAAATGGAAAAGCTGGCGAAGCAGGAACTGCCCAACGGCATGAGCTTCGAGTGGACCGAGCTGACCTACCAGCAGATCCTGGCCGGCAACACCGCGCTGCTGGTGTTTCCGCTGGTGGTGCTGCTGGTGTTCCTGGTGCTGGCGGCGCAATACGAGAGCCTGGGCCTGCCGCTGGCGGTGATCCTGATCATGCCGATGGTGCTGTTCTCGGCCATCACCGGCGTGCAGCTGGCCGGCAGCGACGACAACATCTTCACCCAGATCGGCCTGATCGTTCTGGTCGGCCTGGCGAGCAAGAACGCCATCCTGATCGTCGAGTTCGCGCGCGATCGCGAGGCCCACGGCGAGAAGCCGCTGCGCGCGGTGCTCGACGCCGCCCGCCTGCGCCTGCGTCCGATCCTGATGACCTCGCTCGCCTTCATCATGGGCGTGGTGCCGCTGGTCACCTCCACCGGCGCCGGCGCCGAGATGCGCCATGCGATGGGCGTGGCGGTGTTCTCCGGCATGCTCGGAGTGACCTTCTTCGGCCTGCTGCTGACGCCGCTGTTCTACCTGCTGGTGCGCAAGTACCTGCATGGCCGCAAGGCACGGCAGGCGGCCGTGGCCGCTCCCGCGGCACAAGTCGTCCATTCACATTGATCTGACACATCGCTGTACCTGAAGGAGATTGCAATGAGTGAAAAAATCGCTTTGATCACCGGCGGCAACAAGGGCATCGGCTTCGAGACCGCGCGCCAGCTGGCCCGCACCGGCGCCCACGTCATCATCGGCGCCCGCGACCGCAAGAAGGGCGTGGAAGCCTCGCTCAAGCTGCAGGGCGAGGGGCTGAGCGTCGAGGCCCTGGCCTTGGACGTGACCCTGCTCAGCAGCATCGGCGAGGCGGCGCGCGAAGTGGAGCGCAAGCACGGCCGGCTCGACATCCTGATCAACAACGCCGGCGTGCTGCTCGACGACTACGGCAAGAAGCCGTCCGAGCAGGCGCTCGACACCTGGCGCAAGACCTTCGACACCAATGTGCTGGGCCTGGTCGCGGTGACCCAGGCGTTCCTGCCGCTGCTCAAGAAGTCGGCGGCCGGGCGCATCGTCAACCTGTCGAGCATCCTCGGCTCCAACACCCTGCATCAGGATCCGTCCTCGCCGATCTATGACTTCAAGGTGCCGGCCTACAACGTCTCCAAGGCGGCGGTGAATGCCTGGACGGTGCAGCTGGCGCATGAACTGAAAGGCAGCAAGATCAAGGTCAACGCCGCGCATCCCGGCCACGTCAAGACCGACATGGGCGGCGAAGCGGCGCCGATGGAGATCGTCGACGGCGCCAAGACCAGCGTGCAGCTGTCCCTGATCGGCGACAACGGCCCGAACGGCGCCTTCGTCCACATGGGCGAGCCGCTGCCCTGGTAAGCGCATATCAATGTAGGTCGGGCTTCAGCCCGACGGGTTTGTCGGCCTGAAGGCCGACCTACATCAGGAAAAGGAAATGAGTGTGTCGAAGAAAAGTCCGCTGTTCCGTCCCCTCCAGGTCGGCGCCCTGCAACTGGCTAACCGCGTCGTCATGTCGCCGCTGACGCGCAGCCGGGCCGAGCCCGGCCACGTGCCGGGCGCGCTGGTCGAGGAATACTACGTGCAGCGCGCCGGCGCCGGCCTGATCATCACCGAGTGCACCATGACGGCGGTGGACGGCAGCGCCTTCGTCGCCGAGCCGGGCATCTACTCCCTGGAACAGATCGCCGGCTGGCGCAAGGTGACGGATGCGGTGCACGCGGCCGGCGGCCGCATCGCGCTGCAGATCTGGCATCCGGGCCGGGCGACGCATCCGTTGAACAACGCCGGCGCCGCGCCGGTCTCGTCCACCGACCGGGCGATCCTAGGCTCGAAGGCGAGCACCGCGCAGGGCCCCAAGGACTACCCGGCGCCGCGGCGTCTCGACGATTCCGAGCTGGCCGGCATTGTCGAGTTGTTCCGCGCCGGTGCCGAGAACGCGCTGGACGCGGGCTTCGATGCGGTCGAGGTGCATGGCGCCCACGGCTACCTGCTCGACCAGTTCCTGCGCGATGGCGTCAACGACCGTTCCAGCCCCTACGGCGGTTCGATCGAGAACCGCGCGCGGCTGATGTTCGAGGTGGTGGACGCGGTCTCCGGCGTATTCGGCGCCGACCGCGTCGGCCTGCGCATCTCGCCGCTGGTGCCGTACAACGACATGAGCGATTCCAATCCGGAGGCGCTGGTGCGTTACGTGGCCGAGCAGATCGAGCGGCGCAAGCTGGCCTTTCTCGACCTGCGCCACGATCAATATGACCGGCCGCAGGAGCAGGAACTGGCGCGCATCGCCCGCGAGCACTACAGCGGCGTGCTGATGCGCAACGGCGGTTTCGACCAGGCCAGCGGCGAAGTGGCGATCGAATCCGGCGCCGCCGACGCGATCATCTACGGCAAGCCCTTCATTTCCAACCCGGACCTGGTGGAGCGCTTCCGTCGCGGCGCCGCGCTGGCCCCGGTCGATTTCAACACGCTGTACACCCCCGGCCCGCGCGGCTACACCGATTATCCAGCGCTGGAGAGCGCCGACGCGGGCCATGTGACGTTCGCGGTCTGAGGCAAAGGAGTACGACATGAATAACAAGATCCTCGTGACGGTTCTGGCGCTGCTGCTCAGCGCCTGCGCCGTGGGGCCCGACTACAAGGCGCCGCAGACGGCTCCGGCGGCGATCCACAACGCGCAGTCGCCGCAGTTCACCGCGCAGAACCCGGAGGCGGCCTGGTGGCAGGAGTTCGACGACACCGAGCTGGACAGCCTGATCAAGCGCGCGCTGATGGCCAACCTCGACCTGCGCATCGCCGTCGATCGCGTGCGCGAGGCGCGCGCGGTGTTCGTCGAGAACAAGTTCGACTTCGGCCCGCACGTGCCCTTGCAGGCCGCCTATTCGCATAGCAATGAGCAGCAGCCCGGTTTAGGCAGCTCGCGCGTCAACGCCGAGAGCTACAGCCTGGGCTTCGACGCCACCTGGGAAATTGACCTGTTCGGCCACGTGCGGCGCTCGGTCGAGGCCGCGCATGCCGACCTCGGCGCGCAGCAGGCCGGTCTGCGCGACGCGCAGGTGACGGTCGCGGCGGAAGTGGCCCGCAACTACTTCGAGCTGCGCGGCACGCAGAAGCGCCTCGACGTGGCGCGCCGCAACCTCGCCAGCGAAGACCAGACGCAGCAGCTGACCCAGGTGCGCTACGACGCCGGCCGCGTCACCGAGCTGGACGTGCAGCAAAGCAAGGCGCGCCTCAAGGCCACCGAGGCCAGCATCCCGCCGCTGGAAGCGGCGGAGAAGCAGTCGACCTATCGCCTGGCCGTGCTGCTGGGACAGCGTCCCGGCGCGCTCGACGCCGAGCTGCAACCGGCCGAGGTGCCGACCTACGCCAAGGCCCTGCCGGTGGGCGATACCACCGAACTGCTGCGCCGCCGTCCCGACGTGCGCGCCGCCGAGCGCCAGCTCGCCGCCGCCACCGCGCGCGTCGGCGTCGCCACCTCGGACCTGTTCCCCAGGGTCAACGTGACCGGCTTCGTCGGCTTCCTCTCCGGCGACGTCGGCCGTCTGTTCAACGCCAGTTCCGGCAGCGATGCCCGTGCCTGGTCGGTAACACCTTCGGTGAGCTGGGCCGCGTTCGACTTCGGCACCGTGCAGGCGCGCCTGCGCGCCAGCAAGGCGCAGAACGACGCGGTTGCCGCGAACTACGAGAAAGTGGTGCTGACCGCGCTGGAAGACACCGAGAACAGCTTCGTCGTCTACAGCAAGCAGCAGACCCAGCTGAAGAGTCTCAACGAGCAGGCCGAGGCCTCGCGCCGCGCCGCCGAGCTGGCCGAGATTCAGTACCGAGAAGGCGTGGCCGACTTCCTGACCCTGCTCGACACGCAGCGCACCCAGCTCGAGGCCGAGGACGCCGTGGCCCAGGCCCAGACCGCGGTCAACGTCGACGTGGTGGCGATCTACAAGGCGCTGGGTGGCGTCGGCCAGCCCGACGACAGCGCGCAACAGGTGGCGGCCAACCGCTAGGCGGCGGGTGGCGGACGAAGGCGCGGCCGGAGCAATCCGGCCGCGCTTTTTTCTTTTGACTCTCTTGTGATGCGGGTTGTTTTAAAGACTCGTCATCCCCGCGAAAGCGGGGATCCAGCGCCCTTGCCACATGCGCTGCCGCCTGAGATTTTGCGTGGATTCCCGCTTTCGCGGGAATGACGAGTGGCTGGTTGAGAGGGAACTGTACGCGGCTCTATCCCTTCCCATACCGCCGTGCCAGCAAACTCGGCAACAACACCAGCGCACACACCAGCGTCATGCTCAAACCGACAGTGAGCAGCACCCCCATGCTGACGATCCCCGGATGCCTGGCCAACATCAGGTCGCCGAAATTGGCGGTGGTGATCAACGCCCCGAACAACACCGCCCGCGCAGTACCGGTCTGCAGGATATTGACCCGCGCCGAGGCGGCGAGGCGACCGCGCTGGGCCAGGTAGACGCCATAGTCGACGCCGACGCCGAGGATCAGCGGCAGGGCGATGACGTTGGCGAAGTTGAACGGCACCTTGAGCAGCACCGAACCGGCCGCGGTGAGCAGGCCGGCCAGCAGCAGCGGGATCAGCACCAGCAACATGTCGGCGAAGCTGCGCAGCAGGATCAACAGCAGGATGGTGATGGCGATGAAGGAGTAGAGGAAGGCCTGCTTGAACGCGCCGACCACGGCGTGGCCGGATTCGATGTAGCCGACGGCGCCGCCGGTGGCGTCGGGGGTGACGGTGCGGACCTGGCTGACGAAGCGCTCCATCGGTTCGGGGCCGTCCATCACTTCCTTCGGCCACACTTCGATGCGGTACCAGGTCTGCCCCTTCTCGTCCTTGCCGACCCAGCGGCGGGTGATCTGCGCCGGCAGATCCTGCTCGGCGACCGGCTGGGCCGCCAGGGCATCGCGCAGGCCGCCGATCTGCGCCGGCAGGGCCGACAGCAGGCTGTTGCGCAGGCGGCCGAGGATCGCTTCGTGGGCGGCGCTGTCGCCCTGGGTCCAGGCTTGGTCGAGGCTTTGCAGCGCGGCCAGCAGCTTCTTCGCGGCGGGCGCAACGGGCTTGTCCTGGTTCTGCGTGATGTAGGCCGGCAGGTCGGCGCCGAACTGGTGGATGGCGGCGTAGTCGTCGGCGCGCGCGGCGAGCTTGAGCGGGCTACCGTCGCCCATCAGGGTCGGGCCGAGGCTGAGGTTGAGGTCGCCGATGGTGGCGAGCTTGGCGTCCTGGTCTTCGGGCACGAGGGAGAACACGGTCATGGCGCGGCGCACCAGCGGCAACTTGCCAAGCTGGTCCGACAGCGCCTTCGCCTGGCCGGCATCCGGCACCAGCACCGACAGGGTCAGGGTCGGGATGCTGGGGTCCTTGAGCAGGTCGCGGAAGGTGCTCACCGACTCGCTGTTCTGGTCGCGCAGGTGGATCGGGTCGTAGTCGAAATGCGCCCTGGGGATCAGCGCCAGCGAGCCGGCGGCGAGCAGAACGGCGATGATCCAGATGGCGCGGGCGTGGGTGTAGGGCCATTCCAGCATGCGGCCAAGCACGCCGCTGCCGGGCGGCTTGAGCCTGACCTGGGCGGCGGCCGGCGGGAACAGGCTGATCAGGGCCGGCAGCAGGCACAGGCTGACGATCAGGCTGATGAACATGCCGGCGCCGGAGATGATGCCCAGCTCGGCGATGCCGGTGAACGGCGTGGGGATGAAGGCGAAGAAGCCGAGCGAGGTGGTGGCGGCGCAGACCATCATGAAGCCGCCGACGTCGCCGGCGGCGCGCGGCAGCGCCTCCTGCTGCGGCACGCCCTCGCCGAGCAGTTCACGGTATTGCATGCACAGGTACAGCGCGTAGTCGATGCCGAGGCCGACGTAGAGCACCGAGAACGCGATCGAGATCAGGTTGAGGTGGCCCACGGCGACGGCGGCGAAGCCGGCGGTGAGCAGCAGGCCGTAGAGCAGGGTGATGACGGCGGCCACCACCAAGCGGCCGGAGCGCAGCGCCAGGTAGAGCAGCACCATCACCATCAGCAGGCCGGCGGCGAAAGCCTTGGTGCCGCCGCCGAAGGCCTGCTTCAGCTCCTCGTGCTCCATCGCCTTGGAGCCGGACAGGCGCACTTTCACGCCCTGGCTGGCGTCGAGATGCAGGCTGGCGACGGTGGCGCGGAACGCGGCGATCCCCGTTTCGGTGGGGAACAGCTGGCTGAAATCGAGCCTGGGCTTGATCTCGATGAAGCGGCGGTCGGCGTCACCCTGGTTCAGGCCGGTGCCCATCAGGCCCTGCCAGGACAGGGCCTGGAAGCGGCCGGCCACGGCGGCGTCCATGCCCTCGGCGATGCCGCCGAAGGCGGGCGAGAGGTCGAAATCGCCGGCCGCCGGATTGGTGGCGGCGCGGTCCAGCAGGGTGAACAGGCCGTGCAGGCTGGGGTCGTGCGTCAGGGCGCCGAGGAAGGGCTGGGCCTGGTTGAGGCCGTCGCCGAGCTTCTGCAGGTCCGGCGTGTCGAGGTAGAGGAAGCCGTTGTGGCGGAAATACGGGTCGGTCTCGGCGGCATAGACTTCGGGGAACTGGTCCGGCTGCGCCTTGAGCGCTTCCACCAGGCGCCGCTGCGCCTCGTCCGCCACCTCCGGCGAGGCGCCATCGATCACCGCCACCAGGCCCTCGTCGAGGTCCGGGAACAGGCGGTCCATGCGCTGCTCGGCCTGGCGCCAGGGCAGCTGGGCGGAGAGCATGTTCTCGGGGTTGGTGTCGACCGACAGGTGGGTGTAGGCGTAGCGCCCCAGGATCGCGCCCAGTACCACGGCGATGCCCAGCACCCACAGCGGGCGGCGCTGCATCAGGCCGACCCAGTTGCGCAGGCCGCGGGTGAGGGCGGTTGCGGAGGCTGTATGATTCACTTCAATGTTCTGCCTTCGCCCAAATCAGGGGCCAAATCAAAGGGTTCGCGGCGCTATCCCGTTCAGGGGAGCGTCAGCTTACTCGTGTAAACTTGTCTTTACTTTGACAGTCCAAAGTGTCTGTCGGAGCGGCGTCAACGCCGCTCGCAAACCTTAACGTGCTTCGTGTCGGAGATCGCTTTGCGCCTCTTGCGAGTCATCCTATTGTCGCTTTTTTCCGCGCTGCTGTTCACGCCGCCGGCGTTCGCCGCGGCTGAGCCGGCCGACGTGGTGAACACGATCCACGCCGCCCTGATCAACAACATGAAGCACGGCAAGGAATACGGTTGCGACGGCCGCATCAAGCACCTGCAGCCGGTGGTGGACGCCTCCTTCGACGTGCCGCTGATCACCCAGACCGTGATGCGCCGCCACTGGAGCGAGCTCAGCGAGGCGCAGCGCAACCAGCTGATCGCCGCGTTCCGCGAGACCACCGTGGTTACTTACGCCAGCCAGTTCAACAGCTTCGGCGGCGAGGTCTTTACCACCCAGGACACCCAGGCCCTGCCCAACGGCGACCAGATGGTACACGCGCGCCTGCAGCCCGGCGGCGGCGACAGCGTGGCCTTCGACTACATCCTGCGCCTGGCCAAGGACGGCAGCTATCACATCATCAACGTCATCGCCGACGGCGTCAGCGACCTGGCGCTGCGCTCCACCCAGTACACCCGGCTGTTCGAGCAGAAGGGCTTCGACGGCCTGATGAACTGGCTGCAGGACCAGAACAAGAAAATGCGGGCCAATTGCGATTGAGGCCGCGCCGCCGTTGCCGGCGCGGTACATGAAAAGATGTAAATAAAGATGGCATAAGAAAGGCAGGGGGAGGCATGGGACGCAAGCTGCGCGTGCGGCGGAAGCTGGACGTTCGTTTGATTCTGTTGGCGCTGGGCGCGGCGGGCGCCGGCGGCGCGGCTTTTGCCGACGAGCAGCCGCAGCAGCAGCTGCAGGAAGTGGTGGTCACGGCACAGAAGATGAAGCAGACGCTGGAGCAGGTGCCGGCCTCGGTCACCTCGATCAGCGGCGACTACATCCGCAGCACCGGCGTGCGTGATTTCCAGGAGATGTCCAGCTACACCGCCAACACCAACATCCAGGTCTCGACCTCCTCGACCCAGCTGCTGGTGCGCGGCTTCGGCACCCTCAACGACGTGCCGGGCCTGGATCCTTCCGTCGGCGTGGTGGTGGACGGCGTGGTTTATACCTACCCCGAATACCTCAGCGCCTTCTTCAGTGACCTTGATCGCTTCGAAGTGCTGCGCGGGCCGCAGGGCACGCTGTCCGGCAAGAACGTCACCGCCGGCCTGCTCAACATCACCACCAATGCCCCGGACGGCGAACGCCTGATCCGCTCCGACGTGGACATGCGCAGCAGCGGCAACTTCGTCTTCCGCCCGGTGGTCAACCTGCCGCTGGGGTCGGACGCCGCACTGCGCTTCAGCGGCAACTTCCAGCATGGCGACCGCGGCTTCCTGAACAACACCTTCCTCAACCGCCCTGAAGGCAACCAGCAGCAGGATACCGGGCGCCTGCGTTTCCGCTACGACTCGCACCAGGGCTGGACCATGGACGTCGGCGCCTTCGCCGCCTACAACGTGCAGAATTTCAACAAGCAGCAGCTGTTCATCGTCGGCCCCAACATGCAGGCGCTGGACCGCAGCTACGATCCGCACTTCAACCCGGTGGTCAACGATTTCCTGTCGGAGAACGTGCACGCCACGGAGAACGCCAGCACCCGCGGCGCCTCCGTCACCTTCGAGGGCGACCTTGGCCACCCGGGCGGCATGAAATCGCTGACCATCACCTCGATCAGCAGCGCCGCCGAAAACCTGATCGGCTCGCGCGACCTCGACGGCGATTTCAGCCCGGTGCCTTTCATCAAGGATTCCCTGGCGGAGACGGAGCCGGAGCGGCAGGTCACGCAGGAATTGCGCGTCAGCGGCGTCGGCCGCGACCTGTTTGGCCTGGGACACGAGGCCACGTTCGTCGCCGGCCTGTACTACGACAACTACACCCTGAAGACCTCGGACAAGTTCCAGGTCGAGGATCTGGGCGCGACGCTCAACTACTTCCTCGCGGCGAACTGCGACCAGAACGGGATTTCCACCACGGCATGCGGGCCGCTGGTCACGGGTGGCATCGACTGCCAGAGCACCAATCTGCTGCAGAAGCTGCTGTGCGGCACGCCGCTCGGCGGTCTGGGCCAGACTTTCGACACCTTGCAGACCGCCATCCAGAAACTCCTTGGCCAGCCGCTGATCGCGCAGCAGTACGCCATCTCGGGCCTGGACCAGCGCACCAGGGACTATGCCGCATTCGGCCAGGGCGAGTGGTATTTCCTCGAACACTGGTCCCTGATCGCGGGTCTGCGATATGCCAAGGAAAACCGCACCGGCCAGCCGCACAGCTTCTCGCCCTCGTTCGTTCCGCTCCCCGGCGCGCCGTCGCTGATCTCGCTCATCGCCCAGCAGCAGAACTTCAGTCTTACCGGGGCCAGCGCCCTGCGGCGCACGGAAGTCGACTTCTCGCCTAAGGCGGGTCTGAAGTTCCAGCCGAGCAAGCACCTCGAGGGCTATTTCACCTGGGCCGAGGGCTACAAGAGCGGCGGCTTCAACGGCATCCCGCTGAACCCGA
>FTAG01000312.1_pt1 | contig 9850 bp, 13 predicted proteins | sample 1638911 | NCBI WGS metagenome assembly FTAG01 (sample SAMEA3914813, study PRJEB12502) | metagenome | biome: forest; material: soil | place: Canada | collected 2011-07-07 | depth 0.3 m
TCGGGATCGGCCAGGGCGTGGCCCAGGTCGCCGTCGACGATCACCATCTCGCCTTCGCGCAGCAGGCGCCGCGCGTTGTGCAGGCCGACGATGGTGGGGATGCTGAAGCTGCGCGCCAGGATCGCGGTGTGCGACAGCGGGCCGCCGTATTCGGTGATGAACGCCGCCACGCCCTGCTGCGACAGCAGGATGATGTCGGCCGGGGTGACGTCGTCGGCGACGATCACCGGCGGCTCGGCCTGCTCGGTGCGCGTCGCGGCGACGTTCTTCTCCTGCTTGAGCAGGATGCGCAGGATGCGCGCGGAGACGTGCTGCACGTCGTCCTTGCGCGAGCGCAGGTAGGGGTCCTCCATCTGCTCGAACACCAAGGTCAGCGCATCGCGCTGCTTCTTCAGCGCCGCCTCGGCGTTGCAGTGGCTGCCGCGGATCAGGGTCACCACCGCCTCGGTCAGCGAGCGGTCGTCGAGCATCAGCAGGTGGGTGTCGATGAAGGCCGCGATCTCGCCGGGCGCGCCGCCCGGAATCTGCGCGCGGATCTGGCGCAGCTGCTCCTTGGCGCGGCGCTGCGCGCCGAAGAAGCGTGTCACCTCGTGCTCGATCTCCGACGGCGGCAGGCTGTACTCCGGAATCTCCAGGTCGCCGCCGTGCAGGCGCTGCACCCGGCCGATGCCGATGCCGCGGCTCACTCCGATGCCGGATAACCACAGGCTCATGCGGTGCACTCCGCGGAAAGCTTTAGCTGCCGGTTGTTGTTTGTCAGTTGCCGGTAAAAACCAAAGCCACACCAGCGCGCTTCCTCCGCCGCCAGCGAACTGACCACCAACCACTGACCACTGACCACTGCTTTACTCACGCTTCCTCTTCAAACCGGTTCGCAACCAGCGCCGCCAGGGCTTCGACCGCCTCGGCCGCGTCCGCGCCCTGCGCCACCAGGGTGATATGGCTGCCCTGGGCGGCGGCCAGCATCATCACGCCCATGATGCTCTTGCCGCTGACCTCGCGGCCGTCCTTGCGCACCTGCACCGTGCTCTGGTACTTCGCCGCCAGGGTCACCAGCTTGGCCGCGGCGCGCGCGTGCAGGCCGAGGCGGTTGACGATGGTCACCGTCTTCTCGATCGGCTGGTGCGCTTGGTGCTTGTCCATCGCTCTGGCTTATCCCCTGTTGGCCGGCGTGGGGCAGATCACCACGCCGCGTTGTCCGCCCTCGACCGCGGCACGGGTCATCGCCGCCAGGTCGAGTTGCGGGTAGTTGAAGATCTTCACCAGCATCGGCAGGTTGATGCCGGCCACCACCGCGGTGTGCGGCGCCTCGGCCAGGCGGTTGGCGATGTTGCTGGGGGTCGAACCGAAGGCATCGGTCAGCAGCAGCACGCCGGCGCCATGGTCGAGGCGCTCGATCATGCGGCGTCCCTGCAGCAGCAGCACGTCGGTCGCCTGCACCCGCCGCACCTCCAGCACGTCGGACGACAGCGGCAGCGGGCCGATCATGTCGATCATCGTTTCGAGCAGGAAATGGCCGAGCTTGCCGTGCGTCACCAGCAGCAGCCCGACCCGCGCCGCGCTTCCCAGCGGTCTTGTCACAGGCCAAGCTCCCGGTGCTTGGCGATGACCTGGCCGAAACGGCCCTGAAACGAGGCGGCAAGCTGCTCGACGATATAGACCGAGCGGTGCTGGCCGCCGGTGCAGCCGATCGCCACCGTGACGTAGCTGCGGTCCTGCTGCTGGAACGAGGGCAGCCAGTGCGCCAGGAAGTTGCGGATGTCGTCAAGCAGGGCGGTGGTCTCGCCGTGCCCTTCCAGGTACTGCGCCACCGCCTCGTCGCGGCCGGTGAGCGGGCGCAGTTCCGGCAGCCAGTGCGGGTTGGGCAGGTTGCGCACGTCGAACACGAAATCGGCGCCGTCGGGCAGGCCGTTCTTGTAGCCGAACGACAGGAACAGCACCGCCAGCCGCCCGCTGCCCGCTTCCGGCTGGCGCGCGTGGATGGCGCCGCGCAGGTCGTGCAGGTTCATCGCCGAGGTGTCGACCAGGTCGTCGGCCAGGGCGGCGATCGGCTCCAGCAGCTTGCGCTCCAGCCGCATCGCCTCGGCCAGCGACACTTCCGGCCCGGACAGCGGATGCTTGCGCCGGGTCTCGTTGTAGCGGCGCAGGATCACCTGGTCGCTGGCGGTGAGGAACAGCACGTGCACGTGCACGCCCTGGTCGCGCAGCGCGCGCAGCACCTCGGGGAAGTTCTTGATCTCGGACGGGCTGGCGCGGGCGTCGACGCCAATGGCGAATTCGCTGTAGCGCGGGTCCGGGTGGCTGACCGCGTGCGCGATCAGCGGCAGCGCCAGGTCCAGCGGGATGTTGTCGATGCAGTAGTAGCCGAGGTCCTCATACAGCTTGAGGGCCACGGTCTTGCCGGTGCCGGACAGTCCGCTGACGATGACGAGACGCATGTTCCTTGTGGGACTCGGCGCTTATTGCTCGGGTTGATCCAGTTGACGCCGCTGCCGCGCCACCAGATCGTCGTCGGCGCGGTAGCCCGACAGGCGCAGCCGGTGGTCGCGGCACGCCGCCTCGACCAGCACCGCGAGATTATGCCCGACGCGGCGCGGCAGCGAGATTTCCGGCACGCTCGCGCCGAGCACCTTGTAGTCGCCGCGCCGGCCGTGCAGGCGCTCGTCCGGCGTCGCGTCGGTGCTGACCCCGAGGTCGATCACCAGGTCCAGCACCGCGGAAGGCGTGACTGCGGCGTCGCCGTAGAGGCGGCGGGCGTTGAGGATGCCGAGTCCGCGCACCTCGATGAAATCCCTCAGCAGGGCCGGGCAGTGGCCGTGCACGCGGCCGTCCGCTGCGCGCCGCCACTCGACGATGTCGTCGGCAACCAGCTGGTGACCGCGGCTGAGCAGTTCCAGGCCGATTTCGCTCTTGCCGGCGCCGCTGGCGCCGCGCAGGAACACGCCCAGGCCTTCGACTTCGAGGAAGACGCCGTGCGCAGTCGCCTGCGGTGTTGAGGCGGGAGCGGGCGTGGCGGAATCCGGCGTCTAGCGCGTCTAGCGCGTCTAGCGCGTCAGCAGCGCATGCAGCGCCGCTTCGTCCGCCGCCCCGCGCACCTGGCCGCAGAAGGCGTCGTCGGAGAACTTCTCGGCGATGGCGGCGAGGTGCTGCAGATGCTCGCCGGTGGCGTTCTGCGGCACCAGCAGGCCGAACACCAGGTCCACCGGCTGGCCGTCGTGGGTTTCGTAGTCCACCGGGTGCTTGAGGCGCACGAAGGCGCCGACGCTGCCGCTGATGCCGCCCATGCGGCCGTGCGGGATGGCCACGCCGTGGCCCAGGCCGGTGCTGCCCAGCTTCTCGCGGTTGGCGAGGCTGTTGAGGATGTCGACGTGGCTGACGCTGGGGGCGCCTTGCGCCAGCAGCCTGGCGATCTCCTCCAGAGCGCGCTTCTTGCTGGTCACCGTGACGCCGGTGGCGACGCGGCTGGCGCTGAGGATTTCTGCGAGTTTCATGGTTTTTCCGTGTCTTTTCAAAAACAAAGCCCGGCTTTGCAGCCGGGCCCTGTTTCATTCAGGTGCCGCTACGTTACGACTTTGGCGGGGCACCTGCCAAGGCTTCTAGACCACCTGGTGCTTGATGGTGTCGCGGTCATGATGATTGCGCAGCTTGTCCTTGAACTTGCGCGTCTGCTGGTCGAGCTTGTCGATCAGGCGGTCGATGGCGGCGTACATGTCGCCGTCGACGGATTCGGCGTGGAGGTTGGCGCCTCGCGTGTGGAGGGTCGCCTCCGCCTTGTGCTGCAGCTTGTCGACAGAGAGGATCACCGAGGCATCGATCAGGTGATCGAAATGTCGTTCCACCCGTTTGAGCTTGTCCGTCACGTATTCGCGCAGTGGCGGGGTCAAATCCAGATGGTGGCCGCAGATGTTCAGGTTCATTCATCGACTCCTTTGAAATCCGGTCGGTAGACCGGGCCGGTCGGAACGACCGGGCAAATCATGATGCGAAAACCGGGCCGTCGATCTGCCTGTTGCGGGCTCAGCCCGCCGGGCGGCGCTCATGGGACGGAGGAATGCGCAGGGCCTCGCGGTATTTGGCGACGGTGCGGCGCGCCACCTGGATGCCTTCTTTCAGCAGCATCTCGGCGAGCGTCGAGTCGGACAAGGGCTTGGTTGCGTCTTCCTGCGCGATGAGGCGCTTGATCATGGCCTGGATGGCGGTTGCGGAGCAGGTACCTCCTTCGGTGGTTTGGACATGGCTGGAAAAGAAAAATTTCAATTCGTAGAGGCCGCGCGGCGTCAGCATGTACTTGTTGGCGGTGGCGCGCGACACGGTGGACTCATGCACGCCCAGGCGCTCGGCCACGTCGCGCAGCACCAGCGGGCGCATCGCCTCCTCGCCGTACTCCAGGAAGGCGCGCTGCTCCTCGATGATGCACTGTGCCACTTTCAGCAGGGTCTCGTTGCGCGCTTCCAGGCTGTTGATGAAATAGCGCGCTTCCTGCAGGTGCTGCTTCATGGTCAGCTGATCGCGCGAGGTGTCGGCGCGCTTGATCATGCCCTGGTAGTAGGAATTGATGCGCAGGCGCGGCGTGTGCTCGGGATTCAGCGCCACCCGCCAGCGGCCCTGGTGCTTGGCCACGAACACGTCCGGCGCCACATATTCGCTCTCGTGGGCCTGGTAGGGGCGGCCGGGGTGGGGCTGCAGCGACTGGATCAGCACCAGGGCGGCGCGGATCGCCTCGGCGCCCAGGCCGGTGGCGCGGGCCAGCTGCGCCTCGTCGCGCCGCGCCAGCAGGGCCATCGGCGCTTCCAGGATGCGCCGGGCGTCGTCCAGGCCGGGGGTCCTGGCCGGATACTGCTGCAGCTGCAGGTTCAGGCATTCCGCCAGGTCGCGCGCGCCGACGCCGGGCGGATCGAAGTCCTGTACCGCCCTCAGCACTTTTTCGACCCGCTCCGCCGGCACCTCCAGCGATTCGGCCAGGCGGGCGCTGAGGGCGTCCCAGTCCTCCAGGTAGCCATCGTCGTTGATCGCATCCACCAGGTTCAGCGCGATCTCCGCCTCCAGCGGGTCGAAGGGGGCGATGCTGGCCTGCCACACCAGGTGTTCGCGCAGGCTGGCGCTGCCGTGCAGGTTGGCCTGCAGGTAGTCGTGCAGGCCGTCGTCATCACCGCCGCTACTGCTGCTCGAGGCCGCGGCGGGGCTGTCGTAGATGTCGCCCCAGTCGGCGTCGACCGGCATTTCCTCGGGGATTTCCTTTGTGCCGGACAGGTCGAGCGAGCTTTCGGTGGCGTGCTCCGCCTCGTCGGCGTTCTCGGTGGCCTCGGCCACTGCCGGCTCCTCGCCGGCTTCGCCTTCCTCGCCGTCGGCTTCCAGCATCACGTTGGATTCCAGGGCCTGGCGGATTTCCTGCTGCAGATCGAGGCTGGACAGCTGCAATAGCCGGATCGCCTGCTGCAGGGCAGGCGTCATGGTCAGGCTCAGGCCCGTGCGTAGTGACAGCGACTGTTTCACGGCGCTTTGATCGGCAGTTCCATAATTGGCATTGTACTTGCACAAAATTGCTGTGGCTGGGGTATGATCCTAAAAATTTCCTGAAGCCGCCACTTCCCCCGGCCAGCGGTCACAGGCACCCGGACAGCCGGGGCCGCGCTTCAGTCCTGCAGCGCGTCGAGCAGGAAGGCGCGCGCCTTGTGCCAGTCGCGTTTCACCGTGGCCGGCGACAGTTCCAGCACTTCGACGAGCTCTCCGGTGCTCAGGTCCCTGAAGTAAGCCATTTCCACGTCCCTGCGGTTGACAGAGCTCAACCGTGGCGCCTTTTGCCCCTGTTTTACGACTGGATGATGAGCCGGATGACGCTCCATTCACGTCTGTACTGGCTCAGGGGCCGCGAAACAGGCACGGCCAGGCGGCGGGAAGACAGGGGAGTCGATGAACCGGCAACAGGGAAGTTCGGCGCACCAGGCCGCAGCGACGCTGGGGCGGCGATGAAACACGAGCATCGTTGCGGTGCGGAGGTGCATGTCCTGAGCGAGCGCATCGCCTTCGGCGACGGCGCGGCGGAAAGCAGCTTCCGCCAGGTATTCCGCGACAGCCGCTACCAGGAAGTGCAGTGCTGCCCGGGCTGCGGCGTGCCGCTGGCGCAGGCCCGGCTCGACCGCGAGCTGCGCTGCATCGACGAGAGCATGGACCTGGCCTGAGCGCCGGCGAAAATCGCGCAGGCGGCGGACACAGCGCTACATCTTGAACTGCTCGCCCAGGTAAACCCGCCGCACCGTCTCGTTCTCGAGCACATGCTGCGGCGCACCGTCGGCGATGACCAGGCCCTCATTGAGGATGTAGGCGCGGTCGCAGATGCCGAGGGTTTCGCGGACGTTGTGATCGGTGATCAGCACGCCGATGCCGCGAGCGGCGAGGTGGCGCACGATGTGCTGGATGTCGAGCACGGCGATCGGGTCGACGCCGGCGAACGGCTCATCGAGCAGGATGAAGCGCGGGTTCGCCGCCAGGGCGCGGGCGATCTCGGTGCGGCGGCGCTCGCCGCCGGACAGCGACAGCCCTAAGCCCTCGCGCACATGGCCGATGTGCAGCTCGGTCAGCAGGCGCTGCAGCTCGGACTTGCGGCCCTCGCTGTTGAGGTCCTCGCGCAGCTCGAGGATCGCCATGATGTTGTCCGCCACCGACAGCTTGCGGAACACCGAGGCTTCCTGCGGCAGGTAGCCGATGCCGAGGCGCGCGCGCGCGTGCATCGGCAGGCGCGTGATGTCGGCGCCGTCCAGCTCGATGCTGCCGCCGTCGGGCTTGACCAGACCCACCATCATGTAGAACGAGGTGGTCTTGCCGGCGCCGTTGGGGCCGAGCAGGCCGACGATCTCGCCGGCCTTGACGTTGAGCGAGACGTCGCTGACCACGGTGCGGCGCTTGTAGCGCTTGACCAGGCCGCGCGCGCGCAGCAGGGCCAGCCGCGCCGCCTGCGGCGCCTCGCTGCCGCCGACGGCCTGCAGCAGCGGTTCGCGCCGCCCGTTGTCGCGCGCCGTGTTCACTTCGGCGCCTCGCCCGACGGCTTGGCCTGCGGCGGGGCAGCCGTGGCGGGTGCCGGCGCCGTCGGGGCAGTGGCGGGAGTCTGCGGTGTGGTTGCAGCGGGCGCGGTCACCTGCGGGATTACGATCTGCACGCGGCCTCCGCTGCCGTCGCCGCCACCGGAGGCCTGGTAGCGTTGCTCCAGGAAGTTGTAGCTGATTTTCTCCGCCGTGGTTCTTTCGTCGCCCTTGGTCATCTGGGCATCGCCATCCAGATTGACGCTGCTGCTGCGCGAGTCGTAGGTCATGACCTTGGCCTGCGCCGTCATCGGTGGGTTGTCCGGGCCGCTGCCGGCGTGCGACATGTGCGCCGGCGCGCCGGTGATCCTGGCGGTGTACTGGCCGTCCGCGGCGCGCTTGAGTTCGAGTCGGTCGCCGTCCATCTTCAGCGTATCGGAGTCGACAGTGACTTTGCCGGAATAAATGGCCGAGTTGCCCTGCCTGGACTCGAGATAATTGGCATTGATGGTTAGCGGGCCAGTGGGCTTCAGGTCCGCCGCCGAAGGCAGCTTGGTCAGCTGGTCCTTGGTCTGGTCGACCTTGCTCGGCTGGGCACTGGTTGTGGATGCCGCCACCGTGGTAGCAGCGGCGTCCTGCGCCCAGCCCAGTCCCGGCAGCAATGCCAGCGCCAGGACCGCGAGGGTGAGCTCAGTGTTCGGTTTCATGGCCGGGTGTCTGATAGGTCATTTTGACGTTGTGCAGCAACTGCATCGACTGGCCCACCCAGTCCGAGCGCAAGCCGGTGGCACTGCCGTTGCGCGACTTGCTCTGCACCTCCACCGCGGCGTCGGTGTCGATCTCGTGCCGGTCCGGGTCGACCCACAGGCGGTCGGTGCGCAGCGCCAGCGGCTCGCCGTTGTCGGGCCACTGGCCATTGGCGAGCACCGGCCCGTCCAGCATGAAGCGCCGCTGGTGCGCCGGCAAGGTGGCGGTGGGGGAGCTCAGGTGCCAGGTGCGGTCGTCGTCGGCGACCAGGTCCATCACCAGGTTGTGGGCATGGCCCGACTGGTCGTCGAAATAGTCGATCGAGTCGGCCTGGCCGCGCAGGTTGGGCTCGCCGTCGGCGTCGAAGCGGGTCAGTTCGGCGCCGACCAGGGTGTAGCGCGGCAGCGCACTCGGCACCTCGGGCGCTTCGACGACGGAATTGTCCATGCGCTGGAAGGTGTAGTACAGCCCGGCCAGGGCCGGTACCAGCAGCAGGGGAATCAGCCGCGCCCATTTCATGAGCGGGCCTCCTCGCGGGTCTCGTCCTTGCCCTGCGCACGCAGGATCAGGTCGGCGGCGTCGCGCGCCGCGCCTTCACCACCCTTGAGGCGGCTGGCCCAATGCGCCGCCGCCAGGGCCCTGGGATGGGCGTCGGCCACGGTCAAGGCCAGGCCGGCGCGGCGCATCAGCGGCAGGTCGGGCACGTCGTCCCCCATCACCGCCATCTGCGCGTCGCTCAGCCCCAGCTTCTGCATCAGGGTCTCGAACGCGGGGATTTTCTTCTCGACGTTGAGCCAGACATGGCGCACGCCCAGGTACTCGAAGCGCTGCTGCATCGCCGCCGAAGGGCGGCCGGAGATCACCGCCACCTCGATGCCGGCCTGCAGCAGCAGCTTGATGCCGAGGCCGTCGCGCACGTTCACCGCCTTCCACTCGCTGCCGTCGGGGCCGAGGTAGAGCTTGCAGTCGGTGAGCACGCCGTCGACGTCGAACACCACGCAACGGATATCGCGGGCGCGTTCGCTCAGGGTGCGTTCTTCCATCACACCACCCCGGCGCGCAGCAGGTCGTGCATGTGGATCACGCCGAGCAGCTTGCGCTGCTGGTCCAGCACCATCAGCACGGTGATCTTGTGGCGGTCCATCAGGTTGACCGCGTCCACCGCCAGTTGCTGGGCGCCGACGCTCTTGCCGCCGCGGGTCATCACTTCGGAAATCTTCACCTGGCGCACGTCGACGCCGCTGTCGATGACGCGGCGCAGATCGCCGTCGGTGAAGATGCCGAGCACATGGTCCTGCGCGTCGACGATCGCCGTCATGCCCACGCCCTTGCGCGTCATTTCCAGCAGGGCCTCGGACAGGGTGGCCTCGGGGCTGACCTTGGGCACGCGCTCGCCGCTGTGCATCAGGTCGGAGATCTTCAGCAGCAGGCGCCGGCCCAGCGCGCCGCCCGGGTGGGAGCGGGCGAAGTCCTCCTGGGTGAAGCCGCGCGCCTCCAGCAGGGCCACGGCGAGGGCGTCGCCCATGGCCAGGGTGGCGGTGGTGCTGGCGGTGGGGGCAAGGTTATGCGGGCAGGCTTCCTGCGCCACCGTCACGTCGAGGTGCACTTCGGCGCTCCTGGCCAGGGTCGAGCCGGGCTTGCCGGTCATGGCGATCAGCGGCGCGCCCATGCGCTTGATCAGCGGCAGGATGGTGAGGATCTCGGCGGTCTCGCCGGAGTTGCTGATGGCGATGACCACGTCCTGGCGGGTGATCATGCCAAGGTCGCCGTGGCTGGCCTCGCCCGGGTGCACGAAGAACGAGGGCGTGCCGGTACTGGCCAGGGTGGCGGCGATCTTGCTGCCGATATGGCCGCTCTTGCCCATGCCGGTGACCACGACGCGGCCATGGCAGGCCAGCATCAGCGCGCAGGCCCGCGCGAAATCGGCGTTGACCCGCGGCAGCAGGCCGGCCAGGGCGTCGCGCTCGATCTCGAGCACGCGGCGGCCAGTGGCTTGCAGGGCGGCGGGGTCGGCTGGATGGGCCTGATCGTTCAAAGTCGCGCCGGAGTCGGTTCGAAGGGGATGCAATGTTACCGGATGCGGCAAA
>FTAG01000299.1_pt1 | contig 9847 bp, 7 predicted proteins | sample 1638911 | NCBI WGS metagenome assembly FTAG01 (sample SAMEA3914813, study PRJEB12502) | metagenome | biome: forest; material: soil | place: Canada | collected 2011-07-07 | depth 0.3 m
CTTCTGCTTCTGCGATGAGGGGCGCAGTTGTCGGGAGGCGGCGCTTTTTGGTTACTTTTTGGCGCTGCTGCCAAAAAGTAACTCGCCTGTAGGCGAAAAACCACGGCTTCATTTCGCGAAGGCGGAGCGGTGCGTGACTAGGCCAACGCACACCGAGACTGCGCTGGATTCCCGCTTTCGCGGGAATGACGAGTCAATAGTGGCAAGGGACTGCGCACCCCCTCGATACGCGCTGCTTCGCGGCGCTACTCGGGGCGAACGGGCGGTGCTGATTCGGGAAAAAGCAAAAGCTGGATCCCTGCCTTCGCGGAGATAACAGCAAAAAAACTAAACCGCCGCCTGCCGCGCCAGCCAGTTCTTCAACGGCCCAAACTTCCCCACCGCCTCCATCCCCAAACCCAGCGCGGCCTTGACGCCAGGCAGACGCAGGCGAAACGCCCGATACAGGCCATCAGTGACCGCCAGCATCTCCAGATTCGCCGCCTTGCGCGCACGCGCATAGCGTTGCAGGGTGCGCGGCGCCGACCAGTCGCGGCCGGCCTCGCGTGCCTCCGCCAGCACGGCGGCCAGCTGTTCGACGTCGGCGAAGCCCAGATTGACGCCCTGCCCGGCCAACGGATGGATGGCATGCGCCGCATCGCCGATCAGCACCAGGCCCGGGCGCGTGTAGTCCTGCGCGTGCAGCAGGCGCAGCGGGAACGAGATGCGCGGCGTGGTGGCGGTGACCTCGCCCAGCGCACCCTCGAAAGCCTCGCCGAGCCGCGCCATGAAGGCCGCGTCGTCCAGTGCCAGCAGCTCCTGCGCCATAGGATCTTCCGCCGACCAGACGATGGAGCAGCGCCCGTCCGCCAGCGGCAGGAAGGCCAGCGGTCCGCTGGCGAGGAAGCGCTGCCAGGCGGTGGCGTTGTGTGGGCGGCTGGTCTGGACGTGGCAGACGATGGCGCGCTGCGCGTAGGGCCAGCTCACCGTATCGATGCCAGCGAGGCCGCGCAGCTGCGAGTCGGCGCCGTCGGCCGCCACCACCAGGCGCGCGCGCAGGCTGCGGCCATCGGCCAGATGCAAGCTGGAGCCGGTCTCGCCGAACTCCGCCGACTGGATCGTGGCGCGCTCATGGCGGGTGACGCTGTAGAGCTGCGCCCACAGCGCATCCACCACCAGGCCGTGCTCGACGATCCAGCCCAGCTCGGCCATGCCGGAGGCGGCGCCGTCGAACTCCAGCGCATGTTCCGGCCCGCGTTCCCATACGCGCATGGCGGCATAAGGGCTGATGCGGCGCTCGCGGATCGGGCGCCAGGCGCCGAGGCGGTCGAGCAGGCGCGCCGAGTGCGGCGCCAGGGCGTAGACGCGCAGATCGTAGCTGGCGGGGTCGTAAGGCGCTGGTGCACCCATACGTTCGACCAGGGCGGTGTTGAAACCCTGCTGCTTCAGCGCGATGGCGGCGGCGGCACCGACCGGGCCGCCGCCGACCACGATGACGTCGTAGGACAGTGAGGTCATGGGAAATGAAAGGCTGGGAGGGCTTGCGTGAGCAAGCTTGATGAGCGGCTTGGGCCACCCCTCACCCTAACCCTCTCCCACAAGGGGAGAGGGGACTGGAAAGAGTGCGGCCGAATGCGTATGGCGCTCTTCATCGAGTGTGCTCGCCAACTCCCTCTCCCCTTGTGGGAGAGGGTTGGGGTGAGGGGTGCGCAGGTTCAAGCAAAGACTGCAATATCACCTCGAGAACCGACTCCAGTTCGGTCAATACCTGATCGTTCCAGAACCTCAGCACACGATAGCCCTCACCCCGAATGACTGCGCTTCGTGCCTCATCCTGCTCTTCCTGCAACGCATGCTGTCCACCATCCAGTTCGATGACGAGACGGCTGTCGTGACAGATGAAATCCACAAAATAGGATTGGATCGCTTGTTGCCGGCGAAACTTGTGGCCGGCAAGCTGCCGATTGCGAAGACGGTACCAAAGAAGTTGCTCGGCATCTGTCGAACGCTGGCGTAGATTCCTCGCAAGATCGTTACGTTCCGCCATGGCGTGCCCCTCACTTTAGCCCTCTTCCTCGAATGAAGAAGGCACCGCCGAGCGCGGCAGCCCGAGATGGCCCAGATGCTGGCGCAGCACCGTCTGCCGCAGCGGCCCGGCCAGTTCCACCGCCACCAGGCCCCAGTGGCGCGCCTGCGACAGCAGCGGCACGCGGTTGGAGAAGGCGCGCACCATCAGGTCGGTGAGGCCGCTGACGCGCTTGCGGTCGCGCTCGCGGCGTTCGGCGTATAGCGCCAGCGTTTCGGGGGCGCCGGGGTCGGCGGCTTCGGCGATGAGCTCGGCCAGGGTGGCGACGTCGCGCAGGCCGAGGTTGAAGCCCTGCGCGGCGACCGGGTGCAGGCTCTGCGCGGCGTTGCCGATGAAGACGGTGCGCGGCGCGGTGAGGCTTGCGCTGAGTACGCGCGACAGCGGATAGGACCAGCGCCGGCCCAGTTCGGTGAAGCGGCCGAGGCGGCCGCCGAAGCAGTCCTGGGCCTGGGCGAGATAGGCGGCATCGTCCAGCGCGAGGCGCGACTGCACCTGCGCATCCGGCGTGGTCCAGACCAGGGAGGCGGCATCGTCCGGCTTGGGGATCAGGGCGATGGGGCCATCCGCGGTGAAGCGCTCGTAGGCCACGCCCTGGTGCGGGCGCGAGACGCGCACGGCGCTGACGATGGCGTGCTGCTCGTAGTCGCGGCGCGCGGCGTCGATGCCGAGCAGCTCGCGCACGGCGGAGCGGGCGCCGTCGGCGGCGACGACGAGGCGCGCGGACAGAGGCCGGACCGCGCCGGCGCAGTCCACGCTCAAGCCGACAGCCTGCTCGCCGGGCTGGATCGCCACCAGCTTCGCCGGCTGCAGCACGCTCAACTTCGGCAGCTGCGCCATGCGCGCCAGCAGCGCGGCGCCGATGGCGCGCAGCGGCACGTTGTAGCCCAGCGCCTCCAGCCCGGCTTCGGCGGCGGCGAAACGCGCGGTGCCGAAGCGGCCGCGTTCGGAGATGTGGGTGGCGGTGATCGGCGCGGCTTCGCTACGCAGCGCCTCCCATACGCCGTAACCGCCGAAGATGCGGCGGCTGGCGTCGTTGAGGGCGATGCAGCGCTCGTCCCAGGACGGCGCACTCAGCGGCGGCGCGGCGGCCTCGATCAGCACCACGCGCAGCGGACTGCCGGCCAGAGCCACAGCCAGGCTGGCGCCGACCAGGCCGCCGCCGATGATCGCGATGTCGTAGTCGTTCACGGGATGGCGGAGAGGATGAACATGGGGGTCAGCCGCTGACGAGGAGCGAGACCACGGCGGCGCCGAACAGGGTGATGGCGATCATCACCGAATAGACCAGCAGCAGCACCCCCACGCCAAGCCCGGTCAGCCACAGCCTGCCGCCATAAACGCGGCGCAGCGCCAGCACCAGATAAACCGGGATGGCGCAGCGCAGGACAGCGGCGACGATCCCCGGCCAGGGAATTTCCAGCAGCAGCAGGTCGAGGAAAACGAGGGCGTGGTAATGCAGGGCGAACAGCAGGTGCGCGCCGTAGCGCAGGTGGTGGCGCAGATAGGCCAGCTGCAGCAGGGCGGCGAACAGAGGCAGCAGGAAGAACATCGCCAGCGGCGCGTCGTTGTCGATGGCCCGGCTGATCTGGGCGTAGGCCTGGCCGCGGGTCTGTTTGAAGTATTTGTGGATGCGCGCGTCGAGCCGCGGATTGCCGGTGGTGAGCTCGCGTAGGTCTTCCTCGGTCGGCAGCGCCGGCGCATCAGTCCCGCCCGATTTGCCTGCCGCGGACGCGGCGGCATTGCCGCCGGCGGGCGGTGCCGCTCTTTGCGTCGTCGAGAACAGCGGCTTGTCCTCTTCGCCCGGATCGGCCTGAAACCAGGCCGAGTGACTGTTCAGCCCGGAAACGGCGAAGAACAGCACGCTCAGCGCCAGGTACAGGCGCAGCGGCCGGACGTAGCACTGGCGGCGGCCGGCGAGGTAGTCCAGCGTCAGCGCGCCCGGCCGGGTCACCAGCAGCTTGAGGGTGCGCCACAACTTGCCCTCCAGCGCCATCTGGTCCTGCACGAACTCGCGCACGAACTCGCCCACCGTGGGCGTCTCGATGCGCGCTTCCTGGCCGCAAGCCGAGCAATAGGCGCCGGCCAGCGTGGCGCCGCAGTTCATGCAGGCGCCCGGCACCACCGGGGTGGCGGGAGCCGCCGCGTTCACAAGCTGTTGCCGAACACGGCGCTCATCACGCCCGACAGGGCGGTGGCGCCGGCGGCGGCGATGTACAGCACATAGAGCAAGGCCATGCGCCATAAGGTGCGCTGCCAGGTGCCGCCATAGACGCGCCGCAGGGCGAGGAAGGCATAGCCCGCCCCGACCACTTCCAGTCCGGTGCGCAGCGGCTGCCACGGCACCAGCATCACCGTCAGCAGCAGGAAGGCGAAGCAATGCAGGTGCACCGAGAACAGCAGGTGTACGCCGTAGAGCTGCTTGTTCTTGCGGTACAGCCAGCGCAGCAGCAGGGCGAAGTAAGGCAGCAGGAAGAACATCGCATAGGGCGCCTCGTCGATCAGCTTGGCGCGCAGCCGCTCGCGCTCCTCCGGCGAGGACAGGCCGGCGAAGCCTTTCTTCTTCTCCTCGACGGCGCGCAGGGCGTGGGTCTTCTTGATCTCCGCCTTGACCTGGCGCTTGATGGTGTCGCCCAGCTCGGCCTCGTTGCCGCTCTTGATGCCCTCGGCGATGTCGCGCTCGATCTGCGCCTTGAGGTCCTGCTCTTCCTGCTTGTCGGCGGCAGTCGCGGCAGCAGTCGCGGGGTTCGCAGGCACCCCCGGCGTGGGCGGCTGCGGTACGGCCGGAGGCGCAGTTTCGGCACCCGGCTGCGGCGGCATCAGGGGCTTGGCGGTCTCGGGGCCGGCAATGGCCGGCTGATCCGCACCGCCTTTTCCTTTCAAATCGTTCAGGCCCTGCAGCGCGGCGTCGCGGTCGACGTGGACGAAGGGGTTGCTGAGCGAGTCGGGCAGCAGGCCGAGCAGGCCGAAGAACACCACGCTGATGCTGACGTAGAGCTTGAGCGGCCGCACGAAGCGCTGGCGGCGGCCTTCGACGTAGTCCAGGGTGAGCTGGCCCGGCTGGGTGATCAGCACGCGCAGGGTGCGGCCGAGCTTGCCCTCCACCGCCACGTACTGGTCCATCAGCTCGTGCATGAACTGGCGCACGGTGGGCGTCTGAATCTTGGTTTCCTGGCCGCAGTTGGAGCAGTAGTTGCCGGAAATCGGCGCGCCGCAATCCATGCAGTTGATGGCGCTGGCCAGCACCGGCTCAGGACCCAGCGGCTCGGACATGATGTGCGCGCCCTGCGCCGCGGTCACAAACCCGGTTTTCCCCGCCGTATGCTCAGTCCCCCCGGACATGTCAGCCGGCCATCAGCGCTTCGACCTCGGCGACCGCCTTAGGCGCGCCGCCGGTCAGCACTTCCGGCCCGCCGGCGCCGACCAGCACATCGTCTTCGATGCGGATGCCGATGCCAAGGAAGCGCGGGTCGACACCCGTGGTGTCCGGCGCGATGTACAGGCCCGGCTCCACCGTCATCACCATGCCGGCGGCGAAGGGCCGCGGCTGGCCGTCGATCTTGTAGCGGCCGACGTCGTGCACATCCATGCCCAGCCAGTGGCCGGTGCCGTGCATGTAGAACTGGCGATGCTTGCCGCTCTCGATCAGCTCGGCCGGGTCGCCCTGGAGCAGGCCCAGGGCGACGAGGCCCTCGGTCAGCTTGCGGGTGGCGACCTCGTGCGGCTTGCCGGAGGAGTTGCCGGGACGCAGCTCGGCGATGGCGGCGAGCTGCGCCGCCAGCACCACCTCGTAGACCGCCTTCTGCGCGCCGCTGTATTTGCCGTTGACCGGGAAGGTGCGGGTGATGTCGGCGGTGTAGCCGCGGTACTCGCCGCCGGCGTCGATCAGCAGCAGGTCGCCGTCGCGCAGCTGCATCTCGTTTTCCTTGTAGTGCAGGATGCAGGCGTTGTCGCCGCCGCCGACGATGGAGCCGTAGCCGGGCTCCATGGCGTTCTTCTCGAACTCGTGGTGGATCTCGGCCGCCACCTGCCACTCCCAGCCGCCCGGCTTCGTCGCGCGCATGGCGCGCACATGGGCCGCGGCCGAGACCTGGCAGGCGCGGCGCAGCAGGGCCAGCTCGGCCTCGGACTTGAGCAGGCGCAGCTCATGCAGGGTGATGTCGAGCGAGACGAAGCCGGTGGGCGCCACCGGGCCGCGGCGCGAGACTTCGCGGATCTCGCGTACGCAGGCGGTGATGCGCCGGTCCCAGGACGGGTGCTCGCCCAGGGTGTAGTGCACCTGTTCGCGGCCGGACAGCAGCTCCGGCAGCATCGCCTCAAGCTTGTCGGCGGTGAATGCCTGATCGGCGCCGTATTCGGACACCGCGCCCTCCGGCCCGGCGCGGCGGCCGTCCCAGATCTCGCGCTCCTTGTTGCGCTCGCGCACGAACAGCAGGAAGGCGCCTTCCTTGCGGCCGGGGGCGATCACCGCCACCGCGTCCGGCTCGTTGAAGCCGGTCAGGTACCAGAAGTCGGAGTCCTGGCGGAACCTGTAGTGGGCGTCGCGGTTGCGGATCACCTCGCGCGAGGACGGCACGATGGCGACGCCGCCGGCGCCGAGGGCCTGCATCAGGCGGGCGCGGCGGGTGGCGTATTCCTGGAGTTCAGCGGAACTGGGAATGGGCATGACGGAGTTCGAGACCTGTTTTCAGTTTGGAAACGCGGCTTCCCTGCGGGAAGCCGCGATCAGTGCAGCGTCTTCGAAGCGGCGGCGGCGGCCAGCGGCCGGGGATGCAGTTCCATGTAGACCAGCTGCGCCCCCACCCGGATGTACTCCACCAGCTCGGCGTAGGCGCCCTCCTCCACTTCGAGGTCGTCGCCGGCGTCGAGCGAGGCGCGGGTGAACTGGGTGAAGTCCTTGACGATCTCGCGCACCTCGTCGGAGCACTCGCGCAGCTCCAGCTTGATGCGCCCGGCCAGGCCGTAGAGGAAGCCCTCGCACCAGGCGCCAAGCGCGCGGGCCCGCTCGCCCAGGCCGATTTCCTCGTCCGGCAGCAGGAGCGTGAAGCCCACCTGCATGTCGGCCAGATCCTGGGCGGCCTGGTCGCAGACCCGGCGCAGCTCGGCACGGGCCTGCGCATCGGGCTGGATTTCCTCGTCGTCCAGCAGGGCCACCGGGTCCACTTCCTGCGGCTTTTGCCGACACAGGGCGCCGCACACGGCGCCGTGGAAGCTGGCCGCGTCGTCGGCATAGCCCAGCTTGGTCAGGACGGAGGCGAGTTCGTTGTACTGCAGCATCGAAGACATGGGTAATAGTATAGCGCCCGATCCCGGCGTGGCGGCTCGGCTAAGGCCTCCCCTCTCCCGCTGCGACCGAAGGAAGTCCCTTTAGGGACGGGAGAGGGGCTGGGGAGAGGGGCCGTGAAACCCGGCCTTTACGGCCCCTCTCCCGGCGCTGACGCGCCACCCTCTCCCGCTTGCGGGAGAGGGGACGGCAAGCGGAGGTGCCGGAAGCGAAAACCTCGCCCTCCCCAACTAGCCTAAAATCCCCGCCATGAACGACGTCCCCGCCAAACCGGAGCCCCAGGCCGCCACTGCCGGCGGCCACGAATTCGTCGCCGCCCTGCGCGGCGCGGCGCCCTACGTGCATGCGCACAACGGCAGCGTCTTCGTCATCGCCTTCGGCGGCGAGGCGGCGCTGCGCCCGGACTTCGAGCGGCTGATCTACGACGTGGCCCTGCTGCACAGCCTGGGGGTCAAGCTGGTGCTGGTGCACGGCGTGCGTCCGCAGATCGAGGCCCAGCTCGCCGCGCGCGGGCTCAAGTCGCAGTTCCAGGGCGACCTGCGCATCACCGACCCGGCCACCATGGAGTGCGTCAAGGCGGCGATCGGAGGCCTGCGCATGGACATCGAGGCGCGCCTCAGCACCGGCCTGGCCAGCACGCCGATGGGCGGGGCGCGGCTCAAGGTGGCCGGCGGCAACTGGGTCACGGCGCGGCCGGTGGGCGTGCGCAACGGCATCGACCACCAGCTCACCGGCGAGGTGCGGCGCATCGACATCGCCACCATCACCCAGGTGCTGGAGCAGGACCGCATCGCCCTGCTGTCCCCGGTGGGCTACTCCCCCACCGGCGAGATCTTCAACCTGCGCGCCGGCGAAGTGGCGCAGGCGGTGGCCACCGGCCTGGGCGCGGACAAGCTGGTGTTCGTGCTCGACTCCGACCCGGACGCGTGGAAGCTGGCCGACGAGACCGGCGATGCCGGCCAGCTGCCGCTGGGCGAAGCCGAGCGCCTGCTCGCCGCCAACGGCGAGAAGCTGCAGCTCTCCGGCGAGGATCGCGCCCTGCTCAGCGCGGCGCTGGCCGCCGGCCGCGGCGGCGTCAAGCGCGTGCACCTGATCGGCGCCGACGCCGACGGCGCCCTGCTGCGCGAGCTGTATACGCGCGACGGCTGCGGCCTGATGTTCTATTCCGACGAGAACTACGAGTCGGTGCGCGAGGCCAGCATCGAGGACGTCGGCGGCGTGCTGGCCCTGATCAAGCCGCTCGAAGACACCGGCGTGCTGGTGCCGCGCTCGCGCGAGCAGCTGGAGCTGGAGATCAGCTTCTTCGACGTGATGGTGCGCGACGGCACCGTCATCGCCTGCTCCGCCCTGTTCCCGTTCCCGCAGAACCAGATGGGCGAGTTCTCCTGCGTCGCCGTGCACCCCGACTACCGCCGCTCCGGCCGCGCCGAAGCCCTGCTCAAGCGCGCCGAGGAAAGCGCGCGCAAGCTGGGCCTGAAGAAACTGTTCTCGCTGACCACGCACACCCCGCACTGGTTCATCGAGCATGGCTTCACGCATGCCGGCATCGAGGGGCTGCCGATGCAGAAGCAGCGGATTTACAACTATCAGCGGAAGTCGATTGTGTTGGTGAAGGATTTGTAGGACTTGTAGGCTGGTTTGAAGCGGAGCAAAACCCAGCAACTCCAGTTCATCAGTCAGAAGGCGCTGGGATTCGCTGCGCTCCATCCCAGCCTACGTCACTATTGGCTGTTATAGGCCACAGGGGCAATTCGCAATGATCACTGCCGCTTTCTCGTTCTTTGGAATTGTCATTGGCGCCTCGCTCCAGTATGTCTTTACGCGACACCTCGACAATCAGAAGCACCACCGCGAGTTAAGAACGAAAGCCTACACCGAATACCTGACGTGCGTGTGTGAGCATGCAAACCTCGGAAAGCAGCGTCAATCCCAAGAAGGTAGAGAACTTGCTGCAAAGACAGCAGATGCAAAATGCCGTATCTGCTTATATGGTTCGTCGTTTGCCGTTGATGCGTTCGCAGAGTTCGAGACACTCGGCGCCACAATGGACACACAGGAGCAGCGCGCCGCGTTCACGCGCATGGTCGCTATCATGCGCAATGATTCAGCCAGTGGAGGTCAAGTCGAACTCAGCGCATTGCAAGCGGTGCTTCTCGGCGCCCAGCGAGCGTAGAGCTCGTAGGGCGGGAGCAGCGTCCCTAAAGGGATTTCCTTCGGTCACAGCGAATCCCGCTTTCCGCGACCAGGGCGCAAACTAGCCAAACACGGAAAGAGCACAGCTCCGGCCCCGGGGGTGCCCACTTGAAGTTGAACCTTGCCACCATCATTGCGGGATTGATCGGCCTGGCCCTGGCCACCGCCATCGTCGTGCACGAAGGGCTGGCGGATATCCTGGCTGTCCTGGCGCAGGCCGGTCCGGTACTGCTGTGGCTGGTTCCGTTCCGGGCCCTGCCGCTGTTTCTGGATGTGCAGGGCTGGCGCACGCTGCTGGCGCCGCGCGA
>FTAG01000394.1_pt1 | contig 9840 bp, 9 predicted proteins | sample 1638911 | NCBI WGS metagenome assembly FTAG01 (sample SAMEA3914813, study PRJEB12502) | metagenome | biome: forest; material: soil | place: Canada | collected 2011-07-07 | depth 0.3 m
CATCGGCACCCTGCCGGTGGTCGGCACCTGCACGCAGACCCAGACCATCCAGGCCTGGCAAGTGAACTGGTCGCAGGGAATTACCGAGGACGGCTCCTCCGGCTCCGCCCTGTGGGACCAGAACCATCGCATCGTCGGCGTGCTGTCCGGCGGCAGCAGCGCCTGCGGCGCTTCCAGCCCGGACGTCTATGGCCGCCTGGCCGTGGCCTGGACCGCGGCCGGCACCGGCGGCTCGCTGGCGCACTGGCTCGATCCGGACAACAGCGGCACCCGCAGCTTCGACGGACGCGACGCGGGAGGAGCCACCGGCGGTACCGGTGCCGGCTTGGGCGGCGGGGGTGGCGGCGGCAATGCCGCAGCCCTGCTGCTATTGCTGCCGCTGGCCTGGCTCAGGCGCCGGCGCAACGCGCGCCGGGCCTGAGTCTGGGCAGCGGGAACCCCGCAGGCTAGGCGTTCTGGCGCGCGGCGAGACGGCCGAGCCAGCGGTACAACCAGGCCACGGTCAGGGCAAAGGCCGCCGCGCCGATCCATTGCGAGGCGTTGGCGAAGCTGTCGCCGACCAGGGCCAGCGGCGCGGTGTTGCCGTGGGCGGAGAACGCCACGATGCCGGCCACGATCACCCCGACCAGGCTTTCGCCGACGATCAGCCCCGAAGCGAGGAGCACACCGAGCTGCTTGGCGTTCTCCGCGTTTGGTTTCTTGTTGGCGCGCCGGTCGTAGGCCCAGCCGACGATGGAGCCGACCACGATCATCAGGGTCACCACCAGCGGCAGGTACATGCCCAGGCCCACCGCCAGCGGCGGACAGCGCATCTTCGAGGTGGCCGCCAGCACGGCATCGAGCACGATCACGCCCGCGCCGATACCGATGCCCCAGATGATCAGGCTCCAGTCGAGCTGGCCTTCGATCACGCCCTTGGCCAGGGATGAGATCAGGGCGGCCTGCGGCGCCGCCAGGGCGTTCTTCGGATCGGCGCCGGGCACGCCGGCGAAGCCGTAGGCCTTGTTCAGCAGGTCCAGCACCGGCGGAATCACCAGGGCGCCGGCGATGACGCCGATGACCAGGGCCACCTGCTGCTTCCACGGCGTGGCATCGACCAGCTGGCCGGTCTTGAGATCCTGCAGGTTGTTGTTGGCGATTGTGGCGACGGCGAACACCACCGCGGTGACGAACAGGGCGAAGGCCACCAGGGCCGGCCCGCCGTTGCCGCCGAGCAGGGGCTTGACCCAGAACACCAGCAGCAGGGAAGCGCCGATCACCGCGAGGATGCCGATGCCGGACAGCGGGCTGTTGGAGGAGCCGATCAGTCCGGCCATGTAGCCGCACACCGCCGACACCAGGAAGCTCATCACCACCACGAACACCACGCCGCCCACGGCGAGCAGCACGGCATGGTCGCCGATGCCGCCGGCCACGGCGAACTGCCCCAGCAGCCAGGCGATGGGCCCGAGACAGATGAGAGTGATCAGGCCAACCCAGCCGATGGGAATGTCCTGCTCGGTACGCGGCAGGCTGGCGCCCTGCCCGGCCTTGCGCACGCGCGAGGCGGCCATGGCAGATGTGAGGCCGGCGACCACCGGCTTGACCAGCTTGATCAGGGTCCATATCGAGGCGATGCCGATGGTGCCGGCGCCGATGAAGCGCGCCTGGTGGCGCCACACGTCGGCGGCGACGTCGGCCGCTGCCCCGGCGGCCGGATGGGCCATGGTCAGCCAGGGCATCAGCCAGCCCCAGGTGATGAGCGAGCCGACCAGCATGGCGAGGCCGACGGACAGGCCGACCAGGTGGCCGACGCCGAACAGGGCCATGGACAGGCCGAAGTCGTAGCCGGTGACGGCGTTAGTGCCGCGGATGCGGAAGTAGTCGACGAAATCCTGGGCGAAGATCTGGGTCTGGGCGATCAGGTAGAACACCGCCGAGGCCACCGAACCGACGATCAGGGTGAGCAATCCGGCCTTGCCGGCCTCGGCCGCTTTCGCCGCACCTTCGCCTTCGGCACCCGCACCGACCTTGAGCACCTCGGCGCAGGCCACGCCCTCCGGATACGGCAGATCGGAATTGGTGACCAGGGCGCGGCGCAGCGGGATCGAGTACATCACGCCGAGGATGCCGCCGAGGGCGCAGATCCAGAACGAGATCCAGTAGGGAAAGCCGGTCCACCAGCCGACCATGACCAGGCCGGGCAGCACGAAGATGATCGAGGACAGGGTGCCGGCCGCCGAGGCGACGGTCTGCACCACGTTGTTTTCCTGGATGGTGACGTTCTTGAAGTAACGCAGCACCGCCATCGAGATCACCGCCGCCGGTATGGAGGAGGTGAAGGTCAGGCCGGCCTTGAGGCCGAAGAAGACATTGGCGGCGGTGAAGACGAAGGTGATCGCCGCGCCGAGGATCAGGCCGCGGACGGTGAGTTCGGAACGCGGCGCGGCGCCGGGCGGATTGCTTGCGGACAAAGGGTCTCTCCAGATGATTTGCCTGTGCGGCGGTAGCTGGCGCCCTGCGGCGCGGCCCCGCCCTGTCGTATAAGCGGAGTTTAGCCTTACCATGAACCCATTCGCGACGGCCAAGCACCGTTTCGCCTACCCTTTTGGAGACCCGTATGCCCCTGTCCCGGCTTCTTGCCGTGTCCACCCTTGTCCTGCTCCCCGCACTGCCCATGACCACTTCCGCCGCCGACGCCCCGGCCAAACGTCCGTTCACGCCCAAGGACCTGGTGATGCTGGATCGGGTGTCCGATCCGCAGGTTTCGCCGGACGGCAAGTCCGTGGCCTTCAGCCTGCGCGAGACCGACTTCGCCGCGAACAAGGGCGTGAGCAGCATCTGGCGCCTGGCGCTGCAAGAGAAGGGCGCACAGCCGCAGCGACTCAGCGCAAAGGGCGGCAACTCCGATACGCCGCGCTGGTCGCCGGACGGCAAGACCCTGTTCTTCCTGTCCTCGCGCTCCGGCAGCACCCAGGTGTGGCGCATGGACGCCGGCCTGGGCGAGGCGCGCCAGGTCACCGAGCTGCCGCTGGAGGTGAACAATTTCCTGATCGCACCGGACGGCAAAAGCCTGGCGCTGTCGATCGACGTATTCCCCGACTGCGCCGACCTCGCCTGCAGCAAGAAGCGCCTCGACGACAAGACGGCGAACAAGGCCAGCGGCATGATCTACAACAAGCTGTTCATCCGTCACTGGGACAGCTGGGCCGACGGCCGCCGCTCGCAGCTGTTCCTGGCGCTGCTCGACGCCAGCGGCGTGGTCAGCGCGGCGCCACGCTGGCTGACGCACGGCATCGACGGCGATATCCCGTCCAAACCCTTCGGCGACGACACCGAATACGCCTTCGCGCCGGACGGCAAGACCCTGTACTTCGGCGTGCGCATCGCCGGTCACAGCGAGCCCTGGTCGACCAACTTCGACATCTACAGCGTGCCGGCCGACGGCAGCGCCGCGCCGCGCAATCTCACCGCCGACAACCCGGCTTGGGACGGCTGGCCGGTGCCGTCGAAGGACGGGACCAAGCTGTACTACCTGGCGATGAAGCGCCCGACCTTCGAAGCCGACCGCTTCGGCATCATGGAACTGGACCTGGCCAGCGGCAGGAGGCGCGAGATCGACCCGGACTGGGATCGCTCCGCCGCCAGCCTGTCGCTATCCGGGGACGGCCGCTCGCTCTACGTGCTGGCCGAGGACCACGGCGTGCGCGGCCTGTTCGAAGTCGGCATCGCTAGCGGCAAGGCCAAGCTGCTGGCCGGCGAAGGCAACATCAGCGGCTACAGCCGCGCCGGCGACACCATCGTCTTCGCCCGCGACACCCTGACCGCGCCGGCCGACCTGTTCCGGCTGGAGAGCGGCGGCAAGGCCGCGCGCCTGACCACGTTCAACAGCGACAAGCTCAAGGACGTAGCCTTCGGCGACTGGGAGTTCTTCCAGTTCAAGGGCTGGAACGACGACACCGTGCAGGGCTACGTGGTGAAGCCGGCCAACTGGCAGCCGGGGAAGAAGTACCCGGTGGCCTTCCTGATCCACGGCGGCCCGCAGGGCTCCTGGCTCAACGACTTCCACTACCGCTGGAATCCCCAGACCTACGCCGGAGCCGGCTTCGCCGTGGTGGCGATCGACTTCCACGGCTCCACCGGCTATGGCCAGGCCTTCACCGATGCCATCTCCGGCCACTGGGGCGACCGCCCGCTGGAAGACCTGCAAAAAGGCTGGGCCGCCGCGCTGGCGAAATACTCCTTCCTCGACGCCGACCGCGCCTGCGCCCTCGGTGCCAGCTACGGCGGCTACATGATCAACTGGATCGCCGGCAACTGGCAGGCGCCGTGGAAGTGCCTGGTGGCCCACGACGGCGTCTTCGACAACCGCATGATGGCCTACTCCACCGAGGAGCTGTGGTTCGACGAATGGGAGAACCAGGGCACGCAATGGCAGAAGCCGGAGAACTACGAGCAGTTCAACCCGGTCAACCACGTCGCCAACTGGCGCGTGCCGATGCTGGTGGTGCACAGCGCCGAGGACTACCGCATCCCGCTGGAACAGGGCATCGCCGCCTTCACCGTGCTCCAGCGTCGCGGCATCCCCAGCCAGCTGCTGACCTTCCCCGACGAAAACCACTGGGTGCAGAAACCGCAGAACAGCCTGCAGTGGCATGAGACGGTCGAGGCCTGGATCAAGCGGTGGACGGCGCCGTAGCTTGAGGTCGACAGTCGCCCTGAAGGGCGACCTACAAGGGGTGTCACACTCTTGTAGGTCGGCCTTCAGGCCGACAGCACCATCTCAACCCGAACGGCCATGTCCTACAACGAGCTGCGCAAGGGTCGGCACTCGGAACCCGGCAACTACTATTTCGTAACCGCGACGACCGCAGAACGGCACCCCTGGTTTGCCAAACTGCATCCAGCACGTCTCGTCGTTCAGGAGATGAAGCGATTGCATGATTCCAGCGCGGTGGAATCGCTGGCTTGGGTTTTGATGCCCGATCACCTGCACTGGCTGTTCGTGCTCGGGGAGGCGCACTCTCTCGGGCAGGTTCTCAACGCGCTAAAGGGAAGCAGCGCCCGAACCATCAATCGGTTGACGGGCCGCGTCGGGCCGGTATGGCAGCCCGCCTACCATGACCACGCCTTGCGCGGTGACGAAGATCTGAGAGAAGTGGCTCGCTATATCGTCGCCAACCCGCTGCGGGCTGGTTTGGTAAAGACGTTGGGCGACTATCCACATTGGGACGCCGTTTGGCTTGAGCCAGAACTGTAGGTCGGCCTTTAGGCCGACAAGCCGGCAGCAAAAAGCGTCGCCCTGAAGGGCGACCTACAGGCTGCATCGCAGTACACCCGTTGTCACTCCAGCCTTATGATAGGTTTACAACAGGGCGGCCGGAGGAAACATGAGCCAATCCCAAGTCGACGAATTCCGCGAACACTACCGCCGCGAGCACATCGGCTCCCGCTACAGCGGCCTCCTGCACTTCAGCTTCACCGCCGGCACCTGCGCGGCGGCGATCATCTTCTGCGCCAGCCGCCTGCATGCGGTGCAGTGGTGGGAGTGGCTGATCGTGCCGGCGACTTTCCTGTTCGCCAACCTGGTGGAGCACGCCGGCCACCGTGGACCGATGCATCATCCGCGCCGGGGCCTGGGCCTGATCTTCGAGCGGCATACGCGGCAGCACCACCGCTTCTTCACGCCGCAGCGCATGGAATTCGAGGGCAGTCGCGATTTCAAGGCGGTGCTGTTTCCGCCGGTGCTGCTGCTGTTCTTCTTCGGCGGCTTCGCCGTGCCGGTGGGCGTGCCGCTGGCGCTGTTGACCACGGCCAACATCGGCTGGCTGTTCGCGCTGACCTCGGTGGCCTATTTCCTCAACTACGAGCTGCTGCATTTCTCGTATCACACGGCGCCGGACTCATGGGTCGCGCAGCTGCCGGGCGTGGCGCGACTGCGGCAGCATCACACCCTGCACCATGATCACGAGCTGATGGCGCATTACAATTTCAACATCACCTATCCCATCGCCGACCGGCTGCTCGGTACGCTGTACCGTGAGCCGCGGCCGGCGGCGACGGCTGATCCGGTGCGCTGAAAAACCAGGCCTGTCACGCGGCGGTCATGCCGCCGCGACAGGCTCAATCACCCGGCCGGCAAGGCCGGATCTGAAACCAGACGGAGGAGAAGCAGCATGGCGAAGAAAGCAGTGCGCAAGGCCGCCAAGCCGGCAGCGAAGAAGATGAAGAAGAAAGCCGCTCCGGCCAAAGCGGCCAGAAAGGCCGCGGCCAGGACGGCGAAGAAAGCCGTGAAGAAGGCGGCGCCGAAGAAGGTCGCAAAGAAGAAAGCCGCACCGAAGAAAACCGTCCGTGCGGCGCCGGCGGTGAAGGACGGCCGCGCCGAGGGCTATCCGCAGTTCACCCTGTCGATCACCGTGCGCGACATGCAGCAGAGCATCGCGTTCTACGAGAACGCCTTCGGCTTCAAGCTGGATTTCAGCATGCCCGGCCCGGACGGCAAGATGGGCCACGCGCAGATGACCTATTTCGGCGGGCGCATCATGTTCTCGCCGGAAGGCGCCTTCGGCGGCACGGTGCGCGCACCGGCCAGCACCGGGCAGGAGTCGCCGATGCAGTCCTACGCCTACTGCCCCGACGTGGACGCCTTCACCGCGCACGCCCGCGGCGCCGGCGCGAAGGTGCTGGCCGAGCCGATGGACATGTTCTGGGGCGACCGGATGGTGCACCTGGAGGACATCGACGGCTACCGCTGGGCCTTCGCCACCAATACCGGGCCGTTCGACCCGAGCAAGGCGCCGCCGCATTGACCGGGATTTGTAGGAGCGCGCCCTGCGCGCGACCCGGCTGGGGCGAAGGCCGATCGCGGGCAGGGCCCGCTCCTACCATGCGCGCCTGCCCGGCTCAGCCGCGGCGCGCGCGCGCCCAGCTCTCGGCCCAGCGGTTGACCGGGCCGAACAGTTCCCGCAGTTCCAGCCCCAGCTCGCTGAGCCGGTAGCCTTCGCCGCCGGTTTCCACCAACCGGGCTTCGCGCAGCTCGGCCAGGCGGGTGTTCAGCACCGAGGGCGAAACGCCGCAGCGCGCCTGCAGCTCGCGGAACACCAGCGGGCCGTCGCGCAGCTCCCACAGCACGCGCAGGGTCCAGCGCCGTCCCAGCAGGTCGAGCAGGGCCATCACCGGGCGGCCGCTGGCGGAGCCGCGCACGGCGGCGCCGGGCGGGGGAAATGCGGGAGACCTGGAAGACGACTTGCGGGCGGCCATTCTTGCGCTACGAATTCAGAAGCACTATGCTTCGATTATCGTAGCACAGCAGACGGAGAATTCCCCCATGAGTACGCGCATCCCCCTGGTCGAGCCGCCCTACTCCGAGTCCATGCAGCAGGATTTCGACCGGGTCATGCGCGGCCTGCCGCCGCTGAATATCTTCCGCACCGTGGCGCACAACCCGCGGGTGTTGTCGCGCATGGTGGCCGGCGGCCTGCTCGACAAGGGCAGCGTCTCCTTACGCGAGCGCGAACTGGTGATCCTGCGCACCTGCGCGCAGTGCGGGGCCGAGTACGAGTGGGGGGTGCACGTCACGGCCTACGGCGCCAAGGCGCAGTTCACGCCGCAGCAGGTCGCCGCGACGGTGCACGGCGGCGCCGATGCGCCGGAATGGAGCGCCGGCGAGAAGCTGCTGATCCGCCTCTGCGATACGCTGGTGCGCGAGCGCGACGTGGACGACACGCTATGGGCGGAACTGGCGGCGGTCTACGAGCGGGCGCAACTGATCGAACTGCTGATGCTGGCCGGCTTCTACCAGATGGTGTCCTGCGTGGTGAAGGCGGCGCGCATCGAGCACCAGGCCGGCACGCCGCGCTTCCCTGCCCTGGCGTGACGGGAACGTCAGGATTGCCGGGCTAATCCTTGCCCCGCGCAACCTGCACCGCGCCCTGGCAAGCCGCCGTGGCGCAAATCGCCGTTTGCGGTGAAACCTGCAAGCTGCCCGCCACCGATTTCGCCGCCGTAATGGCGGCATACAGCAGCAGGGCCATGGTGGCCGCGCCGAGTGCCGCGTCCCGCAACCTCATGTTCATAACCGCCGCTCTCCCTGGTCTCGTACCGCTTCATCGGGATCAGCCCCGGCTGGGGGCTGTACTTCCCGGTGCGGACGACTCTAGGTAAGAAGTCGGATTTCCTTTGCGTTTGGCGTCACGTTGCCGGCAACTTTACGCAGCGGAGTGTGACGCGCTTCATAAAACAGCCCGCGCTTCAGGAACGGGCGCGCTCGATGATACGGGTGGTGGAGTACCCGGCGTAGAAGTCGAGGATCACTACCTGGCCGCCGTTGGCGGTGACTTCCTCGTAGCCGGCGACCTGTTCGGGCTTGTAGTCCCCGCCCTTGACCAGCAGGTCGGGCAGGACCCGGGCGATCAGGCGCCGCGGCGTGTCCTCGGCGAACGGCACGGCCCAGTCGACGCACTTGAGCGCGGTGAGCATGCGCATGCGGTCGGCGACCTTGTTGAGCGGCCGGCCCGGCCCTTTCAGGCGCTGCACAGAATCGTCGTCGTTGACGGCGACGATCAGCACGTCGCCGAGCTTGCGCGCCGCTTCCAGGTAGCGCACATGGCCGACATGCAGCAGGTCGAAGCAGCCGTTGGTCATGACCACCACCTGGCCCTGGGCGCGGGCGGCGGCGACGCGCTCGACCAGCTCGTCCTCGGACAGGATGGCGCTGTCGTCCTCGTGGGTGCGGCGCACGGCGCGGGCCAGCTCGGCGGTGCTGACGGTGGCGGTGCCGAGCTTGCCAACGACGATGCCGGCGGCGAGGTTGGCGACGCGCGCGGCGTGGGCGAAGTCGTGGCCGGCGGCGAGCGTCGCGCCGAAAGTGGCGATGACGGTGTCGCCGGCGCCGGTGACGTCGTAGACCTCGCGCGCCTCGGTCGGCAGGTGTAGCGGCTCATGGCCCGGCACCAGCAAGGTCATGCCCTGCTCGCTGCGCGTGACCAGCAGGGCTTCCAGGCCCAGCTCGTCGCGCAGCTTGCTGCCCTTGGCGACGATCGTCGCCTCGTCCGGACAGGGGCCGACCACGGCTTCCAGCTCGGTCAGGTTCGGCGTGATCAGGGTGGCGTTGCGGTACGGCCGCCAGTCGCTGCCCTTGGGGTCGACCAGCACAGCACGGCCCGCTGCGCGGGCCGCGCCAATCAGTTCCTCAGCGTCGCAGAGCGTGCCTTTTCCGTAGTCCGACAGGATCACCACCTGGCTGTCGGCCAGGGCGATCCTGTAGCGCAGCAGGAAGGCGGCGCGGTCGAAGGCGCCGATCTGGGACAGCGACTCCTCGAAGTCGAGGCGGATCAGCTGCTGGTTGCGCGACAGCACGCGCAGCTTGGTGATGGTCGGGCGGCCGCCGCTGGACTCGACGAAATCCGGCTGCACCCGCCTGGCGATCAGCGCCTCGCTCAGCTTGTGGGCGGTGTCGTCGCGGCCGACCACGCCCAGCAGGTGGGCGCGGCCGCCCAGCGCGGCGATGTTGAGGGCGACGTTGGCGGCGCCGCCGGGGCGGGTCTCATCCTTCTCGATGCGCACCACCGGCACCGGCGCTTCCGGCGAAATGCGCGAGGTGGGTCCCTGCCAGTAACGGTCGAGCATGACGTCGCCCGCGACCAGCAGGCGGGCGTGCTCGAAGTCAGGAATGGCGGTCTGCACCTCGCTCAGGCCGTGGCGGCTTTTTTCGGCGCGACGGCCGGCTCGTTGACCAGGCTCAGCCACTCCGGATACTCGGCGCGCTCACCCTTGACCTGGGCGGCGTAGGCCTTCTGCAGCTTCTCGGTGACCGGACCGCGGCGGCCAGTCCCGATGCAGCGGTTGTCGGCCTCGCGGATC
>FTAG01001144.1_pt1 | contig 9831 bp, 6 predicted proteins | sample 1638911 | NCBI WGS metagenome assembly FTAG01 (sample SAMEA3914813, study PRJEB12502) | metagenome | biome: forest; material: soil | place: Canada | collected 2011-07-07 | depth 0.3 m
GGACAAGCCCTACGACCAGTTCGTCAAGGAGCAGCTGGCGGGAGACGAGCTTTCGCCGGACAACAAGGAAGCCCTGGTCGCAACTGATTTCCTCGCCGGCTACCCCGACAACTACAACTCCCGCGACCTGCTACAAAGGAAGTACCAGATCACCACCGACATGACCGACACTGTCGGCCAGGTGTTCCTGGCGCAGACCGTCGGCTGCTCCCGCTGCCACGATCACAAGTTCGACAGGATTTCGCAGAAGGAGTACTTCCAGTTCCAGGCCTTCTTCGCCAATACCAGCGAAGTCAACGATATCGCCGCCGATATCGGGCCGCAGGAAGTGGCCTACGAGAAGGCTGACGCCAAGTGGAAGGAGGCCACCAAGGAGATCCGGGCGCAGCAGAAGGCGATTCTCGATCCGATCCGGGATGTGGCGCTGAAGTACCACAAGGAGCGCTACCTGACCGACAGCCGCGAGGCGATTTTCAAGCCGGAGAGCCAGTGGACCGCGCAGGACCGCTGGGTCAATCACCGTCTCGCCAATGTCACGGGCGAGGATGATTACGTCAGCTACCTGCGATACGTCGGCGAGAACAAGGACGATCCCAGCTACACCCCGGAAAACGGCGAACGCTGGGAGCAATACAAGAAGCTGACCGAGCAGCTGAAGCAGTTCGACAAGCTCAAGCCGGAGCGCGGCTCGGACAAGATCACCGCGATGACCGAGCTGGGCCACGCCGATGCACCGCCAACCTTCAAGCTGTTCGGCGGCAGCCAGGAGCGCCCGCTGGAGGAAGTGCAGCCAGGCTTCCCGGCAGCGATGGCCAACGGCGAAAAGCCGAACATCGTGCCGACGGCGACTTCTTCCGGGCGCCGCACCGCCCTGGCCACCTGGATCGCCAGCCCGCAGAATCCGCTGACGGCGCGCGTCTATGTCAATCGCGCGTGGAGCCAGTACTTCGGCAACGGCATCGTCCGTTCGGTCAGCGATTTCGGCCGGGCCGGCGACAAGCCGACCAATCCGGAACTGCTGGACTACCTGGCCGACAACTTCGTCAAGGAAGGCTGGAGCGCCAAGAAGCTGCAGCGCGAGATTCTTCTCTCCAGCGTCTACCGCCAGTCTTCCGAATACCGTGAGGACGCCTACAAGGCCGATCCGGAAAACAAGCTGCTGGCGGTATTCCCGCGGCGGCGCCTGGACGCCGAGGAGATCCGCGACTCGCTGCTGCTGGCCTCCGGCAAGCTCAACGACGAGGTCGGCGGCCCCAGCGTGTTCCCGCCGGTGCCGAAGGGCCTCGACGCCGGCAACCTGTGGAAAGTGTCGAAGGACCAGGACGACTGGAACCGGCGCAGCCTGTACATCTTCACCCGGCGCAGCGTCGCCTATCCGATGCTGGACACCTTCGACATGGCTTCCGCGCAGCAGGTGCACAGCAAGCGCAACGTGACTACCACGCCGCTGCAGGCGCTCACCTTGTACAACAGCGACCTGGTGTTCCAGTGGTCGCAGTCTCTGGCGGGCAGGGTGATCCGTGAAGCAGGGGACAGGCAGTCCGCGCGCATCGACCGGCTCTACCAGATCCTGTTCGCGCGCAGCCCCGACAAGTTCGAGAAGGCCACCCTGCAGGCCTTCCTCAGCAGCCACGAGAAGGTCATCGCCGACAAGGCTACCGACGGCAAGTTCGCCATCGCCCTGCCGGTCGGCCTGAAGAGTTCGGGAACGCCGAATCCGATACGCGAAGCCGCCTTCGTCGACCTGGTGCACACCGTCGTGAATTCGAACGAATTCAACTACAAGTTCTGATTTTTCAAATTTCACCTATCCGAAGGAAGCAGATCATGAATTTCAAGACATCGCGGCGCGACCTCCTGGTCAATGCGGGACTCGGCCTCGGCGGCCTGGCGTTGAGCGGGCTGGTGCCGGGAGGACTGTCGGTGGCGCGCGCCGCGGATCTGCTCGATCCGCTGGCGCCGAAGCAGCCGCATTTTCCGGCCAAGGCCAAGTCGGTCATCTGGCTGCATCAGAACGGCGCCCCCAGCACCCTCGACCTGTACGACTACAAGCCCGAATTGGTCCGGCTGGCCGGCCAGGAAGTGCCGGAGTCCTTCCTCAAGGGCATCAAGACCAGCACCCATGGGGGCGTCGGCAAGCTGTACGCGTCGAAGCGCAGCTGGAAGCAGTACGGCGCCAGCGGCGCCTGGTTCTCCGACCTGCTGCCGAACCTGTCGCAGCACGCCGACAAGCTGGCCTTCATCAAGTCCAGCACCACTATCGGTGCCACCCACGATATTTCGATCCTCAAGCTCAACACCGGCGATCTCAATCCGGGGCGCCCCACGCTCGGCGCCTGGGTGGTGTACGCGCTGGGCGCGGCCAATCCGGATCTCCCGGCCTACGTCGTGCTCTACGGAGGTACCAAGGAGCCGAGCGCCGGCGCGGTCAACTGGAGCTCAGGCTTCCTGCCGGCCGTTTATCAGGGCACTCCGTTCCGTCCCGGCGCTTCGCCCATCCTCAACCTGGATCGCCCGGAGCTGGACTCGGCACAGCAGCAGCGCGACAACCTCGATCTGCTGAAGCGCCTGAATGCGCACAACGGTTCACGTTATCCGCAGGACAGCGAGCTGCAGGCGCGCCTCAACTCCTATGAACTGGCCTACCGCATGGAGTCTTCCGCGCCGGAGGCGGTCGACCTCAGCAAGGAGTCGGAGGCCACCAGAAACCTGTACGGCCTCAACGATGCCGATGCCGGCGTCAAGGACTACGGCACCAATCTGCTCAAGGCCCGTCGTCTGGTGGAACGCGGTGTGCGCTTCGTCCAGGTGATCACCGGCCCGGTCGATGTGAACGGCGAAGAAATCTCCTGGGACGCGCACAAGGAGCTGGAGAAGAATCACACCGCCAATGCGCGCATGGTGGACAAGCCGATCGCCGGCCTGCTCGCCGACCTGCAGTCGCGCGGCCTGCTCGATTCGACGTTGGTGGTATGGACCTCGGAGTTCGGCCGTACCTCCTACGGCGAGAGTGGCAACGGCCGTGATCACAATCCCTGGGGCTACACCCAGTGGCTGGCGGGCGGCGGCTCCAAGGCGGGCAGCACCTTCGGCCAAACCGACGAGATCGGCCTGAAGTCGGTGGGCAAGTCGGTCGACACCTATGACCTGCAAGCCACGGTCCTCAACCTGATGGGCCTGGACCATCTGAAGGTGACTTACCTGAACAACGGGCGTTCCGAGCGTCCCACTGTCGTTTACGGCGAGGTGGTGAAGGAACTGATCGCCTAGGCCTCGGCCAGCACCCGCCTGGCGGACAGTTTGTGCCCGGGAGGCTTTCCTCCCGGGCTTTTTTCGCAAGCGCAGTTTTATCTTCCGATCCGGTGCATACAGCGCGCAGCCGCGAGGCCGCTGCTGCGGGCGCCGCAGAGATTCATCGTATCCCCTGGAGCAAACGCTGTGACCGTCATTTCCGTTCGACCCCTGCTGCGCATCGTGGCCGCGTCCGCTGTCCTGGCCGTGGCTGCATCGGCCCAGGCCCAGCAGCAAACCGACTTCAGCAAGGTCGAGATCAAGACCAATAAGCTGGCCGACAATTTCTATACGCTCGACGGGCAGGGCGGCACCATCAGCGTGCTGACCGGCACGGACGGCATCCTGCTGGTGGATTCGCAGTTCGCACCCCTGACCGAAAGGCTGGCGGCGGCGATCAAGGCCATCGATGCCAAGGACCCGATCCGCTTCCTGATCAACACCCACGTCCACGGCGACCATACCGGCGGCAACGAGAACTTCGCCCGGCTTGGCGCCACCATCTTCGCGCGCGATCAATTGCGCGTGCGCCTCGCGCATCCCGGTCCGCTGGCCAGCGGCGCTCCCGGTGTCCCTGCGCCTGCGTCCGCGCTGCCGCTGGTTACCTACGACGGGCCGGTGACCCTCCACCTCGACGGCGAGGACGTGCGCCTGATCCCGGTACGCAACGCCCACACCGATGGCGACACCCTGGTGCAGTTCGTCGGGCACGATGCCATCGCCACCGGCGATGTGTTCCGCGCCGTCGGCTATCCCTATGCCGATCTCAACAACGGCGGCAGCCTCAAAGGCCTGCTCGAAGCGCTGGGGACCGCGATCGGCCGGTCCGGTCCCAACACCAGGATCATTCCCGGGCACGGCCCCATCGTCGACCGGGCAGCACTGATCGCGCAGCGCGATCTGCTGCTGGCGGTGCGCGACAAGGTGGCGGCCCTGATCGCGCAGGGCAAGACCCTCGATGAAGCCATCGCCGCCAGGCCCACCGCCGAGTTCGACGCCAGCGTTCCGCAGGGCGCACAGAGCGCCGAGCGCTTCGTCAAATGGGTGTATACCGACCTGAAGGCGGCGCAGTAAGCACAGCCGGAGCGGAAGCCTCATCATGCAGAAGATGCGTAAATGGCTGCTGCTGGCCGGAGTCCTCGCGGCGCTGTCGGGCGGCCTGGCGTATGCCGATATCGATCTGAGCGATTTCGACGACGACAGTATGCGCGACATGGACGATGCCAACAAAGACCTGGGCCCCGTGCTCGGCGCCAGGAACGCGGATGCCGCCCTGGCCGACGCCCAGGTGATCCAGAACGTGCTGAAGCAGACCGAGGCCTACTTCGTGAAAAAGGGCGGTGCCGACGACGCCGTGAAGCTGGCCCGGCAAGGCCAGTCTTCGGTGGCTGCCGTAATTACGGCCATCGGCAAGAGCGACTTCGAGTCCGCCGCGGCTTCGGCCAGGGACACCGCAAAGAACTGCCGCTCCTGCCATGATCTGTACAAGCCGCTCACCAAGTGAAACCCACCCGCTTTCCAAGTTCAGGAGTACACCGATGAAACGCTTGCTGTTGGGTTCCGTGTTGTCCGCCGCCATCGCGCTGCCCGCCGCTGCCGCCCTCAAGCAGGGCGATGCCGCTCCCGATTTCACGGCGCCGGCTTCGCTCGCCGGCAAGACCTTCACCTTTTCCCTGAAGCAGGCGCTGCACAAAGGCCCGGTGGTGGTTTACTTCTATCCCTCGGCATTCACCGGCGGCTGCAATATCCAGGCGCACACCTTCGCCGTGAACTACGACAAGTTCGCCGCTGCCGGCGCCACCGTCATCGGCGTCTCGCTCGACAGCATCGGCCGGCTCAACGAGTTCTCCGCCGATCCGCAATACTGCGCCGGCAAGGTTCCCGTCGCCTCCGATGCGGACGGCGCCATCGCCAGGTCCTTCGACCTGGCAGTGCGCGACGCCGTCGCCGGAAAGAAGGACACGCGCGGTATCGAAATCGATCACGGCTTCGCCGAACGCACCACCTTCATCGTCACTGCCGATGGCAAGATCGCCGCAACCCTGGGCGGGTTGGCGCCCGCTGTCAATGTCGAGCAATCGCTCGCCGCGGTACAGCAACTCGCACCCACCGGGCAGACCGCCAGATAGTCGTCGAACCCGGCACGGCCTGCCGCTGTCCCAAAGGCCCCGAAGAGGAATTTCGCCATGACCCGCAAGACCGCCAAAGACTTTCATCCGGAAGCCCTGAAGCTGTTCGACCAGTATGTGCATGGGCAGCTGTCGCGGCGCGGCTTTTTGCAGAGTGCGGGGAAGTTCACTGCTGCCGGCGTCACTGCCGAAGGCTTGCTGCTGGCCCTGAGCCCCGGCTTCGCCGAAGCCCAGCAGGTGCCCGGCAACGATCCGCGCATCCAGGCGCGCTACGTCGAATATCCCTCACCGGAGGGCTACGGCAAGCTGCGCGGCTACCTGGTGGAGCCGGCCAAGGCCAAGGGCAAGCTGCCGACGGTGCTGGTGGCGCACGAGAACCGCGGCCTCAACCCGCACATCGAGGACATCGCCCGGCGCCTGGCCCTGGACGGCTTCATCGCCTTCGCCCCCGATGCGTTGTTCCCCCTGGGCGGCTATCCCGGCGACGAGGACAAGGCGCGCGAGTTGTTCGCCAAGCTGGACCAGACCAAGACCCACGCCGATTTCATCGCCGCCGCCGCCGTGCTGAAAAGCCTGCCCGAAGGCAACGGCAGGGTCGGCGTGGTGGGCTTCTGCTATGGCGGCGGCATCGCCAACTTCCTGGCCACCCGGCTGCCCGACCTCGCCGCAGGCGTGCCGTTCTACGGCGCACAGCCCACCGCCGAGGAGGCGGCCAGGATCAAGGCGCCGCTGCTGCTGCACTACGCCGGAGAAGACGAGCGCATCACCTCGGGCTGGCCGGCCTATGAGACTGCATTGAAGGCCGCCGGGGTGAAGTATCAGGTCTACATCTATCCCGGCGTGCAGCACGGCTTCAACAACGACACCACACCACGCTACGACGAGGCCGCCGCCAAGCTGGCCTGGCAGCGTACCATCGCCTTCTTCGACCAGCACCTGCGCGCTTGAGAAGTTCCACGGGCGGGGTGCAGTGCCTGATGCTGAAGTTCGGTACGCAGCGGGTTGCGGACGTCCCAAACAAAAAAATGAAAATGACTGTATTGCTGCTGGCTGTCGCCGGCCTCGCCGTCAGCGCCGCCGCGCAGGCCAGCGAAGAGCTGATGGAAAAAAGCGGCTGCGTTTCCTGTCACCGCATCGACCAGAAGCTGATCGGCCCTGCATTCAAGGACGTCGCCGCCAGGTACAGGTCCGACAAGGACGCGCTACCCAAGCTGCTCGAAAAAGTGCGCGACGGCGGTGAAGGCGTGTGGGGCGATATGCCCATGCCGCCCAATACCGTCGAGAAGATTTCCGATGCCGATCTGAAGACGCTCATCGAGTGGATTCTGCAGCAGTGAGCTGCCGCTGCGGCAACCGGGCTTTTGCTTCGCGGTACGCCTTGTTTTCGTTCGCCGTTTGGTACGGCTCTTTCAGGCGCAGCCGGCTCCAGCATTCCGCGCGGTAAAAAAATCGTGGATGACGAACGGGCGCCGAAGTACTGAGGCGGCTCGGCGCCCGCGGCCGTGAGTTCCCTCTTCGGCGCGAGCGCGGTGAATTCATCAGATTGACCGCGCCTTGTCCGCACGCGAGCTGTTGCATCTGCAACAGCTCCTGAACGTAACGCAACACCTCATTCGGAGCGATCTCGATAATTACACGTTTGCAAATGGATATAGCCTAATTCCAGTATTTATATTTTCTCTATACAAACACAAATATTGTTATTTATCAATATCTTGATGTACGTATTTGTATATGTAAGGGGATGATATTCAACGAATATCAAAATAACTTATTTATTGAATGTTGTGGCATGTCCGTTGCTCTGTTGGCTCTGCGTCTTCATCCACACCTTCACCAAGGAAAGCAGAGCTTCATGAACACAGAAGTCCCCTCCGGCCGCATTCACCATGATCAGAAGAAGCTTTCCAGGCGTATTCCCATCACTGCATTCCTGACCGGCGTGGCACTGCTGTCCCCGGGCCTGTCGCATGCGGCGGATGGAGCGGCCACCGTTAAAAGCGTCAACGGCGAGGGGCAGGCAGCCGCGGCTGCGGACAGTACCGTTATCGAGTTGCAGGCGGAGGTCCTGCAGTTGAAGAAGGCGCTGGAAAAAAGTCAGCGCGAACTGGCCGAGCAGCAAGGCAAAGCGCCCGCAGCGGAAGCTGCTTCAGCGAGAACTGAAACAGCCGAGCCGAAGGATCAGCCGCAGCAGGCCGCAGCAGAAGTCAATCAGCCCGCACAATTGAACCAGGTCACGGTGCAGGCCCCGAACCGGCTCAAGGCCGTGAAAGACGTGCCGCAGTCCATCTCGGTGATCAGCGGTGCCGACCTTGAGTTGCAGGACGCGGTCGATATGGGCGGCATCACGCGCCGCGCCTCCAACGTCACCTGGAATTCCGGCAACTCGCGCGAGTTCAGCCTGTCCATCCGCGGCCTGGGTTATCAATCCAACACCGAGGCCCAGGACCCGAGCGTCGGCATCACCGTCGACGGCGTGGCCTACGCCTACAATCCCCTCTCCAGTTTCGATTTCACCGACATCGACAAGGTGGAAGTGCTGCGCGGTCCGCAGGGCACTCTTGGCGGCAAGAATGCCAACGTCGGCGCGATCAATATCACCACCAAGGGCCCGACCTTCAATCCGGAAGCCTCGTTTTCGCTCGCCTACGGCCAGCGCGACAGCATCCTCGGCACCGCGGTGCTCGGCGGTCCGGTGATCGACGACCTGCTCGCCTGGCGCGGCACCCTCTCGGTGGACAAGGGCGATGGCTACATCAAGAACCTGTACAACCCTTCCGAGACCTACGGCAACCGCGACCGCGTTTCCGGCCGCGTCCAGTTCCTGCTGACGCCGAGCGAGAATTTCCGCGCGCGCCTGCGCTTCGACCTGGAGCCCACCGGCGGGGAGTTCTACAACGGCATGACCATCTACACGCCGACGCCGACCAAGTATGCCAACGGCAATACCAACCCGCTGACCACCGATGCGTCGACCCGGCTGGCCCGAGGCTGGTTCACCCAGCAAGGCAACTACACCTACGCCGACGATTATCTCTATGGCGCCGGCCAGAATGCCGTCGATAACAACAGCCAGCGGCCGCTGATCACCAGGAGCCGGGGCGGCGCGGGCACCCTGGAGTGGAACCTGGGCGAGTACACCCTGACTTCGATCACGGCCTACAAGGAATATCACTTCTTCGCCAGCAACGACGAAGGCACTCCTTTCGACATCACCACCGCCAGCGGCGGCGGAGTCGGTTATCACCAGACCAGTGAAGAGTTGCGGCTGAATTCGCCGGTGGGCGGCTTCGTCGACTACCAGACCGGGGTGTACCTGCTGGGCTCCGGAACCCAGGGCCCGGTTTCCGTTTCGAAGAACGGCTGGGGTTCCGATGCCGGCGCATGGTTCGCCAGTGCCGGCCAGTATGCAACGCTGACCGCCGACGGCGAAGGCCGCGCCCTGCTGACGAATTCTCTCGACGGCATGCGCAAGGTCGGCTACGAGTACGACGACAAGAAAAGCGCGGCGCTTTATGGACAGGCCAACTGGCATCTGTCCGATCCCCTGACCCTGACCACCGGCCTGCGTCTCACCTATGAGGACCGCCGCACCCGCAACAATGCACTCATCACCGACAACGGCTACGGCGCCGCCCTGAATCCGGTGGCGGTGAATAACGTGCAGATGGGCGGGTTTCTTTCAAACGCGACCACCGGTGTGCTGGACTCCAGCAATTCGGCGGCGCAGATTGCCCTGGCCAATTCGGTCGCACAGCAATACTTCGGGGTCAGCAGCTACTCGTCGCTCAGCAGCGGCCAGCTGACCCAGGTGGCGACCGCAAAGGCGCTGCGCCTGTCGCAGATGGGCGTACTGTGGAACACGGTCCATGCCCAGCCCTTCGACAAGATCCAGCCTTCCTACGTCATCAGCCCGAGCTACAGGATCAACCCGGAGCTGAGCGCCTACGCATCGTGGCAGCACGGCGAGAAGGCCGGCATTTCGCAGACCACCAACGGCATCTCCAACCTGACGCAACCGGAAAAGTCCACGGCCTATGAGCTGGGCCTGAAGACCCTGCTGCTGCACAAGACCCTGACCTTCAACGCCGACATCTTCCTCAACAACATCAGCAACTATCAGCAGGCGGTCCAGGTCTTCGACGCCTATACGACCGCGCTCCTGCATGACGGCACCAGCCACTTCGTCTCCGCGACTGGCAATGCCGCCAAGGTGCAGGTGAAAGGGGCGGAGATCGACGGGGTGTACAGCGGCATCCGCTATACCTCGATCCGCTTCAGTGGCGCCTACAACGATGCCAAGTACCTGGATTTCCAGAATGCCGGGCAGCCACTTGAGAACGGCAACCTGACGACGACGCCGTACAGGAATGTTTCCGGCGCCAACCTGCCAGGTGCCGCACGCTACACC
>FTAG01001667.1_pt1 | contig 9812 bp, 6 predicted proteins | sample 1638911 | NCBI WGS metagenome assembly FTAG01 (sample SAMEA3914813, study PRJEB12502) | metagenome | biome: forest; material: soil | place: Canada | collected 2011-07-07 | depth 0.3 m
CAGGCGGTTTTTCATGCCCACCGCCGAGATGCCCCGCCATATCGACGCCGCTTCGCCGGTGCGCTTCCTGATCGCCGAGACCGAAAGCGGCTTCACCCTGCTGGCCGCCCAATACCTGGCGCGGCTGTTCGGGGTGGAGGACCTGGTCGAATTGTCGCCCCTGTTCGAGACCGAGGACGGGCTGGAGCGCGGCGAGGGGGTGATCGAGGAGGCCCTGCGCAGCCCGCAATTCCGCGCCTATCTGAAGAAACAGGGGCGGCTCGCGCTGGAGTTCGGTTTCTCCGATTCCGGCCGGTTCATCGGCCAGATGGCGGCGACCTTCCGCATCGAACGGCTGCGTTACCGGATGGCCGAGCTGATCGAGCGCGAAGGCCTGACCGATCTCGAACTGGTGCTGTTCAACACCCACGGCGAATCCATGGGCCGGGGCGGCCATCCGGCCAGCCTGATGGACCGGCTGCACTACGCCGCGCCGCCGCGCGACCGCCGCGAATTCGCCCGCCGCGGCGTCGCCGTGCGCGAGGAGGACAGCTTCCAGGGCGGCGAGGGATATCTGCCGCTGTTCACCCCTGCCGCCGCGCGCGCGACCGTCGCCGGCCTCCTGGAGTTCGGCCTGACCGAAAGCCCTGAGGCGGTGGGCGATCCGATCTATGACGCGCCGGATTTCGCGGCGGAGTTCTTCGCCACCGTGCAGCAGGCCTTCACCCGCCTCGCCGGCGAGGCCGACTATGCGGCTCTGCTCGGCCTGTTCGGCACGCGCCTCCTGCCCAAGACCGGATCGCGGCCGGACCAGCGCCAGAGCAGCGAGACCGGGGCGGTGGCCACCTTCACCCATGTGTCGGAGCTGCGCGCGATCCCCAACAACGCCATCCTGCAGGGGCTTGGCCATCTGGTGAACCTGACCTTCGGCCTGAAGCGGGCGGCGTCCAAGGATCCGCATACCTTCAACGCCATGTGCGCGGGCTCGCCGCGCTTCCAGCGCGCGCTCAGCATGGCCGGCGCGGCGGCGGCGCTCGGCGACCTGCAGGCCACCCGCGCCTACGCCGCCACGGTCAACCCCAGCCTGTGGCTCGACCAGGTCAAGGTGGGCTTCGCCGACGAGGAGGGACTGCGCCGGCTGAGCCGATTGTCCGAGCGCGCCGCCCTGACCGCCCGGTTGTCCACCGTGCTGCGCCACATGCGCGCTGAGCCGGCGCTGGACGCGCCGGAGGCCAGCGAACGTCGCCTCAGGGTGCAGCTGCTGCATGGGCTCAGGATCGCGCTGATCCAGCGCATCTGCCTGATCGCCGCGCGTATCCCGACCTTCACCCCCCGCGCCGGATTCACTCTCGAGCAGGCCCAGATGATGCTGATGCGGCTCGACGTCCCCTCCGCCGTGGCGCGCCTCGGCGAGGTGTTCCCGGCGCGGGCCGATCCCGAGCTTGTCGGCATGGATTTCGGCGAGGCCGACGACTATGCGCCGGGCGAAGAGCAGGGTTATGGACTGGAGCACCAGACCCTGTTCCGGCCGCTGCTGGCCCTGCATGCGCTGTTGCTGCGCACCACGGCCGCCCTGAATCACGAGTGCGGGGCCTGCGGCTGAGCTTTCAGGATTGAAATATGCAGCGCCCCTGGATCGGGGGGCGCATATGGCTCAGTTTGAAACATTGGTACCGTCAGAGCGGGCCAGCCTGTTCAATTCCGTCCTGTGGGACTTCGTCGCGCGCATGCTGGGCTGTTCGGTGCCGATCCACGTGGTGCATCGTTATCCGGACGCCGGGGGCGACCGCTGGGTGGTCGAGATGGACGATGAGGGCCGCCTCGAAGAGCTGGCGGTCGAGGCCCGCGAGCGCGTCGGCGCCGAAGCGCGGTAGAGGGATTTATCGCGGAGATCGCGGAGCATAGCGCGGAGTTCGCAGAGCTTCCGTGCGGCCCGCTGCGTTAGCACCAGATCAGGTCTTCGCTCCCCTGGGTGACCGATACGGCGCGTCAGCGCCTACCAAGATTCACCACCAAGAGCACCAAGACCACCAAGAAGGGTGGGGCGGTCGGGGCAGCGCAGGGCTTGGTGTTCTTGGTGTTCTTGGTGGTGGAATTGTTTTTCCCGCGCTGACGCGCCATGAGCCCTGCCCGCTCGGCGTGCTCTGCGCATCCTCCGCGATCTCTGCGGTCATCCTTGCTCCCCCCGCGCCGCCGCCCTTGGCGGAGCGGCCTCGCCCATGCCACGTTGGCGCGTGGCGGGGAGGATTCCATGAAGGTCGGTATCGCGGCGCTGGTGGGCGTGCTCAGTCTGGCGGCAAGCGTTGCCGCGGCTCCTGCGCCGCCGGTCGCGGCCAAGCGACCGTTCATGGTCACTTCGCCGAACGGCGCGCGAGAGGACGACTATTACTGGATCCGCGACGACACGCGCAAGAACCCGGAGATGCTGGGCTATCTGGCCGCCGAGAACGCCTATGCCGACGCGCTGCTGGCCCCGACCAAACCCTTGCAGGACACGCTCTACAAAGAGTTCGTCGGCCGCATCAAACAGGACGACAGCTCGGTTCCCTACGTCAAGCGCGGCTACTGGTACTACAGCCGGTTCGAGACCGGGGCCGACTATCCGGTCCTGGCCCGCCGCAAGGGCGCCATGACGGCGCCCGAAGAGGTGATGCTGAACGAGCCGCAACTGGCCGCCGGCAAGGGGTTCTACGCCGCCGCGGGCGCGACGGTGAGTCCCGATAACCATTTGCTCGCCTATGCCGAGGATACGGTCGGGCGGCGGCAATATGTGCTGAAGGTCAAGGACCTCGCCACCGGCCGCATGCTCGCCGACGAGGTCGCCGACGTCGAGGCCGACCTGGTCTGGGCCGACGACAACAAGACCATCTTCTATGTGGAGAAGGACCCGGTCACCCTCTTGTCCACGCGCATCAAGGCGCACGTGCTGGGCACGCCGGCCAGCGCCGACACGCTGGTCTACCAGGAGAAGGACACCAGCTATTACATCGGCCTGATGCGGACCAAGTCCGACAAGTACATCTGCATCGCCGAGCAGGCCACCGTCTCCAACGAGGTCCGCTGCGCCCCGGCCGCGGCGCCCACTGCCTTCGCCGTGATCGCGCCGCGCGAGCGCGAGTTCCGCTATGACGTCGATCATCTGGACGGCCGCTGGGTGATCCGCACCAACTGGAACGCCAGGAACTACAAGCTGATGACCCTGGCCGATACTGCCTCGCTCGGCGACCGCACGCGGTGGCGCGACCTGGTCCCGGCCAGCGACACGGTGTTCATCGAGAACTTCGCCCTGCATCCCGGCGGGCTGGCGATCGAGGAGCGCTCGGGCGGGCTGAAGCGGCTGCGCATCCGTCCTGACCATGGGCCGAGCCGGTTCGTGAAGGCGGAGGAACCGGCCTACGCCATGTCGCTGCAGGATGTGGGCGATCCCGACACCGGCTGGCTGCGCTACACCTACGACAGCCTGACCACGCCGACGACCACCTACGAGACCAACCTCAAGACCGGGGCGCGCCGGCTGCTGAAGCGCCAACCCGTGATCGGCTATGACGCCAGGAATTACGTCACCGAGCGGGTGTGGGTGACGGCGCGCGACGGGGTGCGCGTGCCGGTGTCGCTGGTCTATCGCAAGGGGTTCAGGAAGGACGGCAAGGCCGCCATGCTGCAATACGCCTACGGCAGCTACGGCGCGTCCACCGATCCCAATTTCTCGCTGACCAACGTCAGTCTGCTCGACCGCGGCATGGTCTACGCCATCGCCCATATCCGCGGCGGCCAGGAGATGGGCCGCGCCTGGTATGACGACGGCCACCTGCTGCACAAGAAGAACACCTTTACCGACTTCGTCGACGTCACTCGCGGCCTGGTGAAGCAGGGATATGCGGCCAGGGACCGGGTGGCGGCGCAGGGCGGCAGCGCCGGCGGCCTCTTGATGGGCGCGGTCGCCAACCTGGCGCCGCAGGACTACCGGGTGATCCTGGCCCAGGTGCCGTTCGTCGACGTGGTCACCACCATGCTCGACGAGAGCATCCCGCTCACCACCAACGAGTTCGACGAATGGGGCAATCCGAAGCAGAAGGCTTCCTACGACTACATGCTGAGCTATGCGCCCTACGACAATGTGGAGAGCAAGGCCTATCCGGCCCTCCTGGTCACCACCGGTCTTTGGGACTCGCAGGTGCAGTACTATGAGCCGACCAAATGGGTGGCCAAGCTCCGCGCCCTGAAGACCGACGCCAATCCGCTGGTGTTCCGCATCAACATGGAGGCCGGCCACGGCGGCAAGTCCGGCCGCTTCCGCCGCTACCACGACACCGCCGAGTACGACGCCTTCATGCTGCAGCAGCTCGGGGTGGAGAAGTGATCGAGGTCAACACAACGATGAGTCATCCTCGGGCTTGACCCGAGGACCCAGCCGCACCGCCCTATGAGCCGCTACGACTTTATCGCCGCCTACATCATGGCCAGCGGCCGAAACGGCACGACCTATGTCGGCTCGACAAGCGAACTCTATATCCGGGTCTCACAGCACAAGAACGAGACCTTTCCAGGCTTCACGGCGAGGTATGCTTGCAAGCGCTTGGTCTGGTTCGAAGTCCACAGCGACATGGCCGAAGCCGTGCGCCGCGAGCGGTTGATCAAGCACTGGCTCCGCACCTGGAAAATCCAGCTGATCGAGGATGTCAATCCGGAATGGCGCGACCTGTCAGAGGATTGGTACGATGTGTCGGACCTTTGAGCGGCTGGGTCCTCGGGTCTCCGCTTCGCTGCGCCCGAGGATGACTCCAAGGTTTAGGTCCTAGCTAAGCAGTATCGTCACAGCAAAAAAGCGGAGTCATACTCGGGCTTGACCCGAGTACCCAGCAGCGTGCCAACTATAAGCTGCATGGTGCCTACCCCGACCTGGCCAAGCGCCCGTCGTTCGAACGGCTGCGTCCTCGGGCCTCCCACCGGCTTTCGCGGATGTTCGCCAAGGACGACTCCAAGCTTTAGCGATTACCCTTCATCCCCCATGAACCGGTAGCCGACGCCGGGTTCGGTCACCAGGTGGCGGGGGTTGGCGTGGTCGGGCTCCAGCTTCTGGCGGAGCTGGGCCATGTAGGTGCGCAGGTACTGGACGTCGTCGGCGTTGGCCGGGCCCCAGATCTTGGTCAGGAGCTGGCGCTGGGTCAGCACCCGGCCGCCGCCCTTCACCACCTCGGCCAGAAGGTCGTATTCGCGCGGCGACAGGCGGACCGGCTCGCCGGCCCTCAGCACCCGGCGCTTGACCAGATCGATCTCCAGCTCTCCGGCGCGGATCACCGGTTCGGCGCCCACTGCCCTCAGCTTGTTGCGCATGGCCACGCGCAGCCGGGCCAGCAATTCACCCACACTGAACGGCTTCTCCACATAGTCGTCGGCGCCGTTGTCCAGCGCGGTGATCTTCTCGGTCTCCTTGTCGCGCGCCGACAGGATCAGGATCGGGCCGGCATAGACGGCGCGGGCCTTGACCAGCACCTCCTGGCCGTCGAGGTCGGGAAGGCCAAGGTCCAGGATCACCGCGTCCGGCGCCACCCGGTGGGCGAGCTCGGCCAGGCCGGCGGCGGCGGTCAGGGCCCGCACGGGCTCGAAGCCCTCGGCCTCGAGGGCGGGGGTGAGGAAGCGGTGGATCTGAAGCTCGTCGTCGATCACGAGCACGCGGGGGCGTCCGGACATCACAGCAGCATATGGTGCGTGGCGATGGCCTTGGGCAGGCTAATCAGCACGCGGGTCCCGTGAAGTCCGGTGGCCAGGTCGCCGTGGATCGGGCTGGCTGCGGCGATCCGGCCGCCCTGGGCTTCGACGAAGCCTTTGGAGATCGCGAGGCCGAGGCCGATGCCCTGGCCGCGATCCGAGGGCTGCTCCACGCGGCGGAACTTGTCGAACACCCGCTCCAGTTCCGGCCCCGGTATGCCCTGGCCCTCGTCCTCGATGGAGATGACCACATTGGCCCGGTCCTCATAGGCGGCCACCTCGATGGCGGTGTCGTCGGGGCTGTAGAGGATGGCGTTCTCCAGTATGTTGACCACGGCCTGCTCCAGCAGGGTCGGGTCAGCCTCGACCATCGACAGCTGGGCTGGGAAGTCGCGCACCAGGGTCCGCTTCCCGAGCCGGCGCTGCACCCGCTCGATGGCAGCGCCCAGTACGTCGCGCACGTCGGTGGTCTGCAGCCGGGTGGCCAGGCCGCCGCCCTCCAGCCGGGTCATGTCGAGCAGGTCGCCCACATAGCGGTTCAGCCGGTCGGCCTCCTCGCGGATCGACTGCAGCAGGTCGCGGCGCACGCCGGGCTTCAGGCCCTCGCCATAGTCGAGCAGGGTGGTGGCGGCGCCGAGGACGGTGGAGAGCGGCGTCCTGAGGTCGTGGCTGATCGAGTTCAGCAGGGCGGCGCGCAGCTGGTCCGAGCGCCTCAGGGCCTGCGCCTCGGCCGAGGCCGAGGCCAGCTCGGCCCGCTCCAGGCCCACCGCCCCCTGGTCCAGGAGGGCCAGCAGCAGGCGCTCTTCGTCCGAGCCGGGCAGGATCCGCCCGGCCTCCACGCCCGCGACGCCCGAGCGCGCCTTCAGGCCCTGCAGCGGCCAGAAGCTCCAGCCGACCTGCGGCATGGTGCCGGTGCCGGCGCCGGCCGGCTCGCCCCTCTCCCAGGCCCAGCGCGCCGCGGCCATGGCGCCGGTGGACAGGGGCTTAACTTCCGGCGCGCCGGCCGCCGGCTGGATTTCGCCGTTCTGGGGCAGCAGCACCACCGCGGCGCCGCCCACGGCGGCGGCGGCCTGCTCGGCCAGGGCTTCGGCGGCCCCGGTGCGAGTGGCGACGGCCGACAGGCTGCGGCTCGCCGTCAGCAGCGAGCCGATGGCCGCGGCGCGGCGCGAGGTGGCGCGAGCCTGGTCGCGCAGGCGTCCGGCCAGGGACCCGGCGATCACCGCGACCACAAAGAAGACCGCGAAGGTCAGCAGGTCGGTGGCGTGGCCGATCACGAACGACAGGCGCGGCTCGAGGAAGAAGAAGTTGTAGCTGACCGCCGCCAGCCCGGCCGCCAGGATCGCCGGGCCGAAGCCGGCCGACAGGCCGGTGATCAGCACCGCCAGCAGGAAGATCATGGCGAGGTTGGCGCCCGATGCGGCGCGGTCGATCACCGCCGCTATCCCGGTGGCGACGATCACCGCCCCGGCGGCGAGGGCGTAGCCCGTGGGCGAGGGCCGCCGGCTGGGGCGCGTCGGCGGCTGACTGTCGCCCGGCGTGGCGTCGGTGATCACGTGCAGGGCGGCGCCGGAAGCGCGCTCGAGCAGGACGTGGGCCAGCGAGCGGCCGAACATCGCCCGCCAGCGCTGGCCCTTGGCCCGGCCGATCACCAGCTGGGTGATGTTGTTGCGGTTGGCGTACTGCAGCACCGCGCCGGGCAGGTCGTCGGCGGTGAGGCCGACCACCGAGGCGCCCAGCTGTTCGGCCAGCTTGAACGCGGCGGCGGAGCGGCCGGCTTCCGCCGGCGTCATCGGGCGGTTCGGCCGCTCGACGTGCATCACCGTCCAGCGCGCGTCCATCATGTCGGCCAGCCGCCGGCCGGCGCGGACCAGGGAGGTGGCCAGGGGATCGCCGCCGATCAGCACCAGGATCCGTTCGCCGGCCGCCCATGGCCCCTCGATGCCGGTCCGCCGCATGTGGCTGATCAGGGCGTCGTCCACCGTCTGCGCGGCGCGGCGCAAGGCCAGTTCGCGCAGCGCGGTGAGGTTCTCGACCTTGAAGAACCGGTCGGACGCCAGGCGCGCCGTTTCGGGCACATAGACCTTGCCGGCGGCGAGGCGCTCGCGGAGCTCCTCGGGGGTGATGTCGATCACCTCGATGGCGTCGGCGCGCGCGAAGGCCAGGTCGGGCACGGTCTCCTGCTGGCGGACGCCGGTGATGCGCCAGACCACCTCGACCAGGCTCTCCAGATGCTGGATGTTGAGCGTGGTCCAGACGTCGATGCCGGCGGCCAGGATCTCCTCGACGTCCTGCCAGCGCTTGGGGTGGCGCGAGCCCGGCGCATTGGAGTGGGCGTATTCGTCGACCAGCAAGAGCTTGGGCCGGCGCTCCAGCGCCGCGTCGATGTCGAACTCCATCAGCACCCGGCCGCGGTATTCGATCGGCTTGCGCGGCAGCACCTCCAGCGGCCCGACCAGCGCCTCGGTGTCCCTGCGACCGTGGGTCTCGACCACACCGACGACCACGTCCAGGCCCTCGGCCGCCCGGCGGGCGCCGGTCGACAGCATGTCGTAGGTTTTGCCCACCCCCGGCGCCATGCCGAGGAAGATCTTCAGCCGTCCGCGATCCTCGCGCCGGGTGGCGGCGAGGAGGGCGTCAGGATCGGGGCGCGGCTGCTCGGGGGTCGTCTCGAACTCCTACCGCGCTGGGGGACGCCGCTGGTCGAGCGCCCGATTGACCAGAAGGACGTTGATGCGCGGCTGGCCGATGAAACCCAGCGTGGGCGCCTCGGTATAGCCGGCGATGATCCTCTGCACGGCGTCCGCGCCCATGCCGCGGGCCGCGGCGATGCGCGCCACCTGGCGGGCCGCGTTCTCGGGCGAAATGTCGGGGTCGAGGCCCGAGCCCGAGGTGGTCACCGCGTCGGCCGGGATCGGGCCGGGCGCTTCGGCCGCCAGGGTCTTGGCGTCGGTCGCGACCCGGTCGGCCAGCTTCTTGTCCATCGGGCCCAGGTTGGAGCCCCCCGAGCTGGTCGCGTCGTAGCCGTTGCTGCCGGCCGCCGAGGGACGGGGATGCAGATAGCCGGCGCCGGTGAAGGCCTGGGCGATCAGCGCCGAGCCGCGGACCTGTCCGCTGGCGTCGCGCACCAGGCTGCCGCCGGCCTGGTAGGGCAGGGCGAGCTGGGCCAGGCCGGTCACCGCCAGCGGATAGGCGACGCCGGTCAGGAGGGTGAGCAGGACGATCATCATCACCGCGGGGCGCAGCTGTTGGAGCACATTCATGCCTGTATCACCATTTCTTGGAAACGCCGGCGTAGACCTGTACGCCCGGCGTCGCCCGGTTGAGGCCGATGTTGACGCCGCCGTCGAGCTTGAACAGCTTGTCGATCAGCTTGGTCATGGCGAAGTCGAGCGAAACCTGCCGGACCGTTCCGGCGGGATCGAAGTTCCAGTCGCCCCAGAGCTCGCCATAGACGGTCATGTCCTTGGGCAGATTGTAGCTCAGGTTGATGGTCTGGCTGGTATTGAAATGGCGACCGTCGCCGACCTCATCCTTCAGGGCGTCGACCTCCGGCGAAAAGGTCAGGCCCCACTGGCTGTTGAGTGTCAGGTTGACGGGCGCGCTCACGCCGCCCTCCCAGGCGCCGTTCCCGATGCCGAGCCGGGCGGTCGGGGCCTTCACATAGGGGAACAGGCCGATCTGGACGCTGCCGTCGCTGTTGGAGAAGGCCAGGTACTTCACGCGGAGATAGAGGTCGCCGATCCCGCCTTCGCTGCGTTCGCCTGAACCATCGTGCGTCCGTACGACCTCATAGGGGGCGATATTGACCTCGACGTCGAGGTTCCTGGCCAGGCCGTACTTCAGGGTGGGATTGGTCACGAGCCAGGTGTCGGTGGTCACCCCGTCCAGGCGCTGGAAGGTCCCGTTCACAAGGTCGGTCTCCACCTGCCAATACCCTGGCTCGACGGCGCAGGCGCTGTTCGACTTGGTCGGCCGGTCGGTGCAGAGCGGCGGAACACCATTCTCCACAGGCGGGGCGGCCGGAGCGGCGGCGGGAGCCGCCTCCTGGGTGCGCGCCTCGCCGGCGAAGGCCAGCGCCGCGATCAACGGTAGGGTACGTCGCAACGGGCACTCCAGCTCAGGCG